>JAAUYD010240029.1_pt1 | contig 15376 bp, 16 predicted proteins | sample 7278101 | NCBI WGS metagenome assembly JAAUYD01 (sample SAMN14350128, study PRJNA611818) | marine sediment metagenome | isolation source: surface marine sediment (0.6m) | place: French Polynesia: Moorea | collected 2018-08 | reverse complement strand
GCGCATTTCAGCACGAAGAGAGAATAGACATGAAGTCCTTCAACCTTTTGACGGGCGCGTTCTGCGCCCTCCTCGCCACGGGCTGCACGGAACAACCGGGCAGCGCGACCGCTGCCCGGTTTGAACCCACACCCGACTTCGCGACGTTCTGGCCACGCGTTCGCACAGCCTTTCTTGAGGCCGACCCCGACGCCATGTTGGCGCTCTCCTATGGCGGTTTTCTGAACTTCCGCTACACCTTTGTCGATCTCGATACGGCTTGCGAACGCCAGACGGTAAAGGCTTATCTCACCGCCCTGCTCAATGCGCCCATCGGCCGGCCGGGCGGCACAACCTGGGGAGAGTATCTCGAACGCACACCGACGCTCGACCTCGACACGCGGCCCGACATATATGTCAACGCGCTGGGCGAGTACGCGGTTCAGCTCAAGGTGCGCTTTCGTCCAAACCGCATCAGCGGAGCCTGGGAGATTGTCGACATGCTCGCCGACGAAGACCGGCTCTTCAGCTTCTCTGAACGCGCTGGCGGTCCGTCGACCTGTCGCTAGTCAGGGGTAAATGCGTTCGCGCAGGGACCTGCGGGATGCCGCAAACAAATTGAGGAACAATGCCTTATGAAACCCAGGATCAGCATGATTGCCCTAGGCGTCAAGGATCTCGAGACCGCGCGCAGGTTCTACGAGGAGGGTCTCGGCCTGCCGCGGCTGGACTCGCCCCCGGGCGTTGTCTTTTTCAATCTGAACGGCACCTGGCTCGGCCTGTCCGAGCGGGAAAGCCTCGCCCGCGACGCCGGCATTTCTGCCGAGGGCAGCGGCTATAGCGGCATCAACCTGGCCCATAACGTTGCCTCCGAAGCGGAGGTCGACGCCGCGCTCCAGGAAGCCGCGGACGCCGGCGCAACGATTGTCAAACAGCCCTCGCGCGCCGACTGGGGCGGCTATCACGGCTATTTCCGCGACCCCGACGGCCACCTCTGGGAAGTGGCCCACAACCCGTTCGCATGGATTGGGCCAGAAGATCCGTGAGGTGAGCGAAAGCGGACTGCAGTCACCAAAAGGTCGGAGCCTCACGAAGGGCCGACCCGGCGCACCCGCTCTTGCCCACCCTTTTCCGTATCCCCGCCAAGATGACCTGAGCGACGCGCCGAACCCAGACTGACAAGGAAACCCGTCCGCATCCCCCTTGGGCGGTGGCGGGGCGGGCGGGTGGGCGCCACCGCCCAAGGGGGATGCGGACGGGCTCCGACATCGGCCAGAAGCAATAAGCCTCAGTCCATTCCCTCCTGAACCAGCCTCCAGAACGGCATGTAGTGATTGGCCATCTCATCGAGGGTCGGGATCACCCCCGCCACCTTCCAGCCCTCCGGCAGAGGCGCTGTCAGCGCCAGTGCTTTCCGCTTCAGCAATCCGGCCTGCGGGTGATTCTCGTCATAGGGCTTGGGCACACGTTTCAGCGGCGGCGGCCCCCAGTCCGAGACTGTCGCATCGATCTCCCGACCGGCCTCGGCGATCGCATCCGCAATCTCATCCCCTCGCGCGTCGATCATTCTGCGATATCGGGTCAGTGTATCGCCCCGCAAATCCATGATGCCGACACCCAGGATCGTGTACTCATGTGCGGCGCCGAAGAAAAACACCGGTGCCGCCCCGCCACCTGGCTGCGACCAAAGCAGGTGCAGATGCGGGTTGTAGGGCGTCTTGTCCTTGGAAAACCGCACATCCCGATGGATGCGAAACAATTTCGAGCCGTGGGTCTTGCCGGTCATCCGCGAGAGCTCCTCGGCAAACAAATCCGCCATCAGCTCAGCCGGCTTCTTGATTTCGGCCTTGTAGAACTCCTTCCGCGGCTCGTACCATTCCTTGGTGTTGTTGGCCGCAAGCTCCGCGAAAAAGCCGTTTGCGGTCTCGATCATCTCGGCAAACCCGTCCGCCATTCTTGCCCCCCTGCGTTGACCACGTTCCGGTATGGGTGAGAACCCGCCCGCCGATCAAGAGCCACGGCGAAAAAGTGCGCTGCCGCACATCCCCGGCAATCGGTGGTTGATCCACACACCACAGCGGCTAGATATGACGGGTTGGCGTTGCCAATGGCGCGGCTTGCCCCCGTGCCCTCACATAGCCGAGTTTCCGTATGGACAGCGCAGACCCATCATCCGCAGCACCCGAGACGGTGTGGATGCGGCGGGACACACCGCCGCACATCACCACGCTCGTGCTGATCGCGGGGCTTGGGGCGTTGAACATGAATATCTTCCTGCCCTCGCTCCCCAGCATGGCGGCGTTCTTCGAGGCCGATTACAGCGTCGTCTCGCTCGCCGTCTCCGCCTATCTGGCCGTGACCGGCGCACTGCAACTGATCGTCGGCCCCCTGTCGGACCGCTTCGGGCGCAGGCCTGTGATGCTCGGCAGCCTTGCAATCTTTCTCGCCGCCAGCATCGGCTGCCTCCTGGCAGAGGATGTCTGGACCTTCCTGGCCTTCCGCATGATCCAGGCGACTGTGGCCACCGGCCTCGTCCTCTCGCGGGCCGTCGTCCGCGATCTGGTCGGGCCTGCACAGGCGGCGTCGATGATCGGTTATGTCACCATGGGCATGGCCCTTGTGCCCATGGTGGGTCCCGCCATCGGCGGGAAGCTCGACGAGATGATCGGCTGGCAGGCGAGCTTTGGTGTCGTCATCGGCTTCGGCGTGATCGTGGCAGCCATTGTCTGGTTTGATATGGGCGAGACGAACAGGAACCGCTCGGCCAGCATGACCGCGCAGTTCAAGCAATACCCCGAACTGGTCACGTCCTACCGCTTCTGGGGGTATGTGCTCGTCGCAGCCTTCGCCTCGGGCGCGTTCTTCGCATTTCTGGGTGGCGGGCCATATGTGGCAACCGAGGTTCTGGGGATCAGCCCGGCACAGGTCGGCTACTATTTTGCCCTGATCGCACTCGGCTACATGTTCGGCAACTTCCTGTCCGGGGCCTTTTCCGAGCGTGTCGGTGTCAACGGCATGATGCTTGCAGGCTCCATCATCGCTGCCGCGGGCATGAGTGCGGGCCTCGGTCTGTTCCTGTTCGGCGTCCACCACCCTTTGTCGCTCTTCGGGGCAATCTTCTTCGTCGGCCTCGGGAACGGCCTGACCCTGCCTTCGGCCAATGCCGGGATGGTCTCCATCCGCCCGAAACTCGCCGGTTCAGCGTCGGGACTTGGGGGGGCGGTGATGATCGGCGGCGGCGCCGCGCTGTCCGCTCTGACCGGTGCATTGCTGGAGCCTGGTCGCGGGGCCTATCCACTCCTCATCATGATGCTGCTTTCATCTGTCCTGTCGATTGTTGCAGCCCTGTTCGTCATTCGAGTCGCCCGAATGCGTGCCGCAGAAGCGAAAGACCTCTCGCAGGCGCAACAAGGCGGTTGACATCCTCGCGCAAGATTGTGATGTCACGCGCGATATCGACGAAACAACCTTGCGCAAGGATACCATGAGCTTCCGCATCCAGCCCCAGCCCCGATCCCGTCCCAACCGTTGCCAGCTTTTCGGGCCCGGCTCCCGGCCCGAGCTTTTTGCCAAGATGGCGGCCAGCGAGGCCGATGTGATCAATCTGGATCTTGAAGACAGCGTTGCGCCCGATGACAAACCCGCAGCGCGGGCGAACATCATCGAGGCCATCGACCAGATCGATTGGGGCAAGAAAACCATCTCGGTCCGTATCAACGGCCTCGACACGCCCTATTGGTATCGCGATGTTGTCGATCTGCTCGAGCAGGCCGGCGACCGGATCGACCAGATCATGATCCCTAAGGTCGGCAACGCGGGCGACCTCTATGCCGTCGATGCGCTCGTCACCGCGGTTGAGGCTGCCAAGGGCCGCACCAAGCCCATCGACTTCGAGGTCATCATCGAAACCGCCGCCGGTCTCGCCCATGTCGAGGAAATCGCCGCCGCGACCCCCCGCCTCGCCGCGATGAGCCTCGGCGCTGCTGACTATGCAGCCTCCATGGGCATGCAAACGACCGGCATCGGTGGCACGCAGGAAGGCTATTTCATGCGCGCACCCGACGGCGCGACCCACTATGCCGATCCCTGGCACAGTGTCTCGGTCGCCATCGTCGCCGCCTGCCGGACCCATGGGGTCCTGCCCGTTGACGGGCCATTCGGCGATTTCTCCGACCCCGAGGGTTATCGCGCTCAGGCCGCCCGCTCTGCCGCGCTTGGTATGGTGGGCAAATGGGCGATCCATCCCAAGCAGGTTGCGCTCGCCAACGAGGTCTTCACCCCCTCGCCCGAGAAGGTGCAGGAGGCCGAAGAGATCCTTGCCGCCATGGAAAAGGCCAAGGCCGAGGGGCAAGGGGCAGCCGTCTACAAGGGGCGCCTGATCGACCTTGCCTCGATCCGGCAAGCCGAGGTCATCGTGACGCAGGCGCGCCAGATCGGCTGATTTGTGCAGCCTCCGGCGCCGCGCCGGGCGAACGCTTGTGCGGCGCAGCTTTCGAGACAGATGATGGGCTCGCATATTTCAGCAAGAGCCCATTCAATGACCAAAGCACTGCGCTGCATTGCAGCAGCCCTGATTGTCTGCATTCCCCTCACCAGCCATGGCCAGGATCGCCCCCTGGAACAGATCGCACGCCACACGCGCGTCGTATCATATGAGGGGTTGATCCTGAGCGACGTTGCCACCACACGGCGCGAGATTGCGCCGTTTGCGAACCGGGTCGAGCCTGAGGTAAGGGCGTATCTGCCGCTCAAGTACCTCAATCCCGGACCGGCGCTCGATGCGCCATTGCTGGTCAACCCAGAGCGTCCGATGAAGGGCGCCATGGGCTTCGACTTCCATGATGTGGAGAGTGTCGCAAGCTGGGGTCGCCCGCCAGAGACGGCGGTTGTGCTGACGCTGAATGCCAGCCTCGACCGCATTCAGCCCGCACTCGCTGTGCGCGGCTTTGCGATACGCGACCTCATTGGACAAGAGGTCTGGTACCGCGGGGACGACAACGGATGGGATATCCAGCAGCGCAACCAGGATCCCTTTTCCGGCGGGATGGGCCTATCGACCCGGTTCGCAGCGCGTGAGGGCCGGCTTTACGTCAGCCGTACCTGGGTAGGCCTGACCTACATGCTGTCCCAAGCCCCAACCGTCGCAGATGACCCGGCGACGTCCGCCTTGCTTGACGCAGCTTACACGTCGCGCATGCCGGGCCACCCCATTCAGCTTCACAGGTTCGACGACCGCCCTAGCCGCGATCAGATCGTCGCCGGTGGCCAGTTGCCGCCATTCGAAGACTGGGCAATCGTGCAGTGGGAGGAGGGGCTTGATCTGAGCGCAGGCCTTCTGCTGCTCTATCAGGATGCCGACAGCGCAGCTGTTGCAATTGAGAAGTTCGAAACGCTGCTCGACGGATCGAATGCCGCTGACGGCACACCGTTGGCAAGTGTTCTCGATTTTTCGCGGACGACACAGGTCATCGACACTCGCGGCGCTCATATAGCCCTGACCGGTTTCGCTTCACCAGTGCCGGACAAGCCTGTGATCACGCGGGAAGATCTCGGTAACAACGCGATTGCGCGGCTGTTTACCCTCTACTTCCGTGACGATCTGCCGGTTCTGATCGGGACTGATCCCTAACGCCGCTCCCAGCGCTGTTCGCGCACGCCGCCTTGCCATTGGTCCTCGGCGGCCTCATCGGTCATCGTGAAACCTGCAGTCCGGTAAAGGGCCGCCGCGACGTCGAGCCCAGCAAAGGTCGTCAGCCATGTCAGTTCATGCGGGCTCGCGTCGCAAAAGCCCATGGCACGCACCATCAGCCGACGGCCGAGGCCATGGCGCCGCGCCGCATCGGCAACAATGAACCAACGCAGATGGTTGCCGGGCCCGTCCCGTTCACTGCCGTCGATGGCGATGGTCGCCGCAAGGCGGTCCCCCTCCCAAACCGACAGCATCAGGTCGCGCGCCGCATCGAACTCTTCCAGAAACAGGGCCGCTTCCCGTGCGACCTTGGCCTCGAAAGCAAGCCCGAACCCCCATGCCCGGGCATAGTAGTCGAGATGCAGGCCAACCAGCCCGCTCAGCAGACCCGGACGATACCCCTCGACCAGTTCCATCGGCCGCCTCAGATCAGCGCCTGCGCTGCATAAAGCGCAGCCATTCCGCCAAAGATCGCGCCGACGACCGAACGGGTCAGGACACCGATCCCCAGCGCCGCACCGGCTGCAATCAGCCGGGCCGCGTCGGGCTGCCCGCCTGTAGCCTCCGGCCAGACAATCAGCGGCGCGACCAGTGCCGGCATGACAGCCACCGGCACATATCGCAGGCAACGCACCGCCCAGTCGGGCAATGCGCGTTCGCCGATCAAGCCGATGAACGAAAAGCGGATCAGGTAGGTGCCGATCCCCAAGAGCACAATCACCGTCCAGATCAGCGCGTCCGAGATCATGTCCGCCTCTCCAGCCAAACCTCGACGGTTGCTCCGGTAACCATGCCGACGAGAGCCGCGATGATCAGCCCCGTGCCCACCGGCAGCCCGGCAAGCGCCAACGCCAACACAACGCTGACAAAGGCGGCTGCCAGATGCGGCAGGCTGCCAAGGTAAGGGGCCACCAAAGCCAGAAACGTGATCGGCACCGCGAAATCGAGTGCATATTCCGGCGGGATCGCCTCGCCCGCGACAGCCCCCACATAGGTAAACAGATACCAAAGCGGGCAGACCGCCATCACCGCGCCGAAGAAATAGGCCATCTTCTGCGGCACGGTCATCGCATGATCGCGGTCATAACGCTGGATGGCGACGCCATAGCTCTGATCAACCAAAAGGTATGCCGCCAAAGCCCTCTGCCAGAGTGGCGCGGGGCCCATATGCGGCACCATCGCGGCCGAGTACATCGCCATCCGCATGTTCACCGCCAGGCTGGTGCCGAGGATCACGAACAGTGGCGCCTGCTCGGCCATCAACTGCACTGCGGCAAACTGGCTGGCACCGGCAATCACCAGAAAGCTCATCGACATGGTCTGCACCAGATCGAAGCCCGCCTCGGTGGCCACGACCCCGAACAACATGGCAAAAGGGGCCACCACCACCATGAACGGTGAGCCCGCGATAAGGCCCTTAAGGAAGTAACTTTTTGGTGTGAGACGCTCCATGCCGCCCGGCCTAGCAAGGTGCCACAGGTGCGACAATCAACAATTCCTGATACGCTATAGAAGCAGATTTCATATCCCGACGCTGATCACATATTGCTCAGCCACGATACATCTCGCCCGACACCGCTTGCCTTTCCCCGACCGGAGTGATTTCGTCGGCGCTGAAGGAAGCCTGATGATTATCCGCCCCGCCCCCGACGATCCCCGCCTGACGCGCCGCGTGACAGCACGCGACCAACACGGGGCAGAGACCGAGATCGCAGTGGTCGAGGAGCGGCCGCTCACCATCTACCTCAACGCGCAGGAGATCGTGACGGCGATGACGATCGGCGATTACCCGGAATATCTGGGCGTCGGCTACCTGATCAATCAGGGAATGCTGCCACCGGATGTCCATCTGACTGGCGTCGATTTCGACGAAGAGGTCGAGACGGTCGTCGTCCGGACCGCCGAGCAGACCGACTACGAGGAAAAGCTCAAGAAAAAGACCCGCACTTCAGGCTGCGCGGTCGGCACCGTCTTCGGCGACATGATGGAGGGGCTGGAGGGTGTAACACTGCCGGACACGCCCGTCCGCACCTCTGACCTTTACGCGCTGGCGCACAAGATCAACACGATGCCGAGCCTCTATCTGGAGGCCGGCGCCATCCACGGCACCGTCCTCTGCCAGGGGGCGGAGCCACTGGTCTATATGGAGGATGTCGGCCGCCATAACGCCGTCGACAAGATCGCCGGCTGGATGCGGATGGAAGGGGTCAGCGCCGCCGACAAGCTTCTCTACACGACGGGCCGCCTGACCTCCGAGATGGTGATCAAGACGGCCCTGATGGGCATCCCCACACTCGCATCCCGCTCCGGCTTCACCGCCTGGGGCGTCGAGATAGCACGGCAGGTTGGCCTCACCCTGATCGGTCGGATGCGCGGCCAGCGCTTCCTCTGCCTCTCGGGCGAGGAGCGCCTTCAACGCGACGCCGACCCCGGCCACCAGAAAGAAGAGCCCGAGGCGGCCCGTCGCAAGGGGGCTGCACATGGGTGAAGTTGGGACTGATGAGAGAGCCGCCGCCACTCCGGAACAATTAGACGCTGCGAAGCTCCAGGGCGCGCAGTGGCTCCGAGGTGGCCATGTCTGAAGTCATTGAATTCGAGGCTATCGCAGACCCGCGTGACATACATAGCGTCGCGACGTCCGCGGTAATGCGCTCGGGCAGTCCGCTCGTCCGCCAACTCACCTCCTTTTCTGCACTTGCTCTGATCATTGCCGGACCCGCTCTGTTGATGCTTGTTACAACGGGTCCGATCGGTCAGCGGGCGACGGATTTCTGGTTCTGGGGTCTGGTCAACGGCATGGTGGCGTGGATTGCATACGGCTTCGTGCAGCAGAAGTTCATCGTTGGTGGCTACATCGCGGCGCTTCGGAAGGATGGTGAGGCCCGTGGATCATCGCGTGTCCGGATCACACCTGACGGGATCGAGATGGCCAGCAGGATAGGCGAGGGCACGCTAAACTGGCTGGCCATACGTGAGGTCCGGACTTACCCCAAGGGCATTGCGCTGATCACCAATGGGCTTGGCGTCATCCTCATCCCAGACAGCGCGCTTCCCCCGGGCCGTAATAGCGCTGAAACCATCTCACTCATCGAGAGCTGGCGCATATGGTAGTCCCTGGCGTGATCCTTGCCGGCGGTCAGGCGACCCGGATGGGAGGTGGGGACAAGTGCCTGCTGCCTCTCGGCGGGCGGGCAATCCTTGAGATTGTGCTGGAGCGTCTTGCGCCCCAGACCAACCGGATCGCGCTTAACGCAAACGGGGACCCCACCCGCTTTGCCGCCTACAATCTGCCCGTGATCGCCGACAGCATGGCCGGTCACCCCGGGCCGCTCGCGGGCGTTCTGGCGGGGCTCGACTGGGCGGCCTCTTACGGTGCAGGCCACATCGTTACCGTTGCTGGCGACACGCCCTTCTTTCCCGAAACGCTTGTCGCCGACCTGATCGCTGCGCGCGACCGCGAGGGCGCACGGATCGCCCTCGCCGGCACGCCCGACCCGGATCGCGGCACCATCCGCCACCCGACCTTTGGCCTCTGGCCCACAGCCTTGCGCGACGACCTTCGCAGCGCCCTTGCTGAAGGCACCCGCAAGGTCGTCGCCTGGACCGACCCGCATGGCTGCGCCACGGCTGTCTTCCCCGGCAAGCCCGACCCCTTCTTCAATGTCAACACACCCGAAGATCTGGTCGAGGCGGAGGCACAGATATGAAGGTTTTCGGCGTCACCGGCTGGAAGGATCAGGGCAAGACGACCCTCGTGACCGCTCTTGTCAGCCACCTGACAAGCCAGGGCCTGACGGTCTCGACCATCAAGCACGCCCATCACGCCTTCGATGTCGATCAGCCCGGCCGCGACAGCTACCGCCACCGCGACGCGGGCGCGCAGGAGGTCATCCTCGCCTCCGCCAATCGCTTCGCACTGATGCACGAACTCCGCGATGCGGCCGAGTGGGAGCTTGACCAGCTCCTGACCAAGCTTGCCCCCGCAGATCTCGTCCTGATCGAGGGTTATAAGAACGCGGCTCACCCCAAGGTTGAGGTCTATCGTGAGGACAAGGGCCGCCCGCCGCTGGCGCTGACCCATCCGACGATCCGGGCGGTTGCGGGGACCGCAGGCGGGCACGATCTGGCGGTGCCGGTCTTCGATCTGGACGATATCGCAGCCATCGCGGCCTTTGTCCTGCGGGAGGCCGCATGACAGGCAAGCTCTCCAACAACTGTTTCGCACTGCCGCCCGGCGTCAACTGGACCCCGGTGGACGAGGCTTTGGCCCGGTTGAAGGTCACCATGCAGCCGGTCGTCGGGACCGAGACCGTCGCGCCGGGCGCAGCCATCGGCCGGATCCTCGCCACTGCGCCCAAGGCCGTCCGCGCCAATCCGCCTTTCGCCAACGCCGCCGTCGATGGCTATGGCTTCGGGGCCGGTGGTCTGGCCGGGGCCCTTTCGCTGCCCCTGGTCGAAGGCCGTGCCGCAGCGGGCGCCCCCTTTACGGACGCCGTTCCGCCCGGCCATGCGATCCGCATCCTGACGGGTGCCGAGATCCCGGCGGGCGTCGATACTGTGGTCTTGCAGGAAGATGTCAGCATCGAGGGCCGCCGTCTCCACATCCCCGACGGCTGGAAGCCCGGTGCGAATACCCGCCCCGCGGGAGAGGATGTCGCGGCCGGCAGCTCCCTCCTCACACCTGGCCAGACGATCCGACCCCAGGACCTCGCCCTTCTCACGGCTGCCGGTGTGACCGGGATTGAGGTCTTCCGCCCCCTTCGCGTTGCGATCCTGTCGACCGGGGACGAATTGACCCGGGAAGGCACCGCCGCCACCGCCAGCAAGATCCACGACGCCAACCGTCCGATGCTGCGCGCCCTGATCGAGCGCTGGGGCATGACGCCTGTCGATCTCGGTCAAGCCTCCGACAGCGCGGCGGACGTTGCTCAAAGGCTCGACCGGGGGGCGCAGGAAGCGGACGCGATCCTGACAACGGGTGGGGCGTCTGCAGGCGACGAGGATCACATCTCCCGCGCCCTCCGCGATGCGGGGGCGCTCACCGTCTGGCGGATCGCCGTCAAACCGGGCCGCCCCCTGGCACTTGGCCTCTGGCAGGGCACGCCTGTCTTTGGCCTGCCTGGAAACCCGGTCGCCGCCTTCACCTGCGCGCTGATCTTTGCGCGCCCCGCGCTCTTCTCTCTTGCCGGCGGCGGCTGGAGGGAGCCCTTGGCGCTGACCCTGCCCGCTGCCTTCACAAAGTCCAAGAAAGCCGGGCGCCGCGAATACCTTCGCGCCAGACCCGGCGCGGACGGCGTGGAGACATTCGTCTCCGAAGGCTCCGGCCTTATCTCGGGTCTTGCCTGGGCCGATGGCCTGGTCGAGCTGCCGGACCCCGCCATGACAATCGCCCGCGGCGATCCGGTCCGCTACCTGCCCTTTGCCGGGTTCGGACTGTGAGGGAGGGAACACAATCCCGGCGCACAGGAATTGCGCCACTTCACACCTCCAGATACACTGAAATCTCGATTTTTTCCTTTTCAAATCAGATTCATAGAATGATCTCAGCAATCACGCAAAAGACATTGGAACCCGGTCGCCCTAAACGGAAAGGCGCGACCGGATGACGCGCGCCGCCATGTGGACTGCGGCTTTCTATGCCGCGATGTTCGCCGCACTCGGCGCGCACCTGCCTTTCTGGCCACTCTGGCTCGAAGACTGGGGCCTGACACCTGCTGAGGTCGGTCTCTACTCCAGCATCGGGGTTGCGATCCGCGTGGTGGCGGGCTTCGCCATTCCGGTACTGGCCGATATGCTGGACAGCCGGCGCCGGGTGATGAGCCTGCTCTCTGCATCCGGCATTCTGATCTTTGCCGCCCATGCGGTGATCGACCAGAAATCGGTCCTCCTCCTTGCGACCGTGGCGGCCGGTGTGGTCATCGCGGGGCTCCTGCCGCTGGGCGAGACGCTCGGCTCCGCCGCAGCGAACCGCCACGGTTTTGCCTACGCGCCCGTTCGGGCGATGGGGTCGGTTGGGTTTCTGATCACCTCATTCCTCGTAGGCTTTCTGATCGGGCGATCAAGCAGTGACGCCGCACTCTGGTACCTGGTCATCTGCCTCGCCATTACCGCCGTGCTGGCCGAGGTTCACCCGGGCGGCGGTGCACTCAAGGGCACGAAGCCACCTGCCCCGGGCAATATCCTCAGGCTCCTCCTGAACCCCACCTTCGCCCTGTTCGTTCTGGCCGCCTCGCTTCTGCAATCGAGCCATGCGGTCTTCTACGCCTATGGCTCGCTCCATTGGCGGGCCCTCGGACTGTCAGAGCCCAAGATCGGTATGCTCTGGGCCTTTGGCGTGATTGTCGAGATCGGACTGATGCTCTGGCTGGGTCGCCGCGTTGTCGAGCGTTTGGGCGCCGTCTTTGTGCTGGCCCTGGCCTCGGGTGCGGCTCTGATCCGTTGGGGACTGATGGCAACGGACCCCTCCGGCCTGCTTCTCTGGGCCCTGCAGGCAACCCATGCGCTGACATTCGCACTTGGCCATCTTGGCGCCATTGCCTTTATTGCGGCCGCTGTACCAGACCGTCTCGGGGGCAGCGCGCAGGGCGGCTATTCCGGTTTCGCCGGGGGCCTTCTGACCGCCATCGCCATGGGGCTTGCTGCCTTCTACTATCCGGAGTTTGGCGGCCAGACCTACCTGATCGCAGCAGCCATGGCCTTTGTGTCCCTGCTGCTGACCGCATGGCTCGCGCGGAAATGGGATGGCGGGATGCTGAGCGACCTTTAACCCTACTCCAGCGAACCATTCACCTGGGCAAACAGAATGAACGCCCGACCGCTGCGGCTGTCCATCAACGCCAGCAGTTCATCATCACTGGCATCCCCGGCAAACCCCCCGAGGAAATTGTCGAAGCGCCGCTGAAAGACCAGTGCTGCATCGCGAAAGATCGGGTCGGTGCGCATCTTCGTCCGCACTGTTACCGTTGCAGCCTCATCCTGAACGCCCTGAATCGGTAACAACGCCGCACGTGTCCGCCCGCCCTTGGCAAAGGCACGCCAGTCATCAGCCGTTGCCGGTGCCATCAGCAGATCGTCCATGTAGAGCGCACCCTGCGCCAGAAAGTTCAGGCAATCCTCGGCAGACTGCAGCACCTCGGCCAGATCCCGGCGCGCGAGCGCGCGGCGGAACAGATCGAAACCATCGCGATCATCCGCCGTTTCGGGAAAGTTCAGCGCCCGGACAATCTGCGCCCGGTTCAGCTCCACATCGCCCGGCGGGTCGAGCATCGGGAGCTCCGGCTGCAGCACCTCGGGTTCCGGCGCACTGACCGGCGCCGGCGGGTCGGGCTCTGCGTCGACAACCGGCACTTCCGCCCTGCCCGACCGCAGACTGGCCACTTCCGCGACCAGCGCGTCGATCCGCACGGACTGGTCCTCCAACGCGATCTTCAGCGCGGAAGAGCCCGCGTTGTCCGGCGCCTGCTGCGCCCGCGCCCGCGCAGTCTGCAGCGCATCGATCTGTGTGGTGGCCGCGTCGAGCCGCACCGACAGCAGGGCCATCTGCAAGGCCAGATACAACGCCGCCAGAAGGCCCGCCGCGAGCCCCGCCCAAGGCGCCACGAAAAGATAAAGTCCGGCGCCCAGCAGGCTCAATGCCGCCACAACGCCGATCACCCGCATCGCGGGGGGTGTTTGAGGGTCGTCCTGCCGCATGGCTCAGCCCCGGACCGGGTTTCAGAGGTATTCGATGCTGAGAATTTCGTAGTCGCGCACGCCACCGGGCGTCTTGACCTCGGCCACGTCGCCCTCCTCTTTACCGATCAGGGCCCGGGCAAGCGGCGACTTCATGTTCAGAAGCCCCGCCTCGATATCGGCCTCGGCCTCGCCGACGATCTGGTAGGTCTTTTCCTCATCCGTATCGCAGTCCACCAGCTTGACCGTCGCCCCGAACTTGACCGCGCCCGACATCTTCGAGACGTCAATCACATCGGCCAGCCCGATAATCCCTTCAAGCTCTTTGATGCGGCCCTCGATATGGCTCTGTTGCTCGCGCGCGGCGTGATACTCGGCATTCTCGGACAGATCGCCATGCTCACGCGCCTCGGCGATGGCGCGGATCACGGCCGGGCGTTCTACGGATTTGAGTTGCTTCAGCTCGGCATCAAGCTTCTGAAAACCGGGCTTCGTCAGTGGTATCTTTTCCAATTCCGTTCTCCGTGGCACTTCCTGAATGACGCTGGCACCAACCCGGACCAGGCCCCGGCACACCCCTCTGAGGCAGGGACGATAGGCGCCCCGCGAGCCGAGTTCAAGCGCCCGCAGCCGAAAAGCAAATGATGCGATTGCAGGCATGACGCTCAATAAATCGCGTTATCGGACACTCTTCTATTGCATCGCGTAAGCTGCGTCGCAACATATCTTCTGCAGATGCAGCATTTCGGGATGACGGATCCGGGGCGGGGCGGGGCATGCTGGGACTTCTGACCATTATCGGCGCAATCGGCGCCCTGATTTTCCTCGCCTATCGTGGCCTGTCTCTCCTCGTGATTGCTCCGGTCATGGCTGTGCTGGCAGGCAGCCTCGGCGGCGGTCTGCCCATGCTGGCGACCTACACGCAGATCTACATGGCCAATATGGGCGACTTCATCATAGCCTTCTTCCCGCTCTTCCTCCTCGGCGCGATCTTTGGCCGGCTGATGGAGGACACGGGCGCCGCCCGCACCGTCGCTGACACCATCACCCGCACTCTCGAGGCCGAACGGGCGATCCTCGCTGTTGTTCTCTGCTGTGCGATCCTCACCTATGGCGGCGTGTCGCTCTTTGTCGTGGCCTTCGCCGTCTTCCCCGTCGCGGCAGAGCTCTTCCGCCGCAGCGACACGCCCAAGCGCCTGATCCCCGCAGCCCTTGCGCTGGGGGCCTTCACCTTCACCATGTCGGCTCTGCCGGGCACCCCCGCCATCCAGAACGCCATCCCGACCGCCACCTTCGGCACGACGGCCTTCGCCGCCCCGGGCCTCGGGATCGTCGCCGGCATCCTGATGCTCGCCTTCGGGATGGGCTGGCTCAGATGGCGGAGCCGCCGCGCCATTGCCGCAGGCGAGGGCTACGGCGCCCATGACGACGCGCTCTGGGAAGAGGCACTAAGCCCCGGCGCGGCACAGGGCCCCAACCTGGCGCTGGCCATCGCCCCAATCGTCATCGTCGTCGCCATCAACCTGGCCTTCGCCGCGCTCTTGCCGCGCCTCGACACCGCCTACCTCTCGGATCCGATCTTCGGCCCAACGACCATCGACGCCGTCCGCGGCGTCTGGGCGATCATCGCCGGGCTGGTGGCGGCCATTGTCTTCCTCATCGCCACCAACACCTCCCGGATCGAGAGCCTGCAGACCAGCCTCGACGAAGGTGCCAAGGCCTCGCTCATCCCCATCGCCAACACAGCCAGCCTCGTGGGTTTCGGCGCCGTCATCGCCGCGATGCCCGCCTTCGCCACGATCAGCGACGCCCTGCTGGCCTTGGGCGACCTCAACCCCGTTGTCTCCCTGGCGCTTGCCGTCAATGTGCTGAGTGCCATCACCGGCTCCGCCTCGGGCGGCATGTCCATCGCACTGGAGGCGCTCGGCCCCACTTACGTCGAGCTTGCGCGCGCCCAGGACATCTCGCTCGAGATCATGCACCGCGTCACCTCCATCTCCTCCGGCGCCCTCGACGCCCTCCCCCATAACGGAGCGG
>JAAUYD010087342.1_pt1 | contig 15390 bp, 14 predicted proteins | sample 7278101 | NCBI WGS metagenome assembly JAAUYD01 (sample SAMN14350128, study PRJNA611818) | marine sediment metagenome | isolation source: surface marine sediment (0.6m) | place: French Polynesia: Moorea | collected 2018-08 | reverse complement strand
GTCGGTTTCAAGGAAGATCTGGCCGTCGGTGATCGAGATCACGTTGGTCGGTACGAACGCCGACACGTCACCGGCCTGGGTCTCGATGATCGGCAGCGCGGTCAGTGACCCGGTCTGGCCCTTGACCTCGCCGTTGGTGAACTTTTCAACATAGTCGGCGTTGACGCGCGCGGCGCGCTCGAGCAGGCGCGAGTGCAGGTAGAACACGTCACCCGGGTAGGCCTCACGACCCGGCGGACGACGCAGCAGCAGCGACACCTGGCGGTAGGCCCAGGCCTGCTTGGTCAGATCGTCGTAGATGATCAGCGCGTCTTCGCCACGGTCACGGAAGTACTCGCCCATCGTGCAGCCGGAGTAAGGCGCGATGAACTGCATCGCGGCCGAGTCGGCGGCCGGTGCGGCGACGATGATGGTGTGGTCCATCGCGTCGTGCTCTTCGAGCTTGCGCACGATCGCGGCGATCGACGAGTTCTTCTGACCGACGGCGACGTAGATACACTTAACGCCGGTGCCCTTCTGGTTGATGATCGCGTCGATCGCGATCGCGGTCTTGCCGGTCTGGCGGTCGCCGATGATCAGCTCGCGCTGACCACGGCCGATCGGCACCATCGCGTCGATCGCCTTGATACCGGTCTGCACCGGCTGGTCGACCGATTTACGGGCGATGACGCCGGGCGCGATCTCCTCGATCGGTGCCGACGTCGTGTTGTTGAGCGGGCCCTTGCCGTCCATCGGGCTGCCCAGGGCATCGACCACGCGACCGAGCAGTTCCGGACCGGTCGGCACCTCGAGTACGCGGCCGGTACACTTGACCGAGTCGCCCTCGGTGATGTGCTTGTAGTCACCGAGGACCACGGCGCCGACCGAGTCGCGCTCGAGGTTGAGCGCGAGGCCGAAGGTGTTGCCCGGGAACTCGAGCATCTCGTACGACATGGCGTCGGCCAGGCCGTGGATGCGGACGATACCGTCGGTGACAGAGACCACGGTGCCTTCGTTGTGGGCTTCCGACGTCAGGTCGAATTTCTCGATCTTGCCTTTGATCAGCTCGCTGATCTCGGAGGGATTCAGTTGCATGGTTGCTTTCCCGATTAGAGTCCTAAATCTTGTGCCAGCTTGCCGAGCTGCCCGGAGACGGAACCGTCGATCACCATGTCACCGGCGCGCAGGCGAAAGCCGCCGATCAGCTCGGCGTCCTGTTCGCTGCTGATGCGGATGTCGCGGCCGAGCTTGCGCTTGAGCGCATCGGCCAGCTGTTGTTCCTGGGCCGGCAGCAGCGCGAACGCCGAACTCACGTGCACGTCGAGCGTGCCCTCGTGCTCGGCCTTGCGCGCCTCGAACAGCGCGGCGATCTCCGGCAGCACCGACAGGCGGCGGTTGGCGGTCAGCAGGCGGACCAGGTTCTGGCCCTCGTCGCTGAGGCGGCCGCCGCCGATGTCGAGCATCAGCTCGGTCATCTGCGCCATGTCGAGCTTGGGGCTGGCGATCAGGCCGGACAGCGCCGGGTCCTGGGCCGCCGTCGCGAGCAGCTCGAGCATGTCGGACCACAGGTCCAGCTTGTCGGTCTCGACCGCACGCGCGTAGATCGCATCGGCGTACGGTCGGGCGATGGTTGTAGCGTCTCCAGCCATTGCTATGCCTTAGATCTGGTTGGCCACGGATTCGACGATGTCTTTGTGCGCATCGGCGTTGATCTCTTTGCGCAGGATCTTCTCCGCGCCCAGAACCGCCAGTTCGGCGACCTTGGCACGCAGGACCTCGCGGGCCTTGTTGGTCTCCTGCTCGATCTCCGCCTGGGCCGCCGCCAGCTGGCGACCGCCTTCTTCCTTGGCCTTGTCGCGGGCGTCCTCGATGATCAGCGCGGCCTGCTTCTCGGCATTGGCCCGGATCTCGGCGGCCTGCTGCTTGGCCACGTGGAGCGTGTCCTTGGCGCGCTTCTCGGCGAGCTCCTGCTCGTGCTGGCCGCGTTCCGCGGCTGCCAGACCTTCAGCGATCTTGGCCTTGCGCTCGTCCATCGCGGTGACCAGCGGCGGCCAGACGTACTTCATCGTGAACCAGACAAACACCGCGAACGCGAGCAGCTGGAAAAAAAGCGTCAGGTTGATATTCATCCCTAACCCCGTTCAGTCGTAGCGAAATGGATGTCGGGCGGTTACAGCGCGAATATCGCGTACAGGCCGATGGCCACGGAGATGACCGGCAGGGCGTCGACGAGACCCATGACGATGAAGAACTGGGTACGCAGCATCGGAATCAACTCCGGCTGTCGCGCAGCGCCTTCCAGGAAGCGACCGCCGAGGACGCCGACGCCAACCGCCGCACCGATGGCGCCGAGGCCGAGCATGAGTCCGCCGGCGATGATGATGATAGCTTGTGCCAGTTCCATGTTTGTCTCCCGTGAGTTCAGTCCAGCAAGATCGGATGATTGGATAGCGAATCGATTAGTGGTGCTCGGCGTGCGCCAGGTCCAGGTACACGACGGTCAGGACCATGAAGATGAACGCCTGCAGCGTGATGATCAGGATGTGGAACACTGCCCACACGAACTGCAATGCGCCGCCGAATATCGCGAAAGCGATGCCGGCGCTGTAGAGCAAGGAAATCAGGATGAAGATCATTTCACCGGCGTACATATTGCCGAACAGGCGCAGCGCCAGTGAAATCGGCTTGGCGATCAGGTTCACGCCTTCCAGAATGAGGTTGACCACGGTCGTGAACGGCTTCAGCCAGACCTTGTCGGTCTGAAACGGCAAGCCGGTGAGCTCGCCGACGAAGCCGCCGACCCCTTTGATCTTGATGCTGTAGTAAAGGATCAGGATGAACACGCCGATCGACATGCCAAAGGTGATGTTCGGATCGGTGGTCGGCACCACCTTCATGTAGACGTGATGCGGGTCAGCGCCGAACAGCGCGGCGACCTCCTGGGTGATGCGCGGGATCAGGTCGACAGGCACCAGATCCATCAGGTTCATCAGGAATATCCAGCAGAAGATGGTCAGGCCCAGCGGTGCGATCAGATCGTTCTTGCCCGAAAACGAGCCGCGGACGTTGTCGTTGACGAAGTCGACGATCATCTCGACGAAGTTCTGCATGCCGCCGGGGACGCCCGCCGACGCGCGAAGCGCGACCTTGCGGAAGACCGCGATGAAGAGGATGCCGAGCAGGATGGACCACAGCATCGAGTCGAGATGCACGGCCCAGAAACCCATCTCCTTGGCCTCTTCGGCGGTATGCGCGATGCCCCAGTCACCGTTTGGGTGCTGACCGAACGTCAGGTTGGTCAGGTGGTGCTTGATGAACTCGCTGGGAGTGATGGTGTCGGAGGCGGCCATTGTTCAGTTTTCTCTCTGCTTTCAACCAGCAATCCGGTTCGCCAGAAGCGGTGGTAAGACCTGTACTGTCAGGAACGCCCCAAACAGGGCCAGCGGGCTGATCGTGGTCGCCGTGACGAACGTGGTCACGAACACCAGGACGATCAGCCCCAGTTTGATCACCTCACCGCCGATCAATCGGCCGACCAGCCTGCCGGGTTCCGCGGCGCTGTAGGGCCCAAACACCCAGAACGCAAACAGTGCATTGGCGACCAGTGCCGTAGCCCCGCCGATCAGCGCAAAAAGGGCCTCGCGCGGGCCGAAAACGAGCCCGAGCAGGGTAACGACCAGGGTGGCTACCGCCTGTGCGATCAGTATCCGCTTGGCCCGATGGGAATCCAGGTTGTGCATTCGCAGCAGCCCCGCACCGTGTATCGGGCCAGTCAGAGCGCGCGCAGTATAAGAATTCGGGCCGTATAAGGTCAAACGATCGTCTTATAAGAAACCTAAAGGGTAACCCTCGGGGTTTTAGAGGTTTTGGTCTATATTGCGCACCGCATCATCGGATGTGGTCAAGAATGCCCTCGAGCTCCTCGAGGGTGTTGTAGCTGATCACGAGCCGGCCCTTGCCGCCCGGCCCCTGCTGCAACGCGACCTTCGCGCCGAGGCGCTCGGTCAGGTCGGACAGCAGGCGGCGCACGTCCGGGTCGTCGTCGACCGCGGCGGCCGTCTCCGGTGTCTTCGGCTGGTTGAGCCGGCGCACCAGCGCCTCGGTCTCACGCACCGACAGGCCCCTGGCCGCGACCTGGTTGGCCGCGTCGGTCTGCAGCGTGCCTTCGAGGCCGAGCAGGGCACGTGCATGGCCCATCTCCAACGCGCCGGTCTCGACCATCGCCTTGACCTCGGCGTTGAGATCCAGCAGGCGGATCAGGTTGGTGACCGTCGTGCGCGACTTGCCGACCGCTTGGGCGACCTGCTGGTGGGTCAGTTCGAACTCGTTGAGCAGGCGGTGCAGCGCGCCCGCCTCCTCGAGCGGATTGAGGTCGTCGCGCTGGATGTTCTCGATCAGCGCCATCGCCATCACGGCCTGGTCGTCGACGTCGCGGATCACGACCGGCACGTCGGCCAGGCCGGCCATCTGCGCCGCGCGCCAGCGGCGCTCGCCGGCGATGATCTCGTACTGCCGGTCGCCGACCGGGCGCACGACGATCGGCTGCACCATGCCCTGCGCCGTGATCGAATCGGCCAGTTCGCGCAGCCGGTCCTCGTCGAAGTTGCGGCGCGGCTGGTAGCGCCCGCGCTGGATCACGTCGACCGGCAGCGTCGCCGCCGGCGCCGCCGCGGCCGCGTCGTTGGCGGATGGGGATGCGGATTGTTCGGCGGTATCTGCGGCGCCGCCAAGCAGCGCATCCAGTCCGCGACCGAGACCTCGTTTCTTTGCCATCGTCATGCCAGTGCGTTGCGGGGGCCGGCCGGCGTCATGCGCGTGCGCATGCGCATCGCCGACGGCCGTGTTTGGGTGGAGCGGGCCGCGCTGCCCGCAGTGTAACGGCGGTGCGCGAACGAAAGCGCGACGCGCTGCGCGCTGCCGGGCCGATGTCGCGGGGCGGGGCGGGGCCGGCGCATCGGATCAACCGGCGCCGCCGGGTTGGGCGACGTGGCGTCGCGTCATCTCGCTGGCCAGCGCCATGTAGCTGATCGCGCCGCGCGAACTCTTGTCGTAGAGCATCACCGGCAGACCGTGGCTCGGCGCCTCGGCGACGCGCACGTTGCGCGGGATCATCGTGCGGAACACCTTGTCGCCGAAATGCTGGATCAGCTGCGCCGAGACCTGGTTGTCGAGGTTGTTGCGCGGGTCGTGCATCGTGCGCACGATGCCCTCCATCTCGAGGCGCGGGTTGCGGTGGTCCCTGATCTGCTTGACCGTCGCGAGCAGCGCCGACAGGCCTTCGAGCGCGTAGTACTCGGTCTGCAGCGGCACCAGCACGCTGTCGGCCGCGACCAGCGCGTTCAGCGTCAACATGTTCAGCGACGGCGGACAGTCGATCAGCACGTAGTCGTAGGCATCGGCGACCGGCCCGAGCGCGATCGCCAGGCGCTTCTCGCGCAGCGGCGCCTCGAGCAGGCGCACCTCGGCCGCGGTCAGGTCGCCGTTCGACGGCAGCACGTCGTAACCGGCCTCGGGCGAGGTCTGGATGCACTCGGCGATCGGCCGCTCACCCATCAGCGCCTCGAGCGTCGAGCGCTCGAGAGCGTGCTTGTCGAGACCGCTGCCGGTGGTCGCGTTGCCCTGCGGATCGAGGTCGATCAGCAGCACCTTGCGACGCATCGCGGCGAGCGCCGCGGCGGTGTTCACGGCCGTCGTCGTCTTACCGACACCCCCCTTCTGGTTGGCGACGGCGATGATTCTTCCCATTGGTGGTCAGCCCGGTGTTCTGGTGTGCGCCGGCGGGCAGTGCCGGGCGGTCCATGATACCCGGGGCGTCGGAAAAAGATAACCGGGGCAAGACCGCTTCGGACGCTGCAATGGGGCTGATTCGGGCCAAGGGCCAAGGGCCAAGGGCCAAGGGCCAAGGGCCAAGGGCCAAGGGCCAAGGGCCAAGGGCCAACACGATTATCGGTTCGCCCTCGCGCTTGGCACTCGTGGCTTGGTCGTCCCGCAACCCCGCCCAGGGCACCTAGGCTGCGGGCCGGATGAGCGTGCGGAGGACCTGGCGCCCTGGCCGCCTTCGTGGCACCGGCTAGGGGCGACAGTCGTGGCCGTTGCGACGGCCTGGGTGAGAGTCGCGCTACAGCGGGCGAGAAAGCGCAGCAATCCGCACAGGACAGCGCCTGGCACGAAGCGCGACTCGGGGATTCTCGCGGCAACGGAGGGAGGCCGCCTGCCTGTCAGTTGCCGGCAGCTGGTGCGCCGTCGCGCTCGTGCAATGTGCCGGCTAATCCGCCGCTGCCGGGCCGTCGGCCGTAATGACGACCAGGTGGCGCGCGGCGTTCTCGCCCGGCACGTGCAGCCGCTCGATCGTCGCGGCGAACCCGGGCGGCAGGTCGCGGACCTCGGCACGCGGCGCGACGCCCTTCATCGCCAGCCAGCGGCCGCCGGGCGCGAGCAGGTGGCGGCTGCCGGCGACGATGTCGGCCAGCGTGGCGAACGCGCGCGACGTGATGCAGCGGTAGTGTGCGGGCCGCGCCAGCGACGCGACGCGCTCGCGCACGACCTCGACGTTGCCCAGGCCCAGCTCGCCGACCGCCTGCTGCACGAAGCGGATCTTCTTGCCGCTGGTGTCGAGCAGCGAGAACGCCAGCCCGGGACGCGCGATCGCCAACGGGATGCCGGGCAGGCCGGCACCGGTGCCGACGTCGAGCACCGGGCCGGCGTCGACCCAGCGCAGTATCGACAGGCTGTCGAGCAGCTGGCGGCGCACCATCAGCGCCGGATCGCGCACCGCGGTCAGGTTGTAGGCACGGTTCCACTTCGCCAGCAGCGCCAGGTAGGCGAGCAGGCGGCGCTGCTGCTCGGCACTGAGCGCGATGGCGAGCTGCGCGCAGCCGGCGGCCAGCTGGTCGGCCCAGTCGGCACGGGGCAGATGACCGGTAGTCATCGCCCGATTCTACCCAAAGCGCCGCTGCCGCCCCTGTTAAGATCGCCGCGATCGACCGACCCGCGAGGCCCGCCATGCTCAAGCTCTACGGAATCACCCAGTCGCGCGCGTTCCGCCCGCGCTGGCTGCTCGAGGAACTCGGCCTCGACTACGAGCAGGTGCCGCTGGATTTCCACGGCGACGACCTCGACAGCGCCGCGTACCGCGCGCTGAATCCGAACGGCCGCATCCCGACGCTGGTCGACGGCGACCTGGTGCTGTGGGAATCGATGGCGATCAACCTGTACCTGGCAAAGCGCTACGGCGTCGACGCCGGCCTGTGGCCAGACGACATCCGCGGCGAGGCCCTGGCCCTGCAGTGGTCGTTCTGGGTCATGACCGAGGTCGAGCACGCGCTGTTGACGGTGCTGATGCACGGCCGCGTACTGCCGCCGGAAGAGCGCGACGCGGAACGCCTGGGCCGCAATCGCGACGCGCTCGCCAAGCCGTTGGGCGTGCTCGACGGCGCGCTGCACGGCCGCGACTTCCTGGCCGCCAACCGCTTCACGGTCGCCGACCTCAACGTCGCCGCGGTGCTGTCGTGGTGCAAGCCGGCGCGTGTGGCGCTCGACGAGTTTCCGAGGCTCGGGGCCTGGCTGGCCGGCTGCCTGGCGCGTCCGGCGCGCAAACGCGCGCAGGGCCTGTCACGCTGAGACGCGCCGTCGCGGAAACGAGCCCCCGTCCAGCGCCACTGTCGTCACCGCATCCGCGCCAGCGCGAGCCTGCGCCGGCGACGCGCGGACGGTCGGGTATCGGTGAGTAGACGCCCGCGCCGCGCACCCAGGTCGACACCCGGCGGTCGAGCGGCGGCAGTACGACGCCAGCCCGCTTTCAGCAACTGCGACACGCTAGGCGAAACCCGGCCGACAGCGGTCGCTGCCCGGCAGCCGGCCCAGAGCCGGGCGGTACCCATGAACGGCCGCTGCCTGTCGGCGCTGCAGAGGTCAGGCCGCCGCTGACCCTGATTCCACGTCCTGCTGCAACACCGGCCGGGCGACGACGCCGACAGTCGCCGCGTCGGCGCGGGCTGAATCAGAAGTCCAGCTGCCCGCGTACCTGGAACAGGTTCGGCTCGTCGCGGACGCCGTCGTTGTTCGGATCGGCGTCGACCCAGACGTGGTTGGCCATCAACCGCAGGTTGCGGTTCACGTACCAGTTGATGCCCAGCGTCACGTTCTCCTGCTCACCGCCGAGGATGTCCCGATCGGTCAGGTCGATGGTGCTGTAGCGCATGGCAAGCTCCCAGGCGCCATAGCGGCCCTTCGGCTTGACACGCCCGAAGCGGCCGCGCTGCGCATCGTAATTGCGCGATTCGCCGGTCACGAACCAGCTGCCGAACACGTACCAGCCGTCGAAGTCGAGGCTCGACAGGTCGTTCCGTCGATCGACCTGGCTGTGGATGTATTCGCCCTGGACCGAGAACGGGCCGTAGGTCGCGGCACCCTCGAGTCCATAAGTGAGGGTGTGATCGACATCGTCTATGGTCCGGGTGTTGACGAGGTTGGCGTCGGTCACGCTCGACTCGAGACCCGCCCGGTAGCGGACCTCGCGGTCGTCGTCCGGACTCCGGTATGCCAGGCTGCCGCCGACGTGCAGCGACCGTTTCTTGCTGTCGAGCGGCGCGTAGGTCGCACGACCGGCGGCACCCCAGCCCTCGTCGCCTTCGTCTGGCGCATCGTCGTCGACGGCCTCGCCGAACAGTCCCGCGGCCATGCTCCAGCGTTTGCCGTGCGTCGCCAGACCCAGCCCGATGTTGCGCCCCGGCGAAAAGGTATCCACCGGCAACGCCCGTTCCATGAAGGTGGTGTACCTGCCGCTGGTCTGTTCCTCGAGCGAGAAGGGCTCCTTGAACTGGCCGAACCTGACCGTCGCCGGCGCGTAACCGGTGTATTCGAGGTAGGCGTCCTTGACCTCGGTCTCGTTGTCCGAGAAATCGTACTCGAACGCGTAGCTCCACTCGCGGAACACCGTGCCCTCCAGCGAGACCCTGCCACGGCGCAGCTCGCTGCCGTCACCGAGCGGCTCGCGGTCCGCTCGATACTCCGCGAAATCTATCCACACCTGGCCGCCCAGTTCGAAGGCGAAATCGCCGTCGGCACTCGCTACCCGCAGGCCGCCATCGGTCTTCACTTTCGCGCCTTGCGCGGCCTCGCGCCTGGCCTTGCCTTTCGATCGTGCGGGCGCCGGCGTCGCGTCGGCCGGCGGTGCCGCTGCGACGCGACCGCCCATGGCCTCGGCTCGCAGGCGCTGGTACTGCGCTTCGGTAATCGTGCCGTTCTCTCGCAGCACGTCCAGCAGGGCCATCAGCTCCGAGCCGGCGGCCGCGGGGCCGACATGCAGAGCCCCGAGACAGATCAGCGTTACCGCCATGTGGCGCAATCGAAACGAATCAAGCATGTTTCCCCCAACAGTCAATAAAACCAAGACCCTGCGTCGCGACCCGGATACCGCACCGCGGTGCGGCCGCCGACCACGTCCGGCGCACCGGCGATCGGCAAGCCGACGGCGGGCGCCGCAGCGGCGCCGCGCGCTGCCATTGTCGCAGTCGGGCGGGCGGCCCGGCTGACCCGCTCGGCAAGCGGGCGTGCGCGCAGCCGGTGGTCCAGGCGACGCGAATCGGCCGCGGCCGTCGTCGGGTCTGTAGCGGCCCCGGGCGCCTACTCTTTGGTCACCAGCTGTTCGTAGCGCACGAACAGGTAGCGACCCGGTTTGCCGCGCACACCGTCACCGTCATCGCTGACGATCATGATGCCGACCGGCCGGCCGTCGAGCCGCACCGGCGCGACCCCCTCGGCCTGGCGGAGGTTCTTCACGCCGCGGATGCGCAGGCGCTGCGGCGCGTCTGCGACGTCACCGCTCCACAGCCAGAGCTTGAACGCCTTGCCCGGCTTCGCGCTGATGATCAGAAACCCGCCGAGGTGCGGGTCGTGGCTCATGCCGCGTATGCCGCCGCCGTCGAGGTCCAACTCGATCAGCCGTTCCGAGACCTGCGGCTTGGCTGCGCCGTCGAACGCGCTGTCGGGGTTGCTCAACACGACGATGATCGCGTTCGACCCCGCCAGCGGGCTGCGCAGCCCGAGCAGCAGATTCTGCTTGCCGGCGTCGAAGCTCAGGCCCTCGATGTTGAAGCCGCCGTCGTCTTTGACATCGCGTACCTTGGCCGCGTCCTTGAGCAGCCGGTGGCGCGCGGTGATCCGCTTGCGCAGTCCGCGCAGCACCTGGAGACCGGTGACCTGCCCGCCGTCGAGCGCGAACCGTACGAGCTGTTCCCGGCTGTTCGCACGCTTGCCTCTGGTCTTGCGCGAGTGGGACGTGACCGCGTAGATCAAACCCTGGGCATCGATCGCAACGCCCTCCAGGTCCTCGAGCGCATTCAGCACCCGGTTCGGCGACGACCAGCTGAACAGCGAGCGACGGAACAACGGCTGCTCGGCGACCGCGCCGTCCGCCTGCAGCGCAAACAGGTCGAGCGGGTGCGACGCCTCGTCCTGGACCACGACGAAGCGGCCGTCGGGCAGCTGTAGCACGCCGGAAGGCTCGTAGATCCCGTCGAACTTGCGAAATTTCTCGAACCCGCCCGTGTCGCCGGCGACGCCTACGCCGACGCTGACTCCGACACCGGCCAGCGCCAGCAGCAACAGCAGCAGGCCCGGGCGACGGACCCGGGCCTGCGTGGAGCTGGCAATGGCGGGCGACGACGCCCGGGTGGTTCTGCGCACAGGGCTACTGCGACTGCTGCAAGCCGAATGCGCGGGACTGCAGCGAGCCCATGATCTCGTTCAGGTCCTGGGTCTGGTACAGGAAACCGACCGCCAGCAGCATCAGCGTACTGACCGTCAGTCCGACAAGGAAGGCGGTGTACGAGTACTTCAGTAGGCGGAACTTGCGGTGCGCGTCGATGCCCAGCAGGTAGAGCTGGCGCGACATGTTCTTGTAGATGCGCGTGTTGTTGCGCAACAGACCGGTCATGACCTTGGTGTGCTCGGCGATGTCGAGCGACGAGAAGTGTTCGAAGACCAGGATGTTGGCCTCGTCCCGCTTGAATTGATCGAGGGTGCAGCGGCTCTTGGCGAACTTCGGCTGCGCCGCCAGCACCGCGAAGATGATCGAGGTCAGGCAGGTCGCGAGGAACACCGCGATCGGCGCCGTGAACATCGGCTCCGCGACCAGCACGAAGGGGCCGGAGAGCGTCAGCACGGACAGGATCAGTCCGTTCAGGGAGATCATGATGTTGGCCTTGGTCGCCGCCAGCGCGGTCAGGTCGAGCTGCGCCCGGTAGGCGGTGCGGAACATGGTCTCGATACCGCGCGAGCTGCCCAGCTCCTTCTTGACCTTGGTCTTCTTCTTGCGCGCGGCCGCTTTTTCGGCGGCCGCCGGGCGGGACCCTTCGGACGCGTCTTGGGGGACGTTCGACCCACGTTGCGGGAACAGCGCCATCTCGCCCATCTCGGCGATCTGCTCGATGGACACCGGCCCTTTTTTGACGCTCTGCTGATTACTCATGGTCTCGTTTCTCGGCTGCTTGATCTCGGCTGCGCGACTCGTGGGCCGCGCCGGGGGGGCCATGCTCAAGGATGACCCTTGTGTGACAGAATTATGGCAATCGCAGCTGCATTGGTTAATGGACCAACGCCTTTCGAGTTTTCGGTATGTGGTCTGAGTGGCCTTTGGACCAAGGTCTGAAGGCCGATCTCCCGATCTGCGACCGGCGTCACAGTTTCGAAAAAAAGCCGGCAAGCGCCGGTTACGACGGAACTATTGTCGCTGTGAGACTACGAAGAGCGGCCTTCGGCAGGGCCGATGCGGTGACGACGCGGGGTGCGGTGCCAGCTGGCGCGCGGACCCGCTGCCGACCCGCGCCCAAGGGTCGGGCCGGCGACCTGCCGGCCGCCGCAAATGCAGCGGCTAATCCGCCGAGGGCAGGTGCTCTTTCGCCACCAGCGCGGCCTCGACGCGGTTCCGGACCTGGAGCTTCTGCAGGATGTTGGTCATGTAGTGCTTGACGGTCTTTTCCTGCAGCTCCAGTTCGCGGCCGATCTCCTTGTTGCTGAGGCCGCGCGCGACCCCCTTGAGGATCTGTTCCTCGCGCGCCGTGAGTTCGGACAGCGGGTCGCGCTGCACGCCTTCTCCGGCTCCGCTGCGCGCCCCGGTCAGCAGGCGCGCCGCGAGGTCCGGCGGGACATAGGACCCGCCCTGGTGGACCGCATTGACGATCGCGATCAGCTCTTCGCCGCCGATGCCCTTGAGGATGTAACCGCGGGCGCCGGCCTGCAGCGCCGATGTGACATCGTCGTCGTGTTCGGACGCGGTCAGCATGATGATCTTGACGACCGGGCAGATGCTCGCGATCCGCTTGGCCGCGACCAGGCCGCTCCCGGGCATGCTGATGTCGAGCATGATGATGTCCGGCAGCAGGTCGGCCGCCAGCTTGACCGCCTCGTCCGCGTCGGTCGCCTCGCCGACGATCTCGAGGCCGGGCTCTGCCATCAGCGTGCGCGCGACGCCCTCGCGAAACAGCGGGTGGTCGTCGGCCAGCACCACGCTGATCTTATTGGTCAGTCCGTTTTCCATCGCCATCGATGATACATCGCATGATCAAGCGCGTTCCCTGACCGGCGTTACTGTGGATCTGCAGCTCGCCGCCGATGCTCTCGATCCGGTCACGCAGGCCCGGCAGGCCGAGCCCGGAGGCCGAGTCGGTCGCTACCGATTCGATGCCGGGGCCGGCGTCCCGTACCTCGACCTCCAGGACCTTGTCCGCATAGTGGCAGACCACCTTCTGCCCGACGCCGCCGGCATGGCGAAAGGCGTTGCTCAAGGCCTCCTGCACGAAGCGGTAGACGCAGATCTTGATCGCCCTGGTCAGCCTGTCGGGCGTCGATCCGACCTCCAGCTCCACCGCTGTCGCGGTCCGCCGCTCGTGCGAGCTGATCACGTTGCCGAGCATCTCGGCGAGCGTCAGTCGATCCAGCTCGGGCAGCGCCAGGCCGTTGCAGATCTGGCGGATCTCGGCGATGGCATCGCCCAGCGAGCTGCGCACGATCTCCATGTCGGACCGGCTGCCGCCGTCGTCTGTGACCTCGGGCAGCAGCGGCTTCAGCGCATCGATACGCAGCAACGCGAGCGACAGCAGCTGGGCGGGCCCGTCGTGCAGGTCGGCGCTGATCCTTCGCAGGTAGCTCTCGTTGATCTCGGTCGTACGGCGCGATGCGTTCTGCAGCCTGCCGCGTAGTTCCTCGTTCTGCGCCAGCAGCCGGACCAGCTCGGCCACCCGCCGCTCGAGGCTGGCGCGCTGCCGGTCGATGGTCTTGCTGCCGCGGTACACAATGCCGAACAGCGCGCCGAGCATCGATAGCGTCACCGTTGCGACGACGGCCCAGGTCTGCAGATTGGCCGCGAACAGGTTGCTGCGCAGTGCCTCGGCGGTCTCGTAGAACTCGGCGACGGCGATGATCTTGCCCGTGTGCTGTTCCCTGATCGGGCTGTACATCTCCAGCAGCGGCAGGCCCTGGGCCCGTTCCAGGGCGTCCTCCTCATCGGCCAGGGTATCGAATTCGGCTGTCACCTCGCCTTGCCAGGCGCGGCGCAGGTTGTCGGTCGTCGGGAAGCTTTTTCCTATGATCTCCGGGCGCGAGCTGTAGGCGATGTAGCCACCCGGCTGCCAGATCTTGAACGAGACGATCCGCCGGCCCAGCACATCGCTCTGGATCACCCTGTCGAGCTGCCCCTGGATCTCCGGCCCGACCCGGTCGGAGCGCGCCAGCTCCTGGACCAGTGGGGCGACGAAGCTCTCCATGTACAGCGCCGTCGATGCCGCGGTGTTGCGAACCACGTCGTCCTCGATCCGCTGGGTGACCCAGAAGCCCATGATCGCCATACCCACGAGCAGCACGACGGAACCGGTGATGACGAACTGGGCCGCCAGACTGCGTCTGTGCCAGGCGGCGCGCACGCCGGATGGGCGGTCGCGCCCACGCGGACCGGAGGCGGAAGTAACCATGCGCGAACCATACCAACCCCGGCGCAGGAATTGCACGGGACGCGATGCCCAAGCCGGCGGGTGCCGACAGCGCCGATACCCGGCCCGCCAGCGACGCCGTCGGAGACCGAGACCCTTCCCACCGCGCGCGCCCCCGCCCCCGCCGCGTACCGGCTGTGGGGTCCGGCGTTTCCGGTTTCGGGGGACGGCCTGGCCGCGCGACCCGGGGTCGTCGTCGCGCAGGCGGCGTCGCCGGTTTCCGACCCGGGCGGGAGCGGTGTGGTCTGCGGCCAGCTCGTCGCGGCGGGCACGCGGTCGACCGACGCGGCAGCAGCGGGTCGACAGCGCGCGGCGCGGCCGGTCTCACGCACCCTGGCAGACCGGCCCGACAGGCCGGATCGGCGCCGCTAGTCAAGCGTCGGTCCGGCACACCTTATGTACGGCGCGCGGGTGGCGGCCGGCTCGGCGTCGCCGTGGGGCGCCGGCTCAGGCCGACTTCTTCTTCAGATGGATCAGCAGCAGCGACACCGCGGCCGGCGTGACGCCGGGGATGCGCCCGGCCTGGCCGAGCGTCGCCGGGCGATGCCGCGCCAGCTTCTCGCTGACCTCGGCCGACAGGCCCTTGACGTTGGCGTAGTCGAGATCGCCGGGCAGGCGGACCGCCTCGGCGCGGCGCGCACGCTCGACCTCGTCGCGCTGGCGCTCGATGTAGCCGGCGTACTTGGCCTGGATCTCGACCTGCTCGATGACCTGGTCGGCGATGTCGGCAGCGATGTCGGCCGCACCGACCGTGGCGAGCGACGTGACCTTCGGGTAATCGGCCTCGGGCCGGGTGACCAGGTCGAGCGCACGGGTCTCCTTGCGCAACACGTCACCGAACAGGTCGCGGCTGGTTTCATCGTCGAGCTGGCCGGGGCGCACCAGCGTGTCGCGCAGGCGCTGCTGCTCGCGCGCGATCGCGTCGCGCTTGCGCGCGAACGACGCCCACTGCGCGTCGCCGACCAGGCCGAGCCGGCGACCGGTCTCGGTCAGGCGCAGGTCGGCGTTGTCCTCGCGCAGCATCAGGCGGTACTCGGCCCGCGAGGTGAACATCCGGTAGGGCTCGGCGGTACCGCGTGTGATCAGGTCGTCGACCAGCACCCCGAGGTAGGCCTCGTCACGCCGCGGCGACCAGCTGTCACGCCCCTTAACCTGCAGCGCCGCATTGGCGCCCGCGAGCAGCCCCTGGGCGGCGGCCTCCTCGTAGCCGGTAGTGCCGTTGATCTGGCCGGCGAAGAAGAGCCCCTGGATAAAGCGGGTCTCCAGCGAGGACTGCAAGTCGCGCGGGTCGAAAAAATCGTATTCGATCGCGTAGCCCGGGCGCGTGATGCGCGCCTGCGCGAAACCGCGCATGGAACGCACCAGGTCCCACTGCACGTCGAACGGCAGCGAGGTCGAGATCCCGTTCGGGTAGACCTCGGTGCTG
>JAAUYD010112546.1_pt1 | contig 15391 bp, 13 predicted proteins | sample 7278101 | NCBI WGS metagenome assembly JAAUYD01 (sample SAMN14350128, study PRJNA611818) | marine sediment metagenome | isolation source: surface marine sediment (0.6m) | place: French Polynesia: Moorea | collected 2018-08 | reverse complement strand
GTCTAGTTTATTTAGATTGAGTGGTTTTTATAACACGTATTATATTTCTCATCGTTAGGTAAAAATGACAATTCGCAGTATTTTGTCTATGTTTTTTTAACCATGGCCAAATCCTGAGCTGGCCCTTCCTTTCAAGATATTAAGTATTAGCTTAAGAAGGTTCATAGATTTGGGATGCAAATAAAATTCTTTCTCTTTTTGTCGTGTCCCGACTCTCACCTTTAGAAAATGAATCTCAAAGATACAACAACTTTGCAGCTAAAGGAGTAATCCTAACCACTCATCTACATTGTGGGAGACTAAAATGACCCAAATAAAAAGTCGGGAAATCCGACTGAAAAATCGCCCCGAAGGGATGCCGCAGGAAACTGACTTTGATCTGGTTGAGGTTGAGCTTCCCAAAATTGGCGAAGGAGAAGTCCTCGTTAAAAATATATATATGTCTGTGGATCCCTATATGCGGGGCCGCATGTATGATCGTAAAAGCTATATTCCCCCATTCCAGCTCGGTATGCCGCTGGACGGCGGCTGTATCGGTCGGGTGATTGAATCAAAAAACGGTTTGTTTCAGGTTGGCGATCAGGTAGCGGGCATGCTGGGTTGGCGCGAGTACTTTGTATCCAACGGGCAGGGCCTAATGAAGGTTGATCCCACCATTGCTCCGATCCAATCCTTTCTGGGGACTGTCGGCATGCCCGGTCTGACGGCCTATGCCGGTTTAATGCACATCGGCAGACCCAAAGAGGGCAATACCGTTTTTGTTTCGGCCGCATCAGGGGCGGTCGGATCGGTGGTATCCCAGATCGCTAAACTCAAGGGATGCAATGTTGTCGGAAGCGCGGGTTCTGATGAGAAAGTGTCCTGGCTCTTGAATGAGGCCGGCGTTGATGCGGCCTTCAATTATAAAAAAGTAGATGACGTCATCGCTGAAGTCGGCAAACATTGTCCTAAAGGCATCGACGTTTATTTTGAAAATGTAGGCGGTGTTCACCTGGAAGCAGCGCTCGAGCATATGAACACTCACGGCCGTATCGTGCTATGTGGTATGATCTCGATGTACAATGCCACCGAACCGGTTCCAGGACCGCCAAATTTGGCCTATATCATTGGAAAACAACTGACCATGCAGGGTTTTATCGTCACCGATCATTTCGACAAAATGCAGCAATTCAACGCCGATATGGGAAAATGGATTGCAGAAGGTAAAATTAAATGGAAGGAAACCATCGTCGATGGATTGGAAAATGCGCCCAAGGCTTTCATCGGCCTTTTTAGGGGTGAAAATTTCGGTAAAATGATTGTCAAGGTCAGCCCGGATGAGGGAGATTAAATCATAGTTGTCCTCAGTAGGAATTTAAACGTTTAAATATTGGCTTGTTCTTTTTGTAGATATTCAAAAACTCCCGAAACATATCATCGTAGAGTTTTCGATTTTGCGGATTTGGTTTAAATTTTTTGTTGATTTTAACAAAGCTGGGAATGTCTTCGAATTCAATGAACCCAAGGGCAACGGATGCAATAAAGGCTGCCCCGCGTACATTGGTCTGAATGGGATCCTTGACCTGTTTTATGGTCCGGTTCAGGACATCCGCATGAATTTGGCACCACAGATCGGAATTAGCTCCGCCGCCGACAATATTCAATGAATTCATCCGGTGTCCACAAAATTTTTCGACATAATTCAAAACCCACTTTTGGTTAAATGCGACGCCTTCAAAAAATGCCCTGATGATGTCTTCCCGGGTATTATCCAAAGATAAATTGAACAGGCAGGCTCGCAGGGTATTGTCTTCAACAGGCGTGCGTTCACCGTTCAGCCACGGCGTAAACATCACCTTGTTGCTGCCGGCCGGAACCTTCTCAGCAACGCGGTCGAATACTTTATAAATGTCCGGCAAGGCCTCTTCTTTCAACAAATCGTCTTGATGATACAGGATATTGTTTTTCAGATATGTCAAGACGCCGCCGGCAGTTTCCTGCTCGTTTACAATAATATATCGGCCGGGAATTGCGCTGGGTATGGAGGCGATCGAATGCAGGATATCCGTTTTTTTGAAAGGGACATGTGCAACAATCCAAGAAGATGTCCCGATATAAATATGCCCTTCAAAATCCCCGATGGCACCAGAGCCGAGAGCCGCTGCATGGATGTCCGGTGAGCCCATAACCACCTGGACATCCGGCCGCAACCCCAGTTCCTCGGCAACCTCCCTTTTAAGTGGACCGAGAATGTCAGTGGCCCTGTAGAGGTCTGGAAACTTATCTCTGTCAAAAGACAAAAGCTTTAACAGTTTTTCACTATAAGTAATGTCTCCTATATTCCGGTTGTCGGTAATCCAATGACAGGTTATGGAGTCGTGGGAAGCAGCGAATTTACCCGTTAAACACAGATTAATGAAATCTTTGGGTTCAAGGAATTGATGAGTTTTATGATAAATTTCCGGAAATTCGTTTTTAATCAGCAAAATATGTCCGACCGGATCTTTTCCGGACTGGCCCGGGGCGCCGCCGGTCAGACGGATCCACCGTATCAGCTTTAGCAGACCGTAGCCTTCAATGTTAACCAGGCCCTTAGAGATATCACGCACGTATTTTGCACCGCGCATGTCCATCCAGATAATGGCGTTCATTAAGGGGTTTCCTGCCCGATCCACGGCGACCGTACCCGTCCATTGGGTCGAGGCGGCGACTGCCACAACATTATCCGGATTAACCAGTCCCTTGTCTAGAAGACGTTTTGAGGTGGCCATGATCGCATCCCACCAATCTCCTGGGTTTTGCTCAGCCCCTCCATTCGGCAGTAAGATTAGCGGAACTTCCTGAAATTCAAAATCCACAACTTTGCCATGGATAGACACCAGGGCTGTTTTGCTGCCGGAGGTCCCCAGATCGATGGCCAGTATGAATTTATCATCTTCTTTCGGCATGGGCACTGCCTCATTCAGGAACTATTGGATCAATCTTAATGTCTAGATTAGGGCGATATCCGAACTGTGGTTCTAATATACAGCAACCCACATCATATTTCCTATACAGAAACTCGGCTTTCTGTCAATTAATTAATAGAGTTGGTTTGATTCTGATAGGTGTCGTCGGTGACCGGTTCGGCCAGATTCACAACTTGGTAAGAATTGTTTGGATTTTTCACGTAGCAGCGGGTGAAAATTAAAGATACAAATGGGCTATTCTCCTTTTAACCAATTAGGTATTTTGCTATACTTCGAATAAGCGTTAACTTTCATATGGGCGGGTCGGATGGCCGCAATTTAAATGATAACGTTCCATATGAATCGCGGCTGAAAGCCGCTCCCACCAATCAATCAACGACTGTTGAAAGGTCGCTGTTTTTTATGGAGTTCATAAGAGATTCTGGAAAAAATTGGCTATGAGGGTTTTATGATATCGAGATGTGGTGTCTTCGTTTTAAAAAGTTGGGTTCTATTGGTGCTCCTCGGAGCCTGGTACCTTGAAGCTGACGGCCGGACTCCGGAAGAAAAAACAGTAGCTCCCATTAGCCCGCAAACCTCCGAAACCGAACAGTCAGAAGTTGACTCTATCGTCAAAGGCCAATCTGAAAACGATGCAACGCGATGGTACCGAGCCCATGACAGGGAAGCAATCAGAGGCGTGGCATTGGTCGTTCATGGTCTCAATCTGCGGCCTGATAAAATGCGGCCAATTATTTACAGTTTGACGATGGCCGGTATTGAAGTACTACAGTTGTCTCTACGTGGTCATGGAGAAAACTATCCTCATCATGAGGGAGTCGATGACGATCAGGCTAGAATGAACGCATTTAAAACTGTTTCATTTCCTTTATGGATAAATGAAACCTATCTGGCATATACCCGGGTCCAAAACAAAGCGGCTCAAATAAGAGCCCCTGTATTTTTTGTGGGATTCTCCCTCGGAGGATTAATTGGCCTGGACCTACTGGCATCCCACCAGGAGGTTCAGTATGATCGAATGGTTCTGTTTGCTCCGGCCATAAAACTGCATGGCATCCACTACCTGGCCCGCATATTATCGCCATTTTCGCGTTTGGTTATTCCGAGTTTGGCCCCCGATGACTATCTTTCCAATCAAAAGGGTACCCCCGTCGCTGCATATAACGCCCTATTTGAGGGCCTGCAGCAGTTTGAAAGTCATGCGAGCCTCAAAATAAACATACCAACTCTGATATTTATCGATGAGGAAGATGAGTTTATACCGGTGGGTGGGATTAAAGAACTGATAAAAGAGAAAAGTCTGGATCTTTGGAAGCTTGATATCGTTGAAAAAGAAACGATGGCCGACAAGGACACCTTCCATCATCATATTATTGATGAGGCTTCAACGGGAAAAACTGTCTGGAATGATATGATGGAGAGCACCATAGCGTGGTTGTTGACAACAAAACCTGACTAAGCCCTAAATCCGCCGACTAGAAAATTTCCAATCCGCATTTTTTTTGCCCCCAACCGTAGGCATTCCCATACATATGTGATCATGTCCACAGCTGTTTTAAAATATTAAGCCTATTTAAATCAAATAGATAGTCGATTCTACAGATCTGGTATGCCGTTTGCATCTGTGTCGTCCGAAAAGTGATGAATTGGGGTCGGACCTTTTCGGTTTAGGGACAGGAATGTAAGCCCTGGAATGCAATCGTCGGCATGATTCAAGGCAATAAATTCCGAACTTTTTTTGGGGGGGGGAATGCGAAAAAACCGGGTATTTAGAAAAGCTTCGGGACTACTGTTGGTAATACTTATATCAATTGCTCAGACAGCATCGGCGGCGGCGGAAAAGATTGATTTAAGTCATGGAAAACAGGCGATGGTAACACTAGCAAAAATGATTGCCGATGAAGATATTCGACCGCTGCTGCCAAGCATAAGATTACCGGGGCTGATTGACTTCCAGCCAATAACTACCATCAACGGAAATGAGATTGACGCCGCTTTCGATTTTGATTGGAGAATGTTAGAATTCAAGAGCGATCCGCATCTTACTGACGATAGCCCCCCCAACCCAACGGCGAATGACTCGGAACCCAGGTTATTTGGCATATTAGACCCTGCCCTGTTTCGCTTCAAGGAGCCCGGCGAGCCAATTCCAACACCGGCGGTTTTGATTTTAGTAGGCTTGATAGCTCTCATTGCACTGAAGCGTCGCCGACGGTAGGAAAAGATAGGCCGCACACATTTCTTTGAGTTTCACTGGTTGCAACGTCGCGGTCCAAGCAAACAACGTTGAGCTAAATATTTAAATTTATCTTTCTGCAACTTGATCACATCGTTTTTTTATCCCAAGGTGTAGGGAAATCCCTATATCTCATGAAACATAGCATCCCTGGTAACTTACACTTCCTATCGATTCAACCGTTAGCTCAAGCTGTAGGCTATCTCATACACCTAAAAGAATGGCCCTTCAGGCGCTTCGATTTTGTATTACTATATAAATCAAATGGTTATAACAATTTCAAAATTTGGTATGCCGTTTGCACTATACTCGGTAAAAACATGATGAATCGGGAACTGACAACGGAGATTTAAAAAAACATGATTAAACCTGGATACCCCGGTTCACTGTAAAAAGGAGGTGATGCTTTCAAAGGAGTTAAAAGTTAAAATGAGCTTTTTGCGAGCGTAAATATGAAGTAAATTATGAAACATCTAAGCGATTTAAAGGAGGTAAAAATGACTAGAAAATCTACATCTATAGTGCTAGTGGCTCTTTTTGTATTCTCATTTTTCGCCGTGGCGACTTTATCCGCGGATGAAACCCAGGAGATAATTGGAACAGTGATGTCCGTCAATGTTGAAACTGGCGAGATGATTGTAAAAGATTCCGCTGGTGAGATGAAAACGTTGATGGCTGATCCTAAAACTGACCTTGTAGACCTGAAGAGTTTGAAAGTCGGAGACCCTGTCAGCTTAGAAAGCGATAGCAACGGCGTTATCAAATCGCTCGAGGTCTCAAAGTAAAATGAGTCACTGAAAATATAGACAAGGGGTACATGCTTTATGTACCCCTTTTTTTGTAGTTTGGCAAAAGAGATCGACATAGGAGCTAGTTAGGGAGTCGGAAGATTTTTTTGGGTCTGGAACACTGCGGATCCGACAATTCGAGTTAAAATCCGTGAGAAATAAATTATGGCTAACAAACCATTCGTCACAGAAGGAGGAAAGATGATCACAAACCGAACGCTTAATAAAGCCGCATGGACACTAGTGATTCTAATGTTTGCATTCGGTGCTCAGGCGGCAACGGTAGTACTTGACGAGACAGATTTCATGCGCGGCACGGAAACCAGACTGTTCCCTTTTGAGATTAAAGAAGCCGGGCATTTCAAGGCAACATTAACAGACTTTGAATTTCTAGCGCCGTTTGAAGTTTTAGCCCTGGCCATTTTAAATGGGACTGAGATCGTTGGAGAACCGCTTGTAGGTCCCGGGATGTTCAATTTTCAGGCTGATCCGGGTAATTTCACTGCGAATCTCCTTGGTGTAGCGGGGGGGGAGTCAGACCTCAGTCTGTTTCGGGTAGAAGTGTCCGCCGTTCCGATCCCTGCACCGGCTCTATTGTTTGCCTCCGGATTGATTGCTCTTGTCGCATTCAGGCGCCAGAGATCGCGATCCGGATTGTTGAAAAGTTAGCTTTCTTATAACTCGACTCCCTAATTATTCTCCCTGGATTGATAATGAAAGTTGGAACGGAGCCCCAGCAAACCTTGATATTGCCTTCGAGGATTTTGGCGATATTGGTCTGCCCTTCTGTTTTCCCTGTTAAGGCCGGTATTCAGGGCTCACAATTCGGATAAAACGTTACCGATAGTCGGTGGCAATACATAAGCCATCAGCATCGATTAGATTTGCTCCGGCAAGCACCCACTTGTGAAAACGGTGGAACCTTTTTTATTCTCTTCCCACTAGATACCGATAAGAAGTCAGGACCCACAGAAAACCAATGGAGGAAGGTTTTTTTCGACGAGGAAAATAGGAATTGCCGGTCAAACAAAACAGTGGGCGGCGTGGTCAGCCTACTTGATGAATGACCGGCTGATTAATAAGTAGCTTTAATCAGAAGTTTTCGTATCTTCTGCAGCTCCCTGAGGAGTTGCTTGCAATGAATCAATAACTTTTTTGGCCTTTTCGGTGGCAGCTTCAGTGCCTGTCATCGTACCTGCCTGCGTCGTCTCGACGGCACCGGGCGGTTTTTCTTCTAAGGATTTAGCAGATTGTTGTGGATTTTCCGAACAACCCCAGACACCGATAAGGACCAAGGAAAGTATACTGAACATTAAAATTAGTTGTTTCATGTCGCCTCCTTTTCTAAAATTAAAATTAACGGCGTCTTTTTGTCTCAATCGGGCACCACCTCCTTTTACTACCTGATTCCAGGTATCAGCTAGGAGACCGCAGCTTTCATGTGGCAGAAGACCAGACAGTTTTCAGAATCAGCCTTGGAGTTTGGACAATTTTGTCGATAAATCAGCTATCGTAAATGGTTTGCTGATAAAATCAACCTGATGCCTGTTTTGTTCCTCTTTAAATCTCGGCAGGAACCGGGCCAAATCACCTGTCATATAAATGGTCAGAATTGATGGATTATGGTTTCGAATCTTTGTCATTAACTCGAAGCCGCTTTTTCCAGGCATCTGAATATCTGTCACAACTAGATCCGGTTTAAAATCTACATAAGCCGAGTATCCGTTATCCCCATCGGTGGCGGTTTTTACTCGATGGTTACTCTTTTCCATCATGAGTCTAACGATATTCGCCATATTCCTATTATCATCAACAACCAGTACTTTCATTTTTTCTCTACAAGGTTGGAGTTTTTTCTATACAAAAGCAACTGTTGTGCCAAAGATTAGAATAACCTCATCCGTCTGAAATTATTTCATTTTTGATCAATCAAAGTGAGGCAAAAGAAATTTTGTGCAGGATATTTCATACATAAGCAAAAGCCCGAGTGTTTGATAAGCAATTTAACCATCTGTTATTAAATGAAATACTAACAATATGAGATTCCCTACACTTAAAGTTGAACGAAATTTAATATGCCGGCACTTTCAGGGATTGGATCTGAATTCGCTGTTGAAAAAATGGCATATGCCTTGTCTTTCGATCCGAAATAGGTGCTTGTGCTCAGTCTGGCATTACAACGGATCAGAACCGATCGGAAATACCGATCTTGACTTAAATCACTGCATGTGGCAATTAATTCCTTTTAATTGAAAGCGAACCGTCTCAAGGCTCAGGGCACGGAGGAAAATAGATTCCTAAATATTCAGATTATTTCGACTTTCCCCTTAACTCAAATATAATATGCGGTACATTGAAGATGAAATTCACCATTTTAAAACGACTCATTTTAGGCTATACCACAATTATACTATTGATCGTTTTTTTGGGGATCTATATAACGTTACAGCTTAATAAATTAAACCGTTTCGTACGAGAAATTTCAGCGGTGGACGGCACTACCATCGACCTTACCGAGAGTCTTTCAGATACATTGTTCTCGCAGGTAGGGTTTGAAAAAAAATATCTTATTTCCCAAGATCAGGACTTTTACCAAAAATTCTGGGACCTCATGAAGCAATTAGGCCTGGAAATGGACAAACTCAGTTCTTTGTTGGCCAGGAAAGAGGACAAAGAGGCATTTTCAGAGATCGAACAATTGTACCGTAATTACATTTCTCTGTTCATGGAAGAAGTCAAGGTTTTCAAAAAAGATGAAAATTATCCACGTCGAAAATACCAGGAGGGAAAAGAAAAATTTGTAGATGCAATTAACGAGCGGTTGAGAAAAATAATGAAAAGGGCCCGATCGAATCGTGATGCCAAAATTCATGAATCTGGCGAAATGAGCTATCAGATCATCAATTTTACTGGTATTACAGCCGGCCTGGCAATTTTAATAAGTATTCTAATTTCATTTTATAATACCCGAAGTATTAATCATCCCATATCTATTCTTCAAAAGCGAACAAAAGACATCGCCAAGGGAAGATTTGACAAGATACAGGGCATTTCATCGCCGCCGGAAATCAAGGAATTGGCCGATGATTTTAATCTCATGTGCGAACGACTTGAAGAACTGGATAACATGAAAAAAGATTTCATCAGCCACGTGTCTCACAATCTACGCACCCCTTTAACGGCTATTAAAGAGGCAACCGGTATGCTGATCGAAGGTACCTATGCCGACAATCCTGCAAAACAAAAAGAGCTTTTAACGATCACGGAAGAAGAGTGTGAAAGATTGATCAACTCTGTCAGCAGAATCCTGGATCTTTCGAGGATGGAAGCGAAAATGATGGATTATCAGCTCAACCAAACCAATCTCTTGCCGGTAATACAAAAAAGTCTCCTCAAACTTGCACCGATTGCCCAGAGTAAAAAAATTGATTTGGAATTAAAACCGCCGGGTCAACTACCATACCCTAGAATCGATGAAGAACGGATCGGTCAACTGATGGAAAATTTAATCGGCAACGCATTGAAATTTTCTACGGACGGGGGCAAGGTGGTTCTGAGTGTCTATGTTAAAAATTATGGTACACAGTTTTTGGAAGTCGCCGTCAAAGATACCGGCTGCGGAATTCCAAGAGAAAATCTAGATCGGATTTTTGATAAATTTAAACGGATTGACAGGGGCAGAGAAACCGATAGGGGAACTGGACTTGGTCTCTCCATCGCCAAACACATAATCGCTGATCATGGTGGTAAAATATGGGCACAAAGCGAAATAGGAAAAGGAAGTACTTTTTTCTTCACCTTGCCTGTTTAGGTATAATACCTATAGTCATATTTGGTTGCCTCCATTTTTCAAAAAATCTGGAAGGTCAGCAGCTGCTGGAAGAAGCAATGGACCAAATGGTTAAACGTCAGTATGCTGCATCCCTGGAAAACAATTTAGTGGTGCTAGATAACTACCCGCCGGCTTTGGCCGATAAAGCATTTTTTCAAATTGGCCTGCTGTATGCACAGCCGGAATATCCTCAACAAAATTATAAAAAGGCTTTGGGGTCTTTTAATAAAATTATTACTGAATTTCCTGCCAGCCAGCTCAGTCATCAGTCGCATTTGTTGGCCCGAATTGTCAATGGCATTATTGATAAAAACAAGGAAATTAGAACACTGAACAGCGCAAATATAGCATTGAAAAAAACTGTAAAGCAGCAAAAGTCTGAGCTGGCATCGTTACGTAAAAAAATCGATGCAAATGAAAATGCAGAATTGGTTATGTCCCTTGAAAAAACAATTTCGGAACAGCAGGATGAGATAAACCAGCTACTCGAGCAAATTGAAAAAATGAAACGGGTGGACTTGGGAATTGAGGAAAAAAAACAAAAGATCTTGCTGCAGGATGAAAATATAGAGGAAAAGAAAAATGGGAAAGATTCTGGTAGTTGATGATGATGCCAATATCCTAAAAGTACTTAAAATGAGGCTCGAGGCGGAGGGGTATCAGGTCGCTACTGCAGGGGAGGCCAAAACTGCACAGAAGCTGGCAAGCGATAATATCTTTGACTTTGCCCTGGTAGACCTTAAGCTCAATGGCGTTAATGGGATACAACTGATGGAGTCCCTTCACCAAATGAATCCCGAAATGCCAGTAATCATCCTAACGGCTTACGGAACTATCAAAAGCGCTGTTGAGGCGATGCGAAAAGGGGCATATAGCTATCTTACGAAACCGTTTAATTATGATGAGCTTCTGCTACAAACTAAAAATTGCATTGAAAAAACCAGACTGACTAAGGAAATAAAAAGTCTGAAAAAGATGGTAAAAAACAGGTATGGCTTCGACAACATAATCGGCCGAAGTCATAAAATGGAAAAGGTACTAGAGCAGGTGACCAAAGCAGCCGATTCGGATTCCACAATTTGCATAGAGGGTGAAAGTGGGACCGGCAAGGAGTTGATAGCAAAAACGCTGCACCTTGCAAGCTCCCGGGCCGACAGACAATTTGTAGCAATTAATTGTGCGGCGATTCCGGAAACGCTGTTTGAAAGTGAGTTGTTTGGCTATACAAAAGGAGCATTTACTGGTGCGACCCAGAACAAAGAAGGTTTAATGTCACAAGCCCAAGGAGGTACCTTTTTCCTCGACGAAATTTCTGAAATGCCGCTGTCCATGCAGGCCAAATTGTTGAGGGTCATGCAAGAAAAAGAATTTTTTCCCGTCGGAGGAAGAAAAACGGTCAAAATGGATATTCGGTTTATTGCGACATCAAATCGGAACCTGAAAGATGAGGTCACGAAAGGCAGCTTCCGTGAGGATCTGTTCTATCGAATCTATGTCATTGTAATTCATCTTCCGCCGTTGCGCGAGAGGAAGGGAGATATTCCGGTCCTGGCCCATTACTTCTTAGACAAATTATCTAAAGATATGGAAAAAAAAATAAACGGGTTCTCATCCAGGGCGTTGCAAAAGTTAATGCTCCACACTTGGCCCGGTAATGTCAGGGAGCTGCAAAACACCATAGAAAGTGCCGTTGCCATGGCTAACGAAGATATTATCGGTGACGACTTAATTCTACCGGCCTTAAATGCTAAAGACCATAATTTAAGACCTCTGAAGGATGCCAAAGAGAACTTTGAGAAAAACTACCTTCTCCAGCTCATCGAACTGACCGAAGGGAATATGGCTCAAGCCGCCAGGTTGGCGGGAAAATACAGAGCTGATCTATATGAGCTTTTAAAAAAATATGACCTTAAGCCATCTAATTTTAGAAAAAAACAGTAACCAATTATGGGCTAAAATTGTTAGAAGCCCGGGGTAACTATTATTTTGTGAGTCCCCAACCCGGACAAACCAGAAATAACAAATTACAAGCACCAAACTACAAATAAATTCCAAATTCCAATATCCAAATCTCAATTAAGATTAAACGCCGATTGTTTGGAATTTTGATCATTGTGATTTGTTTGATATTTGTTATTTTGTAATTGCTGAAACCTGACACCCGAAACCTGAAACCTCAATTTTCTGACAACATGCTTTCAGAGAAAAATGGGCTAAGGTTCAGCAAACCAGTGCCTTCTGTATCTCATCAATGGTAGTGCAGCCGCACAACCGCATGGCCAGCTCAAAATCTTTTCGTAGGATCGACAAAATGCGAGTGGCTCCCTGCTCGCCATTGACAGCCAGCCCCCAAATTATCGGTCTTCCTACCCCCACCCCTTTGGCTCCTAAAGCAATCGCCTTTACAATATCCGTCCCTCGACGAATGCCGCCGTCAATGAGCACCTCGATTTGGTCCCCGACGGCTTCGACAATCTCGGGCAGAGCTTCGATAGTTGCGGGAACGGTATCGAGTTGCCGCGCCCCATGATTGGATACAATAACACCGGCGGCACCATGATCGATTGCGAGGCGGGCATCATCGGGATGCAACACACCTTTTAGCAGCACCGGAACCTTTGCTTTTGAGCAAAGCCACTCGACATCTTTCCAGCAAAGTGTTTGATCAAACTGCCAGCTAACATAGGCCGCCAACCCGGAATCGGCGACCTCTTTTGGGAATTCCTCCCGACCCGCGGGCATGAGGTTTTTGATGGAAAGACCCTCCGGCAGGCGAAAACGGTTTTTAATATCCCGTTCGCGACGCCCCCAGATTTGAGCATCAACGGTCAGTGCGATGGCCGTACAGCCGGCTGACTCAGCGCGTTGCACTAGTGACAGCGTTGCGTCACGATCTTTATAGACATAAAGCTGAAACCAGACCGGACTGGTGGCTTCCGGCATAACCTCTTCAATGGACTTGGTTGCCAGTGTACTGAGTATCATGATGCAGTCGGCCTTGCCAGCCGCTCGCACAGTTGCCACCTCACCATCCGGTGATGCCATCGCGTGAAATGCCGTCGGTGCAACCATTATCGGCATGGAAACCGTTTGTCCGAGGATTGTGGTGGTAAGATCCCGCTTGCTGATATCCTTCAGAACCCGTGGTTTTAACTTAATCCGCTCATAGGCGGAGTGGTTTTCGTGCAGGGTAATCTCATCATTGGCGCCACTCCTGTAATAATCATAGGCAGTTTTGGGCAACACCTCGCGGGCGGCAGCTTCATAGTCAAAGACGTTGACAAGTTTTTTTTCATCCACAGCCATCTTTCTTCTCCTTTTGACAAGACTTTAACCCATTGAATCGTAAATATTCTTTCGCAATACCGCACCCAAGATGTGGTGTCAAGCTGCTTGCCAATTCCCCAAAGGATTCGGGACTGAAGAAATGGACAAAAGACCATTGCCTCTTTTGCCATTTTTGAACGAAAAATACCTTGACAGGATCGGCTGAACTCGATATCGAACGGTTCAAATTTAAAAAGTCAATTGATAAGAGGTTATGTCAGGCAAAGCCATCCCGACCTTGAGCGGGGCGGCTTTTTTTTTGGGTTCAAGATGCAAAGGCACTCTTAAGCTAAAGGATATACCATATGTTTATCAAAGTTTTTGTATTATGCACCTATTTTGGTATCGTTCTTGTCATCGGGCTCATCGCCCGCACACGCTGGAAATCGTCTCCCGAAACCTATTTTTTGGCTGACAGAAAACTGGGTCCCCTGATCTTGTTGGGTACCATGGTGGCAACCAACTTCTCGGCTTTTACCGTTTTCGGTACCTCCGGTGCCGGTTACCGGGACGGTTATGCTTTTTTCCCGATCATGGGATTTGGCACCGGGTTTATGGCCCTGACTTTCTGGTTAGTCGGTCGCAAAATCCGACGAATCGGCGGCGAACATGCCCTTGTCACGCCGCCCGAGTTGGTCAACCAACTTTATAAAAGCCCCGTTCTGTCCTTTTTATTCGCCCTGATAATGATTGTTTTCACGATTCCCTACCTTGCACTTCAGCCCATGGCGGCTGGTTACGCCCTGGAGGCGCTTTTGGGTCTGCCATATTTTTACGGCTGCATTATGGTTACTGTCATTATCCTGTTGTACACCTTACGCGGTGGGTTGCGGGCCGTGGCCTGGACGGATCTTTTTCAGGGCCTGGTCATGTTCTTGTTGCTGATTTCGTCTCTCGTCATCATTGCGCAGCATCACGGCGGATTTTTGGCTGCAAATCAAAAAGCGCTGTTGTCAAACCCAGAACTTTTTTCACGTCCCGGTGCTATGGGTAAATACTCACTGGGTATCTGGTTTAGTTTCATGGTCCTTTGGTTTTTTTGTGATCCCATGTTCCCGCAGCTATTTCAGCGGTTTTATTCAGCCAGGGACGATCGCAGTATTGGTCGCATTATGATTTTCTATCCAGTGGTATGCACCGTCGTTTTTTTTATGCCGATCGCCATTGGCGTTCTGGGACGACTTTCCTTTCCTGATCTGGTCGGCAAACAGTCTGACCGAATTTTGCCCATGGTCCTAACCTCCATTTCAGGTGATTTTATGGCCGCCCTGGTAATTGCGGCCGGGCTGGCGGCCCTCATGTCAACCATGGATTCTCAGTTGCTGACCCTGAGTTCCATATTTACCCGGGACATATTTTCGCTTTTCAGAAAAGCCGAGAAAGAAACCAGCGTCGCGGGCCGCGTTTTTGTCATTTTATTGAGTTTGACGGGTCTTATCCTGGCTTACAAACCGCCGGCGACCATCCTCCAGATTGCCACCCAGACCTTCACGGGCCTTGCAGTATTGTTCCCCGCCGTCATTTTCGGGCTTTACTTTAAAAAAGTCTTTGCCCCAGCTGCCATATTGTCCATTGTTTGCGGCGAGGCCGTCTTAATTGGATTTTACATGAAGTGGCTGCCGAATTCCTCTTTCCTGCCGGTTATCTGGGTTATGTTGATAACGTTTGCCGTCTATCTGATAACCCACGGCATACTGTTGTGGCAGGCGAAGATGCTTCAACTCCGTCTGCCTGAATGGTTTTTCGACCGGTATGTCTGGCTATTTTTAGCGATCTTTCTTTTGGCCATGGATTTTTGGGCCTGGAATCGGGCGGAGCCGATCATTTTTGGGATCCCGCTGTGGGTGGGATATTTTGTGGTTCTGTCTGCATTGCAGACCGCTGTGATGCTGCATTTGGTTCGGAAAGAGAAATGGACGAATCCATAACGGGGCAAGTCATATACCCTTCAGCAAATACCTCCTTCCAAACCGTCGAATTGGCTTTCGTCTGAATTGTGCCAATGCCAATACCGTTTTGACTAATCAACATATTGAAATCTCAAGTTAATTTTTTACCAACAAGTTTTAACTCCAATGCGTCCGCATAACGATCCAGCGCCGTACGGACTGCTTCGCGATCCTTGGTATTCACCTTGATTGTTGTGTCCCCGGCTTCGAAAAGGAGTGAAAGCACCTCGAGCTGTTTGGTCGGCCACTTGGCTTTTAGGTCCACACGTCCCACAAGCCTATCACCTGCAAGCACCGGCAAACAATAATAG
>JAAUYD010247354.1_pt1 | contig 15394 bp, 23 predicted proteins | sample 7278101 | NCBI WGS metagenome assembly JAAUYD01 (sample SAMN14350128, study PRJNA611818) | marine sediment metagenome | isolation source: surface marine sediment (0.6m) | place: French Polynesia: Moorea | collected 2018-08 | reverse complement strand
GCCAGCCGGATCGACGCGCGCGAGACGCTGGAGGTGACGGCGCGGGATGGGATCCTGGTGCAATATCCCGCCGGTCTCGATCTCGACGGCACGATCGAGGTCTTCGGCGACACGCCCGCGCTAGCCTGGATGCAGACGCTCCGGGCGCGCGACGATGTCGACTGGCAGGCGATGAACGAGGTTTATCGCGAATGGGATCACGAAAGCTCTGGCCTTTCGGCGCCGGCGGCGGCGGTGGTGGCGATCGCCGTGACAGTGGCGACGAAGGGTCTCGGCAACCAGTTCGCGGTCGGCGTGCTGGGCTTCGCGGAGGGAAGCGCTGCGGCGCTGGCTGATTGTCGGCGCTTTGCCGGACGGACAGCTCAGGCAAATCACGGGCACACAGTGGTCGACCCGTTGATACAGGAACATGGCCCCACTGTTTGCAGAAAAACCTTCAACTCAAGGAGCCATCGCCTGAAGACGAATATGCGAATGAAAATGAACACTATCGTGAATCACGAGTTCGAACCATTGGGAGTCTACAATGGCTCAGTCAGTTGGGAAAATGCTCTAGAGACCCGGCTCGCCGTCCAGCCGCCAATGCTGTTCACCCCACGTACACATCGACTTCAAAACCGGTATCAGTGTGTGTCCAGATGGGGTTAGGCTGTATTCGACACGGACCGGCGCACCCGCGAATACGGTTCGTTCCACCAAACCATCGCGTTCGAGCTCCTTGAGCGATCGTGTCAACATACGATCCGAAGCCAATGGCGCCGCTCGCTTCAGCTCTGAAAAGCGTAACTTACCTTTCGCCAGGTGAAAAAGGATCGTCGGCTTCCAGCGCCCGCCGACTATGGCGAATGTGCTTTCTACGGGGCAGGCGGAGGCCGCGACAGGCCGGTTCAGAATTTCGGCGTCTACTGACATGAGTGTAAGTACCTCACAATTCTGCGTGTAGAATACACAATAGCTTGTTGCTAGCTCAGTCGCGATGAAGATTTGAGAAAGGACATCGCATGATCAAAGCGGCAGCACTGGCGACGGGGTTCGTCGCCGCTCTTTTGGCGACCCCTGTCTTTGCAGACACGGTGGGGACGGTACGGGAATTCTATCGGTTGATCGACAGTGACGCCCCACTTTCCGAGGTAGGCGCATTGATCGCGGACGATTATGTCGATCACGATCGTAGCCCGGTCGCGCTGGCGGACCTCAGCGACCGCCAACTGATTATGGGACTGTTCGCCGAGCTGCGCACGGGGTTCCCTGACATGGTGCATGCTCTAGACATCATCGAGCCGATTGGCGACGACCGAGTGGTGGTCTACTGAACATTCACCGGCCTCCATAGCGGGCCGTTCTTTGGCGTTCCCGCCAGCGGCGCTCCCGTCTCGATCAACGGCGTCGACATCGTGCGCATTGAAGAAGGACGAATCGTAGAGCATTGGCATGTGGAAGAGCTCATGGCGCTATTCCAGCAGATTGGCGCCGGTCAGTGAGTTCGGCTCCCCGTCTGATCTACGGATATGATCCGCTATGTGGGTGGTGCTATGGCGCTATTCCCGCGTTGCGTCATGTTCGGGCGCAGCTGCCCAACCTAAAAATCGAAGTCTTGCCCGGCGGCCTGGTCACCGGTGATCGCATTAGGCCTTACTCCGAACTGATCGGCTATATCCGAGGGGCATCCGAAAATCTGGAACGTGTCACGGGACGAAAGCCGTCAGAGGCTTTCTTCGATATGATTTCCGTTTCTGACCCACCACTTGCCTCGTCGCTGCCGCCAAGCGACGCCGTGCGTCAGATGAACGAGATCGCGCCCGAGTGGGCCCTCGAGATCGCGCATGCAATCCAGGAGGCGCACTTCGGCGCGGGAATGGACGTAAACGATCCCGCGCTCTACGCAGAGATCACTCATCGTTTGGGCGCGCCGCCCATCGAAACGAGCCACTGGACCGATCGTGCGGCGCTTGAGGACTTGCTTGCGCCGTCGTTCGCCAAAAGCCGCGAATTTGGGATCAAAAGCTTTCCCAGCTTTGTTCTCGTCACGGATCAGAGCCAACATCTTGAGTGCTCTTACGATGGTGTTCTGCTTGCCCGATACATCAGTGACGCGCTCCCGAACGTTTAGATGTTTGAACCCAGGGTTTGATGGTGCAATCTTCTCACCGGAATGGAAGGGGGCACTATGGAACAGGTTCTGTACGGGAGCGCCACAACGACAGAGGCGGTTGTGTCGGTGGTCGGCGCGCAGGCGGTGCGGCAGATCGAGGCTCTGGCGCGGGCGGGCGACATTCCCGAATTCTCCCGTTATGTGGCGCACGCGGCGCTGGACTGTGCCTATGGCAGTCTTTCCGGAGGCAGGTGCGGGCCCAGCGCGGTAGGCGCTCTGGCGGGTGAAGATCCAGCGTTGCTTGGGCTGACTCCTCTGACAACAGGCTGTTAGATATAACCCTTGCGCCCGGGCGTATAGAAGAAGCTCGGATCCGGGCCCATTTCGGGCGCACCCGTTCTTAGAAGATGGATGAGATCGGGGTTTGCGATGAACGGGCGGCCAAACGAGACGAGGTCAGCTGATCCGTTTTCGATCCGGCGCGCCGCACGGGATGCATCGTAGCCACCATTGAGAATTGGGGAGCCCGTGAATTCAGCGCGAAGCGCAGAAATGAATTCGCCGGGAACCGTGTGGCCGCCGAACTCGCGGAGGTCCTCGACCACATGCAGATACGCCAGCCCGACGGCCTCCATCCGCCGCGCAATCTGGACGAATTCGTCGGCGATGGAAACGGAAACCTCCAACCCGTTAAAGAGTCCGAAAGGTGATATCCGCAACGCGCTGCGTCCCGGTCCGATCGCCTCGGCGACCTTGTCGATCGTCTCGAACAGAAACGTCAATCTGCCCTCGGTGTCGCCGCCATAGGCATCTTCACGCAGATTGGTTGCTGTGTTGAGAAACTGGTCGATCAGGTAGCCGTTGGCGCCGTGCAGTTCCACGCCGTCGAACCCGGCGATGTTGAGCGCCATTGCGGCGCTTTGGGCGAACTCGGACTGCGCTTTGGAAATGTCGGCCAGCGACATCTCTTCAGGCACGGGCGGCGGTTGCATGCCCATTTGCTCGGTGTACTGATTTTCTTCAAGCGGGACTGCGGACGGAGCGACGACCTTGCATTTGCGGGCATGTTGAGTTGATGAACCACCCGTCCTGTACGCATCAGCTTGATAAATGTCTTGCCCCCTCGGTGGTGGACTGCGTCAGTGATCTTGCGCCACTCTTTAGCCTGAGCTTGCACGTAGAGGCCGGGCATGCGCGCGTATCACACCCCGTTCGGAGAGGGTGATGTGCCCTCCACTATTATGAGCCCCCGCTTCCGCGCGCAAAGCGTAGTATTCCGCCATAATTTCAGCGGGGATGTGATCCGGTGTCGCTCGATTGCGCGTCATGGGAGCCATTACGATCCGGTTCTTCAGAGTCGCGTCCCCGACGCGGACCGGCTGGAATAGCGATTCGACCGATTGATCCTGCGCCGGTGCCTGTGTTTCGGATTCTGTGGGGCTGGATTGTGTCACCAGGAAATCTCCATTCCGTCCCGAAAGAACTTCCCGCTTGGGCCGCTCCTATCCGTTTCGATCGCCCAAACGATGCCGCTGATACCGGTTGGGATATCGCGCGACGCGTTTGGGCCGCCCATGTCGGTGCGGACCCAGCCGGGACAAACCGCGACCGCACGGATTCCCTTTGGTTTCAATGCGAAGTGAGACTGAAGCGTTATCACGTTCATCGCGGCTTTCGAGACCCGGTACGCCGTTGTTCCTGGCCCCATACCATCCATGACCCCCATGCCCGAACTGACGTTGACGATCCTTGGGTTCGCGCTCTGGCTCAGCAGGTCCGAAAACGCCCGCGCGGTTCGGAACGCGCCAAGGGCGTTGGTCCCGAAGGTCTCGGCGATCACGTCGGCGGGAAGGATCTCGAAGGGAGACCCGCTCTCGAGGATCACGCCGGCGTTGTTGACGAGGCAGTCGAGGGATTTCGTCTGATCGCCGATTGCCTGTCGGGCCTCAAGAACGCTGTCGTCGCTTGCCACATCCATGGGTGTTGGCACGATCATGCCGTCCAGACCTTCCAGCGAGCGCGCGAGATCGTCCAGCTTGACCGGGTCCCTGCCGGTCGCGAACACGTGGTATCCGCGGCGCACGAGTTCTTCGGTCAGCGCGCGGCCCAGCCCGCGCGTCGCTCCCGTTATCAAGACATTCTCTGTCATCGTTGGTCTCCGATTTGCTTGAGTGACCGGCGCAAAGACGGGGCAGGGTGCCTAGAGCTTTCCGGCCGCCTGCGCATTCGGTGCGATCGAGAGCTGGAGCAGGAACGCTAGGTCTTCGTTCGGCAAATAGGCGCTGATGGCCTGCATGACCGTCGCGGTTGCAGCTTCGGGATCGGACCAGTCCGCGGTTCTAATCGGTTGGTCGAAGGATTAGAGATACGTCTTCTGCCATTGGAGGAGCGCCGGTGTCGCCGGCATACCGTAGCCAACGAAAAGCAACGTGTCCTCAGCCATTTTGGCCATCGGCTGGTCGATGGCGGCCAGCTTGCTAGAGTTCTGAACGTCCGACATATACGCGTGCTTTAGTGAAAAGATCCGATCGCACACAAATGCGACCGAAGCCTCTGCCTCAAGCACGAAGACGCTGTCGTGGAAGGATTCCGCCGGGCCGATATCCGTGACCTGAAACGACAACCCAGGTCCGTAGTCCAGCGTGCTCCCTTCGATGACAGTCTCGGTTGGAAAGGACCTATTCGTCGGCCATTCCGGCCCGAACATGCCCGAAATCAACGCGTCCTTTGCGGCGTCGTCGCGCCGGACCACATCGTTGACACCGGGAACCGCGAAGGTTGGTGCGTCCAGGGCTTCGACAAGGTTGCCCAGCCCGGCGTAGTGGTCAGGATGGGGGTGCGCCAGCAGGGCCGCCTGCAGTGGTTTGCCAATGGCGCCGACCTCTGCGCGCAGCTCTTTAGAAGCTAAGTCCGTAAGGAGAGCGTCAACGACTACTAGGCCCTCTGGACGCTCAAAGATGTAGGCAACTACAGGAAATGCGACCTCCTGTTCGGTGCAGTGGATTGGGGTGGCACCTGTCCCGCCACATTGGGCCGACGCATCGAGCGCCGCCACGGCTGCGGCGGCCATCAGAGCGTCTGCCCCGAACGCACGGCGGGACAATTTGGGAATGGAACGCGACATGAGATGACTCCATCTTTCATTTCGCAAACCAAGATAGTGTTGGAGACTGGACAGCTATAGCGGTCAATAGGTAGTCATTGTGTCACAGAAACTGTGACAACCCATCGGCGGTCAATCAGGGCCGGAGGTCTTTGAAAAGCGATCTATCCGCCGTAGAATCAAGCGAGGGCGTCCTTGATGTGCGCCGCGAGGTGATCGACCAGCGCTTCGACCCGCTCCGGCCGTTTACCACGTCCTGGAAAGCACAAATGAACGGGAACGGAAGGGATGCTGTAGCTCGAAAGTCCGACGGTGATGTCTCCATTACCGATATGCTCCTCGACCAGGTACCGGGGCATCGGCGCGATTCCGGCGCCTTGCACCACCAGATTTGCCACGTCTTCGATGGAGTCCGAGACAATCTGCACGTCATCCGGGCTTTTCGAGAAGACCCGGCCGGCTTTGGCGAACTCCCACCGGTAGATGCTGCGCGTGCCGGGGACTCTGAAACCGACGGCGGGCAGTCCCATGATGTCATTGAACTCCTTCGGAGTGGACCTGCCCTGGAGGAGGGCTCTGGGCACCGCAAGCACAACGCTCAGCTCGGCCAACTTCCTCGAGATCAGAGAACTGACAGGCAACTCTCCCAGTCGGATCGTGAAATCCAATCCTTCGACAACCGGGTCCTCAAGGCTGTCGGCGGCTGCGATTTCGATCCTGACCGCTGGGTGTTCACAACGAAATGCTGGCAGGGCAGGAACCACAAAGCGGCGCCCGAATGCTTGGCTGACCGAAAAGCCCACTGTGCCTCTCAGCTCGCTTCGCGCCGTTACCGATTCCAGCAGCGCTGACCGGAGATCCGACAATGCCGGACCAGCAGCTTGGACAAGCCTCCGCCCCTCATCTGTGAGCGTTACGTTGCGCGTCGTACGCTGAAAAAGCCTTGTGCCGATCTGGTTTTCAAGCTGTTGGATGAGACGGCTAACGACCGCGCGCGGAATGCCCAACTGTCGTCCCGCTGCTGCAAAGCTACCGAGTACAGCAACCCGGTCGAAGCAGATCAGAGTTCTCAGATCGATCCGATCAATTGTCTCAATTCTCATGACAATATGCTGCTATTTTGATCCCTATTTCGCAACAGAGCTATGTGGCATGTATGACGGATCATGAGTCAACCCAAGAGAACTGAAGATCGAAAAATGACAGACAAAAAGACGGTCCTTGTCACCGGAGCCAATCGTGGCATTGGCCGCGCGATGGCAGATGAGTTCTCGCGCAACGGATATCACGTTATCGCCGGGGTACGCTCCGAGGACGCCGGCAAATCAGTGTTAGACGCGCTTGCCAAAGCTAGCGGTTCGGCCGAGTACAGTGTCATCGACCTTGGCGACAACGCCTCCATCAATTCCGCTGTCGAGGGAATAAAAAACAGCCACAAAAAGATCGACGCGATTGTGAACAACGCGGCCGTTCACGTCGGCATGACCGACACCATCTTTGAGGCATCGTCTGAGGATTTCGCGCTTTCCGCAAAAACCAACGCCTTCGGTCCGCTGGAACTGACGAAGGCGGTTCTTCCACTGCTCGAAGCTGCGGATGGCGCACGGGTCGTGAACGTGTCGAGCTCCGTCGGCTCAGTTTCGGAGACCTCCGATCCGAACTCGGCCTACGGCTTCTATGACACGGCCTCTTATCGGCTATCGAAGACTATGCTCAACGGCATCACCGGCATGATGGCCAAGACCCTGCGAGATAGTGGCATCAAGGTTAACGCGATGTGCCCAGGATGGACCCAGACCGACATGGGCGGTCCGGATGCGCCGAATACGCCCGCCCAAGGCGCCCGCCTAGCCTATCGATTGGCCACGTTGCCCGCGGACGGACCGACTGGCGCATTTTTCAATGAAGCAGGTCCGATCGACTGGTGAACCTCACCCAACAGAAAAATCCATAAGAGACCAAAGAATGGAATTCAAACACTCGTTACGAATCCTGATGCGGATCGCGCTGACCGATGTGTTTCTGGCGTTGCAGTCGGCCGCGGCTGCCGCTCAGGACGGACCCGTGGAATTCACCAGCGCGCCGTGCTCCAGTCTGGCGCTTGGCCCGACAGAGGAGGTTTCTCACCTTGAACGGATCTACCTCTCTCAGGGAACCGTGGAGACCACACAGTACAAGTTCTTTGCCGACCCTGACTGCACAAGGCCCATGTTCAGCTTCGTCTTCAAGGGTGGCGTCGAACTTGGCGGCCCAGTTTCTAGACTTGAAGACACGGTGGAAGCCAAGGTCACTTTCGAACGTGTGTTTTTCACCCTCGACAATCGCCGCGGCCGTGCGGCCGCCAACGCGTGCGGCGATGGGGAGTTCGAGGTCGGTGTCCAGCGCGATGTCTCTGATTCAACCTGCCTATTCACGCAGCCATTTAAAGATTGCGGTTTTGACTACGACATCGTTCGAATGAAGGACGGCTTCGCGACACCCGGCTTTCGTACAGCGAACATGTGCACACCGGATGGCCGCCCCACGCGGCTTCAAACCGAAGGCGCGCGCTTCTTGGAGCAATTCTAACCTGTGGCTTTGCGCTCACGCCGCAGAACGTTACGGTAGAGCACCTAACATCGGAGGAAACGGACATGAAGATCGGCGTATTTGGAACGGGCATGGTAGGCCACGCACTGGCGACCAAGCTCGCCGCGCTTGGACATGATGTCATGATGGGCGCACGGACAAGCGGCAACGAAAAAGCACGTAATTGGGCAGCTTCGAATGGCGGCAAGCACGGCAGCTTTTCGGAGGCAGCGGACTTCGGCAACATCGTTGTTTTTGCGACCCTCGGTTCCGCCACGATCGAGGCCGCCAAACTGGCAGGCGCGGACAATCTTGCAGGCAAGGTCGTCGTGGATGTCACAAACCCGCTCGACATGTCAGCAGGCTTTCCTCCAACGCTCTTGGACGATCTCACCAACAAGACCTCGGTGGGCGAAGCGCTTCAGAAGGCAATACCCAATGCCAAGGTGGTAAAGGCGCTCAACACCATGAACTGCAATGTCATGGTCGATCCAGGCCGCATCGACGGCGGGCATGACGTGTTCTACTGCGGCAACGACGCCGGTGCAAAAGAAGTCGTGGCCGAGCTTCTGCGCAGCTTCGGCTGGCGCGCGCCGGTTGACCTAGGCGGAATCGAAGCGGCGCGCGGAACCGAAGGCATGATGAACTTCTGGCTTCGGATGTACTGCGTCGTCGGCCACGCAAACTTCAACTATAAGATCATCGTGGGATCGAACTGACAAATCAACAGCGTAGAACCGAGACACTAACGGTACGGGCGGCACCACGCAGAGCCGCCCTTTCCCTTCAGTGCCGTCAGCGCAAGCGGACTGCGAGCCTGTCCACGGGCCGTTCGATGCCCTCGAAAAGAGGGATCGGCCGGATGTTCTGCGGAAAGACCCAACCGCTTTCGTGCTTGTGGATGACAAGGTCAAGCGTGGTGTCAGCCACCTCCATCCGTGTAACCAGCCCGTCTTCGACGGTGAAGATTAGGTTCTCGGCCGAGGTGCCGGTCCGGCCGGTGGGTTGCAGCACGTCGAAGAACAGCTCGACATGTTTTCTGTCACGTAGCCCTTGGTTGTGAGATGAGAAATTCAATGAAATCAACAGGCCTGCTTTACCTTTAACCTGAGATCTTGCGCTTAAATCCGGTCCTTTTGCCCTTAAACCTGAGACAGAGTTCAAAGGGCTGTGTGGCACGCAGCGATGGATATTGACGGAGCAGGATCTGATTGAAGAGGCGTGCAGGGGCGCCATGCTGCGTCCTCTTGTCGAGAGATATCTGAAAGGCTCCGGCAGTCTAGAACGCGGCAATCGCATCTCACAACTAAGGGCAAAAAATGACACTGCACACGTCTCGTCTCACAATTAAGATGTAAAGCACGCGACTTGATCTGACATTTCTGCTCATATTGAGCGCAACAAGGAGTGTCGATCCATGACAAGCATTCAAGAGAAGATCATCAAACCGAAGCTGGGGCTGCTGGAACTTGCCAAGCAGCTCGGTTCTGTGTCACAGGCCTGCAATGTGATGGGATATAGCCGGAACAGCTTCTACCGGTTCAAGGAGCTGTACGAGCAAGGCGGCGAAGAGGCGCCTCAAGGCGCTGGAGGCCCGCGCGGCCCAGGAGGGCATCCTGCTGACTGAGGATCAGATGGCCGCGCTTGAGAAGGCCAAGCAGAAAAAGGAGGCCCACGGCGAGATCGAGAGCCAACATCCCGGCTATCTCGGCAGTCAGGACACATATTACGTTGGCACGATGAAGGGTGTCGTAGAAAGACGCGAGCGATCACAAGACCCGTAATGGGCAGGACAATTTCCAGGATCATGTCCGCCGAATGCGCTATCCGAGCGCTTTGGCGAACTAAACCAAAAAGCCCGGACAGCTGCTCGAGAGGATTGGGGCTTTCTGATAGAATTACAAGAGCACAAGCAGCGTCCAGGTCTAATCCGGCATGGGGCTATTGTTTTCCCAATAGCCGCAAGGAACCCGTCATTCTCATCGACGAAACAGCGGCCCACAGCGCCAAGGCCGGTTTAAACTCGACCCTATGCCACTGCGTCGAATTACTTTGTGATGGTACGCGCCGGTCGATTTTGACGTGCCAACTCCGCGGCGATGATTTCACCTTAGATCATCGTTCTCTCCTCCAGTAATCGTTGGCTTTCGCAACGGTTTGAAAATGGGTTGCGACCACGCCCGATGCAGCGATCAATGCCCCGAAATCACCTTCATAATCGACTCTCAAGCGCGCTCGGACATCCGCGTCCGATTGCATCATCTTGACCGCCTTTCGGGCGAGTTTCACTGCTAGATCGTAGCCACTCTCGGGATCGGGTGTCATCAGCGAGGGCATCCAGGGATCGGGCATCGCTTGTCTCCTTAAATGTGATAACGACGCGCCACCCGCAAGCAGCGCGCCCTCGGCAGGTTCACTCGAGTCGTCCGGGCAAGCTCAGGTCGCCAGAGGCGATGTCGAAGACGTCCGTGACACAGAACAACGGCGCATGAATGTTCTCGTCGACCCTGAGTGCTGCGGTAACTCCGTCATAGGACATGCCCGACACATCCACGCCCTGTGGGAAAGCAACGTTGATCGCCACCTCAGGTCCATCGAAGACTGGTGTGAAGCCGGGACTGTCGAGGAGAATCGGCAGTCCTGGCCAAGTTGCGGGCAAATCCGGCGAGGCACCTTCAGGGATATCCTTCACGGCAAGGGCGCCGGGTCCACACGCGTCGGTTGGGGCAAGTACCACCCAATGGCTGTGCCACGTATCCCCATCGTTGCTGACGTTCCCATCCCCGTTCTCGTCGAATAACGGCGTATCGTCGAAATCCGCATGGGTCGCAGCGGCGAGGGCCAGTATCCCTGATCCCTCTTCAAACCCCACTGCAGAGGGATCAAGTGATGTCGGCCAGACATAGGCATGCGCTGGTGCACCACCCAACGCGCCAACAGGCTTGGCCTTGTCCGCACCAGCGATCCCGTTGGTAGTCATGTGAAAAGTGACAACGTTTCCATCACGGTGGACATGGGCAGCCAGGATGTCAAAAGCCGCAATTTCCACCGTGCCTAGTTTGGAGAGAACCGCGCCAGCTTGATGAATCGCATGATTCGCGTGATCGCCATCAGCGAATGCCGCTGGAGCAGCGGCGACGAGGGCGAGTGTTGAGATCAATCGAGACATTTCGGATTCCTTTTTGATTTAGTTTTGATGTATCGTTGAAATTATTAGCCGGAATTATATGCAAAAGTTCGTTTCGAGTCGGTATCGATAAATTCCTGCAGCGCCGTGCTATTTGTTGGACATGAACAGTCAAGGATCGCGCGGCACCGCCAAAGCCGCCGAACTTCACAGCCTTGCGGAGCGCCTTGGGAGAGTCGTGGCCTCGGAGGACTGGGCCGCGGTGAGCACAATCCCACGCAAGCCGCCGCGCTGGCATACTTGGCGCTGAGGACGAGCCCTGCACCAGAGAGAGCAACACCTTTCAAAAGTTCTTGGCGATTCATCACGGGCCTCCTTCGCAATAGACGTTTCCACGTCCCACACGGTTGGCCGGACCCTACCCGCCCCACATGATTATGCATATTGACTGTTGGGGCATGCTCACTATGCATTTGTGCATGGAATATGATTTCAGGAATGCGTCTGAACTCGACTAGCGCCTTATCAAGGCCTTCGTTGCCGTCATGCAGGAGCGGACCTCGAGCACGGCTGCCCGCAAGTTGGGCGCCAAACAGCCGACCATCGGCCGGCAAATCCGCGAACTGGAAGAGACTTGCGGCGAACTGTTGTTCTTTCGACGGGGCAACTCCCTCGATCCGACGCCCGCCGCCTTGGGGCACAGCGCGCGCGCAGAAGACGTTGAGGCGTCCGTGGTTCTACTTAGTCGGGCGTTCGCGCGCGTTGAGGAGAGCGAGAGTTTGCGCATTGTCCGAATCACTGCTCCGACGCTCATTGCCGGTCATGCTCTGCCGAATACCTTGCCTTCGGCGTCCAAAGCACTTCCAAAGGCGAAGTTCCTTATTCTGCCATCCGACAGTGTGCAGGATTTGCAGCGAAGCCATTCCGACATTGCACTGCGATTGACCAAACCGACACAACCGGACCTGATCACACAGAGAATCGGCAAACCGCAAATCGGCTTGCATGCGACGCAAGACTACTTGTCGGTAGCCGTTCGGTCTGCCCGCCCTACCGGGGCCAGATCGGATCGGTTACGCTCAGGCTTGAGCGTACCGCCAGCGCAGGAGTTCGTCGATACGGGTGATCTTATGGTCTGCGATGCGTCCAAGAACATCGGTCAGCCAGGCCTGCGGATCGACGCCGTTTAGCTTCGCTGTTTCAATCAGAGTATAGGCGATAGCGGCCGACCGCCCACCACCCTCTGACCTGGCGAAAAGCCAGTTCTTACGCCCGACCGCGATGCCGCGCATGGCCCGTTCGGCCGTATTATTGTCGAGCTCCAGACTACCGTGGTCGAGATAGGGCCTGCGCGGCTTCAATCTCGTGATAGCATAACGGATCGCACCGGCGAGAGGTGTCTTACCGGATATCTGGGTGAGTTGCTGGGCAAGCCACACTTCCAGGTCCTCAAGGACCGGCATCGATCTCGCCTGCCTCATGCGCACCCGCTCGTCGGGCGGCTAAATGCGGACCTCCTTCTCGATGGCGTAGAGTTGTGCGATCCGTTTGATCGCCTCCTCGGCAATGGCCGAACCCTGCGACTGCTGAATATCGACGAGCTTGCGCCGGATATGCGCCATGCAGGCGACTTCCTTCACACAGCCGGAGCGGTACAGTTCCTCGAAGTCCGCAAAGCCATCGGCGTGCATGCACCCATTGAATCCTGCCAGATGATCGGCCCGGCGTTCCGCCTTGCGGTCGGTCGAGAACCGATACCAGGCGGCCGGCGGTGCTTCACCCAACCAAGGGCGTTCATCCCTGGCATAAGCCCAGAGCCGCGCCGTCTTTGTTTTGCCCGTTCCCGGCACGTGCAGCTTGACCGGCGTGTCATCGGCGAAGATAGCCCCGCCCGCCAGTACGTGCCGGCCGATGCCATCGGCCAATGGTTCCAGAAGAGCCGACGATCTGCCCACCCAGTCGGCCAGGGTGGAGCGATCGAGATCTATCCCCTTGCGGGCGAATATCCGGGATTGTCGGTACAGTGGCAGGTGATCCGCGTGTTTGTTGACCAGGACATGTGCCAGAAGGCCGGGGCAGGGACGCCCGCGCTCTATCGGCCTGGACGGCAAGGCCGCCTGGTGGAAGGTCTCGCAGCAAGTGCAGGTCATGCGGTGCCGAACAATATGGTTTATCATGAAGCGGCCAGGAACGTATTCAAGTTCCTCGGTCACGTCCTCGCCCAGCTGCTTCAAAGCCCCACCGCAGGAGGTACAGGCCTCGCCGACAGAGAGAATGCTCTCCTGGCGCGGCAGATGGTCCGCCAGGGGACGCCGCTTCGGACCCAAGGAGCATCATGTGCTTCGTGGTCCGGTCGGCGGTGAGCAGCAACCGCATGAAGCCGAGCATGGAGCGATCGGGACGATGGTGGAGATGTTTCAGAGCCGAACTGAACAGCGCCCGGGCTGCATGATGGAAGAACGCGTTGGCGCCGCCGGACATTGGAATTATTCCGGCTGCGATACGCTTAGTCGCTAATGTCGAGGACTTCGTTCCAGGGCGACCAGGATGAACTCTTGCGATCGAGCGGATTGAGAATGACGTCGCCGCGCTCGGGATCGTAGAACTGGCTGAGGAGCTCTCCCGTGCGATCGTAGACGATGACCGCATGTCCCTGGTCCTGAATCTGCCGAAGAAGGTGGACGATGAGAACAGACTTGCCGACGCCTTGTGTGCCGACCGCCAGGGTGTTGCGGGTGTCGGTGTCTTTGATCAGTGGAACGCCGCCGACCTTCAGCCAGGAGTCTTGACGTTTGCGTCGGATCAACCGCGCGAGCGCGGCCGGCTCGGCGAGCCGTTGGCCGCGGAGGTGATATTCCTCATGAGCGTTCCGCCCTCGAATACGAAACACCACGAAGGCGGTGAGCGCGAGCAGGCCGGCGCTGATGGAAGCCCACTTGACCGAGAGCCCGACAACGAGCCAGGCCTCGGCCGCACGGTTATAGAAGAACTCGCTCGTGCGGACATATTCGGCCGGCCAGTATTCAGTACCGTTCTGGGTCAAGACCGGGAGCTTGGTCGAGGTCAGCTGGACAAGGTCGACCAGGATATAGGACAGGCTCCAAACGCCGGCGTCCCAGAGATGATCATAGGGTAATAGGTATGACACGATCCCCGCGACGAAGAGGCCGACCAGAGCGAGTGTCACGGTCGCCACGCTCATGAGCGCGCGGCTCAGTGTTTGCAGCTTGACCGAATAGAGGCCGATCCCGCGCGAGAATCGCGAGGAGCCCTGTGAAGGCCGGCGGCCGCCTTCCATGCTCATTCCGCCGCCGCCTGAGTTTTGTTGTCGCCGCTCCTTAGTCTCTCGTTCGCGCGATCGATGATCTCGTTGAAGCGGGGTTCACCGAGCTGTTCCTTCAGATGCTCGAAGAACAGGGTGCAGAGGAAATTGTGATTGTTCTGCAGAGTGCGGAATTCGTTTTGAAGCCAGTTGAGAGTACCGGCGAGTTCATCGCAGCGACGGTCGAGCTGATGAGCGGTGACTGGGAGCGTTGGGTAGGCGCTGTCTTGGATCGGGAGGCCGTTCTTGAGGAACAGTCTCAAACATTCATTGACGAAGCCATGGAGCGCGACCTTGTTACTAAACTGCGCTTGAAGTTGCGCTTCTACATCATCCGACAGCGTAACTCTCATATGTCCTATCTCCTCAAAACGGAGGAGAAGTATAGGGCTGGCTAATAATCGTGTCGTTCGTTTTGGTTGGCAGTTTTGCTACCCAGAGCCTGTTTTTTTTGCGGTGTAGGCGAGTTCGGCTTGGGCGGAGGATCGTGAGTTTTCTTCAAGCAAGGATCATTTTTCTGCGAGAGTCCACCTGCGAAATGGCGATAAAAAAATGTAATTGTTTTCAATATGTTAGAGAGAAAGCCTTTGGTAAGCCTTTGGAGGGCGATCAAACCTCTCTCGTAAGGCTCGACAAAGGCTTACAAAGACCTGCTAATGTGCAGAATAGGGCAGTGTCTTCAACTACTTAAGGTGAAAGCCTTTGGTCCGCCTTTCGTTATCCTTTACTAAGCCCTACAAAGGCTTACCAAAGGCTTTGTCTATTTATGCGGGCTTTAAAAAGCCTTTGCTGAAAACGTCATATGAAACAATGTACTAGCAGCGCAAGAACTGTGAAAAGTGACAGTTTTTCGGCAGCACGACCAGTGCGTATGGTGTGCACTTTCTGATTGGGACCCGCCTCGGCGGGGGCGGCGTGGTGGTGAGAATTTCTGACGAGCTAGCAAGTCTGTGCGGTTTTGGCATCCGTCGGCGAGTGATGTTCGTCTCCCGGCGTTTTCGCGGGTTGTAGTGATCGCGATAGCGTGGGGAGCAGGTCGACGAGGGCCTGCTGAAGGACCTAGCGACGCACAAATGAGAGGCCGAATTCTGCTCGATCAATCCTGATGTGAAACAGCGTTGGACTGCTTCCCGCTAGTCCCAGGGTGCTTCCCGGAAAGTGCGTGGAATTAGTCCCAGCGGG
>JAAUYD010100347.1_pt1 | contig 15395 bp, 10 predicted proteins | sample 7278101 | NCBI WGS metagenome assembly JAAUYD01 (sample SAMN14350128, study PRJNA611818) | marine sediment metagenome | isolation source: surface marine sediment (0.6m) | place: French Polynesia: Moorea | collected 2018-08 | reverse complement strand
GGGATCGCCGCTTACAAGGCACCTGATCTCGTCAGGCGGCTGCGTGACGCCGGCGCCTCGGTGCGCGTGGTGATGACCCGCGGCGCGGAGTCGTTCGTTTCGCCCATGACCTTCCAGGCCGTATCCGGCCATCCTGTACACGATACCCTGTGGAGCGCCGAAGCCGAGGCGGCCATGGGGCACATCGACCTGGCCCGGTGGGCCGACCTTGTGCTGGTGGCGCCGGCGACTGCCAATGTCATGGCCAGGCTGGCCCACGGACTGGCCGATGACCTGCTGACCACCCTGATACTGGCAACCGAATCACCGGTGTGCATAGCGCCCGCCATGAATCACCAGATGTGGCTGCATCCGGCGACCCAGGGAAATCTCACGGTGCTGGAAGATCGGGGGGTGGCCATAATGGGCCCCGGCGCCGGTGACCAGGCCTGCGGGGAAACCGGTCCTGGACGTATGCTGGAACCCCAGGACCTGGCCGACCGGGTCCAGTTGCTGTTGGGCCGTGCCGGTACGCTGGCCGGGGTCAAGGTCCTGGTGACCGCCGGGCCAACCCTGGAAGACCTGGATCCGGTGCGCTTCCTGGGTAACCGCAGCTCGGGGAAAATGGGTTTCGCCGTGGCAGAAGCCGCGCGTCGCCTCGGTGCTGAGGTGACCCTGGTTGCCGGCCCGGTGTCGCTGGACACGCCTGCCAGGGTCGAGCGGGTAAATGTGCGCTCCGCCCAGGAGATGTATGCCGCCGTCATGCAGCGGGCCGCGGACAGCGACATTTATGTGGGTGCCGCGGCGGTGGCGGATTTTCGGCCGAAGCTGGCCAGTGAGGAAAAAATCAAGAAAGGGACGGAGGACTTTCAGACCATTGAACTCGTCAGGAATCCCGATATCCTTGCTGCTGTTGCGGGGTCGGAAAACGCACCATTCACCGTGGGATTTGCGGCGGAGACGTCGGATGTAGAGCAATACGCCCGTGGCAAGCTGGATAAGAAGAAGATCGATATGATCGCTGCCAACCGTGTTGGCGTGGACCACCAGGGGTTCGACTGTGGTGACAACGCGCTGACGGTGCTCTGGAATGAAGGCCGGCAGGACCTGGCGCTGCAGCCCAAGTCGTCCCTGGCGGGAGCCCTGATGCAGCTGGTTGAGGAACGCTTCCGGACGGCGAGGGATGAATAGGAAAATTCAGCTCAAGATCCTGGATTCGAGGATCGGTAGCGAGTTCCCGCTGCCGGATTATGCTACGGTCGGATCTGCAGGTATGGATTTGCGGGCCATGGTGGACGGTCCGCTGCAGGTTGCAGCGGGTGAAACCGTTCTCATCAAGACCGGTATTGCAATCCATATAGAGGACCCGGGCCTGGCGGCGTTGATACTGCCCCGATCCGGCCTGGGACATAAGCACGGCATCGTGCTGGGGAATCTGGTGGGGTTAATTGACTCTGACTACCAGGGCCCGCTGATGGTCTCCTGCTGGAACCGGTCGGCCCGGACCTTTGACGTATCTCCGGGAGAAAGGCTGGCCCAGCTGGTGGTGGTGCCTGTGGTGAGGGCCGAGTTTGAGGTAGTTGATGACTTTACCGAGTCAGACCGTGGGTCCGGTGGTTTCGGCCACTCCGGGCGACGGTGACTATGGAATCTGCTGATGGCGCGTAAGCAAACGGCATTACAAAAAGCCCAGGCGGCCACCCAGGAACGGGAGAATAAGCCCAGCATCAACTGGCAGGTGGTGGTATTTCCGGCCGCCCTGACCCTGGGTATCGCTGCACTGGTTTTCGCCGGCTATCAGCTGCTGGCCGGATGGTGGGTCGATTCCCAGAAGAACTCCCTGCTGACATCGGTCAAGCAGGTGCGCGGCGAAATCTCCAGCCTGGTGACGGACCTGACTGGCCGCATCGAGCTGGTGTCCCAAAGCGATCAGGCGGTTAGTGCCTTTCAGGGCCCCGCCAGCGGTCTGGCCACGGGTGCCCTGCAGCTGCACGACCTGCTGCCCAAGGCCTCCATGGTGCGCCTGTTGACGCCTAATGTGGAGGGAATGGACCCTGAGCCCTACCCGGGTGTGGGATACGCGGGGCTGTACCTGCTGCTGCGGGCCAAGGAGACCGGAACGGTCAATGGCCCCGGCCTGGGGCTGGTGCAGACCGATCGCGCTCACTTCAGCTTTGCCGCGCCGGTGACCGAGCCGGTGGCGGACGGCCACCGAATCCTGCGGGGGCTAGTGGTGGTTCGCTACCCCATGAGCCTGATCCAGGAAATCATGGAATCGGTGACTATCGGATCTGGCCATTTTGATCTTCGCACCTACTCCCAGAGCAATCTTCCCATGGTCGCCGTGGCTCGGGGTCGCCCGGTGGATCCCGACCTGCTGGAGGTGCTCGAGATCCCCGGTACCGACCTGAACCTGGGTCACCACTACGGCATGCTGCCCCTGCAGACCAGCTGGGGTATGGTGCCAAACCTGCTGGTACTGTTTGTAGGCGGCGGGCTGCTGTTCTGGGTGCTGTCCGAAAAGTTTGGCTGGATGCGACCCTCCGAAACCGTCGAGCTGGAAGATGCCGTGGCCGAGGCCGTGGTGGACGACGCGCTGGAGAGCGCCATGGCCTTTACCAAGGAAGCCGAGGAGGCCGCCAAACCCCTGGCGACGGTCCCTGCGGAGATCTTCCGGGCCTATGACATTCGCGGCGTCGTTGGCAAGACCCTCAACGAAAAAATCGCCAGCACCATCGGTCAGGCCATTGGCAGCGAGGCCATGGATCGGGGTGTATCCCAGGTGGTGGTAGCCCGGGATGGCCGCCTGTCCGGCCCTGAAATGAGCGATGCCCTGATCCAGGGCCTGGCCAAGGCTGGCGTGGACGTTATCGACATTGGTGCCGTTCCCACCGGCGTGCTTTATTTCGCCACGCACCACCTTGGAACGGACAGCGGCGTCATGGTGACCGGTTCCCACAACCCGAAAGACTACAACGGGTTCAAGATTGTGCTGGCGGGGGAAACCCTGGCGGCTGAAAATATTCAGAAGCTGTATGAGCGAATCGAGGAGGGTGAACTCCTCAGTGGAGACGGCGGCGTCCAGGAAATGGACATTGTCGATGAGTATGTTGACCATATTGCTTCGGACGTCCAGGTGGAGGAACCGCTCAAGGTCGTGGTGGACGCCGGTAACGGCATAGGCGGTCGCGTGGCGCCACTGGTGCTGGAGGAGATCGGCTGCGAGGCCATCCCACTGTTCTGCGAGGTTGACGGTGAGTTTCCCAACCATCATCCGGACCCGTCGGATCCGGCCAACCTGAAAGACCTGATCGTCACGGTGGAGAGCCTGGACGCGGATCTCGGCATCGCGCTGGATGGTGATGCGGACCGCCTGGGCGTAGTGACCCGGGAAGGCGAGATCATCTACCCGGACCGGCTGATGATGATGTTTGCCGAAGACGTGCTGACCCGAAACCCCGGGGCCGCCATCATCTACGACGTCAAGTGCACCGGCCACCTGGCCAAGGTGATCCTCAACCACGGCGGCAGCCCCATCATGTGGAAAACCGGCCATTCATTGATCAAGGCCAAGATGAAAGAGGTCAGCGCCGCCCTGGCGGGTGAAATGAGCGGGCACTTCTTTTTCCAGGAGCGCTGGTTCGGCTTTGACGACGGCATCTATGCCGCCGCACGTCTGCTGGAGATCCTGGCGGCGGATCCGAACGGCGCCAGCGCCGTGCTGGAAGCGCTGCCCAGCAGCGTCAGCACGCCAGAGATCAAGGTGGAAATGGAAGAGGGAGCCCACTACCGATTCATGCAGGAATTCCAGGAGGTCGCCAGCTTCGAGGGTGCCCGTATCACTACCATCGACGGCATTCGGGCTGATTATGACGACGGCTGGGGACTGGTACGCTGCTCCAACACCACGCCGTGCCTGGTACTCCGATTTGACGCCAACTCCGAAGAGGCGCTGGAGAGAATCCAGGGGGAATTTCGAGAGCAGCTCCAGGCGGTTGATCCGGAACTGGAGCTGCCGTTTTAGGCGACCCCGTTCCGGCGGGTCGCCTGCCGGCGTGATTACCGTGGTTTCTGGCTGGCCATCTGGCGTTCAGCGACTTCGCGGTAGCGGGCCAGCTCAACGGCATACTCGTCGCGAATCACCTGTTTTTCAGCCTCTTTCTCCGCGATGTGTGATTCCTGCTTGGCAATCTGGTCGCGAATGGACTTGATAGAGTCCGTCATGGCATCGCTGATGGTCACGCCCTGGCTTTCGAGCTCGGCGGCCCGTTTGGTCAGGTCGGCCAGGGACTGGGTCTGACTGCTGATGTAGGCCTGGGCTGACTGGATCTGGCGGTCCAGGGTTTCAATGCGCTGATCGCGAATGCGAATGATGTCCTGCTCGCCGGCGTACTGGGCCAGGACTTTGCGATCCTCGGTCGCCTGGCGCTGCATAGCGGCCATCTGCTCCAACTGCACACGCAGCGCCGCGGCCTCAGCGGCCAACTCTTCGTCCGTCTTGGCGCGGTCCAGCCGGTCAACCACGACGCCCTGTTCGTTCAGCTCCTGCCGCGCCTGGTCAACCTGATCGGGCGGCACCTGGTCGCTGTAGTGTACATTGCCGTCTTTGTCGACCCACTTGTAAAGCTTCTGGGCCTGGGCGGGTCCGCCCAGGGCCAACAGCAGGCAGGCCGCAGCCGTCCCGACCCCGATGTGTTTCCACACTTTCACTGACATCCTCATAAATTTTTCACCCGGTCTGGTCCGTCCTCTCCACTGTAGTTTTTCGGCAAATGGCCTCTAAAACTCAAGGGTCGAGAATCAATCTTCCGCAATATAACGGTTTCGACCGCGCGATCCCGCCTACTGCGTCACGTCAATTGTTAATTTTTGTTATCAACCCCGCCGTCGCGGCCTGGCCAGGAAGCCCATCAGGAGGGCCAGGGCAGTGAATTCAATGGCTTGAGGCGTTCATGAATAATGCAGACTAGGAGTCTGCGCCGTAGAAAGATCCTGGCTGCAAATGCACACTCATCCATAGACTAGGTCTCTCCTGCTCGTCAAATAGTCGGGCTATTCTCCTCCCACGATAGACCCACTCTATGGCGATTGCGCATTTTCGCTGTCACGATTTTCTACGGCGCAGACTCCTAGGACCTGGCCACGCCGTAGACGGCCCGGTACTGGACCACTTTCTTCCGCACCTGCTCGGAGCTGGGGTCCTGCCCCAGGTACTCGATCAGGGAGTCCAGGTTGATGATGCTGACCACCGGTACCCCCAGCTTGCGCTCGATTTCCCCGCTGGCCGATTCTTCTGAAAACCCGCGCTCCTGGCGGTCCATGGCAATCACCACGCCGGCCAGTTCGGCACCATGGGCCTGGATGATTTCGGCGGCCTCGCGAATGGAGGTTCCCGAGGAAATAACGTCGTCCACGATGATCACCCGGCCGGTAAGTGGGGCCCCCACCAGCGCGCCCCCTTCGCCGTGGTCCTTGACTTCCTTGCGGTTGAAGGCAAAAGGGACGTCCAGCTGATGTCTGCTGGCCAGTCCGATGGCGGTAGCCGCCGACAGGGAGATGCCCTTGTAGGCGGGGCCAAACAGGAGGTCGTAGTCCAGCCCTGAATCCTGCAGCGCCGCCGCGTAGAACTCCCCCAGGCGACGCAGGGAGTCGCCCGAGTTGAACAACCCGGTATTGAAAAAGTAGGGGCTCTCGCGGCCGGATTTCAGGGTGAATTCGCCAAATCGCAGGATTTCCAGCTGCAGGCACAGCTCAAGGAATTGGGTTTGGAAAGGTTTCATAAAGCCGGATCCATGGTGAGGCTCAATTCTATCCGTCCGGATTCCGGCCGCAAGGGCGAAACCGGTGTTACCATACGCGCGTTTTGGCTGCGCCGGGGCGGCCGGGTCATCGGACAATCCATCAGGAATCGGGATGCGCATCATCACCCTCAACGCCAACGGAATTCGGGCCGCCCAGCGCAAGGGATTTTTTGACTGGCTTGCCGGGCAGGACGCGGACGTGGTCTGCATCCAGGAAACCAAGGCCCAGCTGGATCAGCTGAAACTGCCGGACTTCTTTCCGTTTGAGCACTGCTACTACCACGATGCCGAAAAGAAGGGCTACAGCGGCGTCGCCCTGTATAGCCGGCACGAGCCGGACCGGGTGCAGGCAGGGCTGGGCCGGGATGCCTTTGATCGGGAGGGGCGCTGGTTGCAGGCGGACTTCGGCCAGTTGAGCGTGGTCTCGCTGTACATGCCTTCGGGCTCGTCCAGCGAAGAGCGCCAGGCCGTCAAGTTCGAAGTGATGGACTGGATGATGCCTCTGTTAGAGGACATGGCCCGGGATGGCCGGGAGTACCTGATCTGTGGTGACTGGAACATCGCCCACAAGGCCATCGACCTGAAGAACTGGCGGGGCAACCAGAAGAACTCCGGATTCCTGCCCGAGGAAAGGGCCTGGATGGACGCGCTGTTCGACCAGGCGGGCTGGGTGGATGCGTTCCGGCGGGTGGACCAGCGGGAAGAGCAATACACCTGGTGGTCCAACCGCGGCCAGGCCTGGGCCAAGAACGTGGGTTGGCGCATTGACTACCAGATTGGCACACCGGGTATCGCGCAGACCGCCCGCGCCGTGGACATCTACAAGGACGAGCGGTTTTCCGACCACGCTCCGCTGATCATGGACTATGACTGGCGCTGACAGGGCAACCGACCGATGACCCAGCCGACCAACTGGCGCACGAAGATCCCGGCGGGTGTACGGCCGTATACCGAGGCGGCTCCCATCGCTGCGTTCTTCCTGGGGGTATCATCGGGGTTCCCCTACGCCATGATTGGCGCAACGCTCACCACCCGGCTGGCCCAGGACGGCATCGACAAGAAGGCGGTCACCGCTTTCACCCTGGCGTTCCTCGTCTATAACCTGAAGTGGCTGTGGGCCTGGGTTGTGGACGGCATTCACCTGCCGCTGCTCGGGCGGCTGGGCCAGCGGGTCTCGTGGCTGATCTTTTCCGGAGGGCTGGTCATCGCTGCCGTGGCCAACCTGGCCCTGGTGGACCCCGGCACCAACCTGCTGCAGACGGCGGTGGCGGCGGTGCTCGTTGGTATTGCCGGAGCGACATTTGACATTGTCATCGACGGATACCGCATCGAGCTGTTGTCACCGCGCCAGCTGGGAGTGGGGTCAGGCATGTCCCAGTATGGTTGGCGCATCGGGGCCGCGGGCGCCGGTGCACTGGCCCTGGTGGTGGCGGCGCGCATGGGCTGGTCAGCCGCGTACCTGGCCTGTGCCGGGTTGGCTCTGCCGGCCATGTTGACCGGCCTGGTCATGGGTGAGCCGAGCCGCCACCGGGAACCCACTCAGCGCAAGGGCCTGGCCCACGTGATAGACACGGTGTGGCAGCCGCTGGCGGAGTTTTTCGCTCGCCGGGGAGCTCTCCTGGTGCTGGCATTCATACTGCTGCACAAGATTGGGGACACCCTGGCCAACCTGACGTTTCGCCTGCTGTTTGACGATATGGGCTACAGCAACGACGAGATTGCCATCTACGACGTGGGTTTCGGGTTCTGGGCATTCCTCATTGGCATCTTCCTGGGCGGCGTGCTGTATTCGCGCATGGGCATGAAGCGCTCAGTCATGTTGAGCCTGGTGCTGATGGCCGTGTCCAATGTGAGCTTCGCCGGGCTGGCGGCGCTGGGCAAGAGCAACTGGGGCATGGCGGCGGCCATCGGTTTCGAAAACTTCGCCAGCGGCATAGGCGGCGTGGTAGTGGTGGCGTATTTTTCCGCCCTGTGTGATCTGCGGTTCACCGCGTCCCAATACGCCCTGATATCGGCCGCGGCAAGCATTGTCGGCCGGTTCCTGTCCGGCACCACCGCCGGCGCCCTGATCCAGTCCATGGGCTACGTGAATTTTTACCTGCTGACCACCCTGGCGGCCCTTCCCGGTATCATCCTGTTTGGCATCATGATGCGCACCGGCCTGGTGGATGCCTCGGTAGGCAGTGCCGGCGCAGAGCCTTCCCCGCGTCAGGCAGGGAACACCACGCCGTAAACGTGGGGCGGTGCCCCGGTGACGGCTTCCAGGTCGGTGGTCTCACCGGCCACCGCTGCCCGCGCCAGGTGGGCGAACAGCACAGCTTCGACCCAGTCGGGCCCCAGTCCGTGCACCGCCGTGGAGTCGATCTGGACCCCCGGGAGAGCGGCCTGCAGCCGCCGGACCAGGTGAATGTTGTGGACGCCGCCGCCGCAGACCAGCAGCCGCTGGGTGTTTTCCTGCTGTTGCAGCAGTGCCCGGGCGATCGATACGGCGGTCAATTCGCACAGGCTGGCCTGGACGTCCGCCGGGTCCAGACCTGCGCCGCGATCGCCGGCCAGTGCCCAGCCCAGGTCAAACTTCTCCCGACCGGTGCTCTTGGGTGGCAGCCGTCCGAAGTACTCGTCCGACAGCCAGTCTTCCACCAGCTGCGAGCTGACCTGGCCTGATGCCGCCCAGGCGCCTTCGGCATCGTAGCGGCCGCGCTGGTGGCGCCGGCACCAGTCATCCATCAGGCAGCTGGCTGGACCGGTATCAAACCCCCGAACCGGTAATCCGGGATCTGCCGGCAACAGGGTCAGATTGGCAATTCCGCCCAGGTTGAGAACTGCCCGGTCTTCGCTGTCGCTGCGAAACAGGGCCTGGTGCAGGGCCGGTGCCAGCGGGGCGCCGCTGCCCCCCAGCGCCACGTCCCGGCGGCGAAAATCCGCCACGGTGGTGATTCCGGTCAGCGTCGCCAGGACGTGGGGGTCCCCGAGCTGCAGCGTCACCGGCGGGGTGTCCCGCGGCCCGTGGTACACGTTCTGGCCGTGGGATCCGATAGCGCCGACCTGGGCGGGCCTGACCCGGCCCTGGTCCAGCAGTTTCAGGGCGGCACGGGAAAATACCTCGGCAATGGATCGGTCCAGCCTGGCCAGATCACCGGCGGACAGCGGGTCTCCGGCGGCCGTACGCTGCAGCAGCGTCGCAACGTTCTCCGTGTATGGCTGGGCGTATGTGGTCAGCAGCTCGCCGGATCCATCTACCAGCGCGGCGTCAACGCCGTCCATACTGGTGCCTGAAATGAGCCCGATGAACAGGGAAGCCACCGGTTCCCCGGAGGGTCAGTCCGCCGCGGCCAGCAGCATGGTGGAGGCCATCTGGTCCAGCCGGGCCAGCAGGGGATTGGCGGTGCGATGAAAGTCCGGCAGCATGCTGTCGGGCAGGGGTTCGGCCTTGGGCAGCTTGACCGTGCGGGGATTGCGGTGCACGCCGTTGACCAGGAACTCATAGTGCAGGTGTGGGGCCTGGGACATGCCGGTGTTGCCGACGTAACCGATCACCTGGCCCTGCTTCACGCGCTGGCCTTTTTTCACCGCCCGGCGACTGAAGTGCAGGTATTTGGTAACGATGTTGTTGCCGTGCTGGATAAACACGTAGTTGCCGTTGTACTTGTTTCTCGCCGAGGCGATGACCTTGCCGTTTCCGGCAGCGTAGACCGGGGTACCGGTGGGTGCCCGGTAATCTACACCGTTGTGAGCCTTGACTCGCTGCAGTATCGGATGAAACCGCTTGGGGTTGAAGCTGGAGCTGATGTAGGCGAAGTCCAGCGGCGCGCGCAGGAAGGCCTTTTTCATATTGCGGGCGTCTGGTGAGAAATACTCAACGCCGTTTTCGGTTTCAAAGCGAATAGCCTGGAACTTTTTGCCCTGGTTAACGAAAGTGGCCCCCAGGATCTCGCCGGTGCGCAGATACTCACCGTTGCGGAAAAGCTCTTCGTAAATCAGGTGAAATTCGTCACCGTCCCGTATGTCCAGCACGAAGTCGATGTCCCAGCCGAACAGGCCCGCCATCTCCATGATCAGGCGGTCAGTGAGGCCGGCATCCCGCCCGGCCAGGAACAGCGAATCCTGGATGACTCCGCTGGCGTGCCGAACCTTGGGTACCAGCTCGTCGGTCTCCAGCCGTGCGCTGAGCTCACCCTCCTGGCCGCTGACCCGCAGGCGGGTGGTTTCATCCAGCTGGTATTCGAGCTCGGCCAGTCGTCCCTGTTCATCGAGCCGGAAATGTATCTCGTCGCCGGGGTAGATTCTGGTCAGCTTGCGCGTGTCCTCGCTCAGGTGAACCACCTGGTGCACGTCCCTGGCGGTCAGGTCCAGGCGATTGAAGACGGCTGCCAGGGTGTCACCCTTGCCCACCGTCTCGGTCTGCCACCGGTCAGCAGTGGCAGGTTCTTCCGCTGGTTCTTCCGTGCGCTCCGGGGTTTCCGGCGTCGCGGGAACAATCAGCTCGGGCAGATCCAGTGCGGCAACCTGGCGTTGCTGCAAAGTTTCGGGGGGAGGCGCGATGGCGCCGGCCAGTCCGTTGAGCAGCAGGGCCAGCACGCCAACGGCGGCGGCGACAGCGCCCAGCCGGCGCACTCCTGCCGGGAGACCAAGCCCTTTGCGTGATCCCCGGATCAGTCCTTTTGTGCCCTGGCGCAGCCAGGACGCCAGCACCGTCGACCAGCGTCGTCCCGGTGCTCGCCGGGAATGGGCCAGGTACTTGTAGTCTCGGGGTATGTTAGGGCCAGGGTTCAAGGGGTGCGCGCTTGTTCATTTTTTGGCCGCTACGATAGCCCTTACCGGAGGTGTGGTCAATCCCGTGAAGTGATTGTAAATCATTGATTAAACGGGCGACTCTTGTCGCGAGGGCCCCTTCGAACCACCTTTTATGGTACTGCTGTCGTGCATCCGATATCATTCCGCCCGCTGGCAGTCGTCGAACTTGGTTAAGTCCGACAGACTGCTGGCATTCACTTCGCGAATGGAATCGCGGATACCGCCAGAGGACTTGGAGCCACCAACATGTTGATCTTTGAACAGTCGTCCCGGGGCAGGCAAAGCGCCGCCCAGTATCCGGCCCGTGATCCCGGGCTGCTGGACTCCCAGATGGACCTGCCGGCGAAGTTCCGGCGGCGTGCGCCGCTGGATTTGCCCGAGGTATCGGAACTGCAGGTGGTCCGGCACTACACCCGACTGTCCCAGAAGAATTTTTCCATCGACACCAATTTCTACCCGCTGGGCTCCTGCACCATGAAATACAACCCGCGGGCCTGTAATTCACTGGCCATGCTGGACGGGTTCCTGTCGCGTCATCCCTATGCACCGGCCAGCCTGTCCCAGGGATTCCTGGGGGCCATGCACCATCTGCAGGACATCCTGCAGGAGGTCACCGGAATGCAGGGTGTGTCGCTGGCCCCCATGGCGGGCGCCCAGGGTGAGTTCACCGGCGTCGCCATGATCCGCGCCTATCACCTGTCCCGCGGAGACACCGAGCGTACCGAATTCCTGGTGCCGGACGCAGCCCACGGGACTAATCCCGCTACCGCGGTGATGTGCGGCTTCACGGTGCGCGAACTGCCCACGGCCGAGGACGGTGACGTGGACTTTGCCGCCCTGGAGGAGGCCGTAGGCCCCAAGACCGCGGGCATCATGCTGACCAATCCGTCGACACTCGGTGTGTTCGAGCGACGGATCCTGGACATTGCCGAACTGGTTCACGACGCGGGCGGGCTGCTTTACTACGACGGCGCCAACCTCAACGCCATTCTCGGCAAAGTGCGCCCGGGCGACATGGGTTTCGACGCCATCCACATGAACCTGCACAAGACTTTCTCGACGCCCCACGGCGGTGGTGGCCCCGGCGCCGGTGCGGTGGGCGTTTCCGAAACCCTGCTGCCCTTCCTGCCGCTGCCCATGGTGGCGCGGGAGAATGACGCCTACCGCTGGCTGGACGAATCAGATCGTCCCCAGAGCATCGGTCGGCTATCCGCCTTCGGCGGCAACGCCGGAGTGCTGCTGCGGGCTTACGTTTACGCGCTGCTGCTGGGGCACGAAGGCATGCGGCGGGTGGCCGAGTACTCCGCCCTCAACGCCAACTACCTGGCCCGCCGGCTGGCAGACAAGGGCTTTGAGCTCGCCTTTCCCGGTCGCCGGGCCAGCCACGAATTCATCGTGACCCTGAAAAAAGAGGCCAAGGAACTGGGCCTCACCGCAACCGACCTGTCCAAGATGCTGCTGGACTACGAGTTTCACGCGCCCACCAACTACTTCCCGCTGCTGGTGCCGGAATGCCAGCTGATCGAGCCCACCGAGACCGAGCCCCGGGAGGTTCTCGACGCCTTTGCCGAGGTCATGGGAGAGATCCGGGACAAGGCCCGGGAGGACATCGACTACGTCAAGGGCGCGCCCTACACCCAGCCGGTACGGCGGCTGGATGACGTCAAAGCCGCGCGCCATCTGGACCTGGTGTGGCATCCGGAGGAACAGCAGGACGACGGTTGACTGTAGCGGGCCTGGCGGCCCGCCAATGCCCTCAATCACCACGTAACGCCTGCCATCGCGACGCCCCGGGACCGGCCACTTCTTGCAGTTCTGGGGGGATTTGGCCCGCCGAAACGTCTCCAGTTTGCTATCCATGTTCTGGCAACGCTCAATAGCGAGGCCGGTTGACGCCATTGGTCTGGAGATCAGGGAGGGGCTTGATGAAGTGGTTTGGAGTCGTTGCGTTAACTGTGGCAGCCCACGCCGGCGCGGTACACGTGAACCCTGGCGGCAGTGGCCAGGTACTGATCTATCCTTACTACACCATCGACGACACCTTCCAGACGTTGCTCACCGTGGTGAATCACACCGACGATACAAAAATCGCCCGGGTCAGCGTGCGTGAGTCCATCAACGGCCGGCTGGTGGAGCGACAGATCATCTACCTGGCCCCGCGGGACACCTGGACGGCGGCCATCTTTCGCAATTCGTCCGATGGAACCGCGTTGATTCAGAGTGTTGATGAGTCCTGCAACATCCCGGATTACCCCCTCACCGCGCGGTTTCGCACGATTCTTTATACCGGCGCGTTTGCCGACGGCGGTCCCCAGGACGAGGCACGCAACCATCGTGGCTACGTTGAAGTGTTCGAACTGGGCATTCTGGACGAAGACATCTCGCCCGTCGTCACCGGTCTGGAAGCGGCGGTCCTGTCGCCCAGCCGGGAGAACTGCAGGAAACTGCTGGATGCCTGGACTCCTTCCGCCCAGGGCGCGGATCCGGCCCCGGATGCCTACTGGGTCGCAGACCCCGACACGGATGTGGCGCCGCCCCGGGGCGGCCTGTCCGGAACAGCCACGCTGGTTCGCGTGGACCGGGGCACGGCATTTTCCTACTCGGCCATCGCCATCGAGAATTTCTTCCTGCCCGACGATGCGGCCACCCTGAACGGCCCGGGTGGGCCAAACGGCGATTTGCTGACCCTTGCCACGGCGCGACAGGGCGCCCAGGGTGACCCCGTTTCCAGCACCGTCATTGCCGATGATGGCGTAGTGCAGTCCAGCTGGGACGAACCCATCGACGCGATCTCTGCCGTTTTGATGGCGGCGAAACTGGACGGGGAGTTCTCCCGGGAGCCCGACATCGAGTCGACTACCGAATGGATATTCACGCTGCCCACCCGCTTTGCCTACGTCAACGGCGACCTGGCACCCCGGGCGCCATTCCAACGGGTCTTCGGCGATGGGGCGCCCATCAGGGTGCGTCCCTTTGATCGCAGCGCCGAGGAATACACCCGGTGTTTCGTCTTTGCCGATGTGCCACCCGCGGCATGCGCGGGCGATGGCCGCGAGCTGGCGATCTACGCATCGGCACGGGTTTATTCGTCCCAGATCGACCAGGATGAGCCCAGCATCCTGCTGGCCGCGCCGGATCATGAAATGATGTTTGCCGGCGTGGCCGATGGCGTCGTATTCGGGCAGTCCGGCTCGATATCCGTGGATTTGGCCGAGTCCGGCCGAGAACTGGTCTCCCGGGAAGGTCACGTCTACCACGGCCTGCCCATCATCGCGCTGCAGGTCCTGGGCTTGCAGAACGGGACCCTGCAGGACGGTAACGTGCTGGCCAACTTTGGAGCACGCTCGGACATGGTGCGCACGGTGCGCGTGGAGGGAGTCGGTCGCTGAACCAGGGCCCGCCATGGCATGCGCCGGCGGCTGCGTAACCATCCAGGGCGCGATTTTGAGCGCCGAGCCCGGTAATACGAACCCGAACGGTCCTTTCTGCACTACTGCCCATTTCCGGCCTGCTCAAATCCGTTTTCAAACAGCCGATCGCAGGACACGCCGCTGCATTCGTCCAGGCTCACGGAAGTGAATCCAGGCAGAGCCAGGGGTTCCAGGGTGAAGCCGCCGGCAACTCGATGGCGGCTGCTGTAGGCGATTGTCATCTGGTCCTCCTGCAGCCGTACATCGTGCAGCTCCAGTGAGCCGGATGTATCCGCCAGTACGGTCCGGGTCGCGGACCATTCGCCTTCGGACTGCCGGGCAGACAGAATCCGGTTGCCGTCGGGCCAGACGAGTACGCCGGCGGCGGCGTCGAACCAGCCCCGGGACACGCGCACATCGACGGCGTCGTCCAGTTCTTCGTCTCCGCTGTCCAATGCCGGCGCAGGATCACCCGGGCCGGTCGCCTGCCAGACCTGACCCTGGGAACGCCAGAGGGTTGCCGGTTCCCCGTTTGCGTCGAAACCCACCAGGGGAGAATCGTCCATGACGGCGTTCCGGGACAGGTTGACCGGTGCGGCCCAGGCCCCGCCCCGGCGCAGTGCGGTAAAGGCTTCGCGGTCGTCCGGCGTGCTCAGGTCCCCGTCCTCGTCCAGGATCATGGCCACGGCCAGGTCGCCGTCGGGACCCGCAGCAGCGGTCCAGCCGAACAGCCCAACCAGACCGTCGGCTACCGTTTGCTCCTGGCTCCATTTTCCGCCGTCGAGGCTGGTCATATAAATCCCCGCCGGGTCGGAGGACGACCCGGTAAAGGACCGCGCGTCGGACCGCTGCCACAGCAGGTGCAGGCCGCCGGCGCCATCTCGGTGCAGGGTGCCGCCAAAATCGACCACGCTGTTTGCGGTCACCTGGAGGGGATCGCTCATCTGGCCGGTCTGCAGATCCACCGCTACCAAGACCTGTTCGAATCCGCCGGCAAAGGGTTCCGCGGCTTCGGCGCTGGACGGCAGCAGAGTGTCGTCGTTGCGCATGTAGCTCACCCACACCCGATGCTGATTCTCGAATATGACCGATGGGCCGATGTCCGACTGGACGTCGTCGGTAATGCGAACGGGCGCCTGCCATTGCCCCTGGCGGTAGGCCCGGAGCACGATGTCGCCCGAGGGCCGGTTTTCTCCGGGGTGGGGTTCAGTCCAGACCGCCGCCGCCTGGCCCTCCGGGCCTAGTGCCATGGCAAGCTGGCCATCGTCGGGTACCCAGCCCGGGGCTGTGCCCTTGTCAGCAGTACTGCCGGGGCTGCCATCGAGGCAGGCGTCGCCGAAGGTCCACTCCTTTTCTGCATCGCCGGCCCCGACGAACAGCAGGTTGGCCTCAGCCCGGACGTAAACCTTGC
>JAAUYD010216190.1_pt1 | contig 15396 bp, 9 predicted proteins | sample 7278101 | NCBI WGS metagenome assembly JAAUYD01 (sample SAMN14350128, study PRJNA611818) | marine sediment metagenome | isolation source: surface marine sediment (0.6m) | place: French Polynesia: Moorea | collected 2018-08 | reverse complement strand
TCTTTGTAAATCCCGCAGGCGTTCAGCAGCTCATCTTCGATGATGGCGTTGTACATCCCCATACACCCTTCATCAAATACTCCCAAAATCGCCTTGTCGTGTTTGAGCTGCTGGGCCAAGGCCTGACCCAGCTTCATTTCACTGATGGGAAGGCGACTGACATCGAGATGCCGTACATGACTGGTGTCGTGCTCGACGCATCCGTCGTTCAGCCAACGGTCAAGGCCATCGAGGAAAAAGTCATCCTGGAACGTTTCGCTCCAGAGGGTACTGTAACGCACCCCCATTTTGGTCAGACATCCGTTTAGATTTAACAGGCCGACCAGCCCCGGCCACTGCCCGCTCCAGTTGGCCACGGTTAAAATCGGCCCCCGATGGTCCCGCAGCCCGGCCAGCACGTGGTAGCTGTACTGCCAGACCGCTACAGCGACAATTAAGGGAGCCTCCGAGGGAATATTTCGAAAGACATCCATGCCCATCCGCTGATTCCAAATAAATCCATGCTGCTGGATCTCGTCGAAGGGGTGGGCCCGGATAACCTTACAGCCCTTTTTGCCAAGGGCTTCACTCAACATGCGCTCCATCTCTTCTTGGGCCGGCCAGCATACCTGATTGGCCGAAAGGCGCAGGTCACCGCTGGCCACTAAAACGACTTCGTTGGAAGCGATCGGGGCTGGTGAGGTGATTTCCGGTATTTCGTAACTGCTCATTTTTTCATCCTCTGTTATTCGATGAGTTATGTCCTGGGGCGAAATTTCCTGACCCAGGGGAAGCGTTTCAAATCCGCGTCAACCGCTCAACCAGCCAATCTTCAAAGTCCGGCAAATCTTTCCAGCGGGTTGCCCAGCGAATCTTTTTTTCGTGTTCGGAGATTAGCGTCAACCCTTCATCGGTGACCTGAATTCCCAGGTTTTCGATTTCCAGGTACGCTTCTGACAAGGCGAGATAAACCGCCACCGTATCAAACAGCGTTGAGCTGTGTTTGTCTGGGTCAACTTCTGTCCACTCAACCGCATCCGCCCAGCTGACGTAGCTTTCAATCAGGGTTTGGATCAGGGGGTCGGGGCATTCAGCTATCCGGCGGTATTTCTCGCCCTTTAGCTGCACCAAACCGCAGGTATCGAGTGGGGTGATGGTGATATTGGGAAACGCCGCAAACATAATTCGGCACGCGGCCGGATCAACCCGCACGTTGGTTTCCGGGCTGATTTGATCGCTGCCGTCATACCCAAGACGAAGGCTGCCAAACATCCCCACGATTTTTACTTTTTCGACGATGCGGGGTTCTCGCTCGAGAGCCGCTTTGATATTGGGAACCGGGCCGATGCAGATCAGGGTCAGCGGCTCGGCCGAGGTCATGATCAGGTCGATCATCGCCCCGACCCCATCCTCGTACACCACTCCTGGATAGTCGGCCAGCTGATAATCGCCTAACCACGGTTCCTGCGGCCCTTTCCAATATTCACCGTGAACCCCAAGGCCGATGGGAATGTCGGTTCGGCCGGCCGCTTCGAGATATTTTCCGGCCACGGCCGCGCGAAAAAGTGGATCTCCGGTGTCGGTGACCACCAGCTTCAAATCAAACTCTGGCGACTTCAGCAGCAGGGCCAAAGCCCAGGCATCATCTATATCACCACCGATGTCGGTATCCAGAATGACGGGAATTTGCTTCTCCGTTGTCATCTGATGCTCCTTGAAATCATGTCATCACCGCCCCCTGGAGATCGAGCTCCTCGGCAAAGTGGCAGGCCACGTAGCGATCCTGGTTGGCCAGCTTGCGCAGCGGTGGTTTTTCGACAGCGCATTTCGCCTCTGCAAATCGGCAGCGGGGATGAAAATAGCAGCCGCTGGGTGGATTAGAGGGGTCGGCCACCTCCCCTTCCAGCCGGATGCGCTTCTGCAAGTGGCGCTGGCGCGGATTCAAAATCGGCACGGCCGACATCAGCGCCTCGGTATAGGGGTGCTGCGGGGTGGTAAAAAGATCGTTGACGCCCGCCACTTCGATGACCTGACCCACATACATCACCACCACCCGATCACAGATGTGGCGAATGACGCTCAGGTCGTGAGAGATAAACAGATAGGTCAGATCAAAGCGCTGTCGCAAATCCTCCATGAGGTTGAGAATCTGGGCGCGTACCGACACGTCGAGGGCGGAAACCGCCTCATCAGCGATCACCAGCCGCGGTTCGGTCACCAGAGCCCGGGCGATAACGATGCGCTGCCGCTCACCACCGCTAAAAGCGTGGGGGTAACGACGGATATATTCGGGGCGTAACCCCACCAGCTGAATAATCTCAGCCACCCTCTGCTCAAATTCAGATTCGGGAATCAGCTTGTTGACCTTGAGCACTTCGCTGACGATCTCAAATACGGTCATGCGCGGGTTGAGCGAGGAGTAGGGATCCTGAAAAATCACGCGGATATCTTTGCGATAGGGGCCAAGTGCCTTGCGGTCCATTTGGGCCAGGTCGACTGATCGGCCGTTGTCGTGAAACAGGACCTGTCCCCCGGTGGGCTCATACGCCCGGGCGATACAGCGCCCCACCGTTGTTTTACCGCAGCCGCTCTCGCCAACCAGACCCAGCGTCTCACCCCGTCGGATAAAAAAGCTGACGTCATCAACCGCCTTGACGTACCCTTTCACCTGGGAAAATATGCCCTCCGTGATCGGGAAAAACATCTTTAAATTTTTCACATCCAGCAGGATATTTTCTTCTGCTGCATCGACCGGTTCGGTGTTCGGGGTCTGATCAGCCACGGGGAACCTCCTCACCTGTCTCTTCGTGCAGCAAACAGCGCACGATGTGGTTCTCGTGCAGCGTCGTCAGCGAGGGGACAACCGTTGAGCAGCTTGCCAGCGCCTGTGTACAGCGCGGATGAAACGGGCAGCCGCCCGGCCGGCGGAACGGGCTGGGAACCATCCCTTCAATCATGTCAAGCGGCTGGCGAGTGGCGCTAATTTTGGGGATCGAGCGCAGCAGCGCCTGGGTATACGGATGTTCAGGAGCATTAAAAATTGTGTCCACATCGCTGTACTCAACGACGTTCCCCAGATACATGACCGCCACATCATCGGCAATCTCGGCCACTACCCCCAAATCATGGGTGATAAACATGATCGCCATATTAAATTCCTGCTGCAGTTCGAGCATCAAGTCTAAAATCTGGGCCTGGGTCGTCACATCCAGGGCGGTTGTTGGCTCGTCAGCGATAAGCAGGCTCGGCGTACAGGAAAGCGCCATGGCGATCATCACTCGCTGGCGCATGCCGCCGCTGAGCCGGAACGGGTATTCGTCAATCAGCCGCTCCGGTTTGGGGATACGCACCCGACGCAGGATGTCTATCGCCCGCTCGCGAGCCTCTTTTTTGGAGATCCCTTTTTCGTGCAGCCGGATCGTCTCCATCACCTGATTTCCAACCGTGTACATCGGGCTCAGCGAGGTCATCGGCTCCTGGAAGATCATGGCGATTTCTGCGCCGCGGATCGAGCGAATGTCGCGCCCTTTGCGATTGAGAGAAGCGATATCGACCGCCCCGTTTTGGCTGAATTGCCCTCCGGCCACGCGGCCGCGATGATAAAGAATCTGCCCGTCGACGATTTGCCCCGGCTTGTGAATGATCTGCAGCAGGGAAAGGGCCATGACGCTTTTTCCACTGCCGCTTTCACCCACCACGCACAGGGTTTTGCCCGGCTTGATGTTGAGGTCGATCCCTTCTACCGCCCTCACCACCCCTTCATCGGTGAAGAAGTGAATGCGCAGATCCTTAATTTCAACCAGGGGGTCGGTCACAGCTCGTGCTCCTTTAATGATACGGGTCGGCGGCATCTCGAATGCCGTCACCAAAGAAATTGAGGGCCAACACGACGATAAAAACGGCCAAACCGGGATACAGCAGCCAGGGGCTGGTGGCGATTAAGCCCACTTTTTGTGAATCCTGCAGCATCACTCCCCAGCTAACAACCGGCGGCCGCAGCCCCAGGCCGAGAAAGCTCAGGGCGGTTTCGGCAATGATCATGCCGGGTATGGCCAGGGTGACCGAAGCGATGATGTGGCTCAGGAATGAGGGCACCATGTGCTTAAAAATCAGCCGCCAGGTGCTGCACCCATCCAGCATGGCGGCCAGCACAAAATCTTCTTCGCGCAGCGAGAGGAAACGGCTGCGCACCACGCGCGCCATATACGTCCAGGAATACTGGCCGATGACCGCCAAAATCAGGGTGGTCATGAAGTATACGCGTAGGGCCGGCCAGTCGATGGGCACCACCGCCGCCAGGGCCAGCCAGATCGGCAGGTTGGGGATCGACATCAGCAGCTCGATCAGCCGCTGAATAACGTTGTCCACCCAGCCGCCCACCAAACCGGACAGTCCACCCATCAAGATTCCCAGCGTCAAACTGATAGCTACGCCTACCAACCCCACCGTCAGCGAAACCCGGCTGCTGTAGATGATGCGGCTAAAAATATCGCGGCCGCTCTTGTCTGAACCGAGCAGATAAAACGGCTGCCCCTTTTCCTCCGGCCCGATGAAATGAAGGTCAGAGGTAATCAGACCATACATGGTGTACTCATCCCCTCTGACAAACAGGCCCACCGGGATAACGGTTTCTTCATCCACCAGCCAGGTCTTTTTAAACGACACCGGATCTCGCTCAAAACCGTAACCATAAACAAACGGGTCAAAACGGCCGTCTTGAAAGAATTGCAGCCTCTGAGGAGGGGCAAAGACGTACTGATCGATATAGGTTGTCGGCAGGCTGGGGGCGAAAAATTCAGCCAAGATGGCCACAAAATAGTAGAGCAAGACCACAATCCCACCGGCCATGGCCAGCTTGTGCTTGCGGAACTTCCACCACATCAGCTTCCATTGGGAAGCGATTTCCAGGTCGACGGTGGTGCTGGGCTGGGTTGGATCGCTGAGCGGTAAGCCTGGTTGCTGAATGACCTGTTTTTGAGCCATCGTCAAATCCTCTGCCAGATCACTGCAGGCGCACCCGCGGATCGAGCCACACCAGCAGCACGTCGGAGATAAAGGTACCAATCACGGTCAGCACGCTGAACATCAAAATAAAACCGGCCGCCACAAACATATCCTGAGCGAACAGCGCCGCCAGGAAAATGGGGCCGCCGGTCGGCAGGTTGAGAACGATAGAAACAATCGCCTCCCCTGAAATAAACTCCGGCAGGGCCCAGCCGATGGTGCTGATGATCGGGTTGGCAGCGTGACGCACCGGGTATTTCCACAGCAGGCGGCGCTCGGAAAGCCCCTTGGCCCGCGCCGTGTCGACGTACGGTTTATTGAGCTCGTCCAGCAGGTTGGCGCGCATCGTGCGGATTTGCCCGGCCCCGCGGTCGAGACCGATGATAATGGCCGGAATCCACAGATGGCGCATCAGGTCCATGACTCTGGCAATGCTCCACGGGGCGTCGACAAACTCTTCGGAAAATAACCCCACCATCGCTCGCCCAAAGTAGCGAAAGCTCAGGTAGAGCAGCACCAGGGCCAGCAGGAAGTTGGGGATCGCCCGCCCCACAAACCCCAAAAAGGTGAAGCCATAATCAGCGATGGAGTATTGCTTGATGGCCGAATAGATACCGATGGGAATCGATGTCAGCTGCACGATCAAAAAGGCACCCAAAGCGAGGGCAAACGACATCGGCAGGCGGTCCATGATGATCTCGCGCGCGTCAGTCCGGTAAACAAAAGAGTAGCCGAATTCTCCGCGGGTCACGATGTTGCGCACCCACTTAAAGTACTGCACGTAAACCGGCTGATCCAGCCCGTAGAGGGCGCGCATCTGTTCTTCTACTTCGGCCGACACCCCGGAACTTTCAGAAGCCATCTGATTGACCAGCGTATCCACATAATCCCCAGGGGGCAGCTGGATCACCACAAACGAAATGATTGAAATCACAAACAAGGTGAAAAGCATGTAGCCAAAGCGCCGGAAGATATATTGCCACATGAGATTACCGCCGGATTAAATCATATTGGTGAGCTCCGACAGCGCGTGCCGAAGCCCACCTCAGACAGAAACCTAATTACGCCTCATCATCCATCAGGTACCACTGCTCGGGGCGATACACCTTCTCCGAGCCGGCGGTCCAGCCGTCGTACCAGGTTTCAGGGATACCACCCATCCGGGAATGGAACGGATAATAGCCGAGAGGCGGCCGAGAAATTCCGATCACCCAGAATTCATCCGCGGCGATTTGCAAAATATCGCTCATGGCGGCCAGCTGTCCTTCATAGGTGGGCGCGCCAACAACCGAGTCGTTAAAGTCAGCTCGAATCTCTTGGGCCCAGTCGGGCGGCTCAACCTGCACGGTATTGGCCTGCTGCACGCGCCAGTAGTACCAGCCCACCCCAAACATGCTGAAGAAATCGAGGGGTACAAAGTCGCGATGGCTGAGAATCGGGGTAATTCCGGCCCCATCCGCAGGCGCATACACGGTGACTTCGATTTCATTCTGCTCTTTATTAAGCGAAAACTGGTCGTCGGGGATCGAGTTGAGCAGGAATTTTACTCCTACCGCATCCCAGTAGCCGATCAGGAGTTCGGCGGTCTGCACCCAGTTGGTGCCAAAAGTCAGGTCGTTGGACACGGAAAACACGATTTCCAGCGGATTGCCGTCCGGGCCGAGGCGATAGCCGTCCGCATCCCGCTCGGGGATCACCATATCGAGGTATTCGTTGGCCAAATCGACATCGTATTCGAGGAACTGAGTGGCCAGCTGCTCGTTGTAAAGCGGCGAGTCTTCCAGCGGGGACGACTGGGCCGGAATGCCCTGGCCGTTATAGACAATTTCGATGATTTCCTCGCGATTAATCGCATGGGAGAGGCCGATGCGGAAATCTTTACTGGCGAACAGTTCCGCCTTGACCGGATCGGCATAAGATTGGTTCATGTAGATGCTCAGCGTATTGGCGGCCAGGTCGCTGGGGTATTTGATCTGCAGCGGCCGCCCTTCATCGAGCGCATCGTGGAAGAGTACGCGGTCTTCATTGGCCGGGTCCTTGATGTGGTCGAGATCCCCATTGAGCATCGCCAGCGTCCGGCTTTCGCTGTCCTGATAAGAGATGCCGGTTACCTCGTCGATATAAGGCAGCTGGTGGCCATCAGGATCAACTTTGTAGTAGTAAGGATTACGCTCGAGCAGCAGTGTTGTGCCGGTGCCCATCGGCTGGACCGTCACCCACGGGCCGAGGGTGGGCATTTCGGGGTTCTGGAAGAACCGATCAGGATTGGCCCAGGAGTCGGGACCCAATTTAAAGAAGAGTCCGACCCAATCCTCAACCCCTTCCTCACCTTCAACCAGCGCGTCAACGTCTGGGTTAAATTCTTTGTGGAATTGGGTAAGGTAATGTTTGGGATACATGCCGAAGTAGCGACCACCCCAGGCAGCTAGCTGATACGGGAAGGTGCCGTACGGCTCGGGGAAGATAAATTTGACTGTGTAATCGTCAATTTTTTCCGCCCGGAAATCGGCCGCCATGTCGGACGGGATCCAGTCGGCCACCAGGCCGCTGGGGTTCAGTTCCTCGTTCAGGCTAACGTCTTCCAGATAAAACATGATGTCGTCGGCCGTATACGGTTCACCATCGCTCCAGCGGATCCCTTCGCGAATGTGGAAAGTGTACTCAGTGGCGTCTTCATTGACTTCCAATTCTTCCAGGAGGGCTGGTTCAACTCCGCTGAAGTCGGAATTCCACTGCATCGGCTGCTCCCACAGGGCCACGTATAAGAAGGCACCCCAGGCCGGGCTGTCACCTACAAAACCGATGCGCAAATTGCCGCCATACTGCTGGTCTTCACCGGCTAGAGGGGCGATCACCATCGGGTTTTCCGGCAGTCGTTCATCGACCGAAGGCAAATCACGGCCATCCAGGAACGGCGACTGTATATAAGTGGAAGCGACCATATCATCAGCCGGTTCTTCGGCTGCGGTCTCTTCGGTGGCCGGTTCCTCGGCCACTGCTTCGTCAGCGGTCGTCTCTTCGACCGCCTGCTCTTCTGCGGCCGGTTCATCGACCACCTGTTCTTCACTGATCGGGTCAGCTACAGGCTCTTCGGCTGTGCCGCAGGACACAAAAATCATGCCGGCAAATAACAGAAGAGTCAGTAAAAATAAATGTTTCTTCCGCATTGGATTTCTTCTCCTTGCCTATGGCTTTTCTATCTAGCCAAGCATTTTTGAATGAAAGTTGATGTCTGTTCGGGTGGTTTATGGCTTCGGCAAGCTCAGCCACCGCGGATCGCTGGAACCTGAGTTTGTCGAAGGCGGTCTCAAATGAGAACAGCTACAAATTTTGAATGGTCAATTGGCTCACAATCATCCGATAAGCACCTCCAGAAACTGTTTCCTCTCGCTTTTTTTAGAAAAATTGTCCGTAGACTGCCGCAGAATTTTTTGGTGGGGTCATGTAGAGTAATCTGCGAGAATCTGCGTAATCTGTGGACGATATTTTTCAGAATACATTTTGTAACCCGCCTAACGAATAGCGGTTAACAATTTGGGCCAACCGTTGACCCTCGGACGATCAATTCTGATTCCAGAATGACTCTTCTGGTCGATCGTTCCGGTTCATTAACCCGCTCGAGCAGCAGCCGGGCGGCCGTGGTGCCGATTTCATAGGTGGGCTGGGCGACGGCCGACAAAGGGGGCTGGAGCGAGGCGGCCCAGGGCATGTCGTCAAAACTAACCAGGGCGATTTCATCGGGAATTTTCAAACACTTTTCGTGGATAGCCTGCAGGGCACCGAGGGTCATGACGTTATTGGAGGAGAACACGGCCGTGGGCGGTTCAGCGAGGTTTAACAGGGCGTTCATCGCCTGGTACCCGCCTTCCTGGCGGAAGTCGCCGATGCTGACCAGCTCGGGATCAAAAGGAAGACCGGCGTCCTGCAGAGCAAAGCGATACCCTTCCAGACGTAAAGTTGCCGTGCTGATGTGTTCCCGGCCGGCGATGATGCCGATACGGCGATGCCCAAGGGAAATCAAATGTTCCACGGCCGAGCGGGCACCGGCGGTATTGTCGACCAGCACGCTGTCCACCTTCAGGCGATCGGGAATGCGGTCGATAATCACCAATCCCACCCCCTGCTCAATGAGATCAGCGTAATTGCGGGCCGAGGTGCTGGCCGGGGCGAGAATAATGCCGGCTACTTCTTCAGCCAGGAGGGTCTCGATATGGATGCGCTCCTGATCTTCATCTTCATCAGAGTTGGCGGCCAGCAGGACATACCCCTTGGCCAGCAGCGTATCTTGAATACCGCGCATGATGCTGGTAAAAAACGGGTTTTGGATATCTGAGACGAGAAGCCCTACGGTGTTGGCTTTGCGAACCCGCAGGTTGCGGGCGACGCGACTGGGTCGATACTGCAGCTCTTCGATGGCCTGGTTGACCTGATCGATCAGCGCTGGGCTGACTTTTTCGCGGCCGGATATGACGCGTGAAACGGTGGCGGTGGAAACGCCGGCTTTGAGGGCGACATCTTTGATTGTGGGCGGGCTGCTTTTGTTCATTTATTTATTTGTTTTGTAATGGGAGCGGCTTAAATGTAAACGATTACTTCGTAATCGCTTACATAGTATCACGCCCGAAGCGCGCTGTCAACGCCTCATTTGTTTAAACTTGTCAAAAAATCCCCCTCAGGATTGGGTATTTTAACAGAACATCGCCTGCATCAAGCAATTATACCAAGTAAACGATTACATAATAGCCAAAAAAAATTTAGCGCAGAGCGGATTTTCTTTGAAATTACGTAATCGTTTACATTTGGTCTAAAATAAAAACCCTACCGTCGCGTTTTCGCTTTCAACGCCTTCAAGCGCTTCATCACGTCGTTCTCTCCCCGGCCAAAATAATCGTGCAGGCGTACGTACTCGCGATACAGCGTGTCGTAAATTGCCTGGTTGGCTGGTGAAGGGTGATACGCCTCCGGCCGCAGGCGAGCCATATGGCGGCTGGCATCGACAATTGAATCGTACCCGCCCGCTGTCGCACCGGCAGCGACCGCCCCGTGCATCGCCGAACCCAAAGCGCCAATTTGCTGCGCTTCAGCTACGTAAATCGGCAGCCCGGTCACGTCGGCGTAAATTTGCATCAGCAGCCTGTTGCGATCCGGCAGGCCACCCGTGGCCACCAGCTCGCGAATCGGCACGTTATGCTCGTTAAAGCTCTCGATAATCAGCCGCGTACCAAAAGCGGTGGCTTCGATCAGGGCGCGATAAATCTCCTCCGGTTTGGTGGTCAGCGTCATCCCCAAAATCAGGCCGGTCAGATCCACATCCACCAGCACCGAGCGGTTGCCGTTCCACCAGTCGAGGGCCAGCAGGCCGCTCTCGCCGGGCCGTTGGGCGGCCGCTTTCTCTTCCAGCAGGTCGTGAATTGAGATCCCCTGCCCGCGGGCCTCCCGTTCATACCGCTCTGGAACCCCGTTTTCGACAAACCATTGAAAGTGATCCCCGACGCACGATTGTCCGGCTTCAAAACCGGGCAGGTCGGGCAAAATGCCGTCCTGAACGACGCCGCACATGCCGGGAATAATTGCTTCGCTTTCCCCCACCACCATGTGGCAGGTACTCGTGCCCATGATCATGACCATGCGCCCCGGCTCGGCCACGGTAGCTGCAGGGACGGCCACATGAGCGTCGACGTTGGCCACGGCGACCGCGGTGCCGGGCAGCAAACCGGTCCAGGCTGCGGCTTCGGCCGTGATCTCGCCGGCTTTTGAACCCAGGGGAGAGATATCGGTCAGCATTTTTTCGGACACGATCTGTTCCATTCGCGGGTCGAGCGCCCGGAAAAACGCCGGTGGAGGAAACCCTTCGCTTTTTGACCACATCGCTTTGTATCCGGCCGCGCAGGAGTTGCGGGTCTCAACGCCGGTGAGCTGCCAGATCACCCAGTCGCCCGCCTCCAGAATGCGATCGGCCGCCGCGTACACCTCGGGGGCTTCGTCCAGAATTTGCCACGCCTTCGGGAAAAACCATTCCGAGCTGATCTTGCCCCCGTAACGATCGAGGATTTGACCAAAGCCGGCCTCGCGGGCGATCTGGTTGAGCCGGTTGGCCTCCGGCTGCGCGGCGTGATGCTTCCACAGCTTGACCCAGCTGTGGGGGTTTCCCCGCCACTGCGGCTGGCGGCACAGGGGAGTGCCATCCGCCGTGGTGGGCAGAATAGTGCAGGCGGTAAAGTCGATCCCCACCCCGACGATGTCGGCCGGGTCAACCCCGCTTTTTTGCAAGGCGGCCGGGACGGCGTGTTTGAGCACGTCGATATAATCATCCGGGTTCTGCAGGGCCCAGTCCGGTTCCAGGCGGATCTCTGTCCCCGGCAGCACCTCATCGATTACCCCATCGCCATAATCGTATACGGCGGTGGCGATTTCCCGGCCGTCGGCCAAATCAATGACCACGGCCCGGCCGGAAAGGGTGCCAAAATCTATGCCAACGGCATATTTATTCATGTTGCCTCCTTTTGTTGAAATGAATAATTAGCTGCATTGTAAACGATTGGGAAAGGTTAGAAAACCGTTATTTAAGCAGTGCAAAGTACAAAGTTTAAAGTGAAAGGAACGCTCCTTCCAGTACAGACCTCAAAAGTTTTGAAAACTTTTGAGGTCTGACCGCGCAGATTGCGGCGATTTTCTGGTAAAAAGAAGGGGAGGCCGGTCTCTGACCGTGCTGCTGTGTGGCTCGGTGAGAACACCGGCCACAGCGGCGATCTAAAGAGGAAGGCCAGGCTGGGAAAAGTCGCTGAGAATCGCATCGAGGACCAGGACCCAATCCGGGCCGGAAATCGGAGATGTAAACGACATCGTCTCCGGCTGGAATTCACCGGCCGGATATGATTTTCCATTACGGGGATCAAACCACCAGGCTTTGACCTTCCCGGCCAGGGGCGTTAAGTCAACCGTCAGCGTTTGGTGGGCCAGGGGAAAATAAACCATGGCATACGTCCCTTCTGCGCAGCGCGTGGCCCGCGGATGGGCTGCCCGCAGGGAATTCTCGTGCTCTCTTTGAACGGGGGATGGGGCTACGAGCAAATCGGGCAGCATCATTTGATCGGGAATGCGAGAAAAGTAGGGACGAGAGAGCATCAGGTTTTTCAGGTGAATTAACTGTTCTGCTCCGGGGCTTAGAAGCGCTTCGTCCCAGGTGGTCAGGGGAAAATTGACCGGCTCGCGATGTCGGTGCCAGAACTGCCACACCGCATGATTCCCGTACGTGTGTCCACAGGCACCGGCAAACACCGCCCGGTACGCCTGTTTGCGCACGTCGTAGTCGGTAAAGCGGCCAAACGCCGGCTGCCACGATCTGCTAAACGGATCGATCGGATGATCTTCATAGTTGGGCTCGCCATCGAGCACCGGTTTGATCGGGTGTCGCCCGTAGTCGGCCGTGACCATCTCCCACGTCGGCGCATCGACCAAGCCGTGGCCAGACTGAAACACATTCAAGGCCAGCCACTCCGCCTCGTGAAGCCAGGTCGATGAGCTGTTCCCCCCCTGGGGATGGTAGGTCATCAACGGCAGGTATCCCGATCCGGTCGTCAGACCTTCGGCCATGGCGCTCCACAGGGGTTCGTATCCCTCGGCCGGGCGATCCCCACCCAAAATCCACACGATGTGATTCTCGTGCTGGTAGCGTTGCCCCAGGAATTCGCCAAAGGTGCGGGCGTTTTGCTCGTCAAACACGGCCGGTCCGATGCCCCACAGGCCGCTGTGTACTTTGTCGCCCCAGGTTGGCAGCAGCCCCATGTAGAGACCTTTTTCCCGAGCCAGGTCGATGACCTGATCGACGTGGCGAAAGTAATATTCATTCGGCCGTGCCGGATCATCGCCGAGCAGGGGCACATGGCCCTGGGCGGTGGGGGTGTGTAGGCCGTCCAGTTCAGCCAGAATCACTGCCTGAATGACGTTAAATCCCTGCCGGCGGCGCGTTTCGAGATAGAATTCGGTTTCGGCCAAATCGAGACGATGAAACAGTTCCCAGGCGGTATCGGCCAGCCAGAAAAACGGTTGATATGTAGAGAGAAACCGGCCGTTTTCAGAAATTTTTATGGGGTCGAGCTTCATGAGGTTCCTTGCCTATTTTGATGACGATATCCTGCCGGTATTTTAGCGGCCCTTACCCAAACAGACCTCAAAAGTTTTGAAAACTTTTGAGGTCTGGCCGCGTAGATTGCCGCGATTTTCTGGTAAAAAAGGGCAGCTGCTGGCCAATCATCTTTCTGTACCTGACTCGTTGATATCCACATTTATGCGCTGGGCGGCCGGCGAGTTTATCGGTCATTTTCCCCCGCCACAGTGGTTGGGGGACGACCTGGAAAAAACGCGGCTGGTGCTTGAGGCAGCGCATCGGGTGTGGTATGAAGCGATGATGGGGCAACGCTGCAAATCTGTGGTGGTTCCCCCAATTTTCATCTTTTCAGGCGACTTGTCTCGTTTATGTCGGTGAGTTTCAGATCGCACATCACTTGAACAAAACAGCGCTGGTCAGGGCCAAACGAATTACCAAAAATAGGTCAAAGAGACCGAAACGCGATAAATCCGGTTTATTAACGCGATTTTGAGTTTTGACAAATAAATACCGATATCGCTTTGTCATTCCCGCGCAAGCGGGGATGACAGGCTTGTTTGGGATGTATCCGCATTTATTTGTAAATCTTCAATATCGCGTTTCGGTTCTCCTGGCAGCTATTCGGCTGCGTATGAAGGCCGCAACTTGAGTTAATTATTAATGATCGGCAGATGGTTGAAGAAGGGAGACCACTCGTGGGCACCAATATCGACCGCTCCGCCGTATAAGCGAGGTCGTTCGCCCAGATCCAGCGGAAGGAGTTCGGTCATGTCTCCATCCCCGTCGAGATCCAGGGTGTCCGGCAAGAGCAAGCCATTGGTGCCGACATCGACGGCCGGGCTGGTTTCAAACGGCCGCAAATCACCGTGATCGTCGTCGGCCGTCCCCCACTGCTGGTCTGGACCTGGAGCCGGATCGCGCTCAAAGGGAGTGCTTGTCGGGGCACCCTGAGTGCCGCTGATTAGATTGGTCGTCTGAGTCACACCAAATCCGCTGTTGATGAACAGCTCCGCCCCCAAGCTGTTATCCTGATTGCCCCACAAGATCGTGTTGCCAATCAGAGCACCCTCGCTGGCAACCCCGGTCAAAAAGGCCCCGCCGCCGATGCCGCCGGCCTGATTGGCGGCAAAAGTGGCGTTGACCATTTGCAAAGGGCTGTCGTTGCTGCTCAGGCCGCCACCCTCGCCGACGGCCGTGTTGGCTACGAAAACCGCGTTCGCCACAGTCGGGCTGGTGCGCAGGAAGTAAGCACCACCCCCGCTGCCAAAGCTGGTGCCGGCCGCGTTGCTGCGGAAGAGTCCGTTTGAGACCTCGATGGTGCCGTCCTCGTCGTAGATGCCGGCGCCGTGGATACCGGCCGTGTTGTGCGAGAAATCGACCTGGCCGAGAAGCGTGCTGCTGTCGGTGCTATACAGGCCGCCGCCGCGGCTGATGGCACTGTTGCGATCAAAGGTCGAGTCGTGAATTTGGAGCGACCCCAACGCGTTGGCGATGGCGCCGCCCAGGAAGGCGGAGTTTTCCTGCAAGAGCGTATCGTGGATCAGCGCTGACGATATCTCGCTGTATAGGCCACCCCCGTTGCTGCCGGCGCTGTTGGACAGAACCGTTGAGGCGACAAGCTGCAGGTTACCGGTACTCAGATATATCCCGCCGCCGTTGGTCGAAGCCTGATTTCCGACCACCATCGCCTGGCGCAAAACCAGCGTATCACCAACCGTAAATATTCCCCCACCGAGGTTAGCCACATTGTTCTCAAAGGTAACCTGGTTCAGGGTGGGGTCGGCGTTGTTGCTTAACATCCCGCCACCGGTGACGGTGGCACGATTGGCAGAAAAAATCACTCCGATCAAGTTGGGTGCAGATTCGCCCACATACAGTCCACCGCCATCGTCTGCCGTGTTGGCCGAGAAGACAACCTGGCGAAGTGTGGGATCACTAGCCAGCAGATAGAGTCCGCCGCCCACATCGGCCGCACTGCCCTGAAACGCAAGCTGGCTCAGGATCGGGTCGGCTTCTACCAGATATATTCCGCCCCCCCGGCCGTCACTAAAGCGGCCGCCATCAAACCGGGCGTTCCCGGCCGTGATCGTAAATCCGTCTAGCGTCGTGCCCTGCGGACCGATCCCGGTAGCATAGACCACGTGGAACGAATTGCGGCCGATTATGCTGGTCGTGGTGGTAACGACGCCCATGCTGTCGGCTGCGTCATTGCCATCGATATCTCCAGAGAGAACGGTCACGTTGGCGGCCGGGTTTCGCTGGTCCAACGCTGTTTCAGTGGCCGCGAAGCCGCCGAAGACGTCGAC
>JAAUYD010150425.1_pt1 | contig 15397 bp, 18 predicted proteins | sample 7278101 | NCBI WGS metagenome assembly JAAUYD01 (sample SAMN14350128, study PRJNA611818) | marine sediment metagenome | isolation source: surface marine sediment (0.6m) | place: French Polynesia: Moorea | collected 2018-08 | reverse complement strand
TACAGCATCAGCCACTGGCAAAACATTACGAGCTGATACCCCTGATATGTTAGCTAACATTCTAGCGGTTGTTCAAGCACTCAAGAATGAGAATAGCTAGGCTCAAGATATATTGTAGCTCATTAAGCGACCAATTTATCTCACACCGAAAGGGGATAATCAATTATCCCCCCAAACAGGGTAGCCCATTCATTGGGTTGACCTCTAATAACAACCCATTTTTGATTCGGAGGAAATTATGGCAGAAACCGTAAGCACCCAAATTACCGATGCCGTCACTCAAGCTAATGTGAAGGTTTTAGGGGACGCTCCAGCAATGGCTATGAGTAACCTTTACCAAACCATGTCTCAGTCTTTGAGTTTAGCGGCCCAAAATGCTGTGACTTCTCAACAACAGTCCAATATTGTTCATCAGGCGGCCACCACTCAAGGGGTGAGCTTACTGTACTCTGTTGACACAGCAGCCACAGCAGCAGCAACTAGCAAGAGTCTAGAGGCAGATACGGCTGGTTTATTGGCTAATATCTTAGCGGTTGTGACAGCTTTAAAAGACTCTAACACTACTTCTTAATCAACAATAAATCCAGTCCATCTTGATCAAGATATCAAGATGGCTCTGGAGTCTCCGATAATCGGGTTACGGGGCGAAAGGGATTTACTTAATATAAGCATCTTTTACCTTTCGCCTTAGTGATACATTTTTGCCCCATCGTATAGGTAGTTAATCATGGGTGATATATATTCGGAAAGCTATGAGTTTGATGAGGAAAATTCTGAGACAGGGGAGGTGATTTCAGAACGCTATGAGTTTGATGATATGACGATAGAAGTGCAAATTGAAAACGCGCCTACGGAGAATACTCAAACCTCAGAGCAAGCTGATGCTACTGTTGTGCCTACTGTTGTCCCTTCTGGTGGAGAGTCACCAGCTATGGCCATGGGTAATGGTTATCAAATGTTTTCCCAATCTATGTGTCTTCTAGCACAAAATGCTGTCAATGCTCAACAGCAACTCACCATGAGTCAACAGACAGCCACTACCCAGGAATTACAAAAGGTAATCCAAACGCAAATTCTTCCATCAACCTTAAATTCCTATGAGTCCTTAGACCAATTACAAAACATCATGGCCGTTCTAACATCTCTAAAGCAATAAAAATCATCCATACACCTGTATTAAGCAGGTTTACTTAACCATTAAGTTGTGAGGTTTATTCAGCCATCCTGACCATAGACAAAAGCTTCTTTTCATAGCACAATAGTAGTCATTAGAAGCACCCCAAAAGTCAAGGAATTATCATGGCCGATACGGTTAACCCTCAAATCACTGATGCGATCACTCAAACCAATGTCAAGTTACTGGGTGAGGCTCCGGCACAGGCAATAGGTATGGTTTATCAGACGATGGCTCATTCTTTGAGTCTGTCCATGCAAAACACTGTTACCGCTCAAGGTGGTATGCAGCAACTGAATGCAGCCGTTATTGCTACTGCTTGTGAAAAAATCTTAGCCTTAACCAACAAAACGACTTGAGTCATTGGTTGATTGAAAATTTAACCCTGTTTTTACCTTAGCTTAAAAGTGATTAATCCATAAGCAAGGAAGGGTTACATTGGTGAATGAGACGTTATTCATTACTTTTGTTAGTGCAAATTTTTATGACAGTGCCATGAGAGAAACCTAACTCATCGTTGTTTTTTTGAGTTTGGGAAATATTAAACTTTTAAGCTAGTTAGGATGTATCTGAGCAACCTTTCCAACTTTGTGTAGGCATGAGAACCTGCAAGTCAGTCAAAATCTTGTCTGACATTGAACATCCAAGGAAAGAGTCATGGCAGATCCACAGACCCCAACCGTTAATAGCCAGATTACCGATGCCGTTACCCAAACGAATGTGACGGTGGTCGGTGAAGCCCCGGCTCAATCGATGGCCATGGTTTATCAATCCATGGCCCATGCGACCAGTTTACTGATGCAAAATTCTGTAATGGCTCAAGGAGGGATGCAGCAAATTAATTCTGCTGTTGTAGCCAGTGCTTGTCAACGCATCATGACCCTACCCAGTCAAAAGACAGCAGCACCTCAGTCCCCACCAGTATCTTTTAATCTTAATCAACCACCATCTCAGACAACGGAACAACCCAATGGTGAGCAGCTAGGAGGGGAAACATCCCCAGCCCCTTCGCCTGATGAACAACTAGCAGGGCGTAGTGTTGGGCCTCAACTTACCCCAGACAAAAAACGGTCAGTGATTCTCAAAGCAGCTAACGAAGCAGCAAAAGTGGCCGCTTTAGCCTCAGAAGCTTCCAATGATTACAACGAAACCCAGGAAATGGCAGAGGATATGCTGGCCGCGGCTGACCCTAACGATAGTCAATCAATGGAAGATGCTAAATCGGCTAGTGCTACGGCTCATGATGCTGCTAGGTGTGCCAAAATGGCCTCCCAAGCCTCTCAACGGGCTGATGTTTTGTATGCCCAAATCTTTGATACCGCTAATGGCCCCAGTCCGTCTCTCGACACTATTAGAAGCCTATTTAAACAACTCACCGGCCAAACCAGTAAAGCCGAAAAAGCCAGAGATAAGGTCAAAGAGTATAAAAACCAAGTTAACGGTCTTTCCGGTTTAGATATTTAATCCCCATTGGTTTCATTGGAGTTAACCTAACATAAGGAGTCTCAAAACAATGACTGACCCAAATTCAAGCAACATTGTTCGTGTTAATCAAGTGGATCCCACTGTGGTCAAAATCCAGGGTGCAGGAAAAGCTTATCAGTCCGTCGCTCAATCCATGGCTTTAGCGGTTCAAGATGCAACGGATCATCTTCGCAATATTAGCACTGTGGCGACTACCGCTGTGGCAGTGGCTACAGAAATGATGATTTCTGACCCCGAAAAGTTCGGACAGTATGTTCAAATCATTAACCAAGCTCAAGAGTCCGTTAATAAAGCAGCCATGACGTTTAAGGATATTGGTACGGATGCAGGGGATGTACTGGATAATTTCCCGTCTGGTTCTGATTAAGCGTCTCAGACAATCCCTAAATTTATGGCGAAGATTCCCTTGATATTACCTTGCATCAAACGCTTCAAGGTAATTTTAAGCGTTGGAAGAGTCGCAACTTAATGGTTATCAAAATTAGGAATTTACCACAATGGATAAGATACTTGATATCCAATTGCACCATCAAAAGTTAGCTTATTGGTGTTGGGTGGCGGTAGGAACATCCATCATTCATTACTATAATGAAGACGATCTCCAACAGTGTGACCTGGCAACCCGAGAATTGACCTCTGATGCTCGCTCGGGCGTTTCAAAATCTTGTTGTCCTCCTACCAATAATAGTTCTTGTGATCAACCCTGGTATCTAGGAGATGTGTTAAAACACTACTATTTATTTCATCAGTTCATTGCCAAACCCGCTTCATTCAATGAGATCCAAGCCGAGATCGATCAGGGTCGTCCCATGGTTGTTAGACTGGAATGGGAGGAGGGAATGAACCCTAACCCTGCTCATTTCATCATTATTTGTGGTTATGCTCAAAAGGGTGGAGATAATTATGTCATCATCAAAGATCCAGCCCATAGTCATTTAGAGAATGATGAGGGAAGTGGTCATCATGAATATATATATGATGATCTGTTTACCCATTACATCGGAACTGCACAAACTAAATGGACTCATACCTATTTTACTCAACCGAATGAACATTCATCGGATGAGTCTATTACAAAGGACGATCTGACTAATACCTCTGAAACCCCAAGTTCCGCGCAACATTTAGAGAATAAGCTCTCAACTCAAGATACATCTAAAAGTAAGAATAAAGTCCGTTCTTTGGCTGCTAAAATTACAGAAATGGCCTCAGAGGCATCAAATTACTACCACGAAACTCAAGAAATAGCACAGGATATTCTGACGAATGTTACCCTTGATGATGGCGGAACCTCTTTAAATAATGCTAAAAATGCTGGTTCTCTTGCTTATCGTGCTTCAAGGGAATTAAAACAAGCATCTAGAGCATTGCACCGAGTTCATCTGTTATATGCCAAAGTTCTTGATAGTCAAGATCAACAAGAAGTTAATATCTATCTTCAACAACTTAGTAAAGAACGAACGAAAATAGAGTTGGCAATTAAAGAAATTATGAACTATAAACACGAAATGGATTTTGTTAAGGAAGACTAAACTTTTATTAATCCTATTTTATTCGGAGCAATCGTCATGGCAATTCAGCAAGAAACCATACCTAACTACAATATTCAGACCATTCTAAGTCATCTCGAAAAACACCCCACCGTTTCTCAAACTCCACTCCCAATGGGTGTATTTCTCGTTCACGGTTCCAATAAAGGGGAAACCTCTTTGTGTCAATTTCATGCTAAAACCTATTCGGTGACTATCGATAACATCAAAAAAAGAAATCTCATTTCAAATGCAAAATGGACAGGAGCAATACTTCTAGGAATAGGAAGAGAATATGAAATAGAAGAACTAACCATATCTGAGGAAAATAAAGTGGTTAGTCAAAATAAGAGTACCTCTCACTTGGGTAAAAAAATAATGGATGCAGTTAACGTGGCTCAGGAATTACCAGAAACGCAAGAACATGACTATGAAATAAAGCTTTTAACCATTCCTTCTCTGCACGTTTTTATCCTTTGGTTACATCCAGATGAAGATTTTAGAAAGGATGTTGAAGATCTATTTATTCCTATTACTGATTCCTATGGTAGACTCGAAATAAATCAATGCTACAGACAGGAACTGTTACTAAACATCTTGAATATTGAAGCTCAAAAAATGGCTAACAAATGGAATAAAAACTATGTTTAAAAAGCGATAAAAATTGATTTTTTGATCGAAAAACATGGTATATATATTCAAGGAAATTATGACAATGGACATGATAACTTACTTGATGATGGCTAAACTGAAAAAGTCCAAAAATCAAGGAAGATCAAACAAAAATCAAAATGAATTAATGACAGTTGAACCAACTTCAATTACCCATAAAGATGAGTTAAAAACGATTGAAGCTGAGTTAATTAACAATCAAGATGAGTTGAAAACCATTGAACCAGAGTCAACAGCAACTCACAAAGAATTAGTCATGACTCGTCCCACATCAACAACAACACAAAAGGAGTTAATTGAAATGAACGAACACAGAGAAATAATGACCAGTCAAGAATTACAAAACAAAGCAGGTTATGTAAGTATTACAGAACGATTTCGCCTGACAACTTATGCAACAATTGTGAGAAGATTAGAAAAATATGAAGAGATCAAGAAGAATTATAGTTCAGGAAAAGGTGTACTGAGAATAGTCGTTAGTTTAATGGGAGTTCTTGATCGAATTAGTAGATGGTTTAACCTTAATGGTAATAATCCTAAAAAGCAAGAAAGAAAAGAAGTCCTTGAAAAATTACAACAACAAATTTCAGTTCACTTATCACAATTGGTGCGACATCCCTATGTAAAAGAAAGACTAGATCCTGAATTATTAGACCTTTTGACCCAAGGGGACTACTATGCCACATCACCAACCATTCTCTTTACTTATCTGATGGAGAAGATCCTTTCAATCTACGATCTTGATGAGATTACACCGGCTGACTTGAAAACGGAAATGAGGAATTTCCTGATTGCTGATAATGATGTTATTGGTGCCACCAGTTTAGCCACTCAAACTTCAGGGGGTAGTGCAGGTGTAAAAATTGCTTTTGATTTCCCTGTTACGTTACCCTGCTTTAAGTTAGATGTTGAGATAGATGCTACGGGCAAAGCCTCTGCCATTCGTCTGATTCTCTCAGAATGTCAATCTGAACGTAACAACCCCAACAAGTTCAGACGATATTGTCTGATGAATATGAATGGACGAGTGATGGAAGGAAAGATCAACGGGAAACTCGCTATAAAACTAGATCCCTTGTCTGATTTTGAAGCTCCAAGTGCTGAAATCCTCGAATATGCCTCGTTAAACTTTATTCCTAAACTAGAAGCCTCTGCATCTGCTGCAGCCAATGCTAACGGTGTTTTTCTACAGGTTACTGAACCCAAGCCTAAACACTTCAATCGCTTTAAACAAATAGATGACTTTATCTTTAGTCTCGTGACGGCGAAAAACCAATCTTTTAAGATCGAACTGCCCTACGAAGCTACCTTTTTCTCTCTTTTTTCTCATGCCTATGGTATTCAAGCTGAAATAGCTGCTGAAGCGGGAATTGGTGGTGCCGGCCAGGTTGGTAATGAGGATGTATATCTGTCCTATGGAGGAATATTTAAAGCACAATTAATGGCAGGAGTCTATGGCAATGCTAAGTTTACTAACTATACCTATCAAAATTTCTCATCTAATAGATCTGATGAAATCTTCAAAACCCAAAGAACTACAATGTTGTTCAAACAAGTTTATACGGCTGCTGAAGCTTCCGGTTCTATTGGTTCCCCTATTGACACACCCACAGACTATAAAAAGAAGACGAAACAAGGACAATATGATCTGATCAATTCCTTATCCTATCAATCTGGATTTGTTTACTGGGAAAAAGAGACACAAAAAGACGACGAGATCTACAAACTGAGTAAAAAAGGCTTATCGGGTTTTGCTTGTGGTCATTCCCTAATTGCTCAACAATTAAATAAGTACTATCAGTACACTTCTGCAGATTCCGAAAAGAAATCAAGATATCTTGAATCTTTAGCAAAACAATTAAGAATTGACTCAACATTAATCAGAGATTTTCTAGATAAAAAGGAACATCGGGGCTTAATTTTAGATATCCTGACATTTCAGCAAGCAGGACATTTCTTGGAAGCAACCTTTGTTGCACCAGACAATCTCAATTTTCATTTAGATCCTAAATCTGGACAGCCTCATGATGATACTTTTGAACAACTCGAAGCTCAAAGTAAAATCCTTCAATCTTTGCGTTTTCGTACAGCACTTCAGGATGGCAACACCCTTAATAAACCTGGGTTTAAGTTTGGTTTGAACATCAAAGTTGTTAAATTGGGCATTGATCTTGGTAAAGTCCAAGAAGCTACTAGCCTTAAATTGACAGACTATGTCATTGAATGGTATGACAGAAACGGTAGAATCACTAACAATGCACCTAATCCATACGTTCCCAGTTCATTTCTATTTTTATAAAGTAGATATTTTAGGGTTCAACGGCCATTGAACCCTACTTTTGGAAATTGATGTTATCATATTTCAATCTAAAATTGATTAAGATTAATAATTAATGTTTACAAAATTTCCTATCTGGTTTTTAAGTTTATTGTTAATTTTAACAGCAACTTTAACCACTCAATCTTTACAGTTTGCCATGATGGGGCTAACGGTTTTTATGTTAGCTTATTTGACTAAGGGAATGCGAAAAAATAAAAATAAGTTTCAATAGATAATAACTTAGAGAAGACGAAAAGAATCAAAGAAACTGACGATATTTTCTGAGATATCCTGATTATTATAATTCTGTCCAGCAGCTAAGACATAAACCTTATCGTTAATGAGATAAACCCGAAAACTAATTAATTCATCTTCATTTTGCATGGTTAATTTTTTTCCCTTATATTGTTCCCAAGTTATATTTTCATCTGTCAATAAAGTAAAATTAGTTTCTTTAATAATTCCCTTTGTAACTTCATTAAGCAATTGTTCTGAATTGGTAATTTGAGTAGAGGTTAAACGATTAGAATAAGCAGCTACAAAACGGTAATTCTGGGGATGACTAGCTAAAACTTCAAAAGATAAATTACTTTCACCTAAATTAATGGTAACGGTTTCTGAACTTTGTAGTCCTTGAGGTATCCAAATAGAAAAATTCCCATCTTGAAAAACAAATTTTTGCCAGCGAAATTGTCCCGTATCAATGGTTAGCAGTTGGGAAGGATGTTCAATATTACTGGGATCAAATTGTTGTTGTAATCGTTGAATTTCTTGATCCATTAATCGTTGTCCATCCCTAAAAAAAGTAGGGCGATCGAGTCTTCCTTGCCCTAAAATTTGTCCAAAAGGATAACAGCAACAACTGAAAATTATCACAAACTTAACAATCTTTTTCATTGAACTAACTCACATTCAATTAACCGCATAAAACAAAAAGTTGCCATTTTAAACCCATAAGGAGACTTCCACCAAATAGCAGGAAAACACCCGACAGGAGCGGATAAGGTAAAATCAAAGTTAGGATAGTTATCCCCTTGCCACTGTCCATTTTTTCGCCATCCCACGCGATCGCCATATTTCTCTAGTATACTTATATTTTGAGCGCGTAGGGTGTCTAGACTCCCTCCTACCTCCATATAAAGACGCAACTGAATACTAAACCCAAAGCGATCGCTACTATAATCTCGCCATAGTCTATCAATCACTTGCAAAATATTACAAGGGAGTTGTTTCATGTCGTTGGGGGTGAGATCATCCCGACTACGGTTAACTGCATCGAGGATCACTCTAGTGGTTTCTTGATCCGCTTCTTTGAAGTTTCCTGCTTTCAGAAATTCTTGTAATTGACTATATCTATTGATATCTGAGACTAACTTTAGTTTTTCTTCTAAAGTTGCTACTTTTTCTTTTAATGACTGTAATTCACTTAAAATTTCAGATAAATCAGGGTTAGTTTCTTGGATCAAAGACTCAGACATAATTGAGTTATGGGTAACAAATAGATGATATCTTAAGAAAGTTAAGGCAAATCTCAGGAAATTCTCATTTCTTTCTTTTTTAATGGTATTACATTCCTGAAGCAATGGTCTATTGTGTTTTTCTTTTGTAATCAATCAAAGGTAGTTTACGGCTAAAAATGGTAACATCTCACACTTCAAACTCTGTTAGTTATGATATCGAAAAAACTGTCCTAGATCGTTATCAGGAAGGGGCAAAAGTTCAACAACCTAGTTTATGTTGTCCCACAGAATACGACGGTAGTTATTTAGAAATTTTACCCCAAGAAATCATCGAAAAAGATTACGGTTGTGGGGATCCTACTCATTATGTTAATGAGGGAGAAACGGTTTTAGATTTAGGATCAGGAACAGGGAAAAACTGTTATATTTTGGCGCAAAAGGTAGGTAAAAATGGTCAAGTCATTGGGGTTGATTTTAATGATGAGATGTTGAAAATTGCCCGTAAATATCAACAAGATATAGCTGATGAAATTGGATCATATAATACCAGATTTGTCAAGGGTAAAATACAAGATTTAACGTTAGATTTAGACTTAGTTGAAGGTTGGTTAAGGGAGCATCCTATTCAATCTGTGGATGATTTAAGTCAGTTTGAAAGTGAATGCGATCGCTTACGTAAAACGTCTCCTTTAATTGCGAATAATAGCATTGATGTAGTCATTTCCAACTGCGTTTTAAATTTAGTTAAACCTGAAGATAAACAACAGTTGTTTGAAGAACTATATCGCGTTTTGAAACAAGGAGGAAGGGCAGTTATTTCTGATATTGTTTGTGATGAAGATCCTACCCAAAATATTCTGAAGGATCCTGATTTATGGAGTGGTTGTATTGCAGGAGCATTTCGAGAAGATCAATTTTTAAAGATGTTTGAAAATGTAGGATTTTATGGAGTTGAAATTCTCAAAAGAGAGGAAATACCCTGGCAAGTTATTGATGGCGTTGAATTTCGTTCTATGACCATTCGTGCGTATAAAGGAAAAGAAGGACCCTGTTTAGAAAGAAAACAATCCATTATTTATACAGGTCCTTGGAAACAAGTTCAAGATGATGATGGACATATTTTTTGTCGAGGAGAAAGGATGGCCGTTTGTGATAAAACTTATCAGATTTTAACCCGTACAGAAAGTCCTTATCAAAAAGATATTATTGGTGTTCCTCCTTATCAAGAAATACCCTTAGAAGAAGCAACCGAATTTAGTTGTAAAAATAAGGCAATTCGCCATCCTAAAGAAACGAAAGGCAGTAATTATCATCTAACAGAAGTTAAAGAAGATATGGACTGTTGTACCCCTGGAGAATGTTGTTAATTATTTAGTAATTGGTTAACAGTAATTACTTACAGATTACTGTTAACTTATTGAATGGAGAAAAAAATGATTTCTGTAGATACTAATCAAGTAATACCATTTCATCAAAAAATAAAACAAACATTAACTAAACAAAAAATAACCGTATTACAAATAAATTTGGGTAGACGGTGTAACCTTGCTTGTAACCATTGTCATGTGGAAGCAAGTCCCCAAAGAACAGAAGAATTATCCCTAGAAATCTGTCAACAATTAATTCAATTAATTCATCGCTTTCCACAGATTGAAACCGTTGATTTAACTGGAGGCGCACCAGAAATGAACTATGGGTTTAACCCCATAGTTGAAGCAGCTAGAAAAGCAAAAAAAGAAGTCATTGTACGCTCAAATCTAACTATCTTTTTTGAGCCTGGTTTTGAATATTTACCTAAATATTTTACTGAAAATCAGTTACGAGTTATTGCTTCTTTGCCTTGTTATTTAGAAGATAATGTGGATAAACAAAGAGGAAAAGGAGTTTATAATGCTTCTATCCGCGCTATTCAAAACCTTAACAAATTAGGCTACGGTAGTAATCCTGATTTAGGGTTAGATTTAGTTTATAATCCTTCTATTCCTAGCAATGAAAGCTTTTCCTTAACTCCTAATCAAACTAACTTAGAAGAAGACTATAAAACGTTTTTAAAAGATAATTTTAATATCAAGTTTAATCAATTATTCACTATTACTAATTTACCGATTGGGAGAATAAAAAACTATTTACAACATAAAAAATTATATACCCCTTATATTCAATTTATAGAGTCTCATTATAACCACAAAACCCTTGATCATGTTATGTGTCGTAATCAACTTTCTATTGATTATCTAGGCAATGTTTATGATTGTGATTTTAACCAAATGGAAAACATTCCAGCTACCTTACCCAATGGGGAAATGTTAACCGTAGAAACCTTGTTGAATATTGGTAATTTAGACGTTATTACTGACATCAAAACCGCTGATTATTGTTATGGTTGTACTGCTGGAAGTGGTTCGAGTTGTGGGGGATCATTAATTTAACTGATATGGCTATTAATTCAAGGAGATTAACCATGATACAAAAGAAAAAATCAAACCGACTACTGTTAAAATTAGGAGGAATCACTGTGTTAACTGCTATGGTAATAATTGCTATCAAACAGCTAGGAATTTTAGATACTTTTAGTATCACTGAAACCTTACAAAGTTTATTACAATGGATACAAGATTTAGGAACGATTGGTTATCTTATTTTTATCTTAGCGTATATGTTATCAGCCGTTTTATTAATTCCTGCATCTATTTTAACCTTAGGTGCAGGGGTTATTTTTGATGTAGTAAAAGGTTCAATTTTAGTATCTATTGCTTCTATTTTAGGTGCAATTTTAGCCTTTTTAGTCGGACGATATTTTGCTAGAGGATGGGTTTCTAAACAAATTGAAAAATACCCAAAATTTAAAGCCGTTGATGATGCAGTAGCAAAAGAAGGATGGAAAATAGTCGGGTTAACTCGTTTATCTCCTATCTTTCCTTTTGTTGTTTTAAACTATGCTTTTGGTATTACTCAAGTATCCTTAAAAGATTATGCGATCGCTTCTTGGATTGGGATGTTACCAGGTACAATTATGTATGTTTATATTGGGGCATTAATTGGTAATATCGCCACTTTAGGGACTGGAGGAAGGGAAAAAACATCCCTAGAATGGGCATTATATATTATTGGATTAATTGCTACTGTATTGGTGAGTATTTATGTGACTAAAGTATCTCAAAACGCTTTAAATAATCAAATTGAAAAAACTTAGAACTGTACAAAAGAAATGCTAGTATAATTTTGTTTTGAGTTTTAAAAATCTGAGAACAATCTTTTTGAAATTGTGGGTTGAAATTAAGTGATAATTAGTTTTGCAAACTTGAATATAAATCATTAAAAGGACTGTTTCATGTACAGTGTGAAGAAGAAAGACAATGGTGGCATTAAAATAACTTAAATTGATAAGATAAAACAAAACTTGTTAAACTAAGAGAGATAAAAAATAAAACTTAGAAATCAAAATAATGGCTACTTGGTCACAAGCGATCGCAAAACCAGCACAAGAATTTCCTTTAAAACCCTTACCCATTTTATCAGGAGAAATTCCTGATGGACTGAAAGGAACATTATACCGAAATGGACCAGGAAGACTGGAAAGAGGAAATCAAAAAGTCGGTCATTGGTTCGATGGAGATGGAGGTATTTTAGCTGTTCATTTAACTAAAGAAGGTGGAGAAGCAACCTATCGTTATGTACAAACAGAAGGATATAAAAAAGAAGCAGAAGCTAATGGTTTTTTATATCCCAATTATGGCATGACTGTTCCTGGCCCCTTTTGGAAAACTTGGGGAAAAAAGGTTAAAAATGCTGCTAATACATCAGTTTTAGCTTTACATACTAAATTACTAGCATTGTGGGAAGGGGGAAACCCTTACGCTTTAGACCTATATAATTTAGAAACAAAAAGATTAGATAATCTTTCCAATCTAAAGGAAAAACAACCCTTCTCAGCACATCCAAAAATTGATCCAAAAACGGGGAATATTTATAATTTTGGCATTAGTTTAGGGGCAAAAGTAACCTTACATCTTTATAAAAGTAATTCCACGGGAAAAGTGATTCAAAAATCAGATTATCCCTTAGAAGGTTTACGGTTAGTTCATGATTTTGTTTTAGCTGGATCTTATCTTATCTTTTTTGTTCCTCCCATTCGTATCAAAATATTACCCACCGCATTAGGGTTATGTAGTTTAACTGATGCAATGGAATGGAAACCGGAACTAGGGACAGACATTTTAATTTTTGATCGAGATAGTTTATCCTTTGTTAGTAGAGCAAAAGCTGATGCTTGGTTTCAATGGCATTATAGTAATGGTTATGTAAATCAACAGGGAAATATTATTATTGAATTTGTCCGTTATGCTGACTTTGCAACCAATCAAAACTTAAAAGAAGTTGCCACAGGAAACATAAAAACCCCCGCTAAAGGAACCCTTTGGGAAATAGAAATTGATCCAAAAACAGCTAAGGTGATCCGTGAAGAACAATTATTAGATAGAGGATCGGATTTTCCTATTGTTCCTAGTCATCAAACTGGACAAAATTGGCGTTATACTTATTTATCAGTTCATCGAGATAAAGCAGATTTATCCAAGGAGATTTTTGGTGCGATCGCTCGTTATGATCGACAATTAAACAAAATAACTGTAGCAGATATGGGAGACAATCGATACCCCTCAGAACCCATTTTTGTTCCCCATCGTCCCAACTCACAACAAGGATGGGTATTAACCGTTGTTTATGACGGAAATACCCATCGTTCTGAATTAAGAATTTATGATAGTGAAGGGTTAGACAATAGTCCCATTTGTCGTTTAGGATTACCTAATGTGATTCCCATAGGATTTCATGGTACTTGGAAACAAGCATAATTAATCCTTATGGTAGCAATAAATTTTCTCCCGTTCTTCCTGTTAGCAACCACACAAAGGTAATATTTATTCGGTTTAGCACATATCATTTAACTATCTGAGATTATTATGCTCCCTTAATTAAAAATTTAAGTGTCATCCCGTCTGGCTTTTATTCAAGATACCTTTTCTTTAACGGGTTCAAACTGTGATTTGGTTGCACCGCAAACAGGACAAGACCAATCATCGGGAATTTCTTCAAAGGGGGTTCCAGGTTCAATCCCAGAATCAGGATCTCCTTTTTCGGGATCATAGATATAACCGCAGACTTTACATTCGTATTTTTGCATAATTTTTATCCTCCAATGGATTTAAAGGTTAGAGGGGAGTAATCTCCCCAAGGATTTAATTTAGACTGATACTGCTTCTTCTTCTTTCTTCCAGATACCGTTTTCATCTTCTGTGTAACCGTCTTTTACAGCTTCCCAAGCAGCTTGTTCAGCCTTCATTTCGTCTTCAGTTTCATCATATACAGCATTATAGCGTTCGATGAATGTCTCTTGTGCTTCTTGAGATAAATGTGCCTTCACTTCCACCGCTAAATCTTCCGTACTTTCACAACGACCCGGACAAGGGTGCGGTAACGTTGCATCCGTTACATGGATTTCTTGACCCTCTGCACTTTCCATTAACAGGATATACTCTCCAGAGCGATCGGCAGGAACCTCAACCATAACGATAAATTCCCCTGCTTTAAGACGGGTTTCGTAAATAGCTGCCTTATCTTCAGGCATTCCCCAGGTAGATAATACCGAGGCTAAACCAGCACCAGCACTACCAGCGATCGCACCTGTGGCTGCACCGAGTAATAAAGAACTCAACGGACCGGCGGCCACGACGGAACCGACAAAGGGGATAAACAGAACACCCACACCAGTTAATAAACTGAGGAGAGAACCAAAGAGAGAGCCAAAAATGGCCCCACTACGCAATCCCCCAAGAATTACGTCTTTTTTGGTCAAAAAGCCAGTAATACGAGTCTGTGATTGAAAATTCTTACCCATAACGGATAAATGATCCTGGGGTACACCTCTGTCTAAGAGTCGATTAATGACGGTGTTAACTTGGCTTTCGTTTTGGAAAATAGCAGTAATGGTTTTTTGTGCTTGATAATCAGTAGTCATAAATAATGATATTGGGTGTAACAACAAAAAAATTTAATGTATTGGCAAAGATCTATTTTTTTTTGGAGTAAATCTTTGCCTATTACGCATTTAGGCTTTAATTGTAGGTTTGGTTTCTTGTCCAGGACGATCGCCACTACTATGAACTTGTTCTCCTTCAATAAAAGAACGTAACATCCAGGCCATTTCTTCGTGTTGTTCCATTAAACCAGTTAAAAAGTCCATGGTTCCTTCGTCATGAAATTCTTCGGAACAACGATCAATATCTTGTCTTAAATTACGGATGATTTGTTCATGATCCTGAGCAAGTCTTGCAACCATTTCCGTTGCCAAAGGTAGATCGTTAGGATGTTCCTTGATAGTAGCCAGTTCTAAGAATCCTTTAGCGGTTCCTACAGGATAACCCCCTAATGCACGAATTCTTTCTGCTGTTGCGTCAATACTTTCTGTCAAGGTTTCGTATTGTTCTTGCCAGAGTTCATGTAAGGTCATAAACTGAGGACCCACTACATCCCAGTGGTACTTTTTCGTTTTAACATTTAGTAGATAAAGATCAGATAAAGTACGGTTCAAAATCTCGATAACACCGTAACGTTGTTCATCTGTTAATCCAATGTTTAATGTAGGCATAAATGTAACTGCTCACCGCAATAAGATAGCATTATTGAAAAACATGACAAGCAACATCAATTGAGGAATAAAAAGACAATCCTGATTATTTGGCGTAAAACTTACGCTAAT
>JAAUYD010275003.1_pt1 | contig 15407 bp, 17 predicted proteins | sample 7278101 | NCBI WGS metagenome assembly JAAUYD01 (sample SAMN14350128, study PRJNA611818) | marine sediment metagenome | isolation source: surface marine sediment (0.6m) | place: French Polynesia: Moorea | collected 2018-08 | reverse complement strand
TGAGTCTAGATAACTGGCGTAGAGGTATAAAGCCTCTGTGGGCAGAAATATCCCGTCGTGAGTCGGGAAGCCCCAACTATAATCTGTGATTTAGTTGGGGAGGATGTCACTTAAATGTAATATGGGTAATATAGTGGAGAAATAAGGAAATGTGATAGAGATGCGGCCCTTGAATTTACCCCAGGACATTGAACAAAACCTTGCCTTTCTTGCCAGAGAAACCGGACGGGAGAAAGACGATCTTGTGCAAGAAGCCATCGTTAGAGGAATAGAGGATCTAATGGAAGACCTAAAAGACATAAGAGATGCCAAAAAAATTCTAGCAAGTTCCAGCAGACAGTGGACTCTTGAAGAGGTGGAGGCAGAACTTGACTTGGAAGGTCGCATTTGGGGATAGTTTAATTATTTTGAGGGTCTTTATAACAAATTAATCCTTTTTTAAATCTTTGGAAAATTGTATGAATTCTGATATTAATCAAAATAATAAATTAGAATTTGTTGAAAGGGAATTACAAGAAAGAGAAAAAAATAATTATCTTAGACAATTAAATCCCATTTATCCTAAAGATGCCATTACTATTGTTAAAAATGGCAAAACTTTAATTAATTTTAGTTCTAATGATTATTTAGGACTCTCAAAACATCCTAAGATTATTGCAGCTTCTCAAGACTATCTTAACCAATATGGAACCGGAGCAACCGCATCCCGTTTAGTTACAGGAACTTATGATATTCATGAAAAATTAGAGGAAAAAATAGCAAAATTATGTAATAAAGAGGCTGCGTTGCTATTTAACACAGGATTTCAAGCTAATACCACCATTATCCCTAGTTTAGTCAATAAAAAATCCTTGGTCTTATGCGATCGCCTGGTTCATAATAGTATTCTGCAAGGTATTCTTCTGAGTAAAGCGCAATGGAAACGCTATCAACACAATGATTTAGGACATTTGGAAACATTACTCAAAAAAGCAGTTTCTCAGGACTACAATCGCATTTTAATTGTCACTGAGACAGTATTCAGCATGGAAGGGGATCAAAGTGATGTTGATACTTTGATTCAACTTTCTCAACAATATAATACACTTCTTTACCTCGATGATGCCCATGCTTTAGGTATCATGGGAGAGAAGGGCATGGGACTGATAGCGAACAAGTCAGGAATCGATATTAGTTTAGGTACTTTTGGCAAAGCATTAGGAAGTTTTGGGGCGTTTATTACCACGTCCAAACTAATGCGTGATTATCTGATTAATTGTTGTCCAGGGTTCATTTACACCACTGCTTTACCACCTGCTGTTATTGGTTCTATTGATGCTGCTTTTGATACCATTCCTAGTTTAGATAAAGAAAGAAAGTATTTATTGCAACAGGTAGATTATGTACAAAATAAGCTTATAAATTTAGGTTATAAGGTTGCCAGTTCAAAATCTCCGATTATTCCTGTAATTATTGGTAATGATAAAAAAACCTTAGAATTATCACAATACTTAGAAAAGAATGGTATTATAGCTACTGCAATAAGACCGCCAACTGTTCCGAGAAATACTGCGAGAATTCGTTTTGTTTTATCCAGTCAACATCAACCCGAACACATCAATTATCTTATCCATTTACTGAAACAGTATCATGAATCTTAAAGGAGAAATTATCGCTTATCATGGCTGGGGTTTTGATAGAAACTGCTGGAAAAAATGGCAAGAAATCTTATCAAATAATTTTCAGTTTAAAACCTATGATAGAGGATATTTCGGAGATGATAATTCACCACAGTTTAATAACATTTCTCAAAAAATAAAAATTATTTTTGCTCATTCTTATGGCTTACATTTTTGTCCTGTAGAAACCCTAAAAAAAGCCACTTTACTCATCTTATTTAATAGTTTTTCTGAATTTCATCCTGAGAATGAAAAACAAAGAAAACGATCAAAATATGGGCTAAAATTGATGATAGATGAGTTTAAGAACAAACCTAAAACTGTTTTAGCATCTTTTTATCAAAAATGTTATTATCCTTTTCCTTCTATTGAACCCAATTATAAGAATTTCAACTGGGAAAGATTAGAACAAGATTTAAACCGACTAAATATATCAAAATTGGATATCAATATTCTCAAAAAACTGTCTAAAATTTATATAATTCATGGCTTAAAAGATAGAATTATGATTGCGTCTCATGCTCAAGAATTTTATAAAAAGCTCAGCCAAAACAGTCAATATTATGAGATTAAGGAAGCCGGACATACCTTACCTTTTACTAATATAAAATCTTGCTTATCGATTGTCAATCAAGCATTAGGAGAAATAGACAATTATGGTACTGATTGAATTAACTAAGTTTGCTCAAAAAGAGAAAATAGCCAAGAATTTTAATAAAGGAGTTGCCAACTATTTATATTATTCCCAAGTTCAAAAACAATGTGCTGAAAAGTTATTAAAAATAGCACAAAATTATACTGATTCTCTTCCTAAAGGGTCAATTTTAGAAATTGGGTGTGGGACTGGTTTCGTTACGCAAGGACTTATTAAGCAGTTTCCTGACCATTTTTTAGATATTATTGACATCTCAACAGAAATGCTTAATTATTGTGTAGAGAATCTGCAAATTTCTGATGCACAAAAAAAGTTTATTCGCTTTAGAACAATGGACGGAGAAAGAATAAAAGCAGATAAAAATACTTATGCTGCTATTATTAGTAGCTTTACCGTGCAATGGTTTCAAGATATTGTCAACAGTTTAAACCGTCTGATTAATAGCTTACAACCCCAAGGATTATTATTACTTGCTTTTCCCAATGATCAAACTTTCCCTGAATGGAAAAAGATCTGTAAAGAGTTAAATTTACCTTTTACTAGAAATCAATTACCCAACACCATAGAATTAATACAAAAACTCTCAATTCCACCCCATAAAATTTATATATCTGAAGAAAGAGTTATCCTAAATTATAAAAATGCAGCCGATTTTTTTAAGAGTCTTAAGGTTATTGGTGCTGGACTTAATTTGAAGCAAGAAAAAGTATCAATTCCTGAGATGAAACAATTAATTAATTACTGGAATAATAAATGTTATCCCAATCAAATAGAGGTGACTTATGATGTTACTTTTTTACTTATTCAATTAGTATGATATAATATAAATAATAAGTCTAAGCACCTAATCATTTTTATTTTCTACTATGCCTTGGTTTGTTAAAATTGAAGCAGGAATCGTTAATAAAAAAATCTTTGATCAATATGTTCCTGATCACAAAAAATATGTCCAAGAATTAATTAATCAAGGACATGAAGCAAAAACAGGATATTGGGGAGATTATGGAGGAGGAATGTTGTTATTTAAAGCAGCTTCTTTAGAAGAAGCAGAAGCGATTGTGAAAAAAGATCCCTTAATTGTCAATAATTGTGTTGACTATGAATTACATGAATGGTGTATTGTAGTTGAATGAATCATAACTGATACCTTGTACTTGGTATTTTTCTGTTGATTAAGATAGCAAACATAACTAATTAAAATAGCTTCTCCTTTATCAATAGTACATTAGTATAATTTAACTGAAATGATAGCATTTTGTGAGAAAACTTAATACTTTTTCCCGATACTTTATCTTAAATATTCCGTAATCCCATCAGCGATCGCCTCAGCCATTTTCTTACGATAACTAGCACTGTTTAAATTACGATTATCAACACTGCCTGTAACAAACCCCACTTCCACCAAAGCTGCCGGCATAGAGGTTTTTCTTAACACATAAAACCGTGCTTTTTTCACCCCACGATTTTTGGCTATACTTACCTCTCGCACAATATTACGATGAATACTCAATGCTAAACGATAACCAGAAGAAAAATAAAACGTTTCTAACCCATTCACCTGAGTTTTATTGCCCCCTACCGCATTAGCATGGATGCTAACAAACACATTGGCGTTACTATTTTCAGCCCGTTGTACTCGTCCCCTTAAGGACACAAAAGAATCCCCAGAACGGGTCATAACCACGTTAAACCCCCGTTGTCTCAAAATTCTGGCAACTTCAGCCGAAATGGACAAAACCACCCGTTTTTCCTGTAATCCTCTCAACCCTACAGCCCCAGGATCTCGCCCTCCGTGGCCTGGATCAATTACCACCGTATAACGACCCCCTCTCCGATACACGGGAGTGCTAGGGTTGGGTAACGGGACAATAATAGCGACGGGTTCTTCTTCTGCCGGCAAAGAATAGACGGAATGGGGTTGAAAGTCCGATAACTGTACATACCAACGGTTGTCCGTTAAACTTCGCACCTTCACTTCCCAGGGACGCATAGAATATTCTTGTCCCAATTCCACTACAATACGAGTGGTATAAGGATTAAACTGGCCAACCCTAACCTCTTTAACGTAACCACTAATCTTGTCTTGTGAAATGCTTGGTTTTCCTAAATTAACCCCAGGTAAATCAATAATGAGACGGGTAGGGTTAGCAATCATGGAAGCTTTGGGGCGAACGCCTTCTTCTGTAACGATTTCGACGCGATTTTGTCGAACATCAAAGTCCCAATATTCGAGATCATTAGCATCAACAGCTAGTCCTACGGTTTGAGAAGCAAGCAGTCCCCATAAAAGGCTTTTCAGTAGCTTCATTTTTCCATCCTCACCCCACTTTCTTGGTCTTTTGCCACCTTTAATCACTTATTCTTGAGTGACATCATGATTGTAGCAGGTTAAGGTTAGAATCCTGTTGTCTTGAACAGTTCACCAACTCAATTAATCATGATTAACGATAAAAATCTTAAGACTTATTTAACTTCAGATGTAGTTAACTATTATCAATATTTGGAACAATTACAACCGGCAGAAGAAACCCTGATTAAGCGTCTGAGACATCAATTACCAACGATGAAAATGCTTGATTTAGGGGTGGGAGGAGGACGAACCACAAAACATTTTTTTCCTTTGGTTCAAGACTATATTGGTCTTGATTATTCTGTTGCTATGATTGAAGCTTGTCAACAAAGATTTATTCATTCTAATCAACCTATTAAGTTGATGGTAGGAGATGCTAGGGATTTAAGTCAATTTGCTGATAATTCTTTTGATTTTATTTTATTTAGTTTCAATGGCATTGATTATATCTCCCATGAGCATAGATTAACTACTTTACAAGAAATTAGTCGCGTCGGTAAATCCGGTGGTTATTTATTTTTTTCTAGTCATAATCTTCAAGCCATAGAAAAAGCATTTAATTGGCAACATCATCTTAGTTTAAATCCCTTTAAAACCTACGTTGATTTGATCATGTTTGCTTTTTTACGTGGGTTTAATCCTTCTATCACTTATCAAATCATCAAACAAAAGAATTATGCAATTCTTCGGGATGAATCCCATAATTTTCGCCTACGAACTTATTATATTCGTGCCTCAGAACAAATTAAACAGTTACAATCTAATTTTGATAACATTCAAGTCTATTCTTGGAAAACAGGCTTAGAATTAACCACCAACCATGATCTGATCGGTTGCAGTGAGATGTGGCTTTATTATCTCTGTCGTATTAAATAATAACTGATGAATGATAATTGAGAACTGATGACTGATAACTGATGAGTGACTATAGACAATTATTATAAATATATAAAATTACCGTAGCTTCTTAAATTCCTATGATAGTAATAAAAATACTCCTTTGAAATTGTATAGGAAGTTACGAATATGGCTCTTCAACTCGGTGATACTGTACCCGATTTTACCCAAGATACCAGCGAAGGAAGCATCTCTTTCCATCAATGGGCTGGAGATAGTTGGGTTGTTCTTTTCTCCCATCCTGCTGATTATACACCCGTTTGTACCACAGAATTAGGAACAGTTGCCAGTCTTAAATCAGAATTTGACAAGCGTAACGTTAAAGTTCTCGCGTTAAGTGTGGATAGTGTTGACTCCCATAAAGGCTGGATTAACGACATTAACGAAACCCAAAACACTACCGTTAACTATCCTATTATTGCAGATCCCGATCGCAAGGTAGCAGACTTATACGGGATGATTCATCCTAACTCTCTCAACAATTTGACTGTTCGTTCTGTCTTTATTATCGACCCCAACAAGAAATTACGCCTTACCTTAACCTATCCTGCGAGTACCGGACGTAATTTTGATGAAATCTTACGGGTGATTGACTCTTTACAATTAACCGATTACCATCAAGTCGCTACTCCTGCTAACTGGAAAGATGGAGACGATTGTGTGGTGGTTCCCTCTATTCCCACAGAAGAAGCAAAACAGAAGTTTCCCAAAGGAGTCACAGAAGTTAAACCCTATTTACGCATGACCCCTCAACCCAATAAATAGAATTATTTGTGTTTTCTTATCTTGTCGGGGTCAACGTTTGTTGACCCCTATATTGTCTGATATGATTTCTGATAACAGAAAACCTTTCCAGAGTTTGCTAGGATTGAAGATCGGACTCGATTGTACTTATAGGAGGTTGGAAATGTCTCGTAAATGTCAACTCACTGGAAAAAAAGCCAACAACGCTTTTGCTGTCTCCCACTCTCACCGTCGCACCAAAAAATTACAAGAAGCTAATTTACAATGGAAACGGGTATGGTGGGCAGAAGGAAACCGTTGGGTTAAATTACGTTTATCCACCAAAGCCATTAAAACCTTAGAAAAGAAAGGGTTAAATGCTATGGCTAAAGAAGCAGGAATTAACTTGAATAAAGTCTAGTTGTCCAGTGGCAAAAATTAGATGGTAGGGTGGGCAAATTAGAAACTTATCTAAAGTTATTATGATATCTTAAACCATTGCCCACCTTGCAAAAGTAATTCGTGATTTCCCTTTAAATAAAAGTTTCTTAGTCATTTTATTTATAAAATTTTCTAGATTATTTAAACAATGAATTCTTCAACGATTAAACTGCCTAACTTTTTAATTTTCGGGGTTCAAAAAGCAGGAACCACATCAGTTTATAACTACTTAAAACAACATCCTGAAGTTTATTTAAGTCCCGTTAAAGAACCTAATTTTTTTGAAAAAGACTGGGATAAACTCGCTGCGGAAGGTCATCAATTTAAGCCTAAACAAATTGTCACATTTGAACAATATAAGAACCTATTTGAAGGGGTAACGAATGAGATAGCCATTGGAGAAGTTTCTCCTAATTATCTTTTTCATCATAAAACTTCCATAGGACAAATTAAGCGTTATGTTCCCAATGCTAAATTAATTGCTATCTTAAGAAGTCCAGTTGATCGAGCTATTTCCGACTACTTAATGCACGTTAGGGAAGCTCAATCTAATACATCATTAAAAGAACAAATAGAATACAAGGCTCATAAATCTTTTGTGATTTTGAAAGGTTATTATTATCAAGCCGTTAAACATTATTTTGAAGAATTTGGTCGGGAACAAGTCTCTATCTTCTTGTACGATGATCTTCGCAAAGATTCCAATAAATTTCTACAAGAAATCTATAAAACCATTGGAGTTAATCCTAATTTTGAAGCCGATACCTCTCAAAAATCTCAAGTAGCTAAAATTCCCAAAAATGACGCGATTAATCAGCTTTTAGTTAGACAAAATCCGCTCCGTTCCTTATCTGCTACCTTGCTCAAACCCCTTTTATCAGAGGAAAAAAGACAAAAACTTCGTTCTTTGTTGATAGGGATGAACTCCCAATCAAAAGACGAAATGGATTCTTTGGATGAAGAAAAACAACTACTTTTAAATCTATATCATGATGATATTCTCAAACTTCAAGACCTAATTAATAGAGATTTATCAGCTTGGTTAACCATTTAAAAAATTTATGGCTCTTTTAATACCATTTTGGGCAGAATGAGTTATATTATAGATAAAAATATAAACTTTCATAACCTTTTAATAATTTGACCATGGTCACCACAAAAACCCTATCCCCCAAACCTTTAGAAACCTATTATTGGTATTGGCAAGGCCATCGCATTAAATATACTGTAAAAGGACGAGGAAAACCCCTATTACTCATTCATGGGTTTGGTGCATCCCTTGGCCATTGGCGCAAAAATATTCCCCCTTTAGCCCAAGAAAATTATCGCATTTATGCCCTAGATTTATTAGGGTTTGGCGGTTCCGATAAACCCCAATTAAACTACACCGTAGAATTATGGCGAGATTTAATTAAAGATTTTTGTCAAGATCATATCAATGAACCAGCCATTTTTGTCGGCAACTCTATCGGTGGTTTATTAACGTTGATGATCTTAGCCGACTATCCCCAGATTAGTAAAGGGGGTGTGTTAATTAATTGTGCAGGAGGATTAAATCATCGTCCCGATGAGTTGAATTTTCCCCTACGATTGATTATGGGAACCTTTACTAAATTAGTCAATTCTTCTCTGACGGGAACCTTTATTTTTAACCGTATTCGTCAAAAACACCGTATTCGTCGCACCCTCTATCAAGTTTACTGCGATCGCCATGCAGTCACCGATGAACTTATCGACATCCTCTATCAACCCTCTTGTGATCCTGGGGCCCAGAAAGTGTTTGCGTCCGTGTTAACGGCCCCTCCTGGACCTCACCCTCATAGTTTATTACCCCAGATCAACCAACCCCTCTTAGTCTTATGGGGAACGGATGATCCTTGGACTCCCATCGCAGGGTCACAAATGTACCAAGAACGGGCAAAAAATGGACAGAACACAACCTTTTATCCCATTGAAAAAGCTGGCCACTGTCCCCATGACGAAAAACCCCAACAAGTCAATGAATTGATTTTAACTTGGCTAAACTCCCTTAGCTTTTGACATACTCCCCACCCAAATCACAGATTATGGGTGGGACTTCCCGATTATTGTATTGTATCGTAATTTTCATGAGCTTATCCCTTAGCTTAACCCGTAAAAGTGAAATTCAATCAACATTTCATAGTCTTTTTCTTTGATATTCAATTAGTGCTTGTTTAATAGAAGGATTATTGGGATCACTGTAAGGAATACGAGCAATTTCTTCGTAACCATACTCATAAAATTGTGATAATTCTCCTTCAGAAACAGCCCAAGGGGGTCCGTCTGGAGTGTCTTCTATATCTCGAAGACGAGTTACAACTAAAAGGGTTCCTTGCGGTTTTAATAAAGTTGCGATCGCTTCTATAACGTCTCTTCTAATACTCAGGGGTAATGCTTGAATAGTTCTTGATTCAAAGATAAGATCAAAGCTATTTTTCCAGCTATCCTCTAAGTTTAATAAATCAGCCACTAAGTAATTAACAGGACTATTGTTAAACCGTTTTTTACACCATTCAATAGAAGCAGGAGCAATATCAAAAGCTGTTACATTAGCTCTGTTTTGGGCTAAAAATTCACTATCATCTCCTAACCCGCAACCGATAACTAACGCTTTTTTTTTAGTTATATCTGTAGTTTTTAACCAAATTTCTAAACAAGGATGAGGCTGCATTTTTGCCCAAGGAACTTGTTCAGCGTTTCCTAATGCGTCGGTATAAATAACCTCAAACCATCCCGTAAAATCGTCTTTTTTCTGATACGCTAAGGCTAAATCTTGAACCTTTTGACGTAATTCATTAAGTTTTTCTTCAGTCATAATTATTAATTATTAACGACTAAGCTAAGTAAGTCACTGTAGGGTAGGCAAAAAATAGAAAGATTTTCAAAGAGTTTAAAATAGAGTTTTACTTTGCCCACCTTACTATCATAAATCATAACTTCTCAATTCTAAATCCGACTTGATCCATTGTCTTATCGCTTTAGTTACTTCACCATCGAGGGGACGTTTCATAGCGGTAACAAAATCTTCATCGGGGGTTCCTAGTCGTCTAAAACTATGATCTAACCCTGGAAAAATATGAGTTGTTACTTGAGTATTTCCTGCTTGTTTTAACGCTTCTGCTGCTAATAACGCTTCTTGAGGAGACGTATTATGATCTAATTCTCCATGTAATAATAAAACAGGACAGTTTATCTGAGAAATAAACTTAGAAGGAGGATAATCAAAGTGTTGTTTCCAAACAGGAAGATAAAAATCTTTTGACCAAGTTTCATCACCTAATTGAAAATAGGTTTCTCCTTGTTTAATTTTCTCGCATAATTCATCAGTTTTAACATAAACCCAATACATTAAAGGAAACGTATTCTTAAAATTTTCAATGGCATCTTGTTCTAATTTCCAAAAATTATCCCGTTGCCATTTTAAAATAGTTTCTAGATTATTATAAACTCCACCTTGCCAAATATAAAAATCTAAATCTAAGTTTTCAGCAGCTAACATTAAAGCAATAACTGCCCCTTCACTTTGCCCTAAAATACCAATTTTACTATGATCAATATCAGATAAATTTTTTAACCATTTTATGGCTTCTCTGGCATCATCAACTAACACAAATAAATCAACTGTATCAAAAGTTCCTTCACTTTCACCACAACCTCTTTTATCATATCTAAAGGTAGCATAACCTAATTCTTGAAACAGTTTTGCTTCATCTTTAAACAAATTTCTTTCAGGTAAAGTAACAGGAAACCAGTCTTTTTTTGAATTATCTAAGTTGCCGTTACGAGTTTGAGGAAAAGATCCCCCAACAAATAAACAAACAGGGGGTTTATTGATACCATCAGGTAAGGTTAATGTTCCTCTAATTTTAGTATTATCTGAAGTAAAGTAGGTTGATTTTTCCATAAGATTAGGTTTTATTCGCTAAGTAGTAAGATGATAAGAATTGAATTTTATTATTAACTAGAACAGCAAACATACAATTAAAATATTGATTTTTGGGATTATCAAGTTTAATAAAACTTTACCATAAAATATCACTTAAATCTAAAATCAACCCAGGTAAAATATCTTCTCCTGATAGGGTTTGAGGTTGGTTTAAAATCTCTACTTTATAACCCAATCTATATATTTCTACTGTTTTTGTTAACGGGGAGATTAACCAACCCAATTTAACTCCATTATCTAAATATTCTTGCATCTTTAATTGTAAGTCAGAATATCTTTGATTTTTCAGATCACTAGGACTGACTAATTCAATAACAAAATCAGGAGCAAGAGGAGGAAAACCTTGTTTTTCTTTAAGCGTTAAAGCATTCCAGCGTTCTAATTTAATCCAGCTAACATCAGGACTTCTTCTAGCACCATTGGGTAAGATAAATACGGTAGAAGAATCAAAAGCTTCTCCTGTCCCCTCTTGATCTGTCCAAATTCCTATCTGTTGTGTTAGACGACGATTTTTTCTCCCTGCTTCACCACCCGTAGGACTCATAATAATTAATTCTCCTTCTTTGGTTAACTCCATTCGTGCTAATTGTTCAGCATTTACAAGCTGATTAAATTGTTCTGGAGTCACTTTGAATCCTTTAGGAATAGTAATAGTTTCCATCTGCTTACTAATAATTATTATCTTTAATAACTATTTTAATCTTTTCTCTTTTATTATATAATATTAGTGGATCTAAAATAATAACATCCATACATCCTCTATTTTTACCAGTCTTATGAATCTAAAAAACTTTGATAGCGAAGATAATAACCGTAAATTTGAATTACCTGGAGCTAAACCCCATTATAACCCCGATCACTACGGACAAGTTAATCATATTTCTCTTGATTTAACCCTAGATATTCCTCATCAAAGCTTTACTGGAACTTGTAGCATTACTTTAACCCCCGTACGTTCTGGAATCAAGCAATTAATTCTCGATGCTGTTGATTTAAACATCAATTCTGTTTTCATCAATGAAGTGAGTCAACCTTTCGATTATGAGCAAGAAAAGTTAACCATTAATCTTCTTCAACCTACCCAAGAAAATCCTCTTAAAATCATTATAAACTATGGAGTAGAAAATCCTCAAAGGGGACTCTATTTTATTGCACCAGATGCACATTATCCCGATCAATCCACTCAAGTTTGGACTCAAGGAGAAGATGAAGACTCTCGCTTTTGGTTCCCCTGTTTTGACTATCCAGGACAGTTAGCAACCTCAGAAATTAAAGTAAAAGTTCCCAACAATTTTATAGCGATTTCTAACGGTGAACTAATTAACCAAGAAACTGTTGGAGAAGAAACCATTTATCATTGGTTACAAAAGCAGATTCATCCGACTTATTTAATGACCTTAGCAGTGGGAGAATTTAGTGAAATTAAAGATGAATGGCAAGGTATTCCTGTTACTTACTATGTAGAAAAAGGAAAAGAAGAACAAGGAAAAATCAGTATGGGAAAAACCCCCCAAATGATTGATTATTTTTCTTCAAAATTTGGCTATAAATATCCTTATCCTAAATATGCTCAAGTTTGTGTCAGTAACTTTATCTTTGGGGGAATGGAAAACACCTCAACTACCCTCTTAACTGATCGCTGTTTATTAAATGAAAAAGCAGTCAAAGATAAACCCTTTACAGAAAGTTTAGTTGCCCATGAATTGGCACATCAATGGTTTGGTGATCTGGTCGTCATCAAACATTGGTCTCACGCTTGGATCAAGGAAGGAATGGCCTCTTATTCAGAAGTTTTATGGACAGAAAATGAATATGGAAAAGATGAGGCAGCTTACTATTTATTAAACGAAGCAAGAAGTTATTTAGATGAAGATTCTTCTCGTTATCGTCGCCCCATTGTTACTAACGTTTATCGAGAGGCAATTGAACTGTATGATCGCCATTTGTACGAAAAAGGAGCTTGTGTTTATCACATGATTCGAGGGATTTTAGGAGAAGAATTATTTGATAAAGCTATTCATACTTTTGTTAATGAAAATGCCCATAAAACCGTAGAAACCATCGACTTATTAAGGGCAATAGAAACCGCAACAGGTTATAATTTATTATTCCTTTTTGATCAATATGTGTTCCGAGGAGGACACCCTGACTACAAGATAAATTATAGTTGGGATAATGATAATAATTTGGCTAAATTAACTATTATTCAAACTCAAGTTAAAGAAGAAAATGGCAATCCTAAAGATATTTTTGATCTAAAAATTTCCATTGGTTTTGGTTATAAAAAGTCCCCCATGAAAACTTTTTCACTGCGTATTAATGAGAAACAACAAACCTTTTACTTTCCGTTAGAAACGAAACCAGACTACATCAGCTTTGATGTTAATAATTACTTCCTAAAAACCGTAGACTTAGATTATCCTGTTGCTGAATTAAACGCCCAATTAAAATATGATCCTGAGCCCATTTCTCGTATCTATGCAGTCATTGCTATTGGCAAAAAAGGCAACTTAGAAGCAGTTAAAAGTTTAGAAGAAGTCTTGACAAAAGATCCTTTTTGGGGAGTCAGATTAGAAGCAGCTAAACAGTTAGGAAAAATCGCCTTAGATCAAGCAGGAGAAGCATTAATTAAAGGGTTAGATGATGAACATCAAAAAGTTCGTCGTGCCGTCATTGAAAGCTTAGGAAACATAAAAAATGACCACTGCTATGAAACCCTAAAAGCTTGTCTGAAAACTGAAGATAAAAGCTACTATTGTGAAGCAGCGATCGCCAGTAGTTTAGGGTCAATATTATCAGGTAATTTAAAAGAGAAAACCCCAGAAGTGATTGAATTGTTAAAACAAGTTTTAGAAACCCGTTCAGGTTGGAATGAAGTGGTAAGATCAGGGGCAATTAATGGGTTAAGTAAACTGAAAACCAATGGCGATGCTGTAGATGTTATTGTAGAATATACAAAATTAGGAATTCCTCAAGCATTAAGATTAGCAGCCATTCGTGCATTAGGGACTATTTCTACAGGACAAACCCCCAATAAATTAGAAGAAATATTGGATATTTTAGACGCTATTTCTCAAGAAAGTTTCTTCTTAACCCAGGTAGCTGTTACCACAGCTTTAGGACAAATGGAAACCCCAAAAGCCATTACGATTTTACAAAGTTTAGCCGATAGAACTCCTGATGGACGAGTGAAAAGAAAAGCAGAAGAAGCTATCAAGAAAGTTCAGAAAAAGTTAGGATCAGATAAAGGAATTCAATCTTTACGAGATGAACTGGAAAAACTGAAACAAGAAAATCAAGAATTACAAAGTCGTATCGCTAATTTAGAAGCAAAACAATCTTAGTTAATCTAGGTTTATATTGATGGTAACTCACTTATCCCTTGCCCATTTTTCCTTAGAAAACTATCATCAAATGATAGAAAATGGACTATTGGTTAATCGTCGTGTCGAACTAATTGATGGGTTAATTTTAGAAATGTCTCCCGAAGGAACAGAACATACTTACTTTTCAGAAAACTTAGGCAAAAAACTGGAAAAATTACTAGAAAAACGGGCTTATGTTAGAGAGAATAAACCCATTACCTTATCTAACTCTGAACCAGAACCGGATATTGCTGTCGTAAAATTACCGCGATCGCAATATATTGAACATCATCCCTATGCTGAAAACATCTTATTATTGGTAGAAATTTCTAAGTCGACTTTAGATTATGATACTTCCATCAAAAAGAAAATTTATGCAAAAGAGAATATCCCTGAATACTGGGTTGTAGATGTTAACAATAGAAAATTAATTGTTTATCGTTCCCCTGGTTTAAACACCTATGAACAAACAACAGAATGGAGATCAGCACAAAAGATTTCCCCTTTAGCTTTCCCTGATATTAACATCAATATCAACGATATTTTTTGTGTTTAACTGACATCATGGGTAAAAATAACCCGCTTTTGAGTCAAAGCAAATGTCGAATTTCTTGAAAGTTATCATGATAATAAGTTAACGCTGCATAAACATCCGCTAGAGTAATGGTTGGATGTCGAGAAACAATTTCATCAGGAGAAAGTCCCATCTCTTCATACCAAATAACAATATCTTGTACTTTTATTCGATGACCAGCAATACGAGGCTTTCCCCCACAAACCTCTGGAGTCATACAAATGTGTTCTGAAATTACAGGTATTGTAGACATCTTTCTTTAATCTTTCACAATTTACTACACTCAATTCATTGTGACAACTCTCATTATAACAACTGTCATTATAACAACTCACTTAAACAATGAGACAAAGCTTGTGTAGGGGACAAGCCCCTAATGGGTGGTCAGTAAAGCAAAAAAATCTTAAACTAAAGTTTTTCGAGTAGAAACATGGGCTGAATCCCCTTAAAGTTATAATGAAAATGGAAACTCAAGGTGATTGATGAGTTTTTTCAATTTGTTAACTATTTAAGGAATGATTATGGCCAAAGAGAAAGTTATTCAATTTTTAGGTGAGGCTGCTAAAAATCAAGACCTCAAGGATAAGTTACAAACCGTCAAAAGTCAAGACGAATTAACTTCACTAGCCAAAGAAGAAGGGTTTGAATTTGACTCTGAACACGTCGATGAAGTGTTAGATGAATTAAAACAAAAACCTGGTTTTTTTGGAAAATTAGCTGAGGCGATCGCTGAAGCCTTTAGCCCTGATCATGACAATGTTCCTCCTTCTATCGGGG
>JAAUYD010054574.1_pt1 | contig 15408 bp, 5 predicted proteins | sample 7278101 | NCBI WGS metagenome assembly JAAUYD01 (sample SAMN14350128, study PRJNA611818) | marine sediment metagenome | isolation source: surface marine sediment (0.6m) | place: French Polynesia: Moorea | collected 2018-08 | reverse complement strand
GGAGAAAGTTCATACCCAAAACATCAGCAGGACTTGCTGAAAGATATTAACGCCGGTCAAAATCTAACTACAGGAGATATAAATCAAGAGAATAGTAATGTTAGTAATATTGAAACCCAAATCGTAATTAACGGCAATACAGCTGAATATTTACCCAATGTTCTTAAAAGTAAGACAAGTCAAGCTCAAAAGAACAGTCAGCTAAGGTCTAAACAACAAAGACAAAAAGTGAAAAGAAAACAAATTCCGGAGCCTTTACTAATTCTTGGATATTTTGGTTGTGGCGTAGGAATAGCTGTGATTTTTCATGTTTCAGGTGTTCAGGTTGGATGGACGGTTGCCGTATTAGGATTTACAGCTGTAAGTAGTCTTTTGTTTCCTATACTATTAAAGCTGATTAAAAGTATTTTACATAAGATTGAGAAAAAGGTTGAAAGACAAGAGGACGATCTGGCAAATTGGGTTGTTGATGGTTTGGAAAGTTTTCTTACCAAACTGTTTTCCAGATTTGAGGCTAAATATTATCAGCAGTTAATCTATACTTATCGTAATTATAATACTCAGGGATTAAGAACTAAAGGTCCATTCACTTTAGATCTTGAAAAAGTTTTTGTACCACTTCGAGTTGCTCCTGAGAGTGTGGGAAATATTTCCAATGCGTTGATTCAATCTCAAGAACGCCCTAAGGGGATTGTAGTAAGCAAACCTGAAGAAGGATTAAGTATTTGGGATTTTTTAGTTGCAAGTAGTAAACCCGATAAATATTATAGTTATCGTACCATCGTTATTATTGGCGCACCGGGAACGGGGAAAACTACACTTTTAGAAAATCTTGCTCTTACCTACGCTAAAAATACTCACCATAGCAAACATAAGCAAGCACCAAAGTTGCTTCCCATACTCTTGTATTTAAGAGATATTGGCAAAACAATTAGTAACTCACCAGAATTAAGTTTAGGGGAATTACTCGAACAACAGCAATCACTTCGGGAACTGAAACCACCGACTAGCTGGTTTCAATATCAACTACGTTTCAAAGATTGTTTGGTAATGTTGGATGGGTTAGATGAAGTTGCAGATGGGGAACAACGTCGTATTGTAAGTAATTGGGTTCAGGAGCAAATTCTCAATTATCCCCGTGCTCGTTTTATATTGACTTCCCGTCCTTTTGGTTATCGCAATGCACCTGTAGAAGGGATAAATACGGTTCTGGAGGTACAACCATTTAATTTAGAGCAGATGGAGAGGTTTATTTATAACTGGTATCTGCAAAATGAAATCATGAGTCATGTGGGTCAGGATGATACGGGAATCAGAAATAATGCAACCCAAAAAGCAGCAAATTTAATTCAACCAATTAAAAATAGTTCTCCTTTAGCTGCAATGGCTCTTAATCCTTTGTTGCTAACTATGATTGCTACTGTACATGCTTATCGTGGTGCTTTACCAGAGAAAACTGTAGAACTTTATAGTGAAATTTGTGATGTTTTATTAGGAAGACGAAGGGAAGCTAAGGGAATTTGGGATAGCATCAGACCAAATCAAAAGAAAGGGATCTTACAAGTTTTAGCTTTGGGTCTCATGCAACATAAAACCCGCGAATTTACACCACGCTTGGGTATTTCTTTAATAAACAAAGAGTTAGCTTCTGTTGCGCGTTCTGGTGTGACACCACTAGCATTTTTAGAAAAAATTAAAAATGAAAGCGCTTTATTAATAGAAAGGGAAAAGGATAAGTATGAATTTGCTCACAAAAGCTTTCAGGAGTATTTAGCAGCTGTACAAATCAAAGAATCTGAACAGGAGCATATTTTAATCGCTAACATTAATAATGACTGGTGGGAAGAAACGATTCGTTTATATGCTGCGATTAGTGATGCGACAAATATAGTCCGTGCGGCTTTAGCAAAACCTAGTATTATTTCTTTGCGGATTGCTTTTGACTGTTCTGAGGAAGGTAGATGTCAACCAGAAGTTAGAGAGCAGTTGTTGGAAAAACTTGATGCTGGGTTGGAATCTAGCGATGGAGAAATTTTCCAGTTAGCAGCAGAAGTAAAATTAGCGCGGAGATTGAAGGGTCTGTTGCGGGTTGATGAGGATGTACAAATTGACCAAAGTTATATTACCTTTGCAGAATATCAACTATATCTTGATGAAAAGTTAGGTTCGCAAAAATCAAACCCACCACAAGAATTAAACTCATATAAACGTTTTCGACCGGGTAGTGCGAAAAAAGCGATTACTAATATAAGTTGGGAAAGTGCTCTTGGTTTTTGTGCTTGGTTGAGTAATAAGACTTTATCCCAGGGTGCAAATAATATTGATGGTCAGGAAATTTATTTTTACAGATTATTAACCACTGCTGAAGCTGAAAGTCATAAAGCTAAAGAATATAAGAACCGTCAGTGTTGGACTATCAGTGGAGGTGTTGGTGCAAACCAAGGTATTCGAGTTGTGAGAAATAAAATTTCTCCAAATTATGGCAAACTTGTGCATCATCTTGCAAATGGGGAATGGGAAAAAGCAGATAGGGAAACTGCAAATATTATGCTCAAGATAGTTCACCCAGAAGGTGAGGGTGAATTCGACCCTTGGTCTATTGAGATATTTCCGGTTCAAGAACTTTTTATCATTGACCAGCTTTGGTTAGTGTATTCTCGTGGATACTTTGGTTTGGGGATCCAAGCAAGTATTTGGGAAAATATTAGGGGAAATCAAGTTCGTGCAAATCAAGGTATGAGGTTCCAACAGTTGGCTGAAATCCTTGATTGGGATAATGAGGAAGCAACAAAGTTGCAGTCAAAAGATAATATTTCCATCGGACATTTTCCTTATGTATGGTGGTTCAATTCTTTAGAAAAGGAGCTAGTTGTTACAGCACTTCTAGAAAAATTGGTTGCTTGTGGATTAGAGAAAACTAAAACGCCATTTCGATCCCGTTTTGAGGCGATCGCTATTGATAAGCAGGGACAACAAATCAGACGGAAGCGCTGTCAAGTTAGATACTTTACTGAATATTTAGAACCTGGTATTAATTTAACTGGGGTGAATTTAGACATGATTGCAGTACCTGGTGGAACTTTTATTATGGGTGCGGCAAAAAATGAAACAGGGAGTGTTGATAGCGAGCGTCCCCAACACCAAGTAAATGTTCCACCCTTCTTCATGGGTAAATATCTTGTGACCCAAGCACAATGGGAATTTGTAGCTGCATTACCTCAAGCCGAACGGGAACTTAAATCTCAACCATCTCATTTTCAAGGTAATAATCTTCCTGTGGAATCAGTTTCTTGGTTTGATGCAGTTGAGTTTTGCGCCAGATTATCTAAATATACGGGATTACAATATCGCCTTCCTTCGGAAGCAGAATGGGAATATGCTTGTCGTGCTGGTACAACTACTCCTTTTCATTTTGGTGAAGCTGTTACTCCGAATTTAGTAAATTACGGTGAAAAACATCGAAAAACTACCCCGGTGGGACAATTTCTGTCCAATGCTTTTGGTTTGTGTGATATGCACGGAAATGTCTGGGAGTGGTGTCAAGATACCTGGCATCAAAATTATCACGAAGCGCCTACAGATGCTAGCGCTTGGATTGATAATGATAATCACTATCGGGCCTTGCGTGGTGGTTCCTGGTACAATAAACTTCAGGATTGTCGTTGTGCTTATCGTATTGTTAACAACCCGGAATCTGATAACTATACTTTTGGGTTGCGTGTAGTGTGTTCGATGTGACTATAAATGACTATTGTTGCTTGTTTCCTATTGTTATAGGAGTGATGGAAGGGCTTGGGTGCACTCTCAATTCGATTTTTATAAGATTCTAATAATTGATTCTAATAATTGATTCTAATAATTTTGTGACTTAATACTTATTGTTACTTAATGTTTATTGTGACTTAATATTTCTATCACCTAACGTTTTTGTTGTCTGATACTTTCGCGATCTAGTACTTTTGCTAGTTGTTCTGTTTTTATAGGAAAATTAGTATTTTTTTAACAGAAGAAGCAATATGGAAAATTCTCGCGTTTATGGTGAGGGGTAAAAACAAGGGAAACATACTTTTCAAAAAGGTTCGTTCAAAAAGCTTCTCTCAAAAAGCTTGATCCAAAAAAGTTCGCTCGATAGGGTAGAACCCTTGAGAAGAGAAAAATAATATCAAAAATAATATAAAAATTAAAAATTACTTACTCAGAGAATTAACGTAATTATATATAAAATCAAATAAATACCTTCGTTGTATTTTTGATAGGTAGTGATGTCAGACAACAAACCAGAACAAGAATCTAAGCAAGGAAAGCATAAATCAGCTCTTACTACAGGTGTATCTAGTAAAGCTAAAGAGAGAAGTGAATTAAGATCGCAAGAGTTAAGACGAGAAGTAAGAAGAAAGCGAATTCAGAAGCTTTTACTAATTTTTGGACTTCCTATTTCTGGTTTGGGAATAGCTCTGACTACTCATTTTTTGATTTCTGGTGAATTTCAAGAAGGTAAATTACAAAAAATTGTGATTTCTTTTCTGAAAGATCGCAATTTTCAACAAGCTGCTAATTATTTTTTAGGGGATCGTAATTTACAAAAAGCAGCGATCGCAGGAGGGTTAACAGCAGGTGTAATTTTGCTTGTTGTTGCAAGAAAGTTTTTCTCAAATGCGATCGTTAAAGTTTTCGAAAGGTTTAAATTAGAAAGATTTAAATTAGAAAGATTTGAATTAGAAAAGTTTGAATTAGAAAGATTAAAAAATTTTACGAGAAGACTTGTTTCACGATTTGAGGGTAAATATTACCAGCAGTTAATTTATGCTTGTCGTGATTATCGCACTCAGGGATTAAAAACTAGGGGACCATTCACGTTAGATTTAGAAAAAGTTTTCGTACAACTTCGAGTTGCTCCAGAAAGTGCGGGAAATATTTCCAGTGCGTTGATTCAATTGCGCGAACCTGCAGAAGGGTTAAGTATTTGGAATTTTTTACCTGTAATTGGAAAACCTAATAACGATAATTATCGTACCATAGCGATCATTGGTGCACCGGGAACCGGTAAAACTACCCTTTTAGAAAATCTTACTCTTACCTACGCCAAAAATAATCAGCGTCGCAAATGTAAGCAAGCATTAAAATTAACTCCTATACTGTTGTATTTAAGAGATATTCGAGAAACCATTACTAATTCACCACAGTTAAGTTTAGGGGAATTACTCAAACAACATAAATCAATTAGCGAACTCCAACCCCCAAAAAACTGGTTTCAGGATAGACTAGATAACCGCAACTGTTTGGTGATGTTGGATGGGTTAGATGAGGTTGCTTCGGAGACCCAACGTCGTGCTGTAAGTACCTGGGTAGAAAAGCAAATTCAAAATTATCCCCGCGCTCGTTTTATTCTCACCTCCCGTCCCTTTGGTTATCGCAGCGCACCTATGGAAGGGATAAAGACGATTTTGGAAGTACAACCGTTTAATCTAAAGCAGATGGAGAAGTTTATTCACAACTGGTATCTGCAAAGTGAAATAATGAGTCGTTTGGGTAAGGAAGATCCAGGAGTCAGAAATACTGCAATCCAAAAGGCTGAGGATTTAATTCACCGGATTCAAAATAGTTCTCCTTTAGCTGCAATGGCTCTTAATCCTTTGTTGCTAACTATGATTGCTACTGTACATTGTTATCGCGGTGCTTTACCAGGGGGAAGGGTGGAACTTTATGGGGAGATCTGTGATGTTTTATTAGGAAGACGACAAAACGCGAAAGGAATTGAGAATAATATCAGGGTAAATCAAAAAAAAGCCATTTTACAAGTTTTAGCTTTGGGTCTAATGGAGCAGAAAACCCGCGACTTTACATTAGAGTTGGGTTGTCCTTTGATTCAGACAGAGTTAGCGAAAGTTGGGGGTTATGATTTAAAACCAGCAGCATTTTTAGAAAAAATTGAACGTGACAGTGGCTTATTAGTAGAGAGAGAAAAGGGTAAGTACGAGTTTGCTCACAAGAGCTTTCAAGAGTATTTAGCCGCTTTACAAATCAAAGAATCTAACCAGGAAGATATTTTAACTTCTAATATTAATGATGATTGGTGGGAAGAAACCATTCGTTTATATGCTGCTGATAGCGATGCTACAAATATTATTCGTGCAGCTTTAGCAAATCCTAGTATTATTTCTTTGCGGATTGCTTTTGATTGTTCTGAGGAAAGTAGATGCGAACCGGAAGTTGGGGAACAGTTGTGGGAAAAACTTGATGCTGGTTTAGAATCCAGAGATGGAGAAATTTTCCAATTAGCAGCAGAGGTCAAATTAGCGCGGAGATTGAAGGATCTGTTGCGGGTTGATGAAGATGTAAGAATCGACCAAAGTTATATTACCCGTGCAGAATATCAAATGTATGTTGACGAACAATTAAATTCATCAGAACGTTTTCGACCGGGTAGCGCGAAACAACCGATTACTGATATCACTTGGGAAAATGCTCTTGGTTTCTGTGCTTGCTTGAGTCGTAAGACTTTATCTCCTAGTGTAAATAATATTGACAGTCAGGAAGTTTATTTCTACAGGTTATTAACCACTGCTGAAGTCCAAAGTCATCAAGCTAAAGAATATAAAAACCACCAGTGTTGGACTGTCGATGGAAGTCTGCATGCAAAGCAAGGGATTCGAATTGTGAGAAATCAAGTTTCTCCAAATTATGGCAAACTTGTGAATTATCTTGCAAATGGGGAATGGGAAAAAGCAGATAGGGAAACTGCAAAGGTTATGCTTAAGCTTGTGAAGAGGGAAAGTGAAGGTAAACTTGATGTTTCTGCGATCGCAAAATTTCCCGTACAAGAACTGTTTACTATTGACCAGCTTTGGTTAGTATATTCTGGTGGATACTTTGGTTTTGGGATCCAAGCCAGTATTTGGGAGAATCTTAAAGTTAATAATCTTAAAATCAATAATCTCAAAACTAATAATCTTAAAACCAATAATCTTAAAACCAATAATCTTAAAATCAATAAAAATACCAAGTTAAAACGATTTCTGGAAATAATCGATCGCGATCGCGAGCAAAAAACAATGTTGCAATTAGAGGATCCTCCAACCGGACATTTACCTTATGTATGGTGCTTAAATTCTCCAGAAAATCATCCTTCAGACAATCATCCTTCAGAAAATCATCAAGTTATTGAAGCATTGTTAGAAAAATTTATTGCTTGTGGATTAGAAAAAACGCGATCGCCATTTACATCCAAGTTTGAGGTGACTGCGATTAATAAATGGGGACAGGAAATTAAACGAAAACATTGTCAAGTCAGATTTTTTACTGAATATTTATCCCGCGATGTGAATTTATCTCGTGATGTAAATTTATCCCGTGATGTGAATTTACCCCGTAATGTAAACTTAGACATGGTTGCAATACCTGGTGGAACCTTTATTATGGGTGCAGCAGAGAATGAAGCTGTTAGTGTTGATATTGAGCGTCCCCAACACCAAGTAACTGTTCCATCCTTCTTTATAAGTAAATATCCTGTAACCCAAGCACAATGGAAAGTTGTAGCTGCATTACCTCAAGTTAAACGGGGATTGAAAGCTCAACCATCTGATTTTCAGGGGGATAATCTTCCTGTAGAAACTGTTTCCTGGAATGATGCAGTTGAGTTTTGTGCCAGATTATCTAAATATACAGGACTCAAATATCGCCTTCCGTCGGAATCTGAATGGGAATATGCTTGTCGTGCTGGTACCAATACTCCATTTCATTTTGGTGAAACCATTAATCCTGGATTAGCAAACTTCGGTGAAAATCATCGAAAAACTACTCCAGTGGGACAATTCCCACCCAATGCTTTTGGTTTGTATGATATGCACGGAAATGTGTGGGAGTGGTGTCAAGATACATGGCATCAAAATTATCATGGAGCGCCCACTGATGGTAGTACCTGGATTGATAATGATAATCGTTATCGGGTGTTACGTGGTGGTTCATGGTATAACAAAGCTGAGGAGTCTCGTTGTACTTATCGCATCGTCAATAATCCGGATTCCGATAACTATACTTTTGGTTTGCGTGTAGTTTGTAGTTTATAGTTTGTTTGGGAAAGTAAAAGGTAAATAGTAATTTTCGTCATTTTTCCCGATCATGCTAACGGATTTTTATTTTGTGCTGCTGAGTTTACCATTCGCTCAATTCTCTTTAATCTGGTTTGCGATCACTTAGCACTAGCGATCCAAAATAGTATGCTTTTGTTGGATGAGTGGTTAAATGCTTCACATTTTCTTCAAATTTCTTATCGAAAAAGTAAAGTTTAACCTTAAATACTTCAAATAAACTTATTTGAGATAACGAAGAAGAGATAAAGTTTTAGTTAGATAATGCTCTAAGTGACTTGAAATGCCTACAGGTTCTACTTTTATTTATAAGTTTATATAGAAGTGTCAAACAATTCATCAGGAGAAAACTCAGGTTCTAAAAATCAGCAGAGATCGCTGGAAAATATTAACGTGGGTGGAAACCTAACCATAGGTAACATAACTCAAGTTGTAAAGCAGTCAAAAGAACAAAGAAAAAAACTAGTTCAGAAGCTTTCACTAATTCTCGGGTTTCCTATTTCGGGTGCGGGAATAGCTGTAACTATTCATTTTCTCAGTAGTAGTGAGCCAGAAAAAGCTGCGATCGCAGGAGGATTAACTTTAGGTGTAACTTTGCTTGCTGCGACAGCAAAGTTTTTTTCAAAATTTATCATTAAAATTTTATATGAAATTGATGAGAGATTGGAGCAGCGAGTAGATAAAATCGCACAGTCAATTGTTGATGCTTTAGCAAATTTTGCAAGTGGACTTTTTTCTGTTGTATTTCAGCATGGAACTGTATTTCAGGATAAATATAACCAGTATTTAATTAATATTTATCGTGGGTATCGCACTCAGGGGTTACAAACTAAAGGACCATTCACCTTAGATTTAGAAAAGGTTTTTGTACCGCTTCGAGTTGCTCCTGAGAGCGCAATAAATATTTCTCCGGCTTTGATTCAATCTCGCGATAGTAAAGACGAATTAAGTATTTGGGATTTTTTAGCTGCAAGTAAAGAACCTAATAACTATAATTATTTTTATCGCACCATAGTTATTATTGGTGCGCCGGGGACTGGTAAAACTACGCTTTTAGAACATCTTACTCTTACCTATGCCAAAAAGCTTCGCAAACATGAAAAAGCACCAGAATTAACTCCCATACTTTTGTATTTAAGAGACATTCGGAAAACAATTACTGAGTCACCACAGTTAAGTTTAATTGAATTAATTGAGCAACAGGAATCAATTTGCAAGCTGAAACCGCCAAGAAACTGGTTTACAGATAAACTAAGTTCCAATAATTGTTTGGTAATGTTAGATGGCTTAGATGAAGTTGCAGATGAAACTCAACGTCGTGCTGTGAGTACTTGGGTAAACCAGCAAATTCAAAATTATCCCTATGCTCGTTTTATTCTTACTTCTCGTCCTTTTGGTTATCGCAACGCACCAGTCGAAGGGATAAACACGGTTTTGGAGGTAAAACCGTTTAATTTAAAGCAGATGCAAAATTTTATTCACAACTGGTATCTGCAAAGTGAAATTATGAATCATTTGGGTAAGGAAGATGCAGAAGTCAGAAATACCGCAACCCAAAAAGCTGAAGATTTAATTAACCGGATTAAAAATAGCTCTCCCTTAGCTGCAATGGCTCTTAATCCTTTGTTGCTAACTATGATTGCTACTGTACATTGTTATCGCGGTGCTTTACCAGAGGGAAGGGTAAAACTTTATGGGGAGATATGTGATGTTTTCTTAGGAAGACGACGAGAAGCGAAAGGAATTTGCGACAATATCACAGTAAATCAAAAAAAAGCCATCTTACAGGTTTTTGCTTTGGGTCTCATGCAACAGAAAACCCGTGAGTTTACATTACAGTTGGGTTGTTCTATCATTCAAACAGAGCTAGCTAAAATTGTAGATTCTAGTTTAAAATCAGCAGCATTTTTAGAAAAAATTGAAACTGAAAGCGCTTTATTAATAGAAAGGGAACAGAATAAATATGAGTTTGCTCACAAAAGCTTTCAGGAATATTTAGCTGCTTTACAAATCAAAGAATCTAACCAGGAACATATTTTAACGGCTAATATTAACGATGACTGGTGGGAAGAAGTGATTCGCTTATATGCTGCTGGTAGTGATGCGACAAATATAATTCGTGCTGCTTTAGCAAATCCCAGTATTATTTCGTTGAGAATTGCTTTTGATTGTTTAGAGGAAAGTAGGTGTGAACCAGAAGTTAGAGAACAGTTACTGAAAAAACTTGATGATGGGTTGGAATCTCCTGATAAAGAAATTTTTCAATTAGCAGCAGAAGTTAAGTTAGCGCGGAGATTGAAGGGTCTATTGCGGGTTGATGAGAATATACAAATTGACCAAAGTTATATTACTTGTGCAGAATATCAGTTGTATGTTGATGAGAATTTAAATTCACAGGAACGTTTTCAACCTGGAAATGCAAAAAAGCCAATTACTGATATAAGTTGGGAACATACTCTTAGTTTCTGTGCTTGGTTGAATGCAAAAACTATATCGCAGACTGTAAATAATATTGATACTCAGGAAATTTATTATTACAGATTACCAACTACTACTGAAGCTGAAAGTTATCAAGCGAAAGAATATAAAGAACTAAAATGTTGGACTGTAGGTGAAAGTACTTCAAAAAAACAAGGTATTCGAGTTGTGAGAAATCAAGTTTCTCCAGATTACGAAAAACTTTTGAATTATCTTGCAAATGGAGAATGGGAAAAAGCAGATCGAGAAACAGAACACATCATGCTTAAGTTTGCGAATCGACGAAGTGGAGGTGAACTTGATGCTGAGTCAATTAATAAAATTCCCTGTTCTTGTCTTCGTGATGTTGATTTACTTTGGATGCATTTTTCTCTAGGGTATTTTGGTGGGGGCGTGCAAAAAAGCCTTGTATCACGAACATACTTAAATAAAACTTCTTATTCTTGGTGTTTGAGTACTTCCGGAAACGTCAAAGAAGTTTTTTTTGCTCTGATTCAAAGATATGCTGCTTGTACAATCGAAAGAACACAACCAGTATTTGTATTTGATACAGTTACTGTTAACGTTCAAGGACGGGAGATTCAATGGGAATGCCGTCAAGCGAGATACTTTACCGAAGATTTAGATGACGGTGTAAATTTAGAAATGATTGCTATACCTCCTGGAACCTTTACCATGGGTGCTCCAGAAAATGAAGCAGGAAGTAAAGATAGTGAGCGTCCCCAACACCAAGTGACTGTTCCATATTTCTATATGGGTAAATATCCTGTGACACAAGCACAATGGGAAGTTGTAGCTGCATTACCTCAAGTTGAACGGAAACTGAAATCTCAACCATCTCATTTTAAAGGTAAAAATCTTCCTGTAGAATCAGTTTCTTGGTATGATGCAGTTGAATTTTGCACCAGATTATCTAACCATACAGGACGAGAATATCGCCTTCCTTCGGAAGCAGAGTGGGAATATGCTTGTCGGGCAGGAACAACTACTCGATTTCATTTTGGTGAAACGATTACTCCTCAATTAGCAAATTACAATCAAAGTATTGGAAAAACTACTCCAGTTGGACAATTCCCACCAAATGCTTTTGGTTTATACGACATGCATGGAAATGTGTGGGAATGGTGTCAAGATACCTGGCATAAAAATTATGACGGAGCACCCACAGATGCTAGTATTTGGAACGATAATGATAATCGCTTAAAAATTCTCCGGGGTGGCTCTTGGATCTACAGTCCTAATAACTGCCGTTCTGCGTTCCGCAACGGTCTCGATAGGGCGGCGGGGCGCGTCAACATCCTCAAGTTTATCTGTTTTCGTGTTGTTTGCGCGTTCGATAAAATGTAAAATAATACTTTATACCTTCATTCTTGTTCTCTCTACTCTACTCTTCTTTTCTTTTCCCTTCTTTTCTCGCGAGTCGAATTTTTTAAACTTTTTTTTATTTTAAAGAAATATATTATTTATTGTCGCTCTCATGATGCTTAGAGATTGATACCTTAGCATTTGCAATTAGGGTAAGAAGTTTCTCAGAAATAATATCTTATCCAACATTTAGACTTGTCAAATTTTTGTAACTTTATTGTATTATTACCTTAGTTTGGTAATATTGTAGTACATAAAAACTACTTAAAATGTAGATAACTCTGTTTAAGATAATAATTTTTTGCCTTGTTAATTGCTTTTATATCCATTGGTTTTATATCCACCTATACTTAATCTGTATGAAGAGTAGAGAACAATGTTGGACATACTCATAAAATACTTTGTCTACGCCACAAAAGGGTACATCACAAAAATACAGCTTATTAAGTTTTTGTATTTAGCTGACCTTTATGCTGTCAAATGGACTGGGAAGCAACTTACTGACTTAAAGTGGTATTATTATCGTTTTGGTCCTTGGCATGAGGATATAGATACAGCTTTAGATAAAATGAATGGAAAAGAAATTAGTGTAGAAACCGAAGGTGGTAAAACGCTGGTGAAACTTGGTAAAGACGCAGGAAATATTGATGATTTGCAATTACCTACTAGCCTGAAATTGATGCTCGATAATATCAGAAGAGAATGGGCAGGTTCTGGGCTGGATAAAATGAAGCAGTTGTTAGATTATGTATATACCACTGCTCCAATGGTTGAGGTTAAAGATAAACATAAGCCAGAAGAAAAAGTTAGGCTTAACCTACAAGCCGAACAAGAAAAATTGATCGGTGAGTTGGATTAGGATTATCAAGTGGCTGGATATAAACCTAGACAGGGTTGGATATATTTCATCAATCCCTACCGCGTATCTCTTCGTTGTAAGCTGGGTCATACTCACATTTATAATTTGGATGAACCTGGTGAGATTTCCTGCAAAACTACTTCTTGCACGCAAAAAATTAATTCTAGTAGGGTTTTTCGTGGGGAACACCCTTATATTATTTGGACATCTAATAAATTTACAGATAATTTTAACTATATAGATACTTTTACCGTAATTCCCTTAACTTCAAGTACGCGAGAACGGGATAAAGGTTTACCAACAGCTTACCCAATTAATCCCACAAGTAGAAATGGGCTTGATAAACAGTCTTTTGCTTTAGCTCATCAGATTTGTACTGTTGATACTAGCTGTTTTAAAAATGGAAAGGGTGATTGGTTAACTAGAATTGGACAAATAGATAAAGCTGATAAGAACGCTGTAGAAGAACGTTTAAAATATTTCTTAAACATTCAACAAAATCCCAGTGATGACTGGTTTGTAAAAAATGCATCTCCAGAAGTTTTAAAGAAAGTATTTGATAATTTACCTGAAGAAAATAAACAATCTGCGCTTGAAGAACTTATTAATAATCTCAATTAATAACCTTCATTACCAAAAAACGAACTAGCAACCAATGCAGCTTGAGTGCGATCGCGCAAATCTAACCGATTCAAAATCCGAGTCATATAGTTTTTGACGGTTTTTTCGCTCAAATACAAAGTTTCAGCAATTTCCCGATTACTCGAACCTTTAGCAACTAACTGCAAAATTTCGATTTCTCTGGGTGTAAGTTCATCCCAACCAGGTGGTGGAGATTTGGAAACGGGAAGTTTTTGAGCCATAACTTTACCTATTCCCGGTCCTAGTTGGGTATAACCTTTATGTACTGAACGGATTGCTTGGGCTAATTCTTCTGAAGGTGTATCTTTAAGCAGATATCCGACAGCACCATAATATAATGCTTGGGTGACATAATCTTCATCTGCAAAGGTAGTAAGCACTAAGATTTTGATTTGTGGGAAAGCTTTGGTAATTTCTTTTGTTGCTGCAACACCATCCATTATCGGCATCCGAATATCCATTAAAATAACATCGGGCTGTGCAGTGGGAATCAAATCAAGTGCATTTTGTCCGTTTTCTGCTTCTCCGACGATTTCTAAATCTTTTTCTAGTTTGAGTAAGGCTTTGAGTCCGCGACGGATTAAATTTTCATCGTCAACTAATAATAAACGAATCATATTAATTTTAGGAGATATTTCAAAAGTATTAATAGCGATTTCCTTTTATATTGCTAAACTTAGAACGCTTATACAAGGGAACAGGGAACAGATTCTCACTCTTGTTGAGTGAATCTCTTACTCCTGACTCTTAATTCTTAATTCCTAATTCCTGACTTCTGACTTCTGAATTCTTCTCTATATTGGAAAGTCTGCAATAATTTTACATCCTGTATTTGGAGCTGTTTCCACATTTAAAGTACCACCAATAGCGAGAGTGCGATCGCGCATACTTTGCAAACCAAAACCGGTTGTATTTTGGTTGGGTTTAAATCCTTTGCCATTATCATGAATAATTAATTGTAAATTGTTAGATGTAAGACTTATGAAATCGCGAGCAATTTGTGATGGTTTGAGATTGCTTCCTTGCGTCGCAATGACTTTATTTGTGATGAACTCGCGAGTAATTTGTAATGGTTTGGGATTGTTTCCTTGGGTCACAATGACTTTATTTGTGATGGACTCATTACTAATTTGTGATGGTTTGGGATTGCTTCCTTGCGTCGCAATGACTTTAGTTTTGCCGTCTGTGGGTAAAGTTTTAAGGATAATATTAACTTCTGTGGCTTCTGCATGCTTAAAAATATTAGTGAATGCTTCTTGAATAATCCGATAAATAGCAATTTTAATTTCAGGTTTAATCGGTAATTTTAAATCTACCTCTAAATTTGGCGAAATATTACTGGAACGTTGAAAATCCTCAGATAAAGAAATTATTGCATCTTCTAAAGATAATCCAGCTAATGGATCTGCACGTAAAGTTGAAATTGATTGACGAACTTCTTTTAGAGCATTGGAAGCTAATTGTTTCGCTTCTGTTAAAAATTCTGTGGCTTCTTCTGGGTCAGTTTGCCATATTTTTACTGCTGCTTCTAAATGTAAATTTAAAACTGTTAAAGCATGACCGACAGAATCATGAATATCGCGAGCAATCCGATTACGCTCTTGTAAGGTTGCTAATTCTTCAACTTTTAAAGCATAGTTACTTAATTGAGCATTTGCGATCGCTAGTTGTTCGTTTGCAATACTTAATTTTTGACGACTTTGAAATTCTTTTAGTAATGCATTAATCGCCATTTGCATGAAAATTGTCCCAATCCCTAATGTTAATACAGAGGCTAGTATGGCAATTGTATATTGTTGTTTAGTTGCTAAAGGTTGAATGTATTGGACTATTTTCATACGTTGCAGTTGTGTGACTAAAGATAAAACTATAGCCAATCCACTAACTAAATAACGGCTGACACCACGAAATATTACACAATTACGAGCTATCAAAATAATATACAGTAGCGGAACTAGAAGAATTCCTCCAGCGAAT
>JAAUYD010083208.1_pt1 | contig 15411 bp, 7 predicted proteins | sample 7278101 | NCBI WGS metagenome assembly JAAUYD01 (sample SAMN14350128, study PRJNA611818) | marine sediment metagenome | isolation source: surface marine sediment (0.6m) | place: French Polynesia: Moorea | collected 2018-08 | reverse complement strand
TACGATTTCATCTCTTTGAACCGATAATCCGCTACATATGCGGTCAGGCCCTCACTCCAGTTGCCCTGGGAGAAATCCACATAAACCCCGTTACCCCACCAGCAATGAGCGATTTCATGACCCAGACTGGTATGAATGATAAACGGCAACTGCAGCACCCGACCCCCCAACAGCGTGTAGGAAGGAAAACCGAATCCAGTGGGGAAGAAATTCTCTACGACGGCAAATTTCTGAAATGGATAAGCCCCAAAAAGATCCGAATATAACGAAAGGTAATCGGCGGTCGCCTCCAGATATGCTTCAGCCAGGTGGTTGTTTTGCGGCAGTAAATAGGTCGCGACGGTGATATCGTCCACAGATTTCTCTTCAACCAGATACCGGGCAACCGAAAGGGATAGACCTTCTACGGGATAGGTTACCTCCCATGCGGATACGGTTTTGCCGCCGTTGACCCTGTGGCCAAGTGATCGGCCGGCCGTCACGGCGATCAGACCGGAAGGGGCTGTGACCGTTAACTTGTAGGTTGCCTGGCTGTCCAGGAGCTCAGGATACCAGCCGGCTCCAGCCAGCAGAAAGCTGCCTTGTTCCGAGATGGTGGCAGTCACACCGAATCCGGGGTTGTCCATGTTTGCGGGACGTGTCGGAACCGGATCGTCAAAAATGGCCGCATAATGGATGGCAACCCGCAATTCGCCGGACCGCTCATGGAGTTTGAGCGGTATCCGCAGGCGGCCATTATTAAAGTTGAATTCACGTGGCGTCTGGTTAACACGCGTTTCGACATGGGTTGCGCGTTTACTAAGGCGAAATTCAAGGACGCCGTTGCCATTGTTTTTGATGGTGACCTCATTTCGGCCGATTAACTTCTTTTCATTGGGGAACAATTCAATTTGAATGCGATGCGCTGCATCCAAGTCTGCAGCCTGTGAAAGTACGGCAGAGCTTAACAGTCCCAGCAAGATGCCTATTATCTTCAATCCGGGTTTTAGGTTATGAAATTCCATGATTCATTTTAAGTACTGTAAAGGATATGTCAAAATTCGGCAGATGATTGACTTCTCTTTTTAGGGTGTTAGTTTACCGGTATGAACACATTCGTGTATTGACCGAATATGAGAATCTTTCAAATTGCCCTAACCATGGGATGATTATTATTACCAGATTTTTAAATGGGTTATAAAATGGCGAAACAATCAAAAAAGCCCGAGGGACAGTACGTTCGCAAAGAAACATTCTGGTTGGTAACACTTCTGGCCCTGTCAGTGGGTTTTTTTGGGGGCGTAATGTTTGGCGTGTTTAAAACCGACACAGTGGACATGCCCGGACGGCCTGCACCTGCCCCAACAACGGCAACCGATCCCGACAACACCGGCATGATCGCCGCACTTGAGAAGGAAACCCGATCCAATCCCGGCAATCTGGAAGCATGGATTTCGCTGGGAAACGCATACTTTGATTCGGATCAATATGAAAAATCAATCGATGCGTACCGCAAAGCGCTGGAAATTAACCCAAACAATGCAAATGTCTGGACCGACATGGGCGTCATGTATCGTCGCAACGGCAATCCCCAGGAAGCGATAAAAGCATTCGAAAAAGCCATAGAGACGGATCCCAAGCATGAAATTTCTCGCATGAACAAAGGAATTGTGCTGCTGCATGATCTGCAAGATGCTGACGGTGCGATAAAAGCCTGGGAAGAACTGCTGAAAATTAACCCGGTTGCGATGGCACCCACCGGCCGATCCGTGGATGAAATGGTGCAGCAAATGAAAAAGCAGAAAAGCCAGTAGGACGACGCGGATGAGGCAATTTCTCAGGAAAATCAATTATTCGGGTAGCGCTGTCCGTAGATTTTTTGAATGTCTTTTTCAGCGAAATGATACTCCGTATTACAGAAATGGCAGCGTAACTCCAAGGGAAAAGGTCCATTATCCCGGATGTCTTTAAGTTCCTCGATCGGCAACAACGTCAACAGATTGCGGAGCCGTTCCTGATTGCAATGGCACATAAATTCAATCCGACGATTGGCTAAAAAGCGGGGTGAATAATCTCCAAAAGCGTCAGCGATCAGATTCTCCGGATCCTTATCGTTCGAAAACACTTCTCCCAGAGAAACTAAATCGGTTATCTGCTTTTCCATGCCGGCGGTCAATTCATCATCCGCCTGGGGCAAGGCTTGCAAAAACAACCCACCGGCCCCTGTCACCCGACCCTGCTTGTCGAATTTTATACTCAAATTAAAGGCCGTCGGGATTTGCTCGGAAATCAGGTAATAGTTTGCCAGATCCTGGGCGATATTGCCATATTTGAGCACGACTTTTCCGGTAAATGGCTGTTTGGCATCTTCTAAATGCTTGGTGACGGAAAGAAAACCGGCACCGAAAAAGGGCGATAGATCGAAGTCTTCCATGGGCTTTGTTATGGGTATCGTGACATTTTTCAAAAAACCGCGCACTTCGCCGAAAGCATTGGCTTCTACGACCAGTCCTTTAATCGGTCCCGAACAATCAAATTTTAGGGCGATCCGGTCATTGCTTTTTAAGCTTGCCGACATTAACCCTGCGCCTAAATAGGCTCGCCCCAGCACCAAAGTTTCCAGAATCCCCAGCTCGTGGTTGGCCCGCATTTCGTTGCCCATCCGCGTACCGTTCAAAATCACTCCGCGGACGGCGCCGTCGGACAGCAAAAAGTTGTAGAGACGATCCCTGGCACCTGCCAGCAATTGTTCTTTGAGGGTGTCTCCGTATGGCTTTTTCTTTATCATGTTCCTACTAACCGTTCACAGGTTCCAGGTTCCCGTTCAGGGTAATGGAATGACAGCTACCAGCATGCTGCGACCCCAATGCAGCAATGAAAAATATCCGAAGGCAGATAAAACCAAGGCAAGGCATGGTAACCACAGATACCTGTAGACGGACGATAATCCGGTCTTGAAATATTCGTTGGAAAGGATCAGGCACAGATGTAGCGGAGATAGAAGTACGCCGGCAAAACCGCATACCATGGCCAGCATCATGTAGGCAAGCATGTACTGGGTCTCGCCCATTGAATGGATCATAGGAATTAAAATAGGAAAGGTCCCGCCCACAAAAGCGATGGCTATGCCGCCGACCAACCCCACTACAAAAGGCAATAGCGCGATGATGACCAGCAGGGGTACTTTCAGGTTCATTAAATCGTTGCTGATCGCATCAATCGCCTGGCTGTCTGTTAATACTCCTTTAAAAAGGAATATCGCCAGCACCATATAAACCATCGTCAGAAGATGTTTATTGCGCAATACGTCGCGTGTCTGCCGGCCGCTAAAATTGTTTTTGCGCCATATCCAAAAAATGGCTATCGCCAGACAGACAATCAAGCCCGTTTCCTTGGCCAGGAAAAAGTCAGGGAAGAGCCTTGAAAGGAGCAATCCGGAGCTTAATCCCGGTACGATGACAATCAGTATCGGCGTGAGCTCATTTAAAAAGGGCATAATCGACGGGCGCCGGACATGGGCTACCTGAGGCCTTGATCTTTCGAGGATCCTTATAGCGTTCTGGCCAAAAATGATGGCTGTCAGCGTCAAGGGCGCCATAAAGAAAACAAAAACTGAAAGATTGAGGTCGGCAAGAACCACCGTCATCAGCACCCCCGGGTATAGCGGCCACCAGTACTCCCAGATATGGCGAAACCAGTAATTGACAAAGCTGAGCTGACCGCCGTTAAGCCTTACTTGAGCAGACAGTTCCTTGACCATTGGGGCAGAAAATGCTGCGCCGCCAGGCATCGGGAGGAGTCCGATAAGCGCCGGAAATATGGTCAGATTCAATCGTGGATTTGACACCAGTCCCCGGAAACTGGTCAAAAGTCGTTGCATTTGCCCGGCTTTTTCCATGCTGTTGCTTAAAATCAGGATGAGACTTACAATTAAAGCCAGAGAGACCGATTTCGGGTCTAACAGGGATTCGGCAGCGGAGACCGCGATGGCCCAAAGGCTTTCCTCAAAAAAAATCCCTAAAGCAATGGCGCCGAGCACGAAGGCATTTCCAAGTGACATCTTTTTGCGAATAGCCATGAGCATCAGCACAAAAACAATGGCCACCCGAAGCAGCGCCGGTATCTGATTTAACATAATCATTCAGGTTACGTTACGAGTTGCGCGTTACGAGATACGGGCTGCGTGTTGAACGTTGCGGGTTGCGAGTCCAGATATTGTAGTCCATTGCTGAATAATGACGTTAACTCCTTTAAAATTAAGCAATAGAATACCTCGTTAATCCAGAACCAAGTATCCAGTATCCAGCATCTTGATCGGTTTTAGGATGACCATTTTTTTTCAAATAATATGGCCAATTATAAACGAAATGACTTTGTCTGGCGTCATTCAATTTCTTTTTTAAATTTTAATGCGCGTTTAAAGTATTGTTCTAATTGTTGTTGGACGGCGCCGTAGACGGTTCCATCAGGATATTTACCGTCTTTATCTGCTTTTCCCGCCGGCACCCCGGTTAAAATTTCGATGCCTTCTTCCACCGTTGAAATCTGATAAACATGGAACTCCCGCCGTTTGACGGCATCGACGACGTCTTTTCTGAGCATGAGATTCCTGGTATTCGCCCGGGGTATGATGACCCCCTGCGTCCCACTAAGGGTCTTGGTTTTGCACACCTCGAAAAATCCTTCAATCTTTTGATTGACCCCACCGATAGCCTGGATTTTTCCCTTTTGATTGACCGAACCGGTGACGGCAATCCCCTGCTTGACAGGGATGCCCGATAGGCTGGAAAGAATTGCATATAGCTCGGTGGACGAGGCGCTGTCCCCATCGACGCCGCTATAGCTTTGTTCAAAGGTGATACTGATGGCCAGGTTTAGCGGATAATGCTGAGCGAATGTTCTGCCGAGGTATCCGGAGAGAATCAACACTCCCTTGTCATGGGTTTTGCCGCTTAATTTTGCTTCCCGTTCAATGTTAATGACGCCGTTTTCACCCATAAATGTTTCAGCCGTAATACGCATTGGGCGTCCGAATGAAAAGTTGCCGACCTGAAAGACGGCCAGACCGTTAACCTGCCCAGTGATCGCGCCCTCGACATCGATCATGATGGTCCCATCGCGATAGGAATCATGGGTTTTTTCTTCATAAAGATTGTAACGGAACCGATGTTCGTGAAATGCCTTGACGACATATTTATCGGAAATTAACCTGGCCTTGTTCCTGCGCGCCCAGTAGTCTGCTTCTTTTAATACGCCCAACAAAGGACCGAATCGGATGGAGAGTTTGTCTTTATCGGATGCGTATTTTTCACCATATTCCACGATGGCGGCCACACCTTTGGGGGTAAAGGGTAAAAGTCCTTCCTCTGCGCACACCCGGGCAATAAACCGGGCATATTGCTGAACCGTGTCCGGGCTTTTTTGGACTTCATCATCAAAATCCGCCCGCACCTTGAAGATCTTGTTAAAGCGCGGGTCATGGTCTTGCAGGATGTCAAAATTCTCATAGCTGCCCAATAATATTACCTTGACTTCGAGAGGGATGGCCGCCGGCCGTAGCGAAACCGTGCCGAATCCGGATTCCTCGGGAATATCCTCGATGTAAAGGCATTTTGTACGTAAGGTGCGTTTGAGTGTTTCCCATACATAGGGATTCATCAACACAGACTCCATGTCCATAATTAGATAACCGCCGTTGGCGTTTAAGAGGGAGCCGGCCTGAACCATCGTAAAGTCTGTCGTCACCGTTCCCATGTATGCTCGTTTTTCGATGCGACCCATCACATTGTGATAGGTGGGATTGGCTTCGAAGATAACCGGTGCCCCCTTTTTCACATCCTGGTTGGTTAAAATATTGACACGATAACGCTGAAGTTTGGATTGTTGAGGCAAACCAGCAATATTTTTCTCGCTGCTGTTGTTTTCCTCCGAGGGCATAAACAAATTGACGTTTTCGACGATGTCCTGTTCAACTTCATCTAAATGGGTCAGGATGCTCGGGTTGTCTTTAAATTCGGACCTGATTTTTTCCAAACGAGTTTTTACGACAGACAGCGTCGTTTCATCCATTAATTTTTCGATATCCGTGTGCAACGCAGATGTCAGTCTATCGACTTCCACAGAAGCAATCTCTATTTGAGACTGGACCAGGCGGATGTTCGCTTCAATTTCAGTTTTTTTTCTTTTTGAAAGCTTGGAGAAATCCTCAAGAGTAATCGGTTCACCGGCCACGATGGGAATCGTTTCAAACTCATCGTCAGATTTTACAATCTGAAGGTGTTTGTCCGCGGCAAACTTTTCAATCTTTTGAAACAGCTGGTTTTGTTTATCCGAATATCTTTTTTTGATGACGGTCAGCCGTTTCAAATAGGGTTTGCTTTCAAATGCCGATGGCAAATCCTTGGCTAAATTATCCATGAGTTTGGTCATTGATTTGCTGAGCCGGATAGCTTTACCGTCAGAAACCGCGATGGCTTTGGGACGGAATTGATCTTTAAAATTGCTGACCAGACACCAGCTATCCGGTGCGGGCAGGGTTTTGGCATGTTGGGTGACAATATCTCCGACGATGGTGGATTTTCCCGTGCCGGCAACACCGGTGACAAAAATGTTGTATCCGGGGCTCTTCATATTCAGCCCGAATTCGATGGCCTGGACCGCCCGTTTTTGACCGATGACTTCGTTAAGGGGTTTGATCTCCGACGTATTTTTGAACTTAAAAACCCTGTGGTCGCATATATCCCGAAGGTCGGCAGTTTTTACTTTATATTTTTTTGACATGTAGGCCCCCCGTATGTTCAATCAATGCGATGTATTATTTTCTGAAACCTTCATTTCTTTATAACATCTTGTCAGAAAAATACCCATCGTTGTCTAGCTACCCTGCAGGTACTTCTTTAACCACCTCGCCGTATGGGATTTTTTTACCGCTTTTAGAAGCTCCTTGGGTGATCCGCAGGCCACCACCCGACCACCTTCGTTACCGCCTTCGGGTCCTAAATCGATGATATAGTCGGCTTCACGGATGATCTCCATGTTGTGCTCGATGACTGCCACCGTGTTACCTTCATCCACCAGTTTCTGAAAGACGTCGATCAAGCGCTGCACGTCCGCCAAATGCAGACCTGTAGTGGGTTCGTCCAGGACATAGAGCGTGTGGCCGTCGGATCGTTTGACCAGTTGTTGTGCCAGTTTAATACGTTGGGCCTCACCACCGGAAAGGGTCGGACTGGGCTGTCCCAGACATAGATACCCCAGGCCGACGTCGCAGACAAACTGCACGGCCCGCCGTATGGCGGGAATGGCCGAAAAAAAGCGGGCTGCTTCAGCAAATGTCATCTCGAGGATTTCCGACATATTCCGACCTCGATACTGTACCGCTAGGGTTTCGCTGTTGAATCGTTTCCCCCGGCAAACCTCACAGAGGACATACACATCGGGCAAAAAGCTCATTTCAACTTTGGGCCGGCCCTGTCCCTTGCAGTGCTCACAACGACCTGCAGCGACGTTAAATGAAAAACGACCAGCTGAATATCCCCTGGCCCGGGCTGTGGGCGTCAGGGAGAAAAGCTTTCGGATCTCCGATAAAAAACCTACATAGGACGCCGGCACGGAGCGCGGGGTGCGACCGATAGGGCTGTGGTCCACTTCCAGCACACGGGTGAGTGCCTGCCATCCTGCGATATCCTGACATTTACCGGTCGGGCGACGCTGCTTCAACAAACGGTTGCGCAAACCTCGATAGATGGTTTCTTTGAGCAAGCTCGATTTTCCCGATCCCGACACACCGGTGACACAAATCAGGCAGCCCAGGGGAAGATCGGCCTTGATTTTTTTCAGGTTGTTGACCGCAGCCCCCCGAATTGAAATACTGGGCATTTTTTTGTAAGGCCGCAAGCGCGATGTTATTTTTTTTCGATGGCCGTCCATCAGAGCCCCGGTCACCGAGTGGGAAACTTTTCTCAAATCGGAAAGGCTACCGTAAGCGGCTACGCGGCCGCCGTCCTGTCCGGCTCCGGGACCCAGATCGACAATGGTATCGGCGGCCCGGATGGTTTCTTCGTCGTGTTCAACCACCAGAATGGTATTGCCCCTGTCCCGCAACGCTTTGAGGGCATCGATCAGGATGCGGTTGTCCTTGGCATGCAGGCCGATGGTGGGCTCATCCAGAATATAGCATACGCCGGTCAGGTTCGATCCGAGCTGGGCGGCCAGACGGATACGCTGGGCTTCTCCCCCGGAAAGCGTCTCCCCGCTGCGGGCCAGAGAAAGATAGGACAGGCCCAGCTGATTTAGCAGCGCAAGCCGGCTCAGCAGCTCGGCCACAATGGGTTCGGCCACCGGTTTCTCATGGGACTTGAATTTCAGTTTTTTGATGATCTCATAGACCTGCCGGGCCGGTTTTTGTACCAAATCCCAAAGTGTATATCGGTTGACTTTGACTGCCAGGGCCTGGGGCTTCAACCGGCTGCCGATGCATTTAGGGCAGATCTTTACAGCGGTATTTTCTTCATCTCCCGCTTCCCCGATAGTTCCCAGCCCGCTGCATTTCTCGCAGGCCCCCTGCTTGCTGTTAAATGAAAACAAACGGGGATCGAGGCTATCAAGACCGATGCCGCAGGTGGAACAAATGCCGTGCAAACTAAACACGTCTTCCTTGCCGCGCCGGTCTAAAATCACCAGGCTACCGGCGCCTTCCTCAAGGGCCCGGTCTATCAGAACTTCCAAATTCCCGTCCGAAAGACGTCCGATGACCAGGTCGATGTTGTGTTCGTGATAGCGGCTCAAGGCCATGCCCTGTTTCAATGGCGTTATTTTGCCGTCAATACGGGCCTTTTTGAATCCTTTTTTAAGGGCCCGGTCAAACACATCCTTGTGAAAGCCTTTACGGCCAGATACCTTGGGCGACAGCACCGTGGCTGGGGTATCGGGATAACGACCTCGGATCTGATCGACGATGGCGGCCCGGGTCTGGGCGGTCAAGCGGCGGCCGCAGCCCGGACAATGCTGTTTTCCCAGTTTACTGAAAAGCAATCTCATGTAATGGTAGATTTCGGTCAGGGTGGCCACGGTGGACCGGCGACTGGCATAACTGGTACGCTGTTCAATGGCCACCGTCGGGGCCAAGCCGGTGACCAGATCAACATCCGGTCGTTCCAAAATCTTCATGTATTGACGGACATAGGGTGCCAGACTTTCCAGGTAGCGACGTTGGCCTTCGGCAAAGAGAATATCAAAGGCCAGGGTAGATTTCCCCGAACCGGATACACCGGTCAACACCACCATTTCGTTGTGGGGCAAGGTCAGATTGATATCCTTTAAATTATGTTCACGCGCACCTTTCAATGCAATGGCGTCCGAGATCACCGGATCTGAATATGCTGAAACCAATTCGGCAACACCCACAGGTGAAGCTTTTTGAGGTTTCAAGCGTCCCGTTCCTTCTAAATAGGCTTTTAAGAACCGGCCGGTGTGAGATCTTGTGTGTTGCGCCACCTTTTCCGGTGGTCCGGTTGCGACCACCTGGCCACCGGCATCGCCGCCTTCCGGTCCCAAATCGATAACCCAATCGGCGGTCTTAACGACATCCATATTGTGTTCGATCACCAGGACCGTGTTGCCGCTGTCGACCAATCTCTGTAAAGCGGTCAGCAGCCTGCCGATGTCGTCAAAATGCAGGCCGGTGGTGGGTTCGTCAAATATGAATAATTTGCGGGAAAGCTTACCAGAGCCGTTGCCGACATAGCGAGACAGCTTGAGACGTTGGGCCTCGCCGCCGGACATGGTGTTGATCGGTTGGCCCAGTCGGATGTATCCCAGGCCCACGTCAGCCAACGGCTGGAGTGTCGATACGACCTTTTTTTTATCTTTGAAAAACCTCAGAGCCTGGTCAACTGTCATCGTAAGAATGTCGTGAATGTTGCTTCCCTGGTAACGGACATCCAGTACGTCGGGATTAAAGCGCTTCCCTTGGCAATCCGGACAAAGTATGAACACATCGGAAAGAAACTGCATTTCTACCTTTTCATACCCTTCACCCTTGCAGGTTTCGCAGCGTCCGCCGGCCACATTAAAAGAGAAGTGACCGGGACCAAACTTTCCGGCTTTGGCGGCGTCAGTATTTCCCAGAAGCTGGCGAATCGGTCCGAGGGCTTTCGTGTAGGTCAATGCATTCGCCCGTGGGGTGCGACCGATGGCCCGCTGGTCCACCAGCACGACATCATCGATATGACCCATTCCCCGAATGGCAGCGTGTTTACCGGGACGGCCCTCCTGGATCCCCAGAAATTTTTTGGCAGCTTTATAAATAATATCTTCAGCCAGGGTCGATTTGCCCGATCCTGATACACCGGTTAGGCAGACAAACAAGCCGAGCGGTATCTGCACATCGATCTTTTTTAAATTGTTTTCGGCAGCTCCCTTGATTGTCAGCCACCGGTTGCCGCGGGGACTTCGCCGTTGATCGGCAGCAGTGATTTTACGCCGACCCTTTAAATATTGCCCGGTAAGAGAGCCGTTAACGTCGGCCGTGGGGCCGAAATACATAATCTCGCCACCATGTTCACCGGCTTTGGGCCCCATATCCAGCAGAAAATCGCTTTCGCGAATGATTTCAGGATCATGTTCGACCACAACGACGGTATTTGATAAATCACGAAGACCTTTCAGTATGCGGATTAACCGATGGTTGTCCCGCGGGTGCAAGCCGATGCTGGGTTCATCCAAAACATAAAGGGTATTTACCAGCGAGGAACCCAAAGCGGATGCCAGCGCCACCCGCTGGACCTCGCCCCCGGAAAGGGTGCGCGACTGTCGATCGAGGGTCAGGTATCCCAAACCGACATCCCTGAGATAATCCAGACGATTGCGAACTTCCTCCCATACAAGCTGACTAGCTTCATCCTGGGGAGACATCGGCAAGGTCTTGAAAAAATCATGGGCTTGGTCAACGTTCATGGTGTAGATCTGTGCGATGTTCTGTCCACCGAGGCGGTAGAGCAATGTTTCTTCCTTAAAGCGCGTGCCGTTGCATTCGCGGCAGACATCATAGCTACGATAGCGGGATAGAAATACCCGTGCAGTCATTTTGTAGCTTTTGGATTCCAACCAGCGGAAAAACCCTTCGATGCCGTAATAATTGGGAGTTCCCTTGACAATGGCCTTTTTGTGGACGCCTTTCAATTTGTTAAATGGGATATTTGTCGGAATTTTTTGACGTCGACAGAAGTCCATCAAGTCAGCAAATTCCATGCGATCGTTGTCCGGATTACCAAAGGCTTTGACGGCGCCCTCTGCCAGGGAGAGTGAGTGGTCTGGTATGACGAGATCCATGTCAATGCCGATGGTGCGGCCAAAGCCGCGACAGGTGTCACAGGCGCCCATAGGACTGTTAAACGAGAAAAGATTGGGCAGAGGGGCGTTATATTCGATATTGCAATCAGCACAGGTCAGATGGTTGCTGAAGGCATAATGTTGGTCCGATCCCAGCCAGACATCCAGTCGACCGCCGCCGAATCGAAAGGCCAGTTCAAGGGAATCCAGCACCCGTTCTTTGTCTGCTGGACGCAGGATCAGCCGATCGGCCAGCACCGGTATCTCTATTTGGCGTCGTGCTGGCTGCCAGTCATCCAAAGCGACAATTTGTTTTTTGAGATACAATCGATCAAAGCCCATCTGCCTGAGCGCCCGTCGTACCTGATCCGGCGAGGAACCGTCAACCAAGTAAGGAAACGTGATGACGAAAGCCAACCCAGACTGTCGCTGTTGCAGCAGGTTCCAGATATGGGTCGGCGTCTCCGGTAATACGGGTTTGCCGCATGACCGACAGTGAAGCTGTGCCAGCCGTGCATACAGCAGCTTGACATAATCTGTAATTTCGGTCATGGTGCCCACCGTCGAGCGCGAGGTCCGGACCGGGTCCTTGCGGTCGATGGCAATGGCTGGTGGGATGCCTTCAATCTTATCAACCCGGGGGCGATCCATGCGATCCATGAATTGTCGCGCATATGGTGAGAAGGTTTCCACGTAGCGGCGCTGGCCTTCGGCATACAGGGTGTCAAAAGCCAGAGACGACTTACCCGACCCGCTGACGCCGGTCACCACGGTAATCTGATTGAGCGGGATGGCAAGATCCAGATTTTTAAGATTGTGCTGCCGGGCACCGCTTATTCGAATAGACTGATTTTTCATTCTAATGTAATTCCAAGGGCAGATGGGTATAGTTTGTCACATTATCAGAGAGAAAATTTTTACTAAAATTACATTATAAGTTATATTGAAGAATAAGCTAAAATTTGAAATGAACTAAAATGAGTAAAATGAATATTTTCGATTCCACAGGGCATAATCTAATTCCCTTTTATAAGATGGCAATCTGATTTTTGATCGAGGGGTTTCCGGTGAGCTTGATTTGCAATAAAAGCTTGGCCACCAGACACGAAGGCGCATAAAATCGTTTGGGGTTAATAAAAGTTGTGTTATACCAATTTTTCGCTGATTTTCTAAACACGGAAATCGAAATTAATTGTTGAAAAATGGACACTCAGGATACTGGTGACTGGAAAAAGGAGTCGCTCGTGCAGCGTAAGCGCTCCCATGGCCCTAACGCGTCCGCGACGTATTTCTGTGTCGCTCTTCTTCTATTTCTAAAATCGATAGAATACCTCGTTCATCAAGTATCGAGCATCCAGTATCCAGCATCTTAGTCAATTTCCGATGCAGCGTTTTTGTCCAAATAAAATGGCTCAATTACGATCGAAATGACAGGATCCGTAATACAGATGATTCGCTGCAGAATATTAATCATAATTACCGGGATATGGTCGATAGGCCTGCTTTTATCGAGCGGGTCCCAAGCGGCTGAAAATCTGGCGGAGGTAGAAGTTCCGCAAGCGCTATCTGCCGGACTTCATCATTTCCTCGATCTTGCCGATCCCGATAAAATCATCGCTTTTGATCCTAAAAAGATTGCCGGCGTGCTGGATTTCATCAACCAACCCGGCAAGGATGCTGCGCTGTATTATGCAGATAGTATCCTCAACGCTCCTTCAGCTTATTATGAATTTGATATTCATGAAAATCTTAAGAAGATCGTGTCATATTCGTTTAATCCCGATATTCCCGAGATCGCCACGATGCCTTCTTCGGCGCGACTGTTTTACTGGCTGGATGCAAGGCAGAATCGACAATCACCGCCGAGTATCATGAAGTACCTGGATCGGCTCAGCTCTCCGGTCGTTATCAAGGGTCTGCAACATGTGGAAATTACACCGGACACCCATTCGGGTGCTTACTACGCCTATAACATGCACCAAACCGTACTTATTTTTAAGTATCACCAACGCAACATCCTGGTTGTCGCATCCGAACAGGAGGATGTCTCCACAGTCGGCAGAAAAGGGTATGTACTGGGTGCGGATGATGACTGGGACTATCTTTATACCGGCAAAACCGGGCTGACACTCCCAGCGTTGGGTTGGGTTAAATCTTATATGTATGGGTCCAATGGGATCACTATCTATGATGAGGTCGACCCGGTCGCAGGGAAAGTTCGCTGTGCCGCGTTCAAATGGGTCCAGGCCGGCTGGTCTGGAATCAACATGGTGCGAAGGAAACATATTTACAGCGGTCTCAAACGTTTTGCAAAACCCATGAAAGAGATTCTGGAATATCATTCACTACCGACGGTGGAATCAATGGTCTGCAATTTTTCGCGGATCAGGGATTTTTCCGAAGACGCCCTCAGATCCAAAATGCAAATATATTCCGGCATTTTGCAAAATAGGTATAATGGGAGCAAGGGACATGCCAAAAAACTGCCTGCATATTTATTCAATGACAAAAACCACTGGGCCCAGATGTCGAAAGACGAAATGGAATCTGCCCTGGTGATAGAATATATGAAATATGCCGTTGGTAAAACGCGGCCAGATGAAGTGGCAGCACTTTTAGACTTGAAATGAATAACACTCCGGTAGTCATCGTAACCGGCGCGTCCCGTGGGCTTGGAGCGGCCGTGGCTCACTGGCTGGGCAAGGCAGCGGCGGCGGTCGCGCTAATCGCACGCTCCGAAGAAAACCTCAACGAAACCGGTGATAAGGTTCGACGTCTGGGTGGTGAGTCCCTGGTATGCAGAGCGGATGTCTCTCAGTATGATGCCTGCTGTAACGCCATTAACAAAACGTTGGATCGATTCGGACGGATCGATGCAGTGGTGAACAATGCCGCTGTTGTTCAACCGATTTCTGCCGTCGCTCAAAGCGATCCCGCCGATTGGCGATACAACCTAGAAGTGAATTTGCTCGGTCCGTACAATCTGATCAGAGCCTCCGCCGACGCTTTACGCCGGCAAAAGGGACGGGTTGTAAATGTAAGCAGCGGTGCCGCCAATTTGGCGTTGGAATCCATGAGTGCCTATTGCACCGGCAAGGCCGCCTTAAATCATTTTACTCGGGTCCTGGCGGTCGAGGAACCTGAATTGACGGCATTGACGGTACGACCGGGAGTGGTTGACACGGACATGCAGACCTATATTCGACAGGAGGGCCCCCAGGCCATGCCGTCTGACCAGGTGGACTTCTACCGGCAGCTTAAAGCTCGAGGAGAACTGGAGCCGGCAGAAATTCCGGCACGATCCATTGCCTGGCTGGGGCTTTACGCACCCCGGGAATTTAGCGGCAAGTTTCTGGATTATGATGATCCGCTTATTAGTGGACCCGCCCTGAAAGTGTTTGGGGAGCGTGTCACTGATTGAGCGAAAAATCAAATCCAACTTGTTTTTTAATCAATCAAATTATATGAGACACGCTTCTCTAACCCAAATAATCTTAATTTGTCTTTGTCTTTAGGTAAATATGGACATTCATTGGAACTGGGGTCAGAAAAGGTTGCCAGGTTAAGGGTGTTTCTGTTTCTCATTATGAAGGGATTGGATGATAAAAAGCGATTTAACCTCTTATTTTTGGATAATAAAGACAGCAAAATCGCATTCGATGATTCACAAACAATTTTTGCGCCCCAATTTAGTTTATGTTGTAAAACACCATCGCTGAAAAATGGCCGCGTTGAGCCAAGACTGAATCTTTCATGGTTTCTTTCTTTTAAGTATTGGATCGTGTAGTAATAAAGGGCGATAAGTGCGCCTCTTTTGACGTGCTTAAAATCTCCTTCTAAAACCCCTAATTTGGTTATTCTCGGCATACCATTCATCATCTTATAATCTATTATCACACCTGCAACAATTTTTTGTCCCTCTTTTATCTGGAGCAATTCGCCATTCTCGAAACTTGCTTTCATCTCTTTATAACTCATTTTGAAGGCCGCGTCGGTGTGTCTTTTTGAAATATATGGAAGATGCATTTTATAGTAAAAGAAATGGAAATCGGCGGGATCTTTTGTAGTAGAGTATCTAAAATTGCCTCGTCTTATTTTTCT
>JAAUYD010034055.1_pt1 | contig 15411 bp, 15 predicted proteins | sample 7278101 | NCBI WGS metagenome assembly JAAUYD01 (sample SAMN14350128, study PRJNA611818) | marine sediment metagenome | isolation source: surface marine sediment (0.6m) | place: French Polynesia: Moorea | collected 2018-08 | reverse complement strand
GTTGATGCGCACCTTGTGGTACACGTCGCCGTACAGCTCGGGGAACTTCTCGGGCTCGAGAATGTGCTCGAGCACGCCGAGCTTCGACTCCTCCTTCGTCTTGAAGCTCTCGGGGTCGTCGAGCACCTCGCCGTCGCGGTTGCCGAGGATGTTCGTCGAGTACCAACCCGAGAGGCCGAGCATGCGGGCCTTGAGCATCGGGCCGAGCACGGTCTTGATCAGCGTCTGGCCGGTCTTGAAGTCCTTGCCCGAGATCGGGACGCCACGCTCGACGGCGAGGTCGCGGAGCGCCGGGATGTCGACGGTGAGGTTCGGCGCGCCGTTCGCGAACGGCACGCCCTCGAGGATCGCCGCGTAGGCGTAGAGCATCGATGGCGCGATCGTCGGGTCGTTGGCGTCGATGGCTGCCTCGAACGCCTCGATCGACTGGTGGGCCGGGCCGGGCTCGATGAAGATCTCGGTCGAGGCCGCCCAGATCATGACGACCCGCTCGACCCCCTTCTCCTCGCGGAAGCGGTTGATGTCCTCCCGGATCGCGTCGAGCATGGCGCGCTTGTCGACCGAGTCCATCGTGTTCTCACCGTCGAGGCGCTTCACGTACGTGCGGTCGAACGCGGCCGGCATCGGCCGGACCTCGCGGAGCACGTCGGAGATGCCCTCGAGGTGCTTGCCGGACTCGAGCACGCCGGCGCGCTGCGCGGCGACGTAGGCGTCGTCCGGGAAGGGATCCCATGCGCCGAACACGATGTCGTCGAGCGAGGCGAGCGGCACGAAGTCCTTGATCAGCGGGCTGCGGGCGTCGGTGCGCTTGCCGAGCCGGATCGTGGCCATCTGCGTCAGCGAGCCGATCGGGTCGGCCTGCCCGCGCTTGGCGAGCTCGACACCGGCGATCAGGGTGGAGGACACTGCGCCGAGGCCGACCGTGAGGACGCCGAGCTTGCCGTCGGCGGGAGCGATCTGTCGTTCGTTCATACCCTGAATCGTAAGGGAATCCGTCGTCGCCGACGCATGAGTGAAGCAACTCTGAACTATTCTGCGCAGGGTGCAGGCGCCCATGCTCCCCGACATCTCGATCCGGCAGCTCGAGTACCTCGTCGCCGTCGCCGAGTCGTCGACCTGGGCACGTGCGGCCGACCGCATGGGCGTCAGCGCCTCGGCGCTGTCGCAGGGGCTCGCCGAGCTCGAGCGACGTGTCGGCGTCAGCCTCTTCGAACCAGCGGGGCGGCGCCGGGTGCTGCGGCCGGCGGCGACGCCCGTGCTCGATCACGCCCGCCGGGTCGTCGGGCTGACGCGTGACCTCCTCGAGTGGTCGGATCGGATGCAGACGGCCCGGGCCGGCCGGGTACGGGTCGGCATGATCGACGTGGCGGCCGTCGTGCACTTCCCGAATGTGCTGCGAACGTTCCGCGCGGAACGGCCCGCCGTCGAGCTGCTGCTGTCGGTGTCGCCGTCGGCGCGGCTGCTCGACGCGCTGCGGGACGGCGATCTCGACCTCGTGGTGTGCGTCGAACCTCCCGAGCCACGGCCCGGCGTCGAGCTCGCAGAGCTGCGGAGCGAGCCGCTCGCCGTGGTCGCACCTGCCGGAACGACGATCGGCGCCCCGTCGTCGTGGGGGCCGTGGTTGCTGTTCCCGTCGGGTTCGCACACCCGGCACCGGATCACCGAGCGTCTCGGCGAGCTCGGCGCGCCGGTTCGGATCGCAGCCGAGAGCCACCAACCCGACGTCCTGCTCCAGATGGTGGTGCTCGGCCTGGGATGGACCGTCCTCCCGGTCGACGCGTCGTTCGAACGCGTCGACGTGGTGATCGGGCCCGAGCTCGTCCGCCGCCAGCTCGTGCTGGCGACCCGTGCCGGCTCGGTCCACGACCCGGCGGTCGACGAGCTGGCCGAGCGCCTGCGGGTCGCCTGACGATCGTCTGCCCGCCCTCGCACGACGCGACGTCGATCGCCGGCGTCGGACGACCCGGTACGACTGGCTACGTTCGAGCAGATGCAGCTCGGGGTGCACATCGGTCAGCAGAACATGTCGATGGACGAGATGCGGGCGCTGTGGCGCCGCGCCGACGACGAGGGTCTCGACTGGATCTCGGTCTGGGATCACCTCTACGAGGCGCCACCCGCCGGCGGCACGATCCCGCACTTCGAGGCGATCGCGTGCCTCGGCGCGCTGGCGGCCGACACGCAGCGCGCCCGCCTCGGCTGCCTCGTGTTCTACGTCGGGTACCGCAACCCGGGGCTCCTGGCGAAGGCAGCGACGACGATCGATCACATCTCGGGCGGACGCTTCGAGCTCGGGCTCGGCGGCGGGTGGCACGAGTGGGAAGCCGAGGCGTACGGCTACGACTTCCCGTCGGTGGGGGAGCGGCTCGACATGCTCGACGAGGCCGCCGGCCTGATCACGAGCTACTTCACGAACGATCGCACCACCCACGACGGCGAGTACTTCCGGGCTTCGAACGCGTCGATGCTCCCGGCGCCGGTGGGCGGCACGATGCCGCTCTGGATCGGCGGCGTCGGCGAGAAGCGGACGCTGCGGATCGCCGCTCGATGCGCGGACGGATGGAACGCGGCGTACATCTCACCCGACGAGTTCGGTCGCCTCAACGACGTGCTCGACGCTCACTGCGCCGACCTGGGCCGCGACCCGTCGACGATCGAGCGGTCGATCAACGTCATGTTCGACCTCGGTCGCTCCCACGCGGACCTCGCGGCCCAGTGGGGCCCGATGTGGGAGCGGGTGTCGGGTGGATCGCTCAACGGCAGCCCGGAGGACGCCGTGCAGCGCCTCCTCGAGTACCGGGACGCCGGTGCGGACATGGTCAACGTCGCCGTCCGCGCGCCGCTCGACCGCGACATGGTCGACGCCTACCTCAGCGAGACCGTCCCGGCGGTCAGGGCGGCCGTCGCGGATGCCTGAGGTGCTCGCTCCCCGCGTCCCGCGCGGCGTCCGCCGCGGCACCGGCGGCGAGCCGGAACCGGCGTGCCAGCTGGCCGTGGCGTCGTGATCAGCTGTCGATCCCGCTGACGACGTCGCCGACGGCGATCGCCCCCGGGGAAGTGACGACAGCGCCGATGCCGAGCTTGTTGTCACGCTCCTTGATGACTCGCTTGAGCACGCTCAGATCCTTGTCGATGCCCGGCTGGGCGCGGCTGATCATGATGCAGCGGTCGATCGGCTTGCGGATCGACAGTCGTGCCGCGCCCACGGTGACGTCGCCGGCCAGCGTCTCCTCGCCCGAGCCGTCGAGGATCAGGTTGATGCGGAATCGCCGGCGATCCCACTCTCCGAGCGACGCCCGTGACACGAGGGAGATCTTCGAGCGGCCGTCGTGGAAGGTGCCGCCCGAGCTCTGCCACTGCATCCAGTCGGCCTCGTTGTCGACGTCCATCGGGTTCTCGAACGTGCCGGGCCCGTCGGACGCGGCCCGGAGCTCGACCGGACGGCCGAGTCGAGCCGAGAGCGCGGCGTCGTCGGCGAGCACGGCACCGTGCTCGTCGGTGATCACCGGGCGACCGCCGTCGAGACGCGACGAGAGGAACAGCAGGTCGGGTTCCCGGCGCGCCGTCAACACCATGCCGGTCGCCGGGTCGTAGAGACCCCACTGCCGGTCGCCGGCGATGCCGAGCTCGTCGACGTCGGCGGCGTCGAGCTGCTCGCCACCGAGCGACTTCACCGGGAACCGCCAGATCTCCGAGACCGTGAGCACGGCCGGACCGTAGCAGCGGTCTCGCGACCATCCGTTCGTGCAGCGCAGTTCTCCATGGTCGCCCGTGTGGCGAGCGTCACAGCTGATCCTTAGAGCGTCCTTAGGAACGCCGACGATCGTGACCATCGAGAGCCGGGATCCGCCGACAGGCGGATCCCCCGACAGACGGAGAGACCAATGGCAACCCCCACCACCCCCCAACGTGGGCCGAAGCGCAGCGCGGCCCGCTCGGTCGCCATCGCAGCGTTCGGGCTGAGTGCCGTGCTCGTCGCGCCGGCCGCGGTGAGCGCGGCGACGGCGTCGAGCGATGCGCCGGAGACCTCCGAGGACGAGGCAGCGCGGATCCAACAGCGTCTCGAGCGGCTCTGCCTGCGCGCCGAGAACGTGCAGGTTCGTGTGCAGAACCGGATCGAACGCCTCGAGGGCGACGCCGAGACACGCGGCTCGCTCGCCTGGCTGCAGGCCCGGGTCGAGAACGCGCAGCGTCGCGGCTGGGAGGACCGCGGCACGATGCTGCAGAACCGGCTCCAGATCCGCGAGATGTCGCTCGAGCAACTCCGCGAACGAGCGGTGCACGTCGAGGACATCCTCGACCGCTGTGCCGAACTCGATCAGTGAGCGCTCACCGCACGTTGACTGCAGTCGCGGCGGCGGTCTTCGTCGTCGCCGGTTGCGGCTCCGGCGACGATTCGTCGGGCGTCTCGACGGCGACGACGGGATCCAGCGTCGAGTCGCAGGTCGAGGCCGTGGACACGTCGTCGCAGAAGACGAGCTCGGCTGCGCCCGTCGATGGCAGCGTCGCAGTCGACGACACCGATGTCTCGGTGGTGACCACGTCCGGGGGCGACCTCGTCGACCTCGGCGAGGTCGACGACGGCGGGACCGTTGCGACGACCGATGGCGCCGACCCGGCCGCTGAGCTCGAACCGGCACCGGCGACCACGCAGCCGTCGACCCCGACGACTGCCGACGAAGCGGAGCAGGGCGGCGTCGACGAGGTCGTCGAGCCGCCGATCAGCGAGGCGGAGCTCGCCGAGCTCGAGGCCGTGCTCGACGAGATCGAGGCGCTCCTGGACGACGTCGATGCGCAGCTGAGTCAAGATTGACCCCGTGCCAGCTGGTCGCCGGATCCTGATCGTCGAGGACGACGCCGAGGTTCGCGACGCGGTCGCTCGCGGCCTTCGGTTGCACGACTTCGAGGCGGTCGGGGCCCGCGACACCGATGCCGCTCGGGCCGAGATCGCCAGACGTCGACCGGATCTGATCGTGCTGGACGTCGGGCTCCCCGGGCAGTCGGGCACCGAGTTCTGCGCCCAGCTGCGCGCCGACGGGTGGGACGTCCCCGTCCTGGTCCTCTCCGCCCGCGACGCAGTGGGTGATCGCATCGTCGGACTCGAAGCAGGCGCCGACGACTACGTCGTCAAGCCGTTCGATCTCCAGGAGCTGGTCCTCAGGATCGAAGCGCTGCTCCGCCGGGCGCCGACGACGGGCGACACCGACGTGGTCGTTGCGGGGGCACTGTGGATCGACGTCGACCGCCGACTCGCGTCGGTCGAGGGCGAGCGGATCGAGCTGTCCGGCCGCGAGTTCGACCTGCTGACAGCGCTGGCTCGCAACGCCGGCATCGTGCTGAGCCGCGTGCGGCTCCTCGAGCTGGTCTGGGGCTACGAGTTCGACGTCGACACGAACGTGGTCGACGTGTTCATCGGCTACCTGCGGCGCAAACTGGGTGCCGTCGAGTCGGCGCCGGAGATCGAGACGGTCCGCGGGGTCGGGTTCGTGCTGCGCGCGTCATGAGGCTCGCGACGCGCGCCGGGCTCGCCGCCTTCGGCGCCGCCCTGATCGCCGTCATCGGTGTCGTCGTCGTCGTTCAGGCACGCTTCGTGGGCGAGTTGGAACGGCAGACCGACGACGAGCTCGAAGCGCGGCTCGCCAGCGCGCCGATCGTCGTGGCGGTCGCCGAGCAGCTTGCGATGTCGGAGCTGCGGCTCACGATGCCGGCGACACGGGTCGTGGCGGGCGACACGGGGTCCATGATCGACCTCGGTCGCGTGCCGCCGTCGATGCCGGCAGACACCGGCGAGGGCTTCGTGACCGTCTCCGCGGACGGCGAGCGATGGCGCGTGCTCACGACGGACGTGACGAACGTGCCACGGGTCGGCGACGTGGCCACCGTGCAGCTGATCGCACCCCTCGGCGATGTCGACGACCGGATCCGCAGCCTCCGCCGCCGGCTCACCATGATCGGTCTGATCGCTGCGTTGCTCGCCGGGGCCGTCGGCTACCTGCTCGGGCGGCGAGCCGCGATGCCGCTCAGCCAGCTTCGGACCGACGCTGCCGCGATCGACCGCGACGACCCCGCCACCTGGCATGTCCACGAGCGATCGGGCACGCCCGACGTCGACGAGGTCGGTGCGGCGCTCAACAGCAGCCTCGCCGACCTCGCCGCGGAGACCGCTCGACGGAACGCAGCCCTCGAGGCGGCGCGGGGGTTCGCCTCCTCCGCGACCCATGAGCTGCGGACGCCGATGCAGTCGGCCCGGACGAACCTCGACATCGCGGCGAGCGACGCTGCGAGTGGGGCCGACCGTGCTGCGGCGCTGGCGATGGCGCGAGATCAGCTCCAACGCGCCGGGACGGGTCTCGCGGCGGTTCGGACGCTCGCCGACGCCGAGTTCGCGGATCCGGCGTGGTTCCAGCCCGTCGATCTGGCCGAGATCGTCGACGGAGTCGTCGCCGCCGAGACGGCACGTGCGGACGTCGTCGTCCGGGTCGAAGCGTCACCGCAGCCGCCCGTCCCGCTGTGGGCGGACGGCGCGCAGCTCGCCGTCGCCAACGTCGTTCGCAACGCCGTACTGCACGGCGGACCCGCCGACGGGTCGCCGGCGGAACTGGTCGTCCGGGTCGATGCCGGCGCGGTCGCGGTCGAGGACAACGGCCCCGGCATCCCCGCACCGAACCGCGACCGAGTGCTCCGACGATTCGAGCGAGCCGGAGCAACAGGGCCGGGTTCCGGTCTCGGGCTGGCGATCGCACACCAGGTCGCGATCGCTCACGGCGGGTCGGTGACCATCGACGACAGCCCGCTCGGCGGCGCTCGGGTGGTCGTCGACTTCGGCTCGGCGCGGGGGTCGTGAGCGGAGCCGCGCCAACAGTCCGCCCCGTTGCGGCGCCCACCCGCGCTTGTGTTCCACCCGGAGTTCTGTCATGCTGTCGCCTGATGCGTGCAGCACCTCGCGCCCTCGTAGTACTCATCGACTAGCGCACCGGCTTCACCTGCCGCGTGCGCCCCGACCTCCCGACGACGGGAGGTCGTTTCGTTTTTCGCCCACCGACGTCCGCCCACGACCCCCTTCGACCAGGAGACCAAGCCATGACCCGAATGACGGGAGCCCAAGCCCTCATCAAATCGCTCGAGATGGAGCAGGTCGACACCGTGTTCGGATTGCCCGGCGGTGCGATCCTCCCGGCCTACGACCCGCTGATCGAGTCCTCGATGCGCCACATCCTGGTACGCCACGAGCAGGGCGCCGGCCACATGGCCGAGGGTTACGCGCACGTGACCGGGCGCGCCGGCGTCGCCGTCGTCACGTCGGGTCCGGCGGCGACGAACATGGTCACGCCGCTGATGGACGCCTACATGGACTCCATCCCCACCGTCACGATCACCGGACAGGTGGCCAGCTCGGGCATCGGGCTCGACGCGTTCCAGGAGTGCGACACCGTCGGCATCACCCGGTCGTGCACCAAGCACAACGAGCTGGTGCTCGACGCCGACGACATCCCGATGGTGGTGCGGCAGGCCTTCCACATCGCCACCACCGGCCGCCCCGGCCCGACCCTGGTCGACGTCCCCAAGGACATCCTCCAGAACGAGATGAGCTGGTACTGGCCGAGCGACGACGAGGTGTCGGCGTCGTTGCCCGGCTACCGGCCGACCACGAAGGGGCATCCGCGCATGATCAAGGAGGCGGCGCGCCTCATCATGCAGGCCGAGCGCCCGGTCCTCTACGTCGGCGGCGGCATGCTCAAGGCGCGTGCCGCGGAGGTGCTGCGCGAGCTCGTCGACCTCACCGGCATCCACGTCGTCACGACGCTGATGGCGCGTGGCGTGTTCCCCGACAGCCACCCGCTCAACCTCGGCATGCCCGGCATGCACGGCACGGCGACTGCCACGACGGCGATGCAGAAGAGCGACCTGCTCATCAACCTCGGCGCCCGCTTCGACGACCGCATCACCGGCAAGGTCGACTCGTTCGCGCCGGAGGCCAAGATCATCCACGTCGACATCGACCCGGCCGAACAGGGCAAGGTGCGGCGCCCCGACGTGCCGATCGTCGGCGACTGCCGGCTCGTCACCGAGGAGATCGTGAGGGCCATCCGCGACCTCAAGGAAGGTGGCGCCGAGCAGCCCGACACGAGTGCCTGGAAGAGCCGCATCTCCGGCTGGCAAGAGCAGTTCCCGCTCACCTACGAGCGCAGCGAGCCGGGCGCCGCGCTGAAGCCGCAGCACTGCCTCGAGGAGCTGCGCGACGCGGCGCCCGAGGGCACGATCCTCTGCTCCGGCGTCGGGCAGCACCAGATGTGGTCGTCGCTGCACTGGAACTTCGACGAGCCGTACACCTGGGTGAACTCGGGTGGCCTCGGCACGATGGGCTTCTCGGTCCCCGCTGCGATCGGCGCCAAGGTCGGCCGGCCGGATCACACGGTGTGGGCCGTCGACGGTGACGGCTGCTTCCAGATGACCGCGCAGGAGCTGGTGACCGCCACGGTCGAGCGCATCCCGATCAAGGTGGCGCTCCTCAACAACAGCTACCTCGGCATGGTCCGCCAGTGGCAGGAGATGTTCTACGACGAGCGCTACAGCGAGGTGTACCTCTCGACCGACGTGCCCGACTTCGTGAAGTGGGCCGAGTCGATGGGCTGCGTCGGCATCCGGGTCGAGTCGCCCGAGGAGGTCGCCCCGGCGATCGAGAAGGCGAACGCGATCAACGACCGCAGCGTGGTCGTCGAGTTCCGCACCGACTCCGACGAGAAGGTGTTCCCGATGGTGCCCGCCGGCGCGTCGAACGACGAGCTGATCGTGCACCCGACCCAGCAGACCATCCGCGATCGACTCGCCTGACCAGCGTTACAGAAGGTGTCAGACACCTTCTGTAACGCTCTCGAGGAGCACTCTCATGACTGCCATCAACCCGTTCGGTTCGTCGTTGAACCACCACATCCTGTCCGTGCTCGTCCAGAACCGGCCCGGCGTGCTGGCGCGCGTGGCCGGGCTGTTCGCCCGGCGCGGGTACAACATCTTCTCGCTCGCCGTCGCGCCCGCCGAGGACGAGGGGATGAGCCGCATCACGATCGTCGTCGACGTCGAGTCGGCGCCGCTCGAACAGATCACCAAGCAGTTGTTCAAGCTGATCGACGTCGTCAAGATCAGCGAACTCGATCCGCGACGCTCGGTCGAGCGCGAGCTGCTGTTGGCCACGGTGCGCGCCGCCCCGTCCGAGCGCGGTCAGATCGTCGAGCTGGTCACGATCTTCGAGGCGAAGATCCTCGCCGTCGCCGCCGAGGCGCTGACGATCAGTTTGGAGGGCCACCCCGACAAGCTGGATGATTTCGAAGAGCTCATCGGGGGCTACGGCCTCGTCGAGCTCCAGCGCACCGGCAGGGTGGCGCTCCCGAAACTCGATCGCGGCGCTCGCCTGCGCGCCGTCTCCAACAAGCAACAGACTGGAAAGGTGGGCTGATGGCCGCCAACGTGTACTACGAAGCCGACGCCGACCCCACGATCATCCGCGGTCGCAAGGTCGCGATCATCGGCTACGGCTCGCAGGGCCATGCCCACGCACTCAACCTCAAGGAGTCCGGCGTCGACGTGTGCGTCGGCCTCCGCGACGGCTCGTCGTCGAAGCCGAAGGCCGAGAACGCGGGCCTGACCGTGAAGTCGCTCGACGACGCCGCGGCGTGGGCCGACGTCATCATGATCCTCGCGCCCGACACCGAGCAGAAGCGGATCTTCGACGAGCACATCGCCGGCCACCTCCAGCCCGGGGACGCCATCGCGTTCGCCCATGGCTTCAACGTGCGATTCGGGCGCATCGCGGCGCCCGAAGGCGTCGACTGCATCATGATCGCGCCCAAGGGTCCCGGTCACCTCGTGCGCCGCACGTACGTCGAAGGTGGTGGCGTTCCGGCGCTGATCGCCGTCGACCAGGACGCCACCGGCAACGCGAAGGCGCTGGCCCTCTCGTACGCCGAGGCGATCGGCGGCGCGCGCGCCGGCGTCATCGAGACCACGTTCCCCGAGGAGACCGAGACCGACCTGTTCGGCGAGCAGGTCGTGCTGTGCGGCGGTCTGACCAAGCTCGTGCAGTACGGCTTCGAGACGTTGGTCGAGGCCGGCTATGCGCCCGAGATGGCGTACTTCGAGTGCCTGCACGAGGTGAAGCTGATCGTCGACCTCATGTACGAGGAGGGCATCGCGGGGATGCGCTACTCGATCTCCGACACCGCGGAGTACGGCGACCTGACGCGTGGGCCACGCGTCATCACCGAGGACACCAAGGCGACGATGAAGGAGATCCTCGGCGAGATCCAGTCCGGCCAGTTCGCCGACGAGTGGGTCGCCGAGAGCGAGTCCGGTCGGGCCAACTACCACCGACTGCAGGACGAGGGCAAGCAGCACCCGATCGAGGTCGTCGGCGCCGAGCTGCGGGCGATGATGCCGTGGATCAGCGCCGGCAAGCAGAAGGTCGCCGAAGCGAGCGGCGGCGACAGCTGAGTCGGGCCGGATCGCCCGATCGCGGCGTTCCGTCTCGCCGCTCGCTGCCCATCAGCCAGTTCGGGTTCGTCGCATCTTGCGCTCGGCCGATCCGCCTCCGACTCGGAAACCTGAATGCCTCGTCGGCGATGGTGGCGCCGTGCGACGGGCTCGGATCGGTGCCCCGCGCTTGCGGGCCAGGACCGATCGGGCGTCAGGGGAGGCGGTCGACGCGGCGGGGCGGGTCGTCGGTGTATGCCGCCCGGCCTCGCCGGAGGCGCTCGAACTCGATCACGACCCGCCACAGGCCGTCGCGACGTTCGCCGCGATCGGCCTGTGGCGTGCCGTCTGCCGTGGTACTGGCATCGGCGACGTCGGTGGGGGAACGGTGGTCGGTCCGGCGTCGCACGATGAACAGACGCGCCGGCTCGACCAGAAGTCGCGAACAATCACGAGAATCTCAGCTGACGGCGACGCGGCAGGCGATCCGCATCATGGCGTCGACACCTCGCTTGAGCTCGTCGTCGCCGATGCGCGTCGCCTCGCCCGACTCCTCGAGGATGTCCGAGACCGTCATCATCGCCAGCGCCTCGAGGCCGTTGATCGCCGCGACGGTGTACATCATCGCAGCCTCCATCTCGACGCCGATGTGGCCGACGCGCTTCCACCGGGCGAACGTGCCGGGGTCGGGGTCGTAGAAGACGTGGCTCGACACGATCGGGCCGACGTGGACCTCGGCGCCCTGCTCACGACTCAGCCGCACTGCGGTCTCGACGAGCTCGAACGTGGCGGCGGGAGCGTAGGAGTCCATCTGCGCCAGCCGGAGCGCGGTCGGGTCCTCCGGCGTCGCGCTGATGCCGATCGCCGTGTCGCCCATCTGCATGCCCTCCTTGAGGCCGCCGCACGTGCCCACCCGTACCAAGCGCTTCGTCCCGAGCATCACGAGCTCCTCGAAGACGATGCCGGCCGACGGGCAACCCATCCCCGTGGTCTGGACGCTGATCGGCGCGCCCTCGAACGTGCCCGTGAAGCCGAGCATGCCGCGCTCCTCGTTGACCAGGCGGAAGCCGGGATCGAAGAACGTCTCGGCGATGTACTGCGCACGCCTCGGGTCACCCGGACACAACACGTTCGGGGCGTAGTCGTCGGGCTCGGCGCGCAAGTGGATCGGCATGGCGCCAGCGTAGAGTCGCGAGCGATGAACAAAAAGACGGCGCCGTGACGACCGACCAGCCCACGCCGATGGCTCCCCAGTTCGGGGAGGGGTCCGCCGGCTCCGGCGCCGAGGCGGTGCTCGTGAGTACGGTGCTCGGGGTCCGGGACGGCCCCGTCGGTTCGGCGTGGACCACGGCGCTGGCCACGCCGACGATGGGGCATTCGCCGTTCGTCGTGGTGGCCAAGCCGAATCTGCCCGTCGTGCCGTTCACCCTCTTCGTGCCGGCGATCGGTGTGACCGATCAGCGACACGCCGAGCTGACGCTGGGCGCGGGGCAGGCGGGCGTCGCCGCTGCGGTGCTCGACCTGAAGATGGACGACCCCGACGGTGAGCTCTGCCTCATCGTCTCGGCGTGGATCGATCCGCAGGCCGACGACGAAGACGCCGTGTTCGCGAATACCCGCGACGCGACGATCGCGGCGCTCAAGGTCGGGGCCGCAGGAGGTCCGTGGCACGGTCACCTCGTCGAGATCGAGGTTCCCGAGAACCCGTACTTCCGCTCGGGTCGGTCGTAGCGACACCGTTCCATCCCAGCGCCACTCCCGTCGCAAGTTGTCTCGGACACAACTCGCGACGGGTCGGCTTCAGCGGTCGGAACTCAACGCCGGCATCGGTGGGGCCGGTCGTAGGATGGCCGACCATGCTGCACCTCTACGACACCGCGACCCGAGAGGTCCGTGAGCTCGCCCTGCGCGAGCCCGGGAAGGTCAGCATCTACGTCTGTGGGCCGACGGTGTACGGCCCGGCGCACATCGGCCACGGCCGCGCCACGCTGACGTACGACATCCTCCGGCGCTACCTCGAGTGGTCGGGGTTCGAGGTGCGGCTGGTCTCCAACGTCACCGACATCGACGACAACATCATCAACCGTGCGGTGCGGGAGGACCGCCCGTGGCAGGACATCGCCACCAAGTGCGAGGCGATGTGGTTCAAGGCGATGCACGGCATCGGCGTCGAGCGACCGAGCGACGTGCCTCACGCGACCGAGTACGTCGACGAGATGGTCGAGCTGATCGGCGAGCTCGTCGACGGCGGCAACGCCTACCTCACCGACGACGGCGTGTACCTGGCCGTCGAGACCGTGCCCGACTACGGGTTGCTGGCCCACCAGTCGCTCGACGACATGCGCTCGGGCGGCGGCGATCGCGAGGTGTTCGGCGCCGGCGACAAGCGCCACCCCGCCGACTTCGTGCTGTGGAAGTTCTCGAAGCCGGGCGAGCCGTCATGGCCGTCACCCTGGGGCGGCGGACGGCCCGGCTGGCACAGCGAGTGCGTCGTGATGAGCCTCGGCCTGCTCGGCGAGGGCTTCGACCTCCACGGCGGTGGCCAGGACCTGCGCTTCCCGCACCACGAGAACGAGCGTGCCCAGGCCGCAGCGCTGGGCAAGCGCTTCGCCACGCATTGGATGCACAACGGATTCGTCGTCGATGCCGAGGGCGAGAAGATGTCCAAGAGCCTCGGCAACGTGTCGAACCTGCTCGACTTCATCGAGGCGTTCGACCCGCGGGCGTACCGCATGACGTTGCTGCAGTCGCACTACCGCCGCCCGGTCACGTTCACGCAGGAGAGCGTCGACGCGGTGGTCAAGTCGTTGGCAGGCCTCGACGCGTTCGCAGCACGCACCGCCGACGTGCCGGCTGCGCCGCCCGATCCGGCCGTGCTCGAGGAGTTCCGCTCGGCCATGGACGACGATCTCGACACGCCGCGGGCGACCGCGCTGCTGTTCGACACCGTACGTCACGCCAACGCGGCGCTCGACGCAGGTGACGACGCAGCCGCGGGCCTGGTCGCCGCTGCCAACGAGATCGCGGCGACGTTCGGACTCGAGCTGCACGCGGCCACGGACGTACCGGCCGAGATCGCCGCCCGCGCCGCCGCCCTCGATCAGGCGCGTGCCGGGAAGGACTACGCCACTGCCGATGCGATCCGCGACGAGCTCCAAGCCGCCGGCTGGATCGTCGAGACCACACGCGACGGCACGTCGGTCCGCCGCTGACACGCGGCAGGCGGGCCCCGCCGTCCGGCTGATGCAAGCCCGCCGGGAACGGCGAGAGCCGGGCCCGCGGGAGGCACTGCGAACCCGGCTCTCGAAGCCGCTCGTCCCGACCGGGGGGTTCGGGCGAGCTGGGTGGTGGGGGTTGATCAGTCGCTCAGGGCAGGTCGATCGGGCGCATCACCCGGTTGATCCCGTGGGCGAAGCCGTTGGCGGCCTCGCCGCCGATGTTCGGCCGGACGACGCGTGCGTCGCGGTCGTTGGTGTCCGCATCGACGAGCTGCACGTAGCGGAACCAGAAGAAGCGCTTGACCTTGACGTCGAGCGTGGCCCCGTCGAGCAGCGTCGGGATCGTCGCACCGTTGCTGGCGAGCGCGTCGCGGTACGAGATCTTCGCCGGGACGACGTGGTAGGCGAGGACGTTGCCCACGGTCTCGACGCCGAGGCCGACGACGGCGGCGAAGACCTCGGCCTCCGAGCGGATCCACTGACCGGAGATCTCTTAGACGAGGCGACGGAACGCTGCGTCGTTGGGGAGGAACGCGGTGAGCTCGGCGTCGGGGTTGGTGGCGCCGGCCACGAGGTCGGGGAAGAGCAGGTTGCCGTCGGCGTCGGTCGCCAGGATCGCCTGGGTGACGATGTCGTAGTCGCGGGAGCGGCGGTCGAACCCGTCGGCGTTGTCCTTGGCCGAATCGGACAGCAGCACGTCGGCGAGGGTCACCGGCGCCGTCGAAGCGCCGTCGTCACTGCTGTCGTCGTCGTCGGCGGATGCTCCGGTGGGGGCGATGGCGACGGCGCCGATGGCGACGGCCATCGAGGCGATGAGGGTCTTGCGGGTCCTGCGCATGGTTGCTCCTGAGGGGGCGTGATGGGTGGGAGGGAGGTCGCCGCTCGACGGCGACTGTCCGGCTCTACGGGGCGCCTCGGGTGCCTGGATGCACGATCGTCAGGAATTCCTCAAGTTACCCATGAGTAGACACGACTGTTACCACCGGGTAACTTGGATGCATGGGTGATTTCTCGTTCGAACTCAACGAAGACCAGTTGCAGCTGCAGAAGTGGGTCCACGGCTTCGCCGAGGACGTCATGCGGCCCAATGCACACGAGTGGGACGAGAAGGAGGAGTTCCCGTACCCGATCGTCGAGCAGGCCGCCGAGATCGGCCTGTACGGCTGGGAGTTCGTCGCCGAGGCGATGATGAACGACCCGACGGGGCTCACGTTCCCGGTCGCGATCGAGGAGCTGTTCTGGGGCGACGCCGGGCTCGGCATGGCGATCATGGGCTCGGCGCTGGCCGCCGCCGGCATCGCGGCCTCCGGTACCCCCGAGCAGGTCATGGAGTGGGTGCCGCAGTGCTACGGCGACGCCAGCAAGATCCAGCTCGGCGCGTTCTGCGCCAGCGAGGCCGACGCCGGCTCCGACGTCGGCGGGTACCGCACGAGCGCCAAGTACGACGAGGCCAAGGACGAGTGGGTGCTCAACGGCGCCAAGGCCTGGATCACCAACGGCGGCATCTCCGACGTCCACGTCGTCGTCGCCGTCGTCGATCCCGAGCTGAAGTCGAAGGGCCACGCCAGCTTCATCGTGCCCGCCGGCACGCCGGGCCTGAGCATGGGCACCAAGTACAAGAAGCACGGCATCCGCGCCAGCCACACCGCCGAGGTCGTGCTCGACGACGTCCGGGTCCCGGGGAGATGCCTGCTCGGCGGCAAGGACAAGCTCGACGAGCGACTCGCAC
>JAAUYD010218170.1_pt1 | contig 15412 bp, 11 predicted proteins | sample 7278101 | NCBI WGS metagenome assembly JAAUYD01 (sample SAMN14350128, study PRJNA611818) | marine sediment metagenome | isolation source: surface marine sediment (0.6m) | place: French Polynesia: Moorea | collected 2018-08 | reverse complement strand
GGCTGGTACAGGCTGATCATAGCATAATCGGCCAAGGGAACACCACTGCCTTTGATGTTCATATTGGTTCTTTAGTCAATCCAGGTTACGATTTGAATGGAAACATCGAGACCCTCACCCGAAACGGCCAACAGACCGGCACCACGCAGGTGATCGACCAGTTAAGCTATACTTATGAAGGGAACCAGCTGCAAACCATCACCGATTTAGGTGATATTTCCACAGGTTTTGTAGATGGCCATCCCGATGGGCAGGACTATGCCTACGATGCCAATGGAAATGCTACCCGAGACCTGAACAAAGGCATTACCAACATCACCTACAACTCCCTCAACTTACCCGAAGTGGTCATGAAAGACGGGGGCGGATACATCAAATACTACTACGACGCTACGGGTAAAAAACTAAGGCAAGAGGTATACGATGAAGATGGTGTCCTGCAAAGCCAATACGATTACCTGGGGGAGTTTGTTTATCAGGATGGTGTGTTGAAAAGTATCCAACACGAAGAAGGCACGATCGTTCCTGATGAGATAGACGGGGGTTGGGAATACCGCTATGACATCAAGGACCACGTAGGAAACACCCGCCTGACCTTTACCACAAAACCCAAAACCTTTGACTTTGCCGCTTCCTTTGAAAGTGAATACGCGGCAGATGAAGAAGCCCTCTACTACAATCTGGCAGAAACCCGCGTGAACTTCAGCAGTGCAGATGCCAATGCCGATGGCGGCAACGAAGTGACCCGTATTAACGGCAATCAACCCATGGGGGCGGGTGTGGCTTTATATGTGGCTCAGGGAGATACGCTGGACATGGAAGTGTATGGGTATTATGAAGGCGGGAGTGGATATTCTACCCAATCTGCGCTTAACATGATCATCGGGGCCGTAGCCGGAGGTTTTGGGGGTGTTAATGGCGGTACCGAAGCGCAACAAGCTACTTATGATGCTTTTGACAATGGCCTGTCAGGCGTGGGGCTGATCGGTACTTCTAATGACAACGTACCTGCAGCTTTTTTAAATTATATGCTTTTTGACGAAGATATGACCATGTATAAGCACGGATTTGTCCAGATCTCTTCCGCGGCCAACATGAGCCATGAGCGAATATTCCTGGACGATGTGCCAGTCGAAAAAGAAGGCCTGGCCTACGTATGGGTGAGTAATGAAAGTGCAAGCCTGAATTGGGTGTACTTTGACGACATGAACGTAACCCTGAAAGAGGGAGCCATCATACAGCGAGAGGATTATTACCCTCTCGGCCTGTCCTTCAACGGCTATAAGCGTTATGATCCGACCTATGAAGGTACGTCTAGCAATGGCGGGTTAGGCTGGAAAGACCTGGGCTTTCGGCAGTATGATCAAACGACAGGCCGGTTCCATGTGGTCGACCCCTTGGCCGAATTGCAGCTGGGTGAAAGCCCTTATCAATATGCAGGAAATAATCCGATCAATAATGTTGATGTGTTGGGCCTACTGATCAAACCTGAAAAAGACAAGAAGAAACGAGCAAAACGGGCAAAACAAAAAGCCAAGGCGAAAACGCGGCAGGCCAAGAGAAACATAGGGCTCAACCTAAAACAGAATAATAACTCCCGTAGAAGAGACAGGGTGAAGAAAAGCAAGATTAGTGCAGGAAAAAAAGATCGTTCGGGTTCAGGCGATGCTGATAATGGAGAGACCAATAACAACAGCGATAGAAATGGTGGCGATGAAGATAAAGAAGAAGAAACCAACAATCCACTTCTTGATACCGATAATGTCTTCGATCCGTCTCTATTCAAGCGTGACAATGGCACTAGAGTTAATAATGGTCGTCGGGACCGCACGCCACGGTTCACACCCGGACGCGTTACACCGAAACGTCCGGAGCAAGCGTTCAAAGAACCTAACCCTACTGCCCTCGGCAAATGGCACAGAAAGTCACTAACGGCTGCCGATAGAGAAAAGCTGCGGCAGGAGTTGTACCGCAACCTGCCCTACAACGAGGCCCGGGCGCTAGAAAGTTTAACTTTACTAGGCAGGGACCATGACCCTGCTGCCGTAGACCTCAAAAATCGTATTGCGGTACTGGAAGATGAGAAAAGCTTTGAGGATGATGCCGGCAGTAGTACTCAGGCGGTACAGGAAGTGCTTGACGCGATTAAGACGGCCAACGAAAATGGGGAAAGTACGCTAGACCTCAACGCCTTGAAGAAAAAATACCGTGGTGGGGTGCATAGAAAACGCAAATTAAAAGTCAATGGTAAAGAATTGGATATCACTATTGTCTTTGGTTTTGGGAACTTAACAATAGACCCCAACCAGAATAATCCAGGGACGAATAATGGCCGGGTAACCTATGATTTTGATAAAGCCGATGGAGATATGGCTGTTAAAGTATACATAAACTCGGGAAGCGTGGAAGACTTAGAGGCCTATTTGGGAATTAGTGAAGAACCGGAGATCGACCAGTTATTGAGTGATATCTTACCTGCCGACATAAGTGAAGCCGATAAAACTATCTACGAAAATCTTCTGAAGACTGCTAAAAACGATGGCGAAGTGAATACCAATATAACTGTTGATGATTGGGTGACCGATCAAACGCAAGATCCTGACTATGACAATCCATTGAAAGACGCTAATGGTAAATTTATTTTGGATGCTGCAGGGAATAATACTTTCGGTACCAAGAAACGGCAATGCTGGACGGCAACTGAGATGATCCTAAACAATACTGCGTACAGCAGTGGCGGAGCCTCTGAAGTATATCAAATGGCAATTGAACACAAGACCAACGCTGAACTGGTGCATGACCAGGAGAATACCAACGAGGGGATCAGGAACATCTGGGATCATATGGAAGCAGGGCGTCCTATTCAGGTAGGGGTTCATTACAAAGATAAAGCAGGTTACAATTGGGATAAATCTACTGACCACTTTGTGGTATTGACGAAAATGAAATACGACAGTGATCGAGAGGAATTCTACTTTGAATACTTTGATCCTGGTACGGCATTTGAAAACAAAGGCACCTCGGCAAATAATAAGCTATACCTTATCAAAGAGGGTGATACTTACATAATAAAAGCCTTAGGGACAGGGAGTCCCGCTTTGGACATTGGCAAGAAATATGTGGTAACGCATGTGCGTCCTAATGGGGATGCCACGTTTAAATCGGGTGTTATTTATCAGCCAGGTTTAAGTTCCGGTACCTGTCCAACTATAGTATGTGAATAAAAAATAAAAATGAATATGAAATCTATCCTACTACCCATGTTCTTTGTGTTTTTCAGTTTTCTAGCACAAAGTCAGGTTAACTTTGACAGCTACAACAATATCACTGACCCCGCTTTTGAAGGTTTCGTAGCTCTTTTTGCAGAAAGGAACTTACCGTTGTCAACGGATGCATTATTGGCCGAACAGAACTTACAAAATCCTTCAGTTGCTCCTATACCGAACGGTATTATCGATCAATTTTTGAAGCGAGACGGTGAACATATTATAACCAAATTATATGACCTGGAATTAGAAGGAGGACAACCTGATCATCCTATGATGGGTGAGTTTTATCCGCTATATAAATTACCTACGAACGGAAACTATGTAATGCTGGTGCTCTCGCAGATCGATCCCTATGAATCATTTAACAGGGTTCATGTGATGACGTTCGACTTATCCGGACAATTTATTCGTGTAGTACATTCCCTATATTCAGCTAATTCAATCGACTTAAATAATTGGATCAGCACAGACCTCCAAGTACATTATAATTATGTTTTGTATGAAGTAAGTGGGCAAGATACAAAGCCTCCCAGGGATCAACAATTTACTGGACTCGAAGCTGACTTGGTTTACCTAATCCAATCAGATGGTACTTCGCAAGAAGTTTCGTTCACAAAAACGCCAGGAGATTTTGTTTGGGATGATATAGAAAAGCGTTATAAACGGGTAAACTGATCCTTAACTATAAAAAGTAAAAGAGCACGAAAGTGCTAAACAACATACCAGCCGGGAGGAGCCCGGTCTGGTAAGCCCATGATCGTGTCTTTCTTTGTTAATATAGCGGTATGTGTAATATGATTAGGCTTGCTTGCCAGGAACTAGACTAATAGGTAAGCTTGGCAATGAAGGCCTCGTGATTGATTAAGCAGACAATAAAATGTACTGGCTTGTCCAATCAATATTGTAGCAACAGTTTTTCTTAGAGTTTGACAAGGGTTTAAAGTGTATTGACCCATCGACTCTGCTTCATACAGAATATGCCTGTTTATTTTTAAAATCCCGGATCATAGCATCTAAGGTAATAAAGATGTGTTCCTTATCCTTGTCAGATAACTTCGTCACTTCCTGAATCCGGTTGATGGTAGCTTTATCCAGTTCCAAATCAGTATTACCTACCAGATAATCTAAAGAAACTTCTAACACCTCGGCAATACGTGTAGCCATTTCGATTGAAGGCTTTACCTCTCCCCGCTCATAACGGCCATAGGCATCTCCGTCAATAGCGAGGGCTTTACCCATCTGTGCCTGCGATAATTTTTTATGCTTCCTAACTTGAGTAATACGCTCTCCAAACAACATAAATGTGGGTTTTTAGGCAGATAATCTGCTGATATCCCGAAAATAAGCATAAAAAATGTAGGTAAAAAATTAGATATGTTTGTTTGAATCCTTAAGATATTATAGTTTTACTACAGATATGTAGGAAAATAAAAAATGCCGATGTCTTCAACTCATTCCAAACTCAATACATCTAACCCCGACCACCTCACTTACGAAAACGGCATGCTGGACATTGCAGTATTGGGCGGCATCCGGTTAGAAGGCCTGGACAGGTTACGCGCCACCTTAAAAATCACTTTGGCCCAGGAAGATCAGGAAATCCAACATGCCTTAGCCGTCCGCCACAACCTGGACTTATACAACGACACCCAGGTAGAAAAGCTGACCCGGAAAGTGGCCGAGAAATTAGAGATCGGTACGAGTGTCATTGCCGCCGCCTTGATGGAGTTGATCAATGAACTCGAACAGTATAGGCTTAGAGAAATCGAAGCGCAGCAAAAAGAAGAAGACCAACGCAAGCTGCTTACCCCTGAGGAAATCAAAGCAGCCCAACTCTACCTATCCGCACCTAATTTGCTGGAACGCACCAAAGAAGACATCGGCAAAGCCGGGGTGATCGGAGAAGAAACCAACCGGTTATTAATGTACCTCATCTTTACGAGTAGAAAGCGGGAACAGCCCTTGCACATCATCAGCCTGGGCAGTTCCGGCATTGGCAAAACCCATTTGCAAGAGAAAGTGGGCGCCCTGATCCCCGAAGAAGATAAGATCGAGATCACCACCCTAAGCGAAAACGCCTTCTACTACTTTGGCCAACGGCAACTCCAAAACAAACTCATCTTGATCGAGGATTTAGACGGTGCGGAAGGGGTCTTGTATCCGTTACGGGAACTCCAAAGTAAAAAGAAAATCAGCAAAACCGTAGTCCACAAAAACACCAAAGGTGAAACGAGAACCATCACTTTAAACGTAGAAGGCCCCGTAAGCGTAGCGGGCTGCACCACAAGGGAAAGCCTGTACGAAGATAATGCTAACCGTTCCTTCCTGATCTACATCGATGAAAGCGAAGCCCAGGACGAAAAGATCATGCGGTATCAAAAACAACTCAGTGCCGGAAAAATAGACCTGGCCGAAGCCCACCAAATCGCCGAACACCTCAAAAACACCCAACGTATGCTGCAACCCGTCCAGGTGCGTAACCCCTATGCCGAACAATTGCATATCCCCAAAGAGATCTTCAAACCCAGGCGCACCAATGCCCATTACTTAGCCTTCATTGAAGCGGTCACCTTCTACCACCAATACCAGAGAGAGCCACAATACGACCAGGAAACAGGCGAAGAATACATCGAAACGACCCTGGAAGACATCCAGGCGGCCAACGACCTGTTAAAAGAAGTGCTGATCCGGAAATCAGACGAGCTAAACGGAGCCACCCGCCATTACTTCGAGCAATTAAAGCACTGGCTACAGCAAGAAGATAAGAATAGCTTCACCAACGTGAGCGCGCGGCAAGCATTAAAAGTCAACGCCAGCAACCAAAAGCGGTACATGGCCGCTTTGCAGGAATGGGGCTTGGTAGAGAAAGTAAAAGGCGACCGGAAAAACGGCTACGCCTACCAAGTCACTACGTATGACGACCAAATCCAACGCAACAGGCGCATAGAAGCCGTACTGGACGAAATCATCAAAAATTTAAGTAAAAGTGGTTCAAAAAGACCAAAAGCAGTTCAGGCCAAAAAATGAACCTCATAACCGCCATGAAACCATCAGCAACCCATAAAAAGACAAGTAGTTCACCTCGTCCCCGACAGGGCGACCGGGCAAAAATTATAACCCTTGACAACGCCTCGTTCCGTTACCTGGAAAAGAGTTTTAGCGAATGGCTGGACATCCAGGGGTATTCCCCAAAAAGTATCCGTTACGCCACCGCCTGCGTTCGTGAATTGCTCCACTGGCTGGAAAAAAGGATCAGCCACATCAAGGCACTGGACAGTCAACACCTGAAAGACTACTTCGACTACCTGCAATCCCGTCCGAACAAAGTACGGGCCGGTGGCCTGGCCAACAACAGCCTGAACCATCACATCCTGGCCATGCGCAAGTTCACCGACTACCTGCGCCAGGTAGGCCGGATGGAAGCCCCCCAGGTGCCTCTAAAAATGCGTGTCGAGCCGGTAGAAAGGGCCTGGCTGACCGAAGAAGAGGTCCGGGCCTTGTTCCAAGTGACAAAAGAACCCATTACTCCCCCTGAGCGCATGAAAAACACCCTTCGCTATTTAAAAATACAACAGGCCCTGCAATCCCGTGACCGGGCCATGTTGGCCGTGTACTACGGCTGTGGGTTGCGCAGAAACGAAGGGATCCACCTGACTTTGACCGATATCAACTTTGATAAAGCCCTGTTGCATATCCGTAAAGGCAAGTTCGGCCGAGCCCGTTATGTGCCTGTTAGCAAAACAAGCCTGACCTACCTGCAGGAATATATCTACGACTACCGGCCCGTGCTGTTACAAGGCCATACGTATGATCAGTTGTTTATTGGGAACGGTGGAAAACCCATCGATAGCCAAACGCTGGTTGTGCGGCTGAAAAAACTACAACACCAGACCGGTCATGCCCGCTTACAGGAAAAAGAGATCGGCTTACATACCCTGCGGCACAGTATCGCCACCCATTTACTGACGGCGGGCATGCCCCTGGAAACCATCAGCCGCTTTTTAGGCCATAGCAGCCTGGAAAGCACCCAAGTGTATACGCACATCACCGATAGTCCGAAAAAACAACCCTTCAAAAACATCCCTACTTACGAAACCATCCAACTCCATGAAGACGAGTAAAACGAAAGGATCATGAATAAAACCTTTACGCACTACCTGAAAAAAGAAGGCTATAGCCAAAGTACCATCCATTACCATCAACAGGTTTTGAGTACCTTCCAACTGTGGGCGGCCACAGAAAACGTAGCATCGGAAGCGGTGACCTACAACGATATACTGGCCTACCTGCAGCATCGGCAACACCAAGGTACTGGCAAAGCCGGGCTAAGCCGTTATCTCACCGCCATCAAGCATTACTATGACCATTTGATCGAACAAGGGATTGCCACCAGCAACCCGGTACAAAACATCAAACTACAAGGCGCTCACCGAAAAAAATTATATGACATCTTAAGCCCCTCAGAACTTCAATCCCTTTACCAGCACTTTGCCCAATCCACCTACCCGGACGAATGGCGCAAAAGCCGTGATGTGGCCATCATCGGGCTGGTGATCTTCCAGGGGCTGACCACGACAGACATTAAGCAGCTACACCCTAATGACCTGCAACTCAAAGAGGGGTTGATCCAAATCAACCGTACCCGGAGGAGTAATGAAAGGACGTTAAAGTTAGAAGTAACCCAACTGATGGACTTGCATCACTATGCCACAGCAGGCAGGGAAAAACTATTGAACAAGATACTGCACACCCCTGAACGCTTATTCTTTACCACAGGAGGAAAAGCAGATATGAGCAGTGCGCTAAACCAGATGGTCAAACGACTACAACGCATTGACCCACGGGTACAGAACATCAAACACCTGAGAGCCTGCGTGATCACCAAATGGCTAAAGAAATACGGTTTACGAAAAACCCAATACTTGGCAGGCCACCGGTACTTGAGCAGCACCGAAAAATACAAAATCAACGACCTGGAAGGAATGCAGGAAGAAATTAACCAATACCATCCATTAGGCTAAAATAGAAGTACCATGCGATCTAGAAACAGAAGCCCGTAGGAAAGCAACCCGAATTAGATAATTTTACTCTCAGAATCACGAGTTAGTTCTATCAAGATCATAACCGAATACCCTCGTATGGTTTTGCACGAGGAAACAACTGCAAATGCTTACTTGTGAGCATTGAGAGGCCTAAGCGAGGGTTCTTTTTAACTCTCAAAATCACCAGTAAAATGAAAATCAGAAAAAAAGAGCTTATCAAGCTCATGGAGCATATTGCTGACAGCTATGCAGGCGATTATGCCTCGGTAAGTCGCGACCTCAATAAAGCCGTTTACTGCATGCATTTCCTGAAAAAGGACGAAATCCCTAAAGATGAAGTTTTAGACCTCTGTTTTGCCTTACATCAGCTAGGAGAATGCTTCCATCAAGCGCACAGTAAACGTAGAATATACCAGCATAAAACACTGGAAAAAATAAAAGCAATACTCACGGGTTGAAAAGCAGACCACCTTGGGGCCGCAACAGGCGGCCTCAAGCCTCTAAACATTAAACGAATACTATGAACAACGATAAAACCATAGTCCCCGATGAAGTAGTCATGAACAAGATCTACCTGATCAGGGACGAAAAAGTGATGTTAGACCGCGATCTGGCAGAACTTTATGCCGTAGAAACCAAGCAACTGAAAAGAGCGGTACGGAGAAATGAAAAGCGGTTCCCGGAAGACTTTATGTTTGAGTTGACCCGGGAAGAGTTCGACCACTTGAGGAGCCAAATTGACACCTCAAGTTGGGGCGGTACCCGTTACGCTCCAATGGCCTTTACCGAACAAGGCGTAGCCATGTTATCCAGCGTGTTGAACAGCGATCGCGCCATACAAGTCAATATCCAGATCATCCGAATATTTACCAAGCTTCGTAAGATGGTATTGACCCACAAAGACCTGCTCATCAAAGTCAACGATCTGGAAGTAAAAGTGTCGAACCAAAGTAAAAGTATCAAACAGATTTTTGCTTACCTGAAAGAACTGATCAAAGAACAAGAGCACCCCCGCGAGCCGATTGGCTTCAAAACCAAAGATAAGCAGTAACCCAACCCCCAATCCAGCCCACGCCACCCTGCTGTGCTTGGGGACTTGCCACCGCTTCTTCAGGCACATCCCAATAAGCCGCTAAAGGCCGACAGCGAACCCCAAACTTATTGGGAAGAGCCTGAACCCACCCCAAAAGTCCCCAATCCCCCCAAGCTATGTTACATAATACAAGTTATAGAAGCCCTGTGCGTTTTTTAGCGGTGTGCTGCGCACGAATTTAATGCCGGGTGTCTATAACTGGTATTATGCAAAATAGCCCCACGCTGACCCCATACCCAAGGGCAGTGCACCTTGCCCTTCCACCCTTGTGGGGCAGCTTTTTTTGCCTCCCAAAGCCCCCGCGCCCGGCAAAAAAAGCTGCTAGGCGTGCTCCGCACAGGGTTGATGGGATGAATCACACCCTTAACGCGCCAAAGTCAATGCCTACCCTGATCGTTCGTCAGTAGTTGGGCTTGTAGCGTCCTTTTGCTTGAAGCACGCCGCGCAGACCCTTCCCGCCACCAAAGCGCACTTCAATCAAAAGGACGTCTGCAAAATCTACGTAGTTAACTACATAATTAACTACGTAGTTTTTTTTAGGCCGGCTCGAAAAAAGTACATCGGGTTTTGTAGCGGGTGTAAAACCTTGCGTGGACTTTATCTTTTTGGTTGCCCTTGATTGGTTTTGCAGCCGCTACAAAAGCCTTCCAAGCCCTCTGCGGTCTTTGCTATGAAAAAGCAATCTTCCAGGGCGCGGAATGACTGCAGGCTGTTTCTTTTTGAATCGAAGGTGTGCATGGCCTCGTTGATCTTCCGCACCGTGTTTGGGCCTGTGCGGACGGATCAGGGAACGGCCTTTTGTGTTGGCTTTGGGTTGATGTGTGCGGCTGACCGCATCCCATGGCCGTGTGTACAGGAAATAGGGCCAAGAAGGGTGGGCAAAAAAGCAAATCGGGGCTTGTGTGTTGGCTAAATAGCGCAGCGGTTTACGGCGGGTTGATTTGCTTTTTTCTTGGGGAGCAACAGCGAGGATGGCCCGGCTGTGCTACACGGACATGGGCGGCAGGTGCGGATTAACTCAGGGCTGCGGCTACAGGTGAAGGGAAAAGGCCGGAGCGGTAGACCTGTAGGGAGAGCAGCCCGTGAAGGTAGAGAAGGGCAACAGCTGGGGCTTTGTGGGTGAGCCGGAGCGGGAAGCTGGTGCCCTGAACGACTGAACGCCTTATTCCCTGTGAATGAACTCGTTGGAAGATGAAATGACCTTAGCGACTTAGGAGCAGTGAAAACTTAGCCCTTTTACCTAAATTAAAAGGAGGATGCATGAGATTAAAACACCGATTAAGGAAATAGAACTTAGAAATACTGATGGAAGTAGTAAGGTTTTTACACTTCCTGAACAAGTATATGCACTTAGTAAGCTAGAGTTACAAGCTGTTCGAAATACCATTGATCCTTTTAGAATTGATATAGAAGTTTTTGACTTGCTTGAAGTTAAAATATCCAGTCTAGCTTTTGGCTGGCCAACAATCATAGAAGGAATAGAAGTGATCCAAGTGATTGATATAGTTGATAGGATAGGGTATGTACATACCATTACACCTCATGTTATAAAGGCAGCCTCAGTCAGGTACTCTATTGGAAATCTTGCGACTGCAGATAGCAGGGTACAAAACGGTATAATCATAACTCGCTTCGATCCAGGAATACCATGCCCTACCTCAGAATTACCTATATATAACAGTTTAGAAGAACTAAAAAAAGATAAACTCTTCCGGCAATTAACTAATAAGCAAAAGCAGAATGTTCTAAAAGAATCGAATATCAGTGTTATATCAAGCTTCATATTTACTAAATCAGAAAAAGAGTTTGATGGTCATTTTGTGCAACACTTATTCATGGGATCATTTAAAAAAGGTAAAGCTACCGGAGTTCATCACATTATGCCTTTTTTAAGAGGTCACGGAAGGATTGTAGAAATAACAAAACCACCCAACAAACTCGGGGTATGGGAAGCCAAAATCCAATTACTGGATAAATCGAACAGACAGGCAAAACCTAAATGGAAAACTAAAGATGAACCATCAACTTTTTTCCCTAACTGGAATACGATATCCCTTTTTGAGGAATGTGAGTTTGCTTTGGGGGCAAAAGAGTTCGTCAGAAAGAAACACTCGAACACATTATGGAAAAGTAAAACCAGTTCTGGCATACCAGTAGAAATATGGACAGATCAAACCGAAAAGCCCATCTCTATTTATCCAATCTGGGAAGCTGACTAATAAATTAATTAAATGAAATCCCTATCTTAAAACCGGGTGGGCGGCCGAAAACTACCATATCACAAGGAACAAAGGGGCTTAAAGAAAACCGCTTCTTTTTTTGGTGAGGTACTAAAAAAGAACGGAACTGCGCTGAAAAATTGCATAAGCTATGACTTAAACGGTAATATCGACACCCTGACAAGAAATGGTCTAAATACAGGACCAGGACCATCAGCCGTTATTGACCAGTTGAGCTATAGCTATGAAGGGAACCAGTTGCAATATGTAGAAGACGCGGCCGGTTGGGACGGGTTTAAAAACGGGCACACTGGTACTGCCTCTAGCCCGGATTATGCCTATGATGCCAATGGCAATATGACCAAAGACCTGAACAAGGAAATCGATAGCATCACTTATAACCATTTGAACTTACCCGAGGTGGTCACCAAAACGGACGGCAGTTATCTGACATATTACTATGATGCTGCCGGGATAAAGCAAAGGCAAGAGGTGTACGATGCAGATGGTACGTTGATCAAGCGTACCGATTATATGGGGGAGTTTATTTACGAAAATGGCGAACTGCAGCTCATCCAACATGAGGAAGGCCGCGTGGTGCCGGATAAAACGACTGGAGAATGGGCCTATGAGTATAGAATTGCCGATCACCTGGGCAATACCCGCGTTTTATTCACTACAGACCCGAAAACCCACGAGTTTACCCTCAACTATGAGAGTGATCCAAGCTTGCCCGATGACGAAGGTATTTTCGATGAGCTTACGAATATAATCACCGCTAACATCCATGATCATACCGATGCCGGGACAACGTATGATCAAGTGCAGCTCCTGAATGGGGCAACCAATGGTGTGATTGGCTCCGTTTTGACGATCCCGGTAGGCCCAGGGGACAAAGTGAGTGCAGAAGTCTATGCGAAGTACCTAGCGCCAACAGGTACGAACAACCCAGCCGCTGCAATCGGTAATTTGGTACTCGGAGCGATTACCGGAAGCACGGGCCTCAACAACTATGAGGGTGCGATCAATAATGGCTATGCTACAAACGGAACCGTTACTAACCTGATCAATGCGAATGCGAGCAGCACAGAGCCGATGGCGTTTATTAACCTGCTGTTCTTGCCCGATGATGGTACTAATACGATAGAGAGTAGCCACTTTGCGTTTAAGCAAGTGAGTTCTGCTTCGAGCAATAGTCATGCGATTCTAGGCTTAGAAGAGCCGTATGAAGCGCCTGAAAGTGGCTATGTGGTGGTGTATCTTTCGAATGAAAGTGCGCAGCTGACTGAAGTGTATTTTGATGACCTGAAAATCACTCTGGTAGAATCGGCCATAGTCCAAAGGGATGATTTCATGCCTTTTGGTATGACGTTCAATTCATATCAACGTGTGACTGCCAAGGAGAATAGATTCTTGTATAATCAAGGAACAGGCGATAAGGTATTTGATACGGAAAGGATATTGGACTTGGATATGAATATCGACATGACCAAGTACCGAATGTATGATTATCAGCTTGGAAGGTTTTTACAGGTGGATCCTGCTGCTGATCAAGTAGGCCAAGAGACTTACACACCCTATCATTATGCACTAGATAATCCAATTCGATACAACGATCCGTATGGAGACTGTGTAGGAGATATTCCTTGTCCTAAATGGGCTCAAAATGCTATTAACGGAATAAAAAGATTGACTGGCATGGTCAGTGATGGCAATCGAAGGAGAGCTCATGACCAGCGTAATAAACCTAGGGCTTCTGTTCAAAGAATTACTGGTAACCGTATAATTGATGCAGGACTTAAAATTGGGGGTGGAGACGTTGTTTTTAATGCGCTTAATGGAAATCAAAGAGCCAAGGAACAACTAGTATTGACTGCTCCGCTGGCCTTTTTGCCAGGAGGAAGAAGTGGTGTTACTGATGATATTGCCAGATCAGCAGATGATATTGGTGTTAAGCTAATAAAAGCGGTGGATGATTCACCTCAGATAGGGTCTAAGTTTGGAAGTTTAGGAGCTACAGTGACTGACGGGAAAGTTAATTTATCAGGGCGTGCAGTAACAAACGGTAGCTTCGATTTTGTGGTTAATGAATCTGGAGAGCTGTTAGTAGGTACTGGCCATCAAGCTTTATCGGGTGGTAATCCAGTGCAGGCAGCGGGTACTTTAAGCCTTTTTAAAGGTCAAGTTAAAACTATTACAAATAACTCTGGTCATTTTAAACCATCAATAGAAGCAGGACAGAATTTTGGTAATGTTTTGAATAATGCTGGTGTGAATGTTTCAGGGGCTAAATTAAAGTTATACGATCAAGAGGGTGTATTACATTCAACTACAGTGTTAAAGTGAAACGAATTTTAGTTACAGATAAAATAAAGAAGTTATCGGATAGCATTGCTTCAACGTCCTTTGAGAAAGTAGAACATTATTTTCCTATTGATAGATATTTTCTTGAGGACTATGGATACCTTGAAGAACTTAAAAAAACTGATCCGGTTGAATTTCTTTTTTATAACCTAGAAGGTGTAAATGTCAATTATACAAATCATCTTATATTATGTCTCCCCGAATTATGGGACGATATCGACTATGATGATTTAGTTGCTTTGATCGAGAACTTTACTAACCCTTTTTCTTTTTATACTTTAATCGAGTTTACATACAAATACCTAGAGATTGATCTTTTAGATGAAGTATTCAATAATGACAAGGTGAAAGATGAGTTTAAAAAGCATTGCATAGAATACTTCCCTAACATAATCGCAACCTTTTATCTTGATGAAGATGATTACGAGGTTTTTGATGAAAACCTGATGGGAGTTCATATTAATGATTGGAGCTATACTAAACAAAGGTTATTGGTTGATAAAAGGATAAAACCGGCTGTTAGTGCGCCTGAATTGGCCAAAAGGCTAAAGGGTTTTGAAGAAAGAATACAAGTATCCTAATTTAAAATGGCCTTAGTTAGGGAGTCTTATTGTTAAAATACGAAGCTAAAAATGAGGAAAAACGCCCCTCCAATAAACCCACCGAATTGATAAGCACCCGGTAAGATATCGTTTTTAGAAAGCTTAACTACATTTTTATGAGAAGTAGCTTTCTGTGAAAACCAATTCAATTGCAAAAACCCAGCTCTTCAGTCAAAGAACGTTTTGAATTTTACCATTCAAAATACTGGCGGAATGTGTTATAATATGAGCGTTCAACGACCCCCCGAAGTAAACGATTTTTTTCAATTGACTGGCTTTGAGCAACCAAATAGCATCAGTTCATTGGGAAAGTTAAGCATACAGTTAACGGCAAATCAGGGAAAGATTCTTTACAGTACTAAATCTTTTGAATTAGTAGTCTCTTTTGGTGATGCTGAAAAAAGAAGATATCAGCAAAAGCTGCACATAAAGCTCAGATCAGGATATCGCAATATTTACTTCGAATCACCTGAACAGGTTCAATCATAAGCCTTATCTTTAATCATCCTCAAACGAGAGGGTGGAACTAACTTGACTTAATGAAAAAAGGATCAAGGGGTACTGGCGAAAAATTGTTTTTGCTTGGGGGGATACCTGGAAATTTTTGGTGTTGAGCCAAAAAAATGCGAGAACGCGTACGAGTACAAAATTTCGGATCATTTAGGCAACACAAGGGTAATGTTCACCACGAACCCCAAGGAAATTGACTTCACGTTGAATTATGAAAGCAGCCCTGCCAATCCTGATGACGAAGCGGTGTTCATCGAATTGAACACTATCATTGAAGCCAACGCCCACGACCATACGGATGCGGGCACTGCTT
>JAAUYD010268289.1_pt1 | contig 15420 bp, 16 predicted proteins | sample 7278101 | NCBI WGS metagenome assembly JAAUYD01 (sample SAMN14350128, study PRJNA611818) | marine sediment metagenome | isolation source: surface marine sediment (0.6m) | place: French Polynesia: Moorea | collected 2018-08 | reverse complement strand
TCTTTGAGCACCAACCAGCGCAAATATTTATTGCAAAAGATCTTCTCCCTGGCAGCTGATTTTGACAAACTTAGTTGCGATCCGGTCCAAATCAAGCCAAAGGAATTAGAACGATAAAGGAGATATTATGGCAGCCAAAGAAAAGCAGATGGAGGCAGGCTGATTGTGGGGGCCATTCTCTTCGGACATGTGGTAACCATTCTTCATGTACCCCAACGGTTAATTACTTTTCTCGGTGAACTCGATGTAGCGCCCTGGCAGTTCATCATTCTGGTGTGCATTATATTCATATTTCTGGGCGACTTTCTGGAAGTTGTCTCCATCACCATCATTACACTGCCAATCATCTTTCCGATTTTGCTATCCATGGGAATCGATCCGGTGTGGTTTGCCGTGATCATGACGATCAATATGGAATTTGCCCTCATCACACCGCCGGTGGGGCTAAATCTATTTGTGATCAAGGGGGTGGTCGAGGATGCCACCTTGATGGAGGTTTTTCGGGGTACGCTGCCCTTTATGCTGCTGATGATGGCTGTCTTGATCCTGGTGATTCTTTTCCCCCAGCTCTCTCTTTGGCTTCCGTTCATGGTGCGCTAAGTCAACACCAACATTAATATGAATATGTTTTTTCTCAGTCTGGACGGCCGTGGCTTATAGTCCCTTTAGGGAAAATAAAAATTGGGCTGTAGATTTTTAGTTGACTTCTCAAGTTTGAACTGATATCTCGTCCGAACATTTATTTTATTAGGTTTCAGTAACGGAACTCGGTGAAATTCCGAGACGGTCCCACCGCTGTAATCGAGGACGCACATCAAACGCCCGCCACTGTTTTGAGCCTTCGTATGGCATCAAGATGGGAAGGCAGTGAAGGTGCGAATGATCCATAAGTCAGAAGACGACTGAAACTGAATATAGATAAGAATCCGATGGCAAAGGGTTCTGATGGCTACTTATGGCCTTCAGAGCCCTTTTTTTTTGAACGATGCAGGGAGATGATTCAGGTGAAAATGAAATGCGTACAGGTTACCGAAATCGGAAAATTTCAATTAACGCAGACACCCTTGCAAAAACCTGGTGAGCATGACGTCGTTATTGAGGTTGCTGTCACCGGTTTGTGCCGAACCGATCTCAAGCTCATTCAGGTGGGGCATCGAGACTTGATCTTGCCGCGCATTCCCGGCGAGGAAGTCGTCGGCACGGTGATTGAAGCTGGAATGGGTGTCAGCGGGGTTCAAATCGGTGATCTGGTTTATGTTTATCCAGGATCCTGGTGCGGGCAATGCACATCCTGTATAAATGGTGCCGAAAATTTGTGCCGAAAGATGGAAATCATGGGCTTCCATCGAAACGGCGGATTTGCCGAGTATGTGACCGTACCCGCCAAGAGCGTTATTCCCGTACCTGAGGGTCTTCAACCCGATATCGCCGTTTTTGCAGAGCCCTTGTCTTGCTGTCTGAATGCCCTGGAACTGGCAGGAATTAGGGAAGAAATGACAGTTGGCATCTGGGGCGCTGGACCGGCAGGAACCTTGCTATCAAGGGCCGCAGCAGCATTGGGAGCTCAACCGATATCCATTGAGCCCGATCAACGACGGTGCGCTTTGATCAAGGGTAATTTGTCATGTCCTGACAGAAATTTTGATATTTGCGTTGTCGCGGTAGGACTCAAGCAAGCCTATCAGGAGGCAATTGATAAATTGAAGCCGCGCGGACACCTGGTTGTATTTTCAGGATTGCCCCCAGCCGACGACCGTTTGAAAATAAACTTTAATCAGCTTCATTATATGGAACAAACCATTGTGGGGGCCTATGGGTGCTGTTACCGGCATGGTGTTCAGGCCTTGGATCTGCTTTCCAATCGTGCAGTTAATGTAGAAGATATGATTTCTCATCGCATGCCACTTTACGATCTCAGCACTGCTTTGGAGCTGGTGAAGCACCGTAAAGGCATGAAAATACTTTTATATCCATAATCTAGGAGGAACTGAAATATGTGGTCGGAAGATTCGGTGAAAGAATTCGGTTGGAGTATACAAAACCTGATCGAAAAAAAAGATTTATCCAGACAACAGAGTTATGACATGTTCAAGCAAGTGCTGCTGAATCAACAGCCGGATTTGCAGCAGGGCGCATTTCTGGCAGCCTTGACATCAAAGGGGGAAACACCTCAAGAAATCGCCGGAGCCTGGCAGGCCATTGTTGAGCTGGACACAACGCCAGCTAGCAGAAAATTTGAAACTCCGGTGGTGGAAAACTCTGGTACCGGCATGGACCGGTTAAAAACCTTCAATGTTAGCTCGGCGGCGGCCATCGTAGCAGCTGCCGGTGGCGTCCGGTTAGCGCGACACGGTGCTCGCGCTCTCACTTCGACTTGCGGAACAGTCGATTTGCTGGAGGCTATTGGTATTAATGTCGAATGTGAGGTCGATACCGTTGAGAAAAGTATTGAACAAGCCGGAATCGGTCTGTTTAATGGCATGAGCCCCAAGGTACATCCGCAATCTTTGGCGAGAATTCTCAGCCAAATCCGATTCGGGTCCACCTTGAATATAGCGGCATCGTTGGCCAGCCCGTGTCGTCCAACGCACGCGCTCAGGGGGGTGTACTCAAAAAATATTATCTCCCATGTGTCGGATGTGATGAAGGAGATTGGTTACCAGCGCGCTATCGTGGTACACGGACTCGATGCGGCCAGTGCAAATGGGATGGATGAACTTTCCACCATCGGTGAAAGCGTCGTGAGTGAGTTTTTCCCGGACGGCCGTGACATCACTTACACGATCGCGCCGGAAGACGCAGGAATATCGCGAACCGATTATGGAAACATCGCCACATCCGGTGACATCAGCGTTGAAGCTGTGCGGTTTTTAAGGGTCATCTGCGGTGTCGATTATCCGGAATGTATTGATTTTACCTGTCTTAATGCCGGAGCCATTTTTTATCTGATTGGCCAGGTTGACAGCATCAAGGACGGTGCGATCTATGCCAGGGAAATGATTGATACCAAGTCAGCGCTGAACAAACTCTGCGAATGGGTTTCCGTGCAGACGGAAGCGGATCAATCCGGCTTGGCAACGCTGCTGGAAATTTCCAGACGGGCAGGATTAGAAGCCGAAATCCAGTCGATAATTAACTAGCGGCAACCCAGTTGAAACCATATTGATGGGCAGCCACCATTCCAGCGTGAATGTGCTAGTATATATATTTTTAAATGTAGTAATGTAAAAACTAGGTAATGGATTTAATTAAAAAGAAAATCAGACAGGATTTGCTGGATTGCTGGGATTTTTTTCGCCGGTGGCGAGACACCTTAAAGCCGAAGGCTTTTCTATCTAAATAATCCTGTAAATCCTGTCCAAAAAAAATTGAACCGATTCAATACAAAATGCCTTAGAGGAAAAATATTCCTGCCAGGATTTTACCGTTTTGTTTGGGAATCTGGATTTAACAGAATCTCTACGTCACTTCAACTGGCTATCCTTGCTGCCGCGACGGTTGAAACCAGTGGTGGTTGTCTGCCGTTTTTCGAGCACTGACTGGCACCGGACGCACAAGCGAACCCCGGGGATTGCCTTGCGTCGAGCTTCTGGAATTTCATCCTCGCATTCTTCACATTGGGCCAAGCTTTCCCCATCCGGCAGCCGACTCCTGGCCAGCTTGACAGCGTCTTTTACATTGGCGTCAATTTGCTCCTGCACTCCCCATCGCGTGTCCAACCAACAGCCATAGTTAACTCCTGCCATGATCTATAAGATAAAATCGTTGAATTTTTCAGTATGACTACTGATTCATATCCATCAATTTAGTATGTTTAATAATCTACATATATTAGGTCAAAATTAAAAGTCAATAATTACAGATTATTTAGTTTAAACATCTGTCTAAATTTGTTGCATATTTCTGCTGGCAAATTTAAAATCCATTCCATTTTACTCTAGACCTATACAAACCGACAACCGAACAGCCATTGTACAACACATCGATATCTAAATGTAATTTTTGATATTCCGGCTTGTATTTGACACGAACAATTGGAGGTAATATGACGCGGATAATTAATTCGGATTATCGTGATCGATGTCGTTCTGACCGGCCGGATCCTTATCCGGTCCACACCTTGAAGCGCGTCGATCATCCCACTACCGAAATAAACGAAAATGACATCCAGCGTGTAGATGAAGGTCGCGGCGGATTTCATCGTGCCGGTTTGGGGGAATTCGGCGAACGGCTTCAGAAAGAGTATAAGAGATTCGTTCCCAAACACCCCTTGTCGGGTGCGTTGGTAACGATGACCGGTGCTTTGGGACATATGGTCGATGCGCCGGCTGCATCCAACGAAGAATCCGGCACCCCCTGGGGGGTTTCTTCGTGGGCTCCCATGAAGCCGACTGCAGAGCATCGGGCTCCTCTCACCAACAATCCGCAGGCCATGGCCCGGCACATCAAAGAAACTGCCTATTTTTTGAGAGCGGATGCGGTGGGAATCTGCGAATTGCCGCCTTACGCCGTGTATACCCACGGCAAGCATGACAGGAAACCGGTTGAATTGAATCACAAGTATGCTATCGGCATTTTGATTGATCAGGACTGGCGTACCGCGTCCGCCTTTAACGGCCACGACTGGATTTCCAATTCAATGAGTTTTTTGTCCTATTCCACGTCGGGCTTTATCGCCTGCATCCTGGCCGATTACATCCGGCGGTTGGGATACCCGGCCCGCGCTCATCATGCCATGAATTACCAGGTAGTGGTACCGCCAATATTACTACTAGCAGGACTTGGCGAAATGTGTCGTATCGGCGACGTGGTCCTCAATCCCTTTTTGGGACCGCGCTTCAAAGCTGCTGTCGTGACCACCGATTTACCGATGGCCGTGGATAAACCCATCGACTTCGGCCTCCAGGATTTTTGCGACAAATGCGGAAAATGTGCCGAACATTGCCCTTCCCAGGCAATAAGCCATAGGGATAAAATTATGTACAACGGCTATCAAAAATGGGGCAACAGCGTTGAAAAATGCACCGCCATGCGCGTTGGAAACCAACAGGGCTCCGGCTGCGGAACGTGCATTAAGGTCTGCCCCTGGAACAAACCCTATACACCTTTTCATCGCACGATCAACTGGACTATGCGCAAAATTCCTTCCTTAAGGCGATTAGGTATTTGGGCCGATGATGTGTTCGGCTACGGCAAGCCAAATGACGATCAAAAATGGTGGCTGGATTTGGAAAGGGTAAACGGTGTCTTGCAGGTGCCACGGCGATCTAAATCAGATAAATTATTTATTGAGCCCGAGAATTGATCCGGTTTTTCCAAAAATTAAGATAAAATATAAAATTATACTTAATCTGTATAATGACCTTAACATCAAGAATATATTAATATTTTCAAATTTTAACGATCAATTGAGTCTGACGCTTTACCAGGCTGTCCATCCCCCGTCAATGCAGAGGGACTGGCCGGTCATCAAGTCTGAGGCGTGTGACGCCAGGAAGATGGTCAGGCCCATCAACTCCTCTGCCCTGCCCAACCGACCCATCGGAGTTCGCCGCTCAATATACTCGACCCGCTCCGGTTCTTCTTTGAGGACTTGCTTCACCAGAGGAGTCTCGATGAAAGTCGGCGAAATGGCGTTCACGCGAACGCCCTGCTTGGCCCACTCCAGGGCCATGACCCTTGTCAGTTGATCCACCCCGCCCTTGGAAGAGCAATAGGCAGCCTGGCCGTAATAAGTGATTTTTCCCATAATGGAAGACATATTGATCACCTTGCCGTAGCCGTGCTCGATCATCTGGGGGACAACGGCCTGACTTACCATAAACATGCCTTTAAGATTGGTGTCAATGACCCGGTCCCATTCTTCCTCGGGATATTCCAGCAAGGGAACACGGTAATTCACTCCGGCGGTGTTGCATAGGATATCCACGCGGCCGAAACTATTTAATATCTCGGCGACAGTCTGTTGCATACTGGCTTTGGAACGAATATCCATGGCGAAAGCGGCCGAACGTCGACCCATGGCTTCAATCGCGTCTGCCACTTTTAGTCCCGCTTCAGCGGTAAGGTCACACACAATAACGTCAGCACCGGCGCCGGCCAGCGCCTTACACTGGACCTCCCCCAGTCCGCCGGCAGCCCCAGTGACCATTGCCACCTTTCCGGATAAATTAAACAGTTCCTGAATCATAACACTTTGATTATCCATCAGAATTTTCTCTTAAGGAAATTTTTATGGTGAAGGCTATATCCCATTTGCAATATTATAAAATCAAATGGCCTTAAGTACTGTCCGTCTCATTAACCAAACCGAATCTGGCTGTCAATATATTTTGTGGTGTGAGGCGCGTTGCTGCCGATATGCGGAATTACTTTGGAAAGCCGTATTGCCTGTAGTCATTACTTCGATCCTTGCAGGAATGGGTTACGATCGAAAGGCAACGTGAGAGCTACAAAGCTAAAAAAATTTCCATATCAATCCGCTCAGCAAACCAGAGACATCTAAAAACCAGGAGACGCATAATACGATAAACCCAACCAGACTTCCGATACTTGACTTCGCAGTATGTTTCGAATTCATGTTTGTTCTCCTTGTCATTATTTCAGCTTAATCGAGTTTTAGATATCCAAATTATTTATAAAGGTTATTGAAACGTCCTTCTAATACATATATCTGTCGCACCTTCTTAAAATTGCCGGATTTTTTTCCGAAAAAGTCAACATTAGGATTTTAAATTGACACTTTGAATGAGGAGGTTTGGCCGTAAGATTAGAGCGTTTGGAATGAGCCAGTTGGGGTGTTATTACGATTTAAAGTAGCATTGCAAAACTGCCGATAGCGGAACGTTATTCTACCAAACGCTCTAAATATAATTTTTCTATTTCCAGTTTGAAAGGGACGGGGACCTTAAAAATAATCCCCGTTCACCTCCCTGGAAGGATTCAAGGCGGGTAAAAATCAATGAGGCGTGAACATGCCTTATACGCAGGACCGCAGACACTTTTTGAGTGAAAATACGCTATTCTACTGTTTTCACTAGCGGTATTCCATTGACACCAGAAGGGATGTAAACGGTTGTATGATTAGGATGGATTTTATATAAAAAGCCTGAGTTAGGAGAATTATCCGCGAATTTTGAAAAAGAGGTTTATGATGTATTCATGGCTGTATCTAATTTGTCTCGATCTATAAAAACAGCAATTGAAGATGGGAAAATTGACGCACAGGAACTCGCGGAGCTAAAAAGGCTAAGGGTCGAGATAGCAAAACAGGCGGATGAAGTCATACTGTTCGCCGAAAATATATATAAGAACAAGAAGGCTATTTAAAAAGGACGGAGATTATCCCTCTGAATTTGGACTTGTACCCATAGTCCAGCACCTACCCATCGATCACAACCACGGACTACTTGTCATTACAGGCAACATTTCGATATTACAATGAAATGCGTAATACCGATGATATACTGGTAGTCATCACCTGGGATATTTCCAGAATGTTGCCTTATATTAAGCTAACTGCTATGTTTTTCAAAGCATGGGGTGCAGGCAGGCTTCCCACGCAATTGATTTATGCGTGATTCCATTACGTTTTCACCGCAGACCGAACATGGAATTGAATCACGAATCTTGGCCGGTTCAGGTTCCGGAATAGATGTTGGCTCTATTGAAAGAATTTTATCCTTGGACACTGACATAATCCACTTGGTAAGGGCGATTCTGTCTTCGCGCAATTCCTCTGGAATTTCATCCCCATGGAAATACACACGGACGCCTGATCTTGACGGTCGGCAGTATATGGTAAAGACGTGTTTACCATAATCGCGGAATATTAAATTTCCTTTGCCAAATGTGCAGCCCGTAACACACTGCAAAGCATCAACACCGCATGCGTCATTTTCCACAATAGCGACAATTTCCTCATCCTTAGCGCGAATCGATTCAAGTTCGTCCATGGCAGCGGTGGCCATCCTATACCCCATGGCAAGCCCAGGACAATCATGCCCGTGAAACTGAACAATCTCCTCATATGTCATCTGAAATTTACCTCCAATTTCATTTTATTTTGCGATTCTTTGTTTCCTCAGAATGCTGCGGATATATCAGGATTTAATTATAAATCCTATCATCCCAATATATGGTTTGACTTGTCACTTACTTCCCCACCGGGCAGGCTAACTCACATTCCCTGCAATACTTGACACAATAATAAGGTTCTCTGTCGCTTTTCGGTTTGACCTTGACACCTTCTTCAAATTCGTCGATCGCCAGCCGAACTTCCTGATGTTCTTGATCGCCTGCTGGAATCGCCATAACTGCTTCCTCAATATCTTTTTCCATCTTCACGTTGCAGGTCACCCGGTCATAGGTTCCATTGATGCCTGGCAATATGGATTGCTTTAGTGCATCGACCGAATAAACGGTGTTTTGAAAGGCTTTTACGGGACAGGCTTTGCGGCAGGGTTGCTTGCAGCCTTCGCAGGGATTAAATTCAAGCGGACCAGTGGTGTCTGCTTTCCGGTCCAACAAAAGCGCCCGGAAACGAATGCGGGGGCCGTATACAGGTGTGACAACAAGGTTGTTCTTGCCGATGCATCCTAAACCGGCCATCACTGCCGCATCTTTTAAAAAGATGCCGCCTTTTTCAAGAAAATAAGGTAGTTTATATGTTTTGACAGAAAATGTATTCTCAATCCACTCAGACAATTTCTGATTGATCTGTATGAGGATACGATTTCCTGGCGTTCCCTTGCCGTCCCACCAGTCAAGTTCCGGTTCATCGGCGTTGTGCGCGACTCCGATTACAACTGCAGATACAGCATCTGCTGGCCAGGCCACCGTGTCGTGCTTAACATGATTTTTTGCTTCTCGCCAATGCACTTTGAGGTTCATACCGATTTTAGAATAGATCCGGTGGGAAGGCGACGTTTTCAAAGATTCGACGCGGGCAACCCCGGCAATGGCTGCGCCCAATAATATGGCTTTTTCAACAATTTTTTCGGTCAATTCCGAGCTGGAAAACGAATTCATGGTTTTGCCCTTCCATCTATGATGTCTGCGCGCTAAAACGGTAACATCCACAATTCATACAACAAATCAGCTGAAAACCAATCGTTATTCTTCGGTCCCAAACGTTTGGCCACAATAGTAATATATTGAGAGCAATTACCCTGCATCCGTTGATGCAGCTATTTTCAAACGATCTTCGCGAATTGGGTGCAACTTGATGGAAACCAGCTGATTTCGAGGTCTCATTTAGTCATTTAGCATTACTCTGATGGATCCAGAGCATTCACCCTTTTCATGCATCATGCATTTACGAATCTTTGGAGTGATGTTAAACGGAATGTCCAGGGCTTCAAGCCAACACTCTATTCTATACATCACACCACAATTGTATCTGTCGAGTATTCCAATTTTCTTCATGCCCTGATATGCAAAACATTTTCCAGTTTCCCACTTCCAATGAAAGAGACCTTTTGTGGACACCGTAAATTGAAATCTTTTAAATACCGTATTGGGTAAAATTATTTCGAGGGCTTCAAGTATGAAATCTTTTAGATCCTCGAAAGCAGCGATCTTTTCCCCATCAATCCCTAAGACTTTCTTTACCCTAATTATCTCGATGGGCGCAAGGGATCTTATGGCCGCTTTATTCAATATATTCGCTTTTTCGATACCCACTTCTTGGTAGGTGTGATAAAACCACATTCCATCATGTGTAAGCCAGCTTTTACCTAATAAATCTCTTATTTCTGTTTTATCGATTCGATCTAATGCGTCCATGCACGTCCCCCATTTCGTTTTACAACAAAAAATGGATTCGAGCCAACCAAAAAGGTATATTCTGATCGTATAAAAAAAATGAGACAGCGTCCTGGTTTGATATAGCTAATGGACAAATGTCTTTGAATAAACATTGATTATTACTACACCAGCGATGATTAATCCCATACCTATTGCTGCAGGCATATCTGGGATTTGTTTGTACAAAATCGCACCTACAACTGCAACCAGGACAATTCCTACTCCTGACCAGATAGCGTAGGTGATGCCAACTGGAATAGTCCTTATGACAAGTGTTACGAGATAAAAAGAGATGCCATATCCAATAATCACTATCAGGCTTGGTGTGAGCTTAGTAAATTGTTCAGATGCTTTTAATGCAGATGTAGCAACTACTTCTGAAACTATTGCTACAGCGAAATATATGTACGTCATAGTCTGTCCTTTCGATGCCTTCTTGCTGTGTTAGGACCAACGATAGATTAATTGAGAGATTCCCAAACATAAAAAATGCCGAGAATTGATCACTTAGAATCTGGATACAGGTAACACTTCTGGAAAGCAATCGTTAATTCATTTTCGCCCGTCTGCGACCCCTAACCAATAAAACTACCAGCGGATAGATTAACCAGGAAATTTCCCAAAAGATAGGCCCAACAAACGCAATTGGAATTGTAATTGCGGCGGTGATCGGCTCTGCCAGGATACGATCCCTCAATTGACGGGCATACACCTCGGTAACCTCGGGTAACAGCAAACGGTGATTTTTGATGGCATACGACCAGCCCCAGCCACCGGCAATACCGACCAAGGCGGCCGCAATGCTCTCAAATGCCCTTGTCCCCGCTGATGAGCCCAGCTCAATACCTAACCGTAGAGACAATAGAAAAATTAGGAGACAAAAGAGTTGCAGAATCGATAGAATCGTATGGCGACTATCTGTGGCGTGTAAATTGCCCAGCAAAACATTGTTTTGAATCCAGTAGATAATCACCACGACGATGCCGATAAAGACCATCAGAAAGCCATCAAGGTTGGCAATCAGAAAAGTGCCGATATGTTCCCATTTAAACTGATCGGAGGTTGGTCTTGGAAGCAGGATGAAGAAACGCCAGATAATGATCGCATAAACGACATCGATCATTCGTGCCAGTCTTTGTAGTTGCAAGGATGCACGCTTGTGTTTGGCCTTATCCTCTGGCTTTTTTTTCATTTCTTGAAATCTTTTCCTTCATGCCATGCCCGTCCGACGCAGTCGCCGAGTCCCCAGAATCGATTGTCCGGCATTGACAGAACAAATGGCTTGATTTTCTCAGGGTCGGGGTGCCCTTCGGTGAGTAGTGAATCCTCGGCATGAACGCCGACAACTTCACCGACAAACAAATAATTGGTGAGCAATTCAACCTTCTCTGCAAGACGGCATTCCACATTAATCGGACATTCCTCGATCAGAGGGGCAGTTTTAAGCTGGCCATAGAAAACATCGAAAAGCTTGGATTTGTCTGTTTTTTTCGCAGAAACCAGCCCCGTATAATCTGTAATGCCGACCATATCCGTCGCAGGGACATTGACGCTGAATTCACCATTGTCCAAAATGCCTTCGGCTGATTGATTGGACTTGTTGACGGCAATGGCAATCATTGGCGGCTTGAAGTTACAGCGCGTCAGCCAGCCAAGTGCCATAAAGTTGGCTTTGCCCTGTACATGGGTGCCCAGAATTGTCTGCATTGTAATTGGAACAAATGCAAAAATGTTATCGGAAATATCTGTTTGGGCCATTGAGTATCCTCCTTGTTAGAATTTCAGGGACTAATTTTTTGAATGAAATTTACGATTGAACGACCGATTTCATCCGGAGAGTCTTCCTGGATAAAATGCAAACCTTTGACAGTGACTTCTTCCTGATTAGGCCAGGTTCGGCAGAAATCACGAGCCCGGCCTACCAGAATTGAACCCGGATCGGCATTGATAAACAATTTGGGTATGTTTGATTTAGCAAGCCAATGGCCGTAGGTCGTCACAATCTCGACGACCTCTTTCGGCTCACCCTCTATGGGAATCTGGCGCGGCCAACTCAGGACAGGCCGTCTATCTTCGCCCGGATTAAGAAAGGGGCGTCGGTAAACGTCCATTTCAGACGGTTTCAACTCGCGGATAACAGAATTGGGCAGCACCAGCTCAATGAAATAATTTTTATCGAGAATCATTTTGTCTCCGGCCGGTGAACGGAAGCCCTGAAAAATTTTGCGGGCGTCTTCCGGCCAATCGCCCCATTCATAATGAAACAGCAATGCCTCCATATAAACGATACCTTTGATCCTGTCAGGGTGTCGAAATGCCCAGTCAAACCCCAGGGCCGATCCCCAGTCATGAATAACCAGAGTCACGTTTTCGGTCAGGCCAAGTTCTTCCAACAATGCGTCCAGGTATTTTCTGTGTTCAATAAAAGTGTAAGAGTCCGGTCCGCTGTCATTGAGTTTGTCCGAGTCGCCCATTCCAATTAAATCCGGAGCGACACATCTACCCAAACCGGTCAGATGGGGAATGATATTTCTCCAAAGATAGGATGAGGTAGGGTTGCCGTGCAGCAAAACAATGGGATCGCCGGAACCTTCATCGACGTAACTCATGTTGTATCCTAAAACCTCGGCACTCTTTTTGGAATAGCGTTCTTCATCTGAAATCATAAGTTCTCCTTTAATTTTCCAGTGGTCGGTTCCATATTTTGATTTTGTTATTTAGGGTTAGACCTGAAATCACCTCGATATTGATTCCATCCGACAAGCCCAGCTCGATGGTTCTTTTTTCAAATTCTTGAGGCGCCGTTTCAACTTCGACAAAGGCGGTTTGACTTTGAAACTGAAGCAGGCTCTCCTGGATGGCCAGCACCTTATCTCTCCTTTCCAGAACGATATCAGCATTGGCGCTGTAGCCGGCCCTGATAAAATGCGCCGATTTGAGTTTGAGTCTTGCTTTTATTTCAAATTGAACAGCGCCCTTATCCTCAACCCCTTTGGGTGCGATGTACTCGAGAATGGCATCGAATTTCTCATTTTCAATGGCGCCGATGGAAAGGATCAGTTCCATCCCTGGTTTAATTTTGCCAACATCGGATTCATCTACTTTTCCTTTGAAAATCATTTCCCTCATGTCCGCTACTGTGGCGATGGTCGTTCCTGCGTTCAACGGATTGGTTTCAGTGACAAAATTGCCCTCTTCCAACGGAATGTCCAATACCATGCCGTCGATGGTGGAACGGATCAGGGTGTTCGTCGTATCGGCATATTTTTTGGCAACGCCTTCTCGGATCAAAGTCAGGTTGTTTGCAGCCGCTTCCAATTCTTCCTTGGCGTTGCTGAAGGCAAGTTCATACTGTAGAAATTCAGATTCCGCAATGATGCCTTTTTTAAACAGCGCTTTGCGCCGCTCGCACTCCCTGTCTTTATCTTTCAAATTGAGCCTGGCTTTTTTCAGCCTGGCCTCAGCATTATTTAAGGTGACCATGTCCGGGATAATTTTGATTTTGGCGATCCGGGACCCTTTTGTTACCGAATCACCAGATTCCACATAAATTTTTTCAACCACGCCGGAGACCTGGGGTTTAATCTCTATTTCTTTCCGAGGTGAAACCGAACCAGTCGCCACCGTTTTTTTGATGATATCAGTTTCAAAGGGCGTGGTGGTTTTGAACACCACCGTTTTCTTTCTGGCCTTGTTGTACAGGTAGAAAATGGTTCCAGCGAAGACAACCAGAATGAGCAAAAATATCAGTACTTTTAGAATTAATTTCATTTTTCGGCCCGCCGATTATGCGATTCTTTTCGCTATGAAAACATAATTTTGCATTTTGTAGTAAAAATTCGTTGTAATCATTATATCTGAATAATGCTTAAAGCTGGATACTGGATTTAAGATGAGAACCATCCCTTGTTTATCCAGCATCAAGCATCCAGTATCGTGGCGCTTCTGGACCTAACGATGATTTTAAAAATTTTCTCATTATGGATTACCGCTCGCCAGGTTCTCCTCTATTCATTCCGAATGGCCTCAACCGGCTTGATGCTGACGGCCCTTTTGGCCGGAAGCAACCCCGCAAAGGCACCCGAAACAATCAGAACCACCAATGCGGTTGTCGCCACCGAGAGACTGACTTCCGGATTTCTAAAAAATTCCGATCCTCCCCCGGCACCTTTCAGTGCGGCAGCTACCATTTCGGTGATGCCGACACCAAAAACAAGGCCAAAATAGCCGGCCACCGTGGTCAGTAACACCGATTCAAGAATAATTTGACTGATAACGGCAAACGGTGTCGCACCGATGGCACGTTTAATGCCGATTTCGCGCGTACGCTCCTTTACGACAAACAACATGATATTGCTAACGCCGATCACTCCGGCAATGAGCGTACAGATGCCGACAAACCATATCAAGGCGTTAATGCCGATAAATAGATTGTTCATTTTTTTAAATTCTTTTTCGGTATTCCAATGGCCGATGGCATGAACGTCATCGGGGGCCACTTGATGGCGTTCGGCCAGAAACGCAATGGCCTTTTTTTCAACCTCTGAAGCCGGCACATCCTTTCGGGCGGTCAGCGAAAACCAACTCACCAGATTGCCGTAGTTAAACGCCTGCTGAAATACGGTAAAGGGGACAAAGACCGACTGGGTTTCCTCATCGGCCTCATCGCCTTCTTTGCGGGACTCAAAGGCCCCGATGACTTTAAAGTAAACACCTTTGATCAGAATATACTGTCCGATAGGGTCCTCATCGGGCTCAAACAAAATTTCGCGAACCCTGGTCCCGATCACCGCCACTTTTCGCTTTTCCTTTAGGTCCAGGTGATTGATAAATCGGCCTGACACGATGTCCATCAACGAAATATAGGCGATTTCCGGGTAGTCGCCATAAACACTAAATGCCCCATCTTTCAGCCCTCTGGTAACATTGGTGACCTTGCGGAAACCGCCCAGCTGATTGCGAGGGGCCAGGTGCTCGATTTCGGGAATGTGATTCCGCAGAGCGGTGGTGTCGTCATTGTCAAAGTTGAATATTCGGCCGCGGGGAAAACCTTTAAACGGTTTGGTGGTCGGCCGGGTCCAGAGAAATACGCTGTTGGCCGCCAGACTCTGAAAATCATGCATGGCACCGTTGTAAAGACCGGTTCCGGCCCCTGCCATGATGATCAGCATAAAAATGCCCCAGAACACACCAAAAGCGGTCAGAAAAGAGCGCAATTTATTCTGTTTAAGCGTGCTGGCGATTTCCAGCCAATTGTCCTTGTCAAAAATCATTTGCTCACTTCATTCATTTCGGAGAGCCTCCACCGGTAAGATGTTGGCGGCTTTTCGCGCCGGTATGTATCCGGCGATCAAACCAGCCAATACCAGCAAAATGATGGCACCGATCGCGGCCTTGAAATCTACCCGTGGATTTTGAAAGAGTTCCACCGCCGGCAGGTGGGATGATACCAGTTCAATGATGACCACACCGGCCACTAATCCGATATAGCCCGAAAATGAAGTAATTAGGACGGCTTCGGTTAAAATCAAGTTGATGATCGACGCGGGCGTGGCCCCCAGTGCTTTTCGAATGCCAAGCTCCCGGGTTCTTTCTTTGACGGAAATTAGCATG
>JAAUYD010181533.1_pt1 | contig 15429 bp, 11 predicted proteins | sample 7278101 | NCBI WGS metagenome assembly JAAUYD01 (sample SAMN14350128, study PRJNA611818) | marine sediment metagenome | isolation source: surface marine sediment (0.6m) | place: French Polynesia: Moorea | collected 2018-08 | reverse complement strand
TGACGCAGTTGCGGGGGACAGAGGATTGAAAATCCTTCGATTTTCAACAAATTAAGTTACAATATCAGCAGGTTAAAATAATACCAATTATATTTTGTGCCCATTTTTGACCTTTTTGAAAATAAAAAAAGCACTCACGGAAATCTCGTATGTGCTTGAAATTACTGGTACGCCCGGCAGGATTCGAACCTGCGACCTACGGATTCGAAGTCCGGCGCTCTATCCAGCTGAGCTACGGGCGCATGGTTGGACAGTAGAAAGTGGTCAGATGACAGGAAACAGAATTCAGATAACGGAATCTATTTTCTGACCCAAGTTAATATTAATTACCGGTTTAAGTTTCAAGTTTTAACCGAAAGCAAATAACCGGGCAGATTTTCCCTGCCCGGTTTTGAATTTTTATATGGGGTGAGTGATGGGACTTGAACCCACGACAACCAGGGCCACAACCTGGGGCTCTACCAACTGAGCTACACCCACCATAATGGAATCCGGAAGTTGGAATGCGGAATTCGGAAAAAACTGAAACTTCGAAATCACGGACCAACTAAATACTAACAACAAACCTAAAAGCTCGAATTCGGCAGTCGGAGTCAGGAAATCTGAGATAAAGCGAATGCCCATTTCGTCATACCAACTAAACAAACCTACATAGCAAATCGTTTTATTCATATCAAGAAAAAACTTGGCATTGACGGTTGTTCCCAGCTGATATAATAATTATTTTTCTGAATAGAGCATTTACCCAACAGAGAACTGCGAAGAGGCCAGTAAATTGAATCAATTCCAGATTTTTATTATCAGAGCCATCATCGGCGCTGTAATTGCCGTAATCCTGACCAGAGCCTTCACGGGAAAAATTTATATTCCTTACATTGTGGGACTGGCGATCATCATGGTGGGATTAGCGTATTTTTCTGAATATTTGCGACACCGCCGAAATAAATGACCTAGGAGAATCTTACGTGAAACAGATCATTCTCGGTACCGCGGGGCATATAGATCACGGCAAGACCAGCCTGATAAAGGCCATGACCGGTATAGACACAGATCGGTTAAAAGAAGAAAAGGCCCGCGGCATCACCATCGAGCTCGGATTTGCCTCGCTGGATCTGCCAGGAGGACAACATTTGGGGATCGTGGATGTCCCCGGACATGAAAAATTTATCAAAAACATGGTAGCCGGAGCAACTGGTATCGACATTGTAGTCATGATCATAGCGGCGGATGAAGGTGTGATGCCCCAAACCCGGGAACATATGGAAATTTGTATGCTGCTGGGTGTCAGCCATGGACTGGTCGCCATGACCAAAATCGATATGGTGGATGAAGAATGGATGGAGCTGGCCTTAGAGGATATCCGGGATTTTAGCCAGGGAACCTTCTTGGAAAACTCGCCGATCATACCAGTGTCTTCGGTCACCGGCCAGGGAATTCCCGATCTCATTGCCGCCCTCGACTCACTGGCAGGGGATATCCCGCCGCGCCCGCCTTCGAGCTTGTTCCGCCTGCCCATCGACCGGGTCTTCACCATGAAGGGTTTTGGTACCGTGATTACTGGGACGTTGGTCTCCGGCAAGGTAACCGTGGGAGACACCATCATGATCTACCCATCCGGGATCACATCCAAGGTCCGCGGGATCCAGGTGCACAATCAAAGTGCCGAAAGTGCCGAGGCCGGTATGCGTACAGCCATTAATTTTCAGGGGCTCGATAAAACGACGGTACAGCGCGGAGAGGTGCTGTCCAAGCCGGGTGCCTTATTACCAAGCTATATGGTTGATTTGTCATTTCAATATCTTGCCAGCAACAAAAAGCCACTTAAAAACCGGACTCTGGTGAGGCTGCACACCGGCACCAACGAAGTTTTGGGTCATCTGGTGTTGCTCGATCAGGAAGAATTGCTGCCCGGGCAAACTGCCGTAGCACAGATTCGCCTCGACTCGCCGGTGGCCATCGTCAAGGATGACCGCTTTGTGGTTCGCAGCTATTCTCCCATAAGAACCATCGGCGGCGGCCAAGTGTTGAACCCGACACCCCAAAAGCACAAACGTCTGAAACCGGAAATCATCAGCAGCTTGCAGCGTCTGGCCGATGAAGATCCTGAAGAAATCATCACTTACCATATTGAGCAAGCCGGCTATTCAGGCGTTTCTTATTCCCATTTAAAAATAATGGCGAATTTGGGTGGCAAGCAGCTTGACACCATTCTGCAACACATGTTGTCACAAAAAATCATTTTGCAGACAGATAAGGAAAACCGCATTTACGTCCATCAATCCACCTTTGAGACGTTGCAGCAAAAAATTGCTGAATACCTGAAAAAATATCATGAAATCAATCCCCTCAAAGCGGGAATGCCCAAGGAGGAGCTGAGATCTAAGTTTCCCCGGCTATCCAATTCTAAGCTTTTCAATCAGGTACTCATCCAGATGATCAAAAACAAACAAATCGTTCAGGAAGAAAACACAGTGCGCCTTGAAAGCCATCGGGTCTCTCTGGGTGTCGATCAGGCGGATGTCCGCAAAAAAATCCTAACAACCTATCAGAAAGGCAAACTACAGCCGCCGTATTTTCGCGAAGTCGTTAAAACGCTGAATACCGACCCCAAACGAACCAAAGCGGTGCTGATGCATTTGGTGGAAGAGGGACATATCGTAAAAACTAAGGAAGATCTCTATTTTGACGCTGATGCCGTCGCTGAGTTGAAGACCAGACTGGTTGATTTCCTGAAATCCAACGGCGAGATCACCACGCCACAGTTTAAAGAAATGACGGGTGCGTCTCGTAAATATGTCATCCCGTTGATTGAATATTTCGATTCCAAGCATGTGACGCTACGGATCGGTGACAGCCGAAAGCTTAGACGAGGCTGAGCTGAATTCAATCCACCAAATCTCGATCTATAAACATCGCGGCGATGCTGTCGATAAATAACAGCCCTTTGCGCGTCAGCGCACAATGGTTTTCACTTATCTGAATCATCTCACGCATTTCTAGTTGATCAATGGTGCTGTCAAAAAACTCGATAAAATCGATGTCAAATTTTTCATTGAACACACCCAGATCGATTCCTTCGGTGGTTCTCAATCCCAAATAGATCACCTCGATTATCATTTGCTCTCGGGTTAGCCGCTCTATCTGAGCAATCGCGGGTTTCCCTGCTTCAATTTTCCCAATATAGGTAGACAAACGGCGGTGGTTCCAATATCGCTGGGATTCAAAAAAAGAGTGGGCTGAGGGCCCAAAGCCGATGTAGGGAGCAAAAGACCAGTATTTCAGATTATGTCTGGAGGTTCGGAGACGACCATCAACTCCCGCCTTGCGGGCGAAGTTGGAGACTTCATAGTGGATAAAATTTCGGTGGATTAAATAGTCAATGGCGGTGTCATACAAATTCAGTACCATTCCTTCTGCCGCCAATCGAACCCGGCCTGATTTCACATCCTTGTCCAAGGGTGTGCCGGATTCACAGGTCAGCATATAACAGGCAAGATGTTCAGGTTCAAAGCGGACTGCCGCCCTCAGATCACTGAGCCAATTGGATTGATCCTGCCCGGGCAGCCCGAAAATAAGGTCCAGCCCGAGGTTGTCAAATCCTTCCCTGCGAGCCCATTCAACGCATAAGTGTGCCTCTTCGCCACGATGGGTTCTGCCGAGGAATCGGAGATTGGCGTCATCAAATGATTGAACACCGATACTGAGGCGATTAACGCCGAAATCCCGGTACGCTCCGAGGTTCTCTCGGGTCACAGTGCCTGGATTAACTTCTATGGTGATTTCGGAATCGGCGGTGAATCGAAAATATATTCGAGCCCATTCGATGAGTTGTTTGATGGCGATTGGCGTCAGCGTTGAAGGTGTCCCGCCGCCAACATAAAGCGTATCGAAGACCAGCGGAATTTTTCTGCTTAATCGCATTTCCTTTTTAAGGGCTGCCAGGAACCGACGGGATTGGGAGAAATCGGTGGTCGAGTAAAAATCACAATAGCGACACTTTTTCAAACAAAAAGGGGTATGTACATACAGTCCAGCTCGTTTATCGTTCGTATGCACCATTTATTTGAATCTTAACCATTCAGAGGATTAAAGGTTTCTGGTTCAGAGAATGCAGACGTCACTCGTGTTAGTCCTATCTTTTCATTCAGAAGGCCGTTATATTGATAGATCGCAAGCAAATTGGGATAGGTTTTTACTTCCGCCAGCCGCCGATCAAATGCAGATGCAAATGAAAGATGACCTGCCCCCCTCCCCTCTCCACATTGATAAAAAGGCGATATCCGGAATCTGTGATCCTGTAACGTCCGGCCATGTCCTTGGCAGTCATCAAAAGTTCGGACAGGATGGGCCTATCGGAATCGGCAAGATCATTGATACTCCGGATATGCCTTTTGGGTACGATTAAAAGATGCACCGGGGCGGCAGGATTGATGTCTTTAAAAACTACAAGTATGTCGTTTTCGAACAGAATCTTGGTGGATGTTTCTCCATTGGCAATTTGACAAAAAAGACAATTATCTTCCATATTCCTCAATCCTTATTCCCCATTTCGCCGTAGAGATTCCAATTAGAAATGAGTTGTCAAGGTCCATCTGCCCTGCAGCGTAGGAGCATCCAATGCTGACTGAAGTTCGTCCAGGTAGCGGGCTCTCGATATTTCCCGGGCGCCAAAACGCATTAAATGAGGTGTGGTGATTTGGCAGTCGATTAATGCAAAGCAAAGGGCCTGCAAGTGGTTCGCCAAGGCCACCAACGCCACCTTGGATGCATTGGCGACACGGGTAAACATAGACTCACCGAAAAAACATTTGCCCAATGACACGCCATACAATCCACCGGCCAGACGCTCATCCTTCCAAGCTTCAACAGAATGGGCATAGCCGGAAGCGTGCAGACGGCAGTAGGCGGATATCATTTCGTCTACAATCCATGTTCCTTCATGGTTTTCGAGCCGCACCCGGGCGCATTCGCGAATCACCTCTTCAAAGGCTTTGTCCATGGTTACCCTGAATTCAGCCTTTTTTATAACTTTTTTTAGAGACCGTGAGATCTTCAGTTCATCCGGGTAAAGTACTAGTCTGGGTTCGGGAGACCACCATAGAATCGGCTCGCCTTCCGAATACCAGGGGAATATGCCTAGACTGTAAGCGAGCAGCAGGCGGTTTACACTCAAATCACCGCCAACGGCCAGAAGGCCTTCATGGGAAGCAAGATGAGGGGATGGGAATATTAACTCCTGTGATAACCGGTAAACAGGCATATGCGTCGGTCGCTAAAACAAGGAAATCGGCAGAATCTGAGAGTTAGACGACCACGGCTTCATTCTCGACTTTTCGGCTGCGGGACTGCATGGCTTTGCGCTCAATCGGCCCGTATTCAAACACCAATTTGTCGTCTTTCAGGTCGATACCGACTTCACCGCCTTTTTGCATGCGGCCGAACAGAATTTCATCCGATAGGGCATCCTTTATTTCGGTTTGGATGACCCGTGCGAGGGGTCTTGCGCCGTACTGGGGGTCATATCCCTTTTCGGCCAGCCAGGTTCGCACCTGGTCGGTAATGGTCAGGTGTATTTTCTTTAATCCAAGTTGACCGTTGAGTTCTCGTATAAATTTATCGACAACTTTTTTCATGATTTCGAGGTTGAGGGAATTAAAATTGATGACCTCATCCAAGCGATTACGAAATTCCGGGCTGAACATTTTCTCGATCGCCTTTTTGCCCTTGGACGCGGTGTCCTTTTTCACATCCCCAAAGCCGATGGTTTGTTGGCTCATCTCTCGAGTGCCGGCATTGGAGGTCATCATCAGGATAACATTTCTGAAATCTGCTTTTTTCCCGGTATTGTCCGTCAAGGTGGCATGGTCCATTACCTGCAGGAGGATACTGAACAGATCAGGATGGGCTTTTTCGATTTCATCCAATAACAGGACAGAATGGGGATGTTTGCGAATCCCATCGGTCAGCAAGCCGCCCTGATCAAAGCCGATGTACCCGGGAGGCGCACCGATCAAACGTGCGACAGCATGTTTCTCCATGTACTCGCTCATGTCATAGCGAATAAATTCAACTCCGAGGTTTATGGCTACCTGTCGCGCGACCTCGGTTTTACCAACCCCGGTGGGTCCAGTAAACAGAAAGCAACCGACCGGCCGTTCCGGAGTGCCCAGCCCGGCCCGTGAGCGCTTAATGGAGGTCACCAGAGCCTTGATGGCATCATCTTGTCCAAAAACGACCCGTTTGAGACCGTCGGCCAGTTGCTCTAGTTTAGTGCGATCTGAGGTCGATACACTCTGGGTCGGTATCCGTGCCATTTTGGCCACAATTTTTTCAATATCAGCCGGATTGATTTTCTTTCTGTTGGCGGCCCCGGAAAGTCTGATGAACGCCCCAGCTTCATCGATGACATCGATAGCTTTGTCGGGTAGATATCGGTCATTGAGATATTTTGACGATAAATCTACCGCTGCTTTCAAGGCCGAATCGGTATAGGATATGCCGTGGTGCTCCTCGTAGCGAGATCTCAGTCCTTTCAAAATTTGAACTGCTTCGCTGACCGGTGGTTCAAAAATCTCGATTTTTTCGAATCGGCGTGACAGGGCACGGTCTTTCTCGAAATGGGTTTTAAACTCCTCAAAGGTGGAAGAACCGATACATCGAATTTCCCCACTTGTCAGGACAGGTTTTAGGATATTGGATGCATCCATAGATCCACTGCTGGTGGCGCCAGCCCCGACAATAGTGTGGATTTCATCAATGAAAAGAATGGCCTTGGGTCTTTTTTTCAGCTCAGTGATAACACCTTTGAGACGCTGCTCGAAATCACCTCGAAATTTGGTTCCCGCCAGCATTCCGCCAAGATCTAAAGCATAAATTTCGACGTCTTTCAGCAGTTCGGGGATGTCACCACTTTGAATTCTCTGGGCCAGCCCCTCGGCCATGGCCGTTTTACCAACTCCCGGATCACCAATATAAACCGGATTGTTTTTTCGGCGGCGGCAGAGGACCTGCATGGTTCTCTCCATTTCGGAAGTGCGCCCGATCAATGGGTCAAGTTTCCCTTGGGCAGCGAATTTAACTAAATCCGTCGTAAACATCTCCAAAGGATTCGTTTTTTTCTTGCGTTGGTCTTTGGTAGATTTTGTGGATTCGCCCGAGGATTCCCCCTGAGGAGTCTTGGATACATTATGGGAGATGAAGTTCAAAACATCCAAACGGGTGACCCCTTCCGCACTGAGAAAGTATTCAGCGTGGGAATCTTTTTCCAGAAAAATGGAAGCCAGTATATCACTGACAGTCACTTCCGGCTTTTCGGCTGACCGGGCATGATTCACCGCTCTCTGAATTACGCGCTGAAATCCGATGGTTTGCTGAAGCACATATTCATTCCCGGCCGGGATACGTTCGATTTTCTCCTCAAAAAAATCTTCAATCGAATTAATCAGGTTCTCAACATTACCACCACAGTTTTCGACAATGTCGATACCGGTCGGATCGTAGAGGATTGCAAAAAGTATGTGCTCGATGCTGACATATTCGTGACGTCTTTTTTTTGCCTCTCTGACAGCAAAGCCAAGAGTAGCACTGAGTTCTTTGCTGATCATAATCTATTCTCTTTCCATTATGCATTTTAGGGGAAACCCGTTTTCCCGGGCTAAAGATTCCACCGTGTCTACCTTGGTTTCCGCAACCTCATAAGGATATACGCCACAAACACCAACACCGACACGATGCACATTGAGCATGATTCGTGTCGCTTCTTCCGAAGACTTTTGGAACACATAGACCAGAACTTCAACCACGAACTCCATGGTCGTGTAGTCATCGTTTAGAAGCATCACTTTGTACATGGGTGGCTCTTCGACATCAATTTCCGTCTGGGAACCGACACCTTCCTCTATTTCAGAGTCATACTGGCCCATTGAAATCTTACCCAATGATACCTTAACTGAATAATTTAACTATAATCACTTGATTTGACGGTTGTAAAGGGCACGATTTAAATTTTCTACAGACGGTTTCCTATCGACCGCAGCATTTCTTGTACTTTTTCCCGCTACCACATGGGCAAGGCGCATTGCGACCGACTTTACCGGCTGATCGAGTTTGCGGTTTTTTTTGCTCGGATTCTCCACCGCCCGAGAACACCATCTCTTGCTGCCTTGGCTGTCGCAAATCAGCGATTCTCTCCGGTTCGGCTATTTGGATACGATACAGAATTCCCAGAGTCTCTTCCTGGATCCTGTCGATCATATCCTGGAACAATTCATAGCCTTCCTTTTTGTAAACAATCAATGGATTCTGCTGGGCATATCCTCTCAATCCGATGCCCTCTTTCAAATGATCCATGGATAGTAAATGATCTTTCCAAAGGCTGTCGACGGTCTGGAGCATGACCACCCGCTCAAGCTGGCGGAATTCATCGGAGCCAATGGCTGCTTCACGCTCCTCATAAACCTTCTCTGCAGCCTCGGAGATTAAATCAGCCAAACCGTCTTTGTTGAGACCGTTAAGACTTTGCTGATCAAACGAATTCAACCGAAAATTAAACTGCTTGTAGACCGAATCTTTGATTTCCTTAAAATCCCACTCTTCGGCATGGACTTCATCGCCGGCAGTGGCATCGGCGATCGCTTGGGCCTTTTCATGGATCATCTCTAAAATCGAGTCTTTCAGACTTTTGCCGGCCAGCGCTTCCCGGCGCTGCCGGTAAATCACCTCCCGCTGCTGGTTCATGACATCATCATATTCGATCAGCTGCTTGCGTATATCAAAATTATGCCCTTCAACTTTTGCCTGGGCATTTTCAATGGCCCTGCTGATCATATTGTGTTCGATGGGTTCTCCCTCCTCCATGCCCAGTTTCTCCATGATGCCGGTAATGCGTTCTCCACCGAATATTCGCAATAAATCATCTTCAAGAGCCAGGTAAAACCGTGAAGAACCAGGATCTCCCTGCCGGCCGGAACGCCCGCGCAGCTGGTTGTCTATTCGACGGCTCTCGTGCCGTTCAGTGCCCAGAATGTGAAGCCCACCCAAATCCGTTACACCTTCACCAAGGACAATATCTGTGCCACGGCCAGCCATGTTGGTTGAGATTGTCACCGCTCCCATCTGACCGGCCTGGGCAATAATCTCGGCTTCTTTCTCGTGATTTTTAGCATTGAGGACAGTATGTTTGATGCCCCTTCTTTTCAATTTTTTGCTAAAGTCTTCGGAGACATCGATGGATATCGTGCCCACCAGGACCGGCTGTCCTTTTTTGTGCAATTCTACAATTTCGTCCAAAGCTGCGTTAAATTTTTCTTTGCGTGTTTTATAGATTACATCTGGGGCATCCTGGCGGATCATGGGTTTGTTGGTGGGAATCACCACCACATCAAGATCGTAAATCTTTTTGAATTCGGCCGCCTCGGTATCCGCCGTTCCGGTCATTCCAGCCAACTTTGAGTACATTCTGAAATAATTCTGAAAGGTGATGGTTGCCAGTGTTTGATTCTCGTTTTCAATTTTGACATTTTCCTTGGCTTCCAGCGCCTGATGTAATCCGTCACTGTAGCGGCGTCCGGGCATTAAACGTCCGGTAAACTCATCGACAATGATTACTTCCCCATTTTTGACAATATAATCGACATCCCTCTTAAAGAGAGCGTGGGCTTTGAGCGCTTGGTTAATGTGGTGTAAAAGCTCTATATTTTTGGGATCAAATATATTGTCAACTTTTAACAAATTTTCAGCTTTGGCAACACCCTCCTCGCTTAAGATCGCCGAACGGGCTTTCTCATCAATCGTGTAGTGGGAGTCTTTGCTCAGTCGGGGAATCAAGCTATTGATCTGGTAATACAAATCAGTAGATTTCTCAGCCGGCCCCGATATTATCAATGGCGTTCGGGCCTCATCGATCAGAATACTGTCCACCTCATCGACCACAGCAAAGTTAAGCTCGCCTTGCACCAGAGAATCCCGATCAAACTTCATATTATCTCTCAAATAATCAAAACCGAACTCATTGTTAGTCCCATATGTAATGTCGGCTCCGTAGGCCGCTAGCCGTTCTGCATCATCGAGACCATGCATGATGGTTCCAACGGACAAGCCTAAAAATCGATAGATGTGACCCATCCACTCCGTATCACGCCTGGCTAAATAATCGTTGACGGTGATAATATGTACACCTTTTCCAGTTAGTGCATTCAGATAGGCCGGCAGAGTGGCGGCCAGGGTTTTGCCTTCACCGGTTTTCATTTCCGCAATTTTGCCCTGATGTAAAACGATCCCACCAATTAACTGAACATCAAAATGTCGCATGTTAAGAGTACGCATCGAGGCTTCTCGGACTGTGGCAAATGCTTCCGGAAGAAGGTCATCCAGGGTTTCCCCTTGATCGAGGCGTTGTCTAAATTCAGTGGTCTTAGCTATGAGCTGTTCTTCTTGCATAGCCTGAAATTCGGACTCTAGTGCATTGATTTTCTCAACGATTGGCTGTAATTGCTTTAATTCCCGTTCGTTTTTACTGCCAAAAACTTTTGTCAGAAAATTGAATACCATATGGGAAAACTCCTGGCGCAAGCGTTTTGCTTTAGATGGCGAGACCCAAATATTCTACATTATATCAGATTTAAAACCGGTCTCAAGAATTAATTGGTCGACGACCGACTTATAATAATACCAATTTTTTAAAAAAAAAGAGTCGAAAATTAATGTAGGATGGAATCGTTTGCAGAGGTACCCAGCAATTCATAGATTTGGGGCGGTAGAATATTGTTAAGCAAACTAAGTAGAAAATTACAATTTGTATCCGAATAGTCAGTTTTAGTTAAGGATGTATTTTTCAGGATTAACCGGAACCCCGTTCAAGTGAACTTCGTAGTGGGTATGGGGTCCAGTGCTACGACCGGAGCTGCCCATCAGGGCAATGGGTTCCCATCGTTTAACTCGATCACCCCGTTTCTTCAACAGTTTGTGATTGTGTCCATAGCGAGTTTTCATTCCATGTCCATGATCAATCACAATCGTCTTGCCCAGCAAGCCCTTCTTGCCGGCAAAAGTGACAATACCATCGGCGGTAGCCAGGATTGGTGTTCCCTTGCGCGATGCTATATCAAGCCCTTTATGTAATTCTCGTCGACCGGTAAAAGGGGATTTGCGGTATCCGAATCTTGAGGTTACCCAAGATTTGACATTACGCGACAATGGTCTGATTGCCGGCGTGGCAGCCAAAAGATTCTGTTGATCTTCGAGCGATTTAAGCAGTGTTTCTAGTTCTTTTTGTTGGCCAGCCGAAGCTCGGCCAATCTCATCAATCTGCTCATGCATATTTCGCATGAGGCTGTAGTGCTTCTGCTTGAGTGGAATATGAGCGTCGAGGTCTTCGGGCAAGGAGCCGCCAATACCTAATATCCCATCTGAATCATTTGGTATTTCAATATTGGCAATAATTCGAATTTTTTTTTCAAAACTGTTCAGTGCCAACAATTTTGCTTTGAGGGCGTTAATTTCACTTGCAAATTCTTGAATTTGCTTTCGTTGATGGTGAATCTCCTCCATTTGGCTAGAAATATGTAGCTTACGATTTTCCAGCGTTGTCGTATATTTTCGCAACTTATTATAATCATGAGTAATATAGCCTATAGTTGCAAACATGGCCACCAGGATAATTCCAATCACCAGCAAGGAAGATTTTGATGTAGAGAACTGCTTTGCGGGAGCACCGCTGCTACCTAAAATAACAAATGATATTTTCTTTCGCATACCAGAAAAACCTCAAACGGATTGCTGATCATATACCGTTATGTCGCTGTAGTTTGATTTCAAAAAAAAACGCCTCCAGGCTTACTAACCTGTCGGCGTCGCAGTGTTTATAGTTCGGTAACCTGGCTGTCCTGGCCAATCGGCTTTAGACCCACGGTTTTGCGTCGCCATCTTTCGGTGGCTTTGCCCTTTCGTTAGTATGTTTTATTATAAAATATATTTAAAATCGTCAAAATTGTCAAGTCATAATTCCACCCCTTCTCCTTATGGCAAGTTTTTTCCAGACATGCCCCAGGATTTCAAATCTTAAAATAACGGTGCGAATTATTTTCTGATAATCCGCAATTATTTAATTGAATTTGACGGATTAGCATCCCACTGGCTTCCGGTTTAACAGCAATATCTCAAAATTAAACCTATTTCAGCAACATGGGTGGACAGCCAGGTTTTATCTGGCTGCTCACCGACCTCGACACTGAAAAGGGCTAAAGGTTGGATTCCGTTACAAAAGACCCAACTTAAATTTAAGTGATTTCAGTGTGTTTACCATTAGCATAGTGACGGTCATGGGACCGACGCCACCCGGGACCGGGGTAATGCTTCCAGCTATTTCTTTGGCTTCGTCAAAATCGACATCACCTTTCAATAAGGCAATCTTTTTCCCTGTTTTTTCGCTAATTTTCTCGCCGACTCGATTGACACCGACGTCAATAACACAGGCGCCCGGCTTAATCCATTCCGGTTTGACAAGTCCGGGCACACCGGCTGCGACGATCAAAATATCAGCCCGTTTACAATGACCTTCCAGGTCCTTGGTCCGCGTGTGGACCACCGTTACCGTTGAGTTTGCACCGTCCCCTTTTTGCAGCATCATATTTGCGATGGGTTTTCCGACAATGTTGGAGCGGCCGACGACAACGACCTCTGCGCCACTGGTTTCCACGCCGGTACGTACAATCATTTCCTGTATTCCTGCCGGTGTGCATGGGGGAAATTTCACCTCACCACCTCCGATCATCAACCGGCCTACATTTACAGGGTGAAAGCCGTCCACATCCTTATCGGGATCAATGGCATTCAATACCTTCTTTTCATTTATATGCTTCGGCAAGGGCAGCTGGACTAAAATCCCATTGATGGCCTCGTCCTTATTATACTTGTCAACCAGGGCCAGAAGATCTGCTTCAGATATATCCTCGGGCTGACTGTCCTGTACTTCTTTAAACCCAAGTCGTTCAGCAGTTTTAATTTTCAAAGTAACATATGAGATGGAAGCAGGATTCTCACCCACCAGAATTGTCACGAGACCGGGAACAATACCATGCTTTTCCTTGATTTGTTCCACTTCCGATTTGACTTCTTCCAGAATGACTTCACGAATTTCTGTTCCCTTGATTAATTTTGCTGTCATCTTAAACCTCCTTTTAAATTTAATCTGAATCTAATCATTTGGTTGTTTCGACCAGATAGGCCGGATGGCCCTTTCTAATTCAATAAAGTATTGATGTCAAGACGACATGCAAACTGCGTTTGATGCTCTTTTCGCTGTATATCCATGCTTTGACAATCAAGACCCATTGGTAAAATTGTATTGCAACCCCTAGCACCTGCACCCCAATATTTCATAGTGGAAATGGCACTGGCAGTAATCCTTCGGTTTCATCAATGCCTAGCATTATATTCATATTTTGAACCGCCTGGCCCGCAGCGCCTTTAACCAGATTGTCGATGGCCGAGATGATAACCAGCCGGTTATTACGGTCATCGAGTTTGACGCCGATGTCACAGTAGTTGGTGCCACGCACGTGCAAAGTGTCAGGCAGTCCATCCATGGGACTCAGCCGGACAAAAGGCCTTCGAGAATAGACTGAAAGGTAACAATCTAGCACATCCTGCACCTTGATTGTACCCGTAGGGGTAGCATATATAGTCGTGAGCATACCGCGAGTCATGGGCACCAGATGCGGAACAAAAGTAATAGAAATAGACGATTGGGCTTCCCGGCTCAAAATCGAATCTATTTCGGGATTATGTCGGTGGGCAGCAACTTTATAAGCTTTAAAGGATTCATTGACTTCGCTGTAATGGGTAGCCTGAGACAGGGAACGTCCGGCTCCGCTGACGCCGGACTTTGAATCGACAACGAGCGTCTCGGCGTCCAGCATGCCCTTTTTGACTAACGGAACAAGCGGCAGCAACGCACTAGTGGGGTAACAGCCTGGGTTTCCGATGAGTTTGGCAGTCCTGATCTGATCCATGTAAATTTCGCTGAGCCCATAGACCGATGACTCGAGCAGTTCCTTTGAAGTGTGCGGCTGGTAAGTGGACTCATAGAGGGCGGCATCATTAAATCGGAAATCCGCAGATAGATCGATAACCTTCAAACCGCATTCTATAATTTCTGGCACAAATTTCATTGGGAGTTGATGGGGAAGCGCCATGAATACGATATCCGCATGGTTGCAAAGTCGGTCCGTAGAGTATTCCTCACAGACAAGGTCTATCTGACCGGCCATGGCAGGATATACTCGATCAAATCTCACCCCGGCATATTGACGCGATGTCAAAATGGTCAATTCAGTTTTAGGATGGCCAGATAGAATTCTGACAAGCTCAGCACCGGCATATCCGGTGGCTCCAACAACTGCGACACGGTTCATTGTGCTGAATTCCTTTTATTTGGTGAGATTGACAGCAAACACGGATTCATACCAAAGTCAGCACACAACTGCAAGGGGTATAAAGATAAGCCAATTTTTTCGGTGAAAGTCACAGCGCGTTGCATCAGATGCAGGTTTACACATCGGATGACTAACCTGGAAATAGTCCAAAACATTAAGCTTTTATGGGTTATAGACAAAAAGCACACTGAGTAGGTATGTTTAATTTCGTCCGGATACTTCATTACATTTACAATTTTCACGATGTTTAAATTTAAACTCAACTTTAGAACATAATGGTCGATAAATATAGGGTATGGAATTCGATCGCCATTCATGCCTAAATTCGCATAAAGGAGGGTTATCCTATGAAATTATTAAAATATATCTTATTTTTGTGTGTTATTCTGTTAGCTTACCCGATTCAAGCCGAAATTTACAAATACGTTGATGAAGATGGGAATACCCATTTCACGGATGATTTCAGTCAAGTGCCTGTTGATCAAAGACCGACTGTAGATGTCAGCGTTGAATATGAAAATGACACAAATTCTAATCAAACTGCAGAATCCGAAGTATCCGATTCAGAGCAGGCTGCAGAATCTGAGTTATTAGATAATACCGAAGAGGATTTCCCGGATGAATCGATGGATGAAGGGGACGAATTCGCTGAGGACTCTGAAAACCAGGATGACGAATATGATTTCACCGATACGGAAAATGAAGAGAATATCGTCGCGCTAGGACATGATTCGGGAAATGAAGAAGACGTCTCAGCTAAAAATGAACAAGATACTGCCAAAGACGATTTGGACGAAATTCGCAGTCAACTGGATATTATGAAAAAAGAGATCGACAGCGAATATCGGGAATTGCTGAAAAAGAAAGAGCAATTATCCAAAGAGAAGAAAAACCTCAGAGGCCATGATGAAATTATGAAACATAATAAAAAAGTTGAGCGCCTGAATAAAAAGGTGGAGGCGTATGCAAATAAAGGTAAAAAATATGAGGAACGGGT
>JAAUYD010101473.1_pt1 | contig 15429 bp, 9 predicted proteins | sample 7278101 | NCBI WGS metagenome assembly JAAUYD01 (sample SAMN14350128, study PRJNA611818) | marine sediment metagenome | isolation source: surface marine sediment (0.6m) | place: French Polynesia: Moorea | collected 2018-08 | reverse complement strand
TACGGGCTCAGGCGATGAGCTTTCGTATTTTTCCTACGATTTCCCGCCTCTTCCAATACAGCTCGGAGAAAATCGCCTTCGTAGGGTCGTCGTCGGGAGTAGCATTGTCGATCCAATTCGACGACTTCATGTCTTCTCTTGCTATTGCCAGGATCTCCTCGAGCACCGTGCTGGCCGAACAGGCGCGATTGCATTTGCGCGTCAGAAGTCGGTCGATCTCCCGAGCGGCATCCGACGAAAGCGCGATCGCCTCTCCCGCCGCTCTTGAAAGCGGACGTTTCTCGATGCCGGCGTCTGCCTGGGCTTTGGCGACTCGTTCGGGCAAGCTGCGCTCGAGCGCGTCGAGTTCACTGACCATCTCAAGGAGACTCTCCAGCGACGGGCGCTCCTGTTCGGTCGCTTTTTCGATCGCCACCCTAACGTGCTCGGACCTGATGACATAGCCTGGGCCTGGCATTGCTTGCCCTCCACCGTTTTTCTGGCATGCGGTTGCTTCTTTAGACTGTAGGAAAGTCGGGCGCCCGTGCAAGCGACCCTGCTGCTCGCCTGAACCAACGCACGAGTCACTCGCTTCGGCTCGCTGACTCCAGACGTCCTCTACGCCACAGCGCGGGTAACGCGCTTCGGCTCGCTTACCCCGGTCCTTCTTTACGCGACGGCACGAGTCACTCGCTTCGGCTCACTCACCCCATACCCTTGCGCATAGTCGATGCCCATGCCGCGCAGCATCGTGATGATTTCTTCGTTCTCGGCAAACTCCGCGATGGTCTTCTTGCCGGTCAGGTGGCCGATCTCGTTAATTGATCGAACCATCTCCCGGTCGATCGGGTCGTGCAGGATTTCCTTGACGAAGCTGCCGTCGATCTTGAGGAAATCGACCGGGAAGTGCTTCAGGTAACCGAATGACGACAAGCCGGTACCGAAGTCATCCAGCGCGAACAGGCAGCCGAGCTCCTTCAATGCGTTGATAAACCGATTGGCCTGTGAGTAGCTTGCGATAGCCGCTGTCTCGGTAATCTCAAAACAGATCTTCGTCGCATCCAGCCCGCTCATCTGGAACTGCTCGACGACAAACGGCAGGAACTTCTCATCGCCTAGACTCTGGCCAGACAGGTTGATCGAACACATCGCCAGGCGTTCGCGTTCATCCGCTTCAGACACCAGCCAGCGAAACGCGCTGCGAATGACCCAGCGATCGATGCTCGGCGTAATGCCATAACGCTCTGCCGCTTCGATGAACAGAGCCGGCGAGATCACGCCGCCGTTCTCGTCGCGCATACGCAGCAATATCTCGTAGTGCGCGCCCTCTTCCTCGGCCTGCAGCGGCTTGATCGTCTGCCGGTACAACTCGAAGCGATTCTCCTCGAGCGCGTTGTTGATGCGGGCCGCCCACTGCAGTTCGCGGCGCCGGCGCATCAGGTCGATGTCGTTTTCCTGGAAGCTGTGGATTCGATTGCGGCCGGCCTCCTTTGCCGCGGCGCACGCGCTGTCAGCGGCGCTCAACAGCGCAGCGACGTCTTCGTTTTCGGCCGTGATCGGGACAACGCCGATACTGACACCGAGACGGAATGTCCGGTCGTCCCAAAGGAACTTGTAGTCGCCGATCGCGATGCGCAGTGCTTCTGCAGTTTGCATCGCCTCGTCGAGACTACAGCTCTCCAGGAGCACGCCGAACTCGTCGCCGCCGAGACGCGCCAGCGTGTCACGCCAGCGAATCTTGGACTTGAGTAGCGCGCCAAGCTGTCCGAGCAGTGCGTCACCGGCGCTGTGACCGCAGGAGTCGTTAACGATCTTGAACTGGTCGAGATCCAGGTACAGCAGCGCGTAGGACGTCTCGCGCGCCCGGGCACTCTTCAGCGCACGCTCGAGGCGATTCTCGAACTCACGACGATTGACCAGCCCGGTCAGGATGTCGTGACTCGCGTGATAGCTGAGACGACGATTCAACTCACGGGACTCCGAAACGTCGTGGAACACGAGCACACCCCCGGTGACCACTCCCTTGCCGTCGCGAATCGGGGAGGCCGTACTCTCGATATAGAGCTCGTTACCGTCTCGACGGATCAGCAGCGTCGGGCGCACGGACTTGATCGCCCTGTCCCTTCGTATCGCTACGACCAGAGGATTCTCGAGCGGCTCGCAGGTTTCCTCGTGGAACCCTCGAAAGATCTCGTCCAGTGGCCGACCGCTGGCGTCGTCGACTTTCCAGCCCGTCAATTCCTCGGCGACAGGGTTCACGTATTCGACATCGCCATCAGCGTCTGTGGTGATGACACCGTCGCCGATGGATTGCAGCGTAATCTGCGCACTCTCCTTCTGCCGGAACAGTGCTTCTTCGTAGAGCTTGCGCTCCGTGATATCGACTTCGACGCCGAGTAATCGAATCAAGCGACCATTCTTGTCCAGTACACCCTTCGCGCGGCTGCTCATCCAGCGCCAGTCGCCGCTGCGGTGGCGCATGCGATGCATCGACTCGAAGAACGGCGTCTTTCCTTCCAGGTGTTCACGCATCTTGCTCTGCACGCGCGCCATGTCATCCGGGTGCACCAGCGTGTACCAGTCGAGCGCGATATCGTCGTCATCGACATCATAGCCAAGCATGGTCTTCCAGCGCGGGGACAGCTCGACGCGTTTGGTCTGGCCGTCGAAGTCCCAGATGCCGTCATTGGCGGTCATGTCGACAAGCTCGCTGCGCTGGTCGATATCGCCGAGTATCGACCGGTCGTCGAGCAGCTCCAGGCCCGACGCCAGGGACGCACCGATTAACTTGATCAGCAGATGAAAGTTCGCATCCCAACTGTCGGTCGCGTGCTCATTGCCGAAAGCGAGAAAGCCACAGATATTGCCCTTTACCGCAATCCCGATGATCAGCAGCGAGCCGAAATGTAGCTCAGCCAGGCGCTCATACTCTGACTGCGCGGCGGTCGGTGCATCAGTGGAGTTATCAATCTCAATGACACGGAGATGACCGAGTCGATCGGTCAGCCATGGCCAGTTCGCCAGGGGCTCGCCGGCGAGGACGTCGCTGGAGCACTGGGCGAAGCCGCTGCGGCCTGAGTGAACGGTTTCGATCTTGTCGCCGTCGTCGGACAACAGCGCGAGAAACGCAGCATCGCAGCCGGCCGCCTCCGGCAGTTCAGCAATGTTTGATGCCAACTGCTCGTTTGAATCGTCGCCGGAGAGATTCTGCAGGTTGACCGCGATTTTCGTCTGCAGCGCATCGACCGTGCCGCGCGTACGCGTTCCAGCGCGGGGGCGTCGCGGTCGGATGCCGGTCTGATGATCGGTGGAATCAGTCACAACGTCACCAGGGCATGGAGCAGATTTTTGCGGCAGAGGTTCGCAAGCGTCGTTTTCCGCAGCCTGAAAGCCGCATTTTCTCATGAATCGAACACATTACAAGCACTTACGGCTTGCCCCTTAGCGCCGGCGAACGCATACTGCGCCCGCTATGACAGACGCGACCTCATTGAACTTAAGGAAGAGCCTTGGAAAGTTCGCCACCGGTGTGACGGTAGTGACCTGCCGCTCCGGCGACGGACGCTCGTGTGGAATAACGGCAAACAGCTTCAGCTCGGTCTCGTTGGACCCGCCGCTGATCCTATGGAACATCGCCAAGACCTGTAATTCGCTGGACGCATACCTCGAGGCCGAGCATTACGCGATCCACGTACTGACGAACGATCAGGTGCACCTCGCGAGCCACTTCGCGCAAACCGACCACAAGTCCTACGAGCGAATCGAACACTCGATCTCAGACAACGGCGTTCCGATCTTGCCGGATGTCCTGGCCCGCTTCGACTGCCGCACCTACCAGATCTATGACGCCGGAGACCACCACATCATTGTTGGTGAAATACTGCATCATGAAAACCACGCCGGTAGCCCGCTGCTGTATTACTCGGGAAACTACGCGTCGCTCGATTGACGAATCTGCGCTGCGCCCGCATTGGCGCCACAATAACTACGAGCAAGAAAAAACGCGCCGCAAATGCGGCGCGTTCTGTCTGGCAATAATGCAGGTTCCGACTAGTTGAAGTCCTTACGGAACGTGATGCCCCAGGTCCGCGGCTCAAGCGGATAGGCGTTCTGCTTGCCATCCTGGATAGGTACGTCAAACACAGTCTCGTAGAAGTTCTCGTCGGTAAGGTTACGAACCCAGATGGCGAGCTGCGCATTCCACGCGTCGAAGTCCATTCCCGCACGCAGATTGACGAAGTCAAAGGACGGACGGAGCTTCAACGGGTCGTTGTTGCCGTCGGTCATCGTATCCGAGTAGTGAATGTATTCGAGCTTCGCGAATGCGCCTGTCGTTGACGTCAGCTCGAAATAACGATCCAGCCCGAGGTAGAACGAATGCTCCGGGTTGGACGGTACGCGTCCGCCGCTGCGATCACAGACCGGGATGTTCGGATCGGTCTGGCCCGGGTCCGGCGTTCCGGTCTGGAACGGCGTCGCTACCCAGCACGTGCCGTTCTCGAAGTTCTCGAAGTCGGCCGTATTGTAGGCATAGGACATCTGAACGTCCCAGTTCTCAGTCGGCGCCCACCAGGCTTCGATCTCGATGCCCTGGGTGTCAGCGTCACCGGCGTTCTGCAGGTTGAATCCGTTACCCGAGAAGGCGCTGGTCTGCAGATCTTCGACCTGCGTGTCGTGGATTGCCACGTTGACGCGCATGTTGGCATCCGGAATGTCTGCCTTCATGCCGATCTCGATTGCGGTAGACGTCTCAGCCTGGAAAATCTGTGCGAAGAACGGATCGATACGGTCCGTGTTGGTACCGCCGGACTTGTAGCCCGTGCCGTAGGACACGTACCACATCATGTCTTCGTTCGGCATGTAGGACAGCTTGATCGTTCCGGTGACCTGGTCGTCGTCCAGGACGTCGACACCGCTGGCCTGCGGTGCCAGCGCCGGCTGCAGGTAGAAGCCCCAGCTCGGGACGTAGAACGGCGAAAAGGCGCCAAGAATCGTCGGCTGGTTGGCCGGGTTGGTTGGATCCAGCGCACCCGGTGCTGCCGGGTCGACCTGCCAGATGCCGATACCGGTCAGTACGCCAACGGCTGCCGCAACATCGGGCGCGGGGCCAAGCGGGCTATTGAGGAAGGTAGAGCGAAGCGTCTTTTCCTCGTCGGTGTAGCGTGCGCCTGCAGTCAGGATCCAGTTGTCACCCAGGGCGAAGTCGGCCTGCGCGAACACCGCGTAGCTCTCGTGCTCCTGCCTCATGTCGTCAGTAGCGAAAGAACCGTCCGGGAAGGAGTCGGCGACCAACGGTAACGCGCCGCCGGTCGCGGCGCTGACCGCGTTGATGCCATCGATCAGGTCTGTCAGCGGAATGTTCAGAACGGCGCTCGTGTCGGCCAGGCCCGTGAGCGTAGAAACGTTGTCCAGGTCCTGCTCGAAGTAGTAGGCACCAACGACGTAGTTGTTGCCCTGGCCGAACTCGCCGGTCAGTCGGAATTCCTGCGAAAACGAGCTCTGATCAGAGAGGTTCTCGTCGGTCAGGATCTGCGCTGCGCTGAAGTCGGCGTCGATCAGGTCGGTGCTGTCAAAAGAGCGGGAGGCACTGATCGACGTAAACGTCGCGTTCTCGAAATCGTAGTTCAGCTCGAGCGACACGCCGGAATCTTCGTTGGTGGAAAGCGGCAGTCTGTTCAGCGCCATGACGTTGTCGTCGAAACGATCCGCCGAGACGACCGGCACACCGAGACCGAACTGCAACAGGGCGTCGGAACCCGGGTTACCTTCGAAGTCCTGGAAGTTATTCAGGCGCGTAACGGCTGCACAGCAGACTTCATCGATCTCTGCCATGTCCCAGATCAGGCGCGCCTCGAGCTTATCGTTCGGCGTCCACAGGAACTGTACGCGACCGCCAAATCGATCGCGGTCGTTGACCACGTCGTCGCCAATGCCGATGACATCCACATAGCCGTCGCGAGTGCTTGAGAAGCCGGTAACGCGCATGGCCAGCACTTCGTCGACAAGTGAGAAGTTCATCGCGGCCGAAACGTTAGTCAGGCCGAAATTTCCGGCAGTGGCTTCGAAGAAACCATCCTGCTCGTGGTCCGGTGCGACGGTACGGATCGTCAGCGCCCCAGACGGGGTATTCTTACCGAACAGAGTGCCCTGCGGGCCGCGCAGCACCTCGACGGCCTCCACGTCCACCAGGTTGTTGATGATCGAGCTTTGGCGGGAGCGATAAACGCCGTCGATATAGATGCCAACGGAGGACTCGAGACCAAAGTTCTGGGCGCTGGTGCCGATACCTCGGATCGCGAAGCTCGACGTCGTCGAGTTCTGACTCTGGCTGGAAACCAGGGAAGGCGCAATCGTCGCAAGGTCACGCATGTCCTTGATTGCGGAATCCTGCAGAACTGCAGCGTTGTAAGCCGTTACCGCAACAGGGACTTCCTGCAGGTTCTGCTCACGTTTCTGCGCGGTGACAACGATTTCTTCGAGAAGAAAGCTATCGTCCTGGGCGACTGCACCAGTGACTGGTACGGCCACGGCTGCGGCAAGCAGCACACTCGCACAACGGCGGATGGTGTCTTTCATGGTACCCCCCTTCGGGTATATGCCAGAGTCTTGAAACCTGTATCGAGACGCCGCCGGCCCAAACGAAGACGACCCCTGATACCTGAAAAGTTTAAGCCATACACGGACATATGGCCAAACCTTCGCGGGGAAGTTTAACAGTTTGGCGAAATTTGGCGAGTTCTAGTGCGACTCGAAAACGATGCCATCGCAGACAACCCGGCAGTCTCGCTGCTGGAATCGCCAGGCAACGCTGTGAGGCGTCGAGAATCAGACCGAGAAAAGCAGGCACCGGACATTATTAATCATTTAAAAATCAGAGCCATACATCACGCCGCCAAAGCCCATCCCGCTGCGCTCTACGGCGGATATCTGGCGCTCAAGCTCCGCTTTCATCTCGTCTGGGAGATTCGATCTGGCCAGTCGCTGCCGCGCCGCGGTAGCGTTATTCTGGTAAGCCAGCCTCGTTATGTAAGCTGATTCCGCCGCTTGTCGCTGTTCCACGCTCGTCAGTGCATCGAGCAATCGATCCACCTCGGCCTCGGGCATCGACGTGCTGCCGAGCAATGCCGACACCGCGGCGTCTCTCTCGTCGTTCGTTGGGCGCGACATCGCCCACCGGGCAGCCGATGCCGGATCCTGGCTCGCTTTGTACTGAGCGAGTGTGGATACCGCACCGATACGTGCGTTCTGGTCCGTCATCATATCCAGCAACTGCTCCGCTTTCTGGGGCGAGTGCCTCGAGACATTCATCACCATGGCCTGTAGTACGGCATCGCGCGGGGCTCCGGCCGGCATCTGCCGAGCCAGCTGTTCGGCGCGCGCCGGGTCTGCCTGCGAGAGCATCTGAAGGTAGTTCGACTTCATTTGCTGATAATCAGCCTCGCCCCTGAACTGTTCTATGAAAGCATGCGCTTCATCGAATGAACCGGTGTTTATCAGTTGCCCTGCGATGCTATTGCGCCAGGACCTGGCCGCCGGACCTTCTATTTGCGGCAAGAGACGCTTCGCCGTATCGAGATCGGCACCGGCTATCGCCTGGCCGATTCCCGCCAGTTCCCGCGGGTTCATCGAACCACGATTGGCCAGGACCCAGCCCGACGCGCCAGCAGGATCTTTGCTCGCCCACATCGTGATCAGCATGTGCCGCGTCGGCGCCTGGTTGGCATTAGAGAAAGCGAGTTGGTCGAGAAACTCCGGCGTTCGTTCCGGCTGGGTTTCTACGATCTGGAACAGAATTTGTTGTTGTATCTGGTCGCGCCGTTGGGATATCGGCATGGAGCGTATTTCACTCAGCGCAAGCTCCGCGTCTACTCGCGCGACCTGCATCAGGACGGTGGAGAGAATGTCCTGGCCGTAGAGCGAATTGAGTTCGCCCGAATACTCGCGCGCCCAGGCGATTGCCGCCACCGGGTCTTTGCTCGCGTAGGCCTGTCCGATGCCCATGGCCATCAACATTCTCGTGTTTTGCGGCCTGGCTTCCTCAAACAGACGAAGTGCCGCATCGAGGTCCTGAGCCGCCAGTGATTGCGCCGCCGTCATCACTTGAGACGGGTCATCGCGATTCGGCGAATCCAGTAGCTGCCGAAGTGACGCTTCGGGGTTCTTTTGTGCGCGAAACATATCGACCCACTGTCGAAACTGACGCCGCTGGTTGGCGTCGTCGATCAGGTTCGTGTAGCGCGTCACGTCGAGATCGGATTGCTGCGCGAAGTAAGTCGCAATGCTGCCCAGCGCGTCGCGGCTTTCCATGCTCATCGGCAGACTGTTAACGAAAGCAAACGCTTGCTCAGGTGAACGCTCGATCAGTTCAAGCACGTAGGCGTGTCGATTCTGCCGATCCGGTCGCACGCCGAGCACGCGAATGATGCGTTCGACTTCTGTCGTATTCAGAAAGCCGTTTGCTGCGAACAGCCCCTGTGCAGCACGCTCCCGGCCTGCTGGTTCGCTGATCTCACTGGCAGCCGCCAGCGCGGATTCAAAATCCGAACGCGACCACAGCTGCCATACGCTGCGTTCGAACTGGCGTCGCTTCGGAAAATCCTCGAGTCGAGACAATGCGAGGGCGCTCTGTGGATCGAGCTCGACGAGACGATGGAACAGGATGCCCAGCGCCTGGTCTCGCTCGGTGTCGTCTGAAATCCGGATGGCATCGAACAGGTGTGCCTGCAACTGGCCTGCTGCGGAACGTCCGGCGAGGGCGTACATCGCCTCGCCGCGAGCAAAGGACGTTGGCAGAGCCATTATCTGCTCAACGGTGTTCAGTGTCTCGTATCGGGCTTCACGAAGGTTCTGAGCTTCGCGCTCGGAGATCGTGGAGACGATCTGAATGTCACGGGTTGTCGGCAGCGCGGCATCGGGCCCGGAAAGAAACGATACCCAAACGAAGACGAGACCCGCTCCCCCGATTGCACCGAGCAATGCCGCGCCGAGCGTCCGGGTCATGCCGCGCACCTCCAATCGTTATTCCGGTTCTGCCAGTTCCCTGTCGATTATTTCTATCATGGCCAGCGCCTGCTTGCGAAAATACGGCAGGCTGGGCGCCAGCGTGTTTCGGTAGGCGGCGATATGTGCGTGCTCGCGTGCGGCCTGCAAGTCACCGGATGCCTGGTAGGCGACTGCCGTGAAATAGTGGACAACGGGCGACAGGGGGTTCGCCAATATCAGGCGATCGATTGCCTTCTCGTAATCATCCTGCACCAGCGCCGCGTAGCCCTCGAGCTCATGGATGCGCTGCCGTTCCCTCGCATTGCCGCCCGAACTCGCTTCGGAGCGATAACGCGCGACGAACTCCGCCGCTCGCATCGACCACCCGGACTGCAGCGCCGCGAGCGTCGCCCGATACAGGAACTGGCGTCTTGCCTCGCCCTTAACCGGCGGGTGCAGATCCGATGCGAGGCGACGATCGAGCGCCGACTCGTACAGCCTCATCGCCGCTTCCGCATCACCCTGCAACAGCAGGATATCAGCAGCGAGCTCCTCGGCATCGGCCACGACCAGGCCGTCGTCAGCGCGGTTCCCCTCCTCGGCCAGTTCGTCAATTGCCTTGAGAGCAGCTTCATGATCGTCATTGTGAAGATGTGCCCCCACCAGGCGATTGGTCGCCCAATGGCGCTCATGCAGGTTGCGTGCTCGCTCCAGCATCTGGCCGGCGACGGCGACAGCCCGTTCCGGCCTGCCTCGAAGCGCTTCGTTGATCGAGATCCCGGCGAGTGAAGGATAGAAACTCGGATCGATATCCAAAGACTTCCGGTAGTTGGCAATCGATGCCTCGTAGTCCCCGGCCTCCATCAACAACTCGGCATAAGAGTCGTAAGGATTGGGTTCGTCAGGTACGAGTTCGATGTAGCGCTTGAATGCCTCCTGCGCCGAGTTGAAGTCATCCAGTCCGCGGTGGGCATAACCGAGCATGTTGTAGGCAGGTGCGTACTGGCCATTCAGCTCGATAGCCCGTCCAAAATGCTCAACGGCCTGTTCGAACTGCTGCTCAATGACGTGGTGGTTGCCGAGACGCATGTGCGCCGTCTCATCGGCCGGGTACAGGGCAACCAACTTGCGCAAAATCGCGAGCTGCTTCTCGGCATCGCCGTTCGTCGCGGCCCTGAAAGACCTTATAACCAGCTGTTCGCCCAGGCTGACCCTATCGGCGGCGCGTTCGGCATTATCGAGACTTGAAAAGAACTCCTCGGCCGACATCGCGGATCTGGCCTTCAACAAGTGAGCCATTGCGAAGTCGGGGTCCTTTGACAGAGCCTCGTCCAGGAGCTTTCGAGACTCGTTGAAGTGCAGCGAGTCCATCAGCTTAACGGCTTGTTCATAGGCTGCCCGGGCATCGGCAGAACTCGTCGACACGGGAATCCGCTTGCTCTCCGTTGCCGAATCGTCGGGAGCTGCCGGTAACCGGTCCGAATCCCCGCAGGCGGCGACCAGCAACAGCGCTGCCAGTAGTCCGAATTTCATCTCAGCCTTAAACACGGGATTCCGCCGATATTTTGGTCCACGCCAGTATTTGGCCAAACAACGAGGAGAAAGTTCTACGCGAAACTCGGTATCGTAGCCGGCCCGCCGGCCGACATCGCCCGCTGGTAAGCATCCCGAGCCCGGATACGTGACAGGAAGTCATTAATATTCGGATACTCGTTCGCTACGTCAGTGCGGGCTTCAGCCGCCTCGAGACAATAACTCATTTGTATGTCGGCCGCCGTGAATCTATCGCCGCAGAACCAGCCGCCCCCCGAAAGCGTTGTCTCAATGAAGCCCAGGTGTCTTTCCAGGTTCGCGTTCAGGAAGCCTGAGCGCACCTTGCCGGCGATACCTTTGGCGATCGGCTTGACGAAAAATGGCACCGGCGCGGTCTCGATCCGGTTCAGGATCAAGGAGATAATCATAAGCGGCATGAACGAGCCTTCCGCGTAATGGAGCCAGTAGGTTAGCGTGCGCTTGCCGGCTTCGTCAGACGGCTCAAGCCGGCCATCGCCATACTTGTCCAGCAGGTACTCGATGATCGCGCCGGATTCCGCAACGGTGACATCTTCGTCGGTAAGGACCGGCGATTTGCCGAGAGGATGAATCTCCTTGAGCTCGGGCGGCGCCAGCATCGTCTTCGAGTCTCGCTGGTAGCGCTTCACTTCGTAGTCGACACCCAGCTCCTCGAGCAGCCAGATGGGGCGCTGCGAACGAGAGTATTCAAGATGGTGAATCGTGATCATGACGGACTCAGGCCAGTGAAAGGAGATGCTCGCGCATGCGTTGTCGTGTCTTCTCATCCGGCAGACGTCCGAGACCGGCGCGAAGGTTGTCAATCGCGTGCTTCGGGTTCTCAGTCTCGGTCAGGACACAGCTGACTGCCGGGTGTGACAGGATGAACTTCAACGAGAATTGGGCCCAGGATTCGCAGTCGAATTCACTGGCCCACTCAGGCAGCGCCTTGCCGCTGACCACGCCGAAATAGCGCCCGTTGATAAACGGGCGGTTGATCATGACGGCGACGCCCTCGTCCAGCGCCGTCGGCAGGACACGCTCGGCCGCCTCCGGCTCGAGCATCGAATAGTTGACCTGCAGCACATCCAGCGTGCCGGTCTTCATCAGACCAATCATCGTGTCGTAGTATTCGCTGGTGTGCCTCGCGGTTCCGATGAACTTCGTCAGGCCGTCTTCCTTGAAGCCCCGCATGACGTCCCAGTGCTCATTAACCTGGTCGGTGAAACAATTCATCAGCGTCATCGAACCATCTTCGCCGGCCAACCGCGCAACCTCATCCCTGACCACATCCGGACTGGACAAGTCGAAGTAAGCCCCGAGCAGGACGTTATCGAACTCCAGTCGGCTTGCGGCTTCGGCCGCGACGAACCGGGCGTCGCCACCGCAGTCGATATAGCGGCCGCCGAACTGCATCAGTCTCTCTATGACCGCCATGCTCGCTTCGACGTCGCCGCGGCGAAACGCATTCGAGTTGCCGAGCCCGATAACCGGGAGCCGCTCACTGGTCCCGGGAATGGTACGAGCGGCAATCGTCTCAGCGAGAACGGGGGGCGCCAGCGACGCGAGGCCAGCTGCCCCGGTGAGCTTCAGGAAGTCGCGACGCTCCATCACGATTCGGGCTGCGGCGGTTCGCCGAGCTGATCCCACAGGTAGCTGTAGATCAGCGCCTCGTTCCTTGCGGCTTGCGTGAAGTCGGAAGCCCCCGCGTGACCGCCGACCGTGTTCTCGAAGTAGTAGAGGTCATGCCCCATCTCCCGCATGCGGGCGACCATCTTTCTCGCATGTGCCGGATGTACGCGGTCGTCGCGAGTCGACGTCGTAAAGAACGCCTTCGGGTACTCGGTGTCGGGGTCGATGTTGTGATACGGCGAGTATTCCTTGATGAAGTTCCAGTCATCGGTGTCCGGGTCGCCGTATTCGCCCATCCATGACGCGCCGGCCAGCATCTTGTTGAAGCGCTTCATGTCGAGCAGCGGCACCTGGACGACCACGCCGCCCCAGAGATCCGGGCGCTGCGTCAGCATGACACCGGTCAGCAGACCGCCGTTCGAACCGCCACGAATTCCGATGTGTTGCGGGCTGGAGATACCGCGCTCGATGACGTCTTCGGCGACGGCAATGAAGTCGTCGTAGGCGTTTTGACGTTTCTCCTTCAACGCCGCCTGGTGCCAGGCCGGGCCGTACTCACCACCGCCGCGGATATTCGCGAGAACGTAGGCGCCACCGCGCTCGAGCCAGCTGTGGCCCAGAGTTGTGCTGTAAAACGGATTGCGGCTGACCTGGAATCCGCCGTACGCGCCGATCAGTGTCGGCGTCTTGCCATCGGCTTCGAACTCTCTGGGCATGATGACAAAGTACGGGACGCGCGTACCGTCCTTGCTGGTCGCAAAGTACTGGTCCACGGTCATTCCGCTAGCATCGAAGAACTCCGGCAGGGTCTTGAGCGGTGTGATCGTCTCACCGGCGTCGTCCGTTACGTACAGGGTATCGGGTCGCAGGAAACTTTCGTAGTAGAAGAAGAACAGGTTCGAATTATCGTCGGCACTACCGAAAGAGATATTGCCGAAAGGCTCGACCTCGACCTGCTCGCTGACCCATTCGCCTTCGACGATGGACAGGCGCTCCACCTTGCTGACGACGTCTTCCATGATGTTCAGCATCAGGTAGTCCCGCGTCGACGCGACACCGGCGCGTTTCAGCGCCATCGTCTCGGTGGGTTCGAAAATCACGTCGAAGTCGCGCCCACCATCCATAAACTCGGCGAAGTCGATTGAAACCAGTGCGCCCTGCTTGTAAGTCTCGTCGGCCGGCGTCCAGTCTGACTTCAGCTCGACGATCATCTGACCGCGGAATATGCCGTTGAACGATGCGTCGTCGGGAATATCGATTTTCGCCAGTCCGCCATCGACGTAGAGGTAGCGGAGTGACGTGAAGAACGACGGGCTGCGGTACGCGATGTCGTAGGCGTCGTCGAGGTCCCAGGTACGGTAGATGCCGGCGGCAACGTCGGTCTGCTCGCCTGCGTAGATTTCCTCGGCCTCCTCGACCGGCACGCCACGCTTCCAGAGTCGCGCGGTGCGAGCATAGCCGGAGTCCGTCAACGAACCCTCGCCGAAGTCTGTGCCCACGAACAGCGTGTCTTCATCGACCCAGGACAGACTCGACTTGGCTTCGACCAGGAAGAACCCGTTCTCGACGAAGGCGGCCTTGTCGGTATCGAATTCACGAACGACGACCGCATCGGCACCACCGCGTGACAGCCGCAACAGGCATTTCGAGTACTCAGGCCGCAGGCAGGTGGACCCTTTCCAGACCCAGTCCTCTCCCTCGGCATCCGCCAGTGCATCGAGGTCGAGGATCTCCTGCCAATCTTCGCCGCCGGCAACGTAGTCTTCGATGCTCATGCGGCGCCAGAGTCCGCGTTTGTAGGTCGCGTCACGCCAGAAATTATAGACGAACTCGCCGCGAATCGCCGGTCCTGGGATGCGCTCATCTGAATTGTAGTTTTCGAGGTTTTGCGCCTTCAGCGGTTCGAACGTCGGCAAGGATTCCAGGTAGGCCAACGACTCGGCGTTCTGCTCTTCAACCCATTCGAGGGCCTTTTCACCCTCGACGTCTTCGAGCCAGATATATGGGTCGTTGCCCAGGTCAGGATCGGTCGCGGACGAAGCCTTGGCCGCGGAGTCGTCTGTGTTACTGCCGCACGCGGCCAGCGCCAGGGACAGGAGAATCAGGGGAAAACGTCGCATTACTGTGCCTCGGAGGTGCAAAAGCCCGACAGGATAGCACCTCGGTCGCTCCGGGCAGAATCATAAAGGCAAGCGAGGGCGTTTGCGGGCCATTATAATGCGCCGTCCCGAGCCCCTGCCAAGCGGCCGGGGAAGTCCAGAAAAACAAGGTAAACGATGACTGACGCGAAGATTATCTACACGAAAACGGACGAGGCGCCGGCGCTGGCGACCTACTCCCTGCTGCCAATCGTCAAGGCTTTCACGGACGCGGCAGGGATTGCCGTCGAAACCCGCGACATCTCCCTGGCAGGACGCGTCCTGGCACACTTTCCTGATCGACTGGACGAGTCACAACGAACCGGAGACGCCCTGGCAGAACTCGGCGAACTCGCGAAAACTCCGGCAGCCAACATCATTAAGCTGCCCAACATCAGCGCGTCGATTCCGCAGTTGCTCGCTACTATCGAGGAGCTTCAGGCGCATGGCTATGCGATACCGGACTTCCCCGAGGACCCGGCGACGGACGACGACAGAGAGTCCAGGGCCCGCTATGCCAAGGTTCTGGGCAGCGCCGTTAACCCCGTTCTCCGTGAAGGTAACTCGGACCGTCGCGTCGCAGATGCCGTGAAGCAGTACGCGAAGGACAATCCGCATTCGATGGGTGCATGGTCATCGAAATCAAAGTCTCATGTGGCACACATGTCCGATGAGGATTTCTATTCCAGCGAGCAGTCCGTTATCGTCGACTGCGCTGACAGTCTCATCATCGAGCATGAAGCCAGTGACGGCACGATCAGCGTGTTGCGGGATGACATACCCGTGATAGAAAACGAGCTCATTGACTCCAGCGTCATGAATTGCAGCGCACTGCGAGCATTCCTGGACGAGCAGATCGACGACGCGAAATCCAGCGGCGTCCTTTTTTCACTGCACCTGAAGGCAACGATGATGAAGGTGTCGGACCCGATCATGTTCGGACACGCAGTCAAGGCGTTCTACGCCGACGTGTTTGACGAGTTCGGCGGTCGCTTCGAGGAACTGGGTGTCGACCCCAACAACGGTATCGGTGACGTTTATGCGAAAATCGGGAGCCTGACTGCCGCTGAACAGGACGAAATCAAGGCTGCCATCGACGCCGTGTACGAGTCGCGCCCGGCGATGGCCATGGTCGACTCCGATCGCG
>JAAUYD010298357.1_pt1 | contig 15439 bp, 11 predicted proteins | sample 7278101 | NCBI WGS metagenome assembly JAAUYD01 (sample SAMN14350128, study PRJNA611818) | marine sediment metagenome | isolation source: surface marine sediment (0.6m) | place: French Polynesia: Moorea | collected 2018-08 | reverse complement strand
GCTGCCGTCAGCGTTGTCTTTCCATGGTCGATGTGCCCTATCGTTCCTATGTTCACGTGGGGCTTGTTCCTTACAAATTTCTCCTTCGCCATGACAAAGCTCCTTTATTGTCCTCGGTAAAAGATTCCCTTTTTATCCAACTATCCCCCGCGCAATTTGTTCCGGGACAAAATCAAAGTGCGCGAACTTCATCGTATAATTCGCCCGTCCCTGGGTCACCGTTCTAAGGTCGGTGGTATACCCAAACAATTGGCGAAGCGGCACGAACCCATCTATTATTTGCACTGCACCGCGCGCGCTCATGCCTGTTATTTTTCCCTGGCGGCGGTTCATATCTCCCACAACTTCACCCAAAAACTCCTCTGGGGCCACAACCTGGACAGCCATGATGGGTTCGAGGAGCCCGGGTTTTGCCTTTCGAAGGGCCTCTCGAAGGCCAATCGAGGCGGCGATTTTATACGCCAGCGCCGAGCTGTCAACCTCATGATGCACTGCTTTTAAAAAAGTTATCTCGATATCCACCATCGGATAGCCCGCGAGCACCCCTGCATCCAGTGATCCGCGGACGCTTTCTTCAACAGCCGCAGCGCATTCTTCCGGTATTTGTGTTGATTCCGTTTGATTTTTAAAGACTATGCCACTGGTCCGGGTCCCGGGTGCCACGCGAAGTGTAACCGCAGCACGGTGGGTCCGGCCCCCCATTTGCTTATCAAACGTACCCTCGGCCTCGTTAGCGATGGTGACGGTCTCTCGAAATGCGACCCTGGGATCGCCCACGTTGGCCTCGACGTTGAACTCCCTGCGCAGCCGGTCGACGATAATCTCGAGATGAAGCTCGCCCATCCCCTTGATCAAGGTCTGACCTGTCTCCTCATCTACCTTGATGTGAAAGGTGGGATCCTCACTTGCGATCCGTTCGAGCGCAGCAGAGAGTTTTTCCTGATCTGCCATGGTCTTTGGTTCGACTGCAATCGAAATCACCGGTTCAGGGGCTGTGATGCGCTCCAAGAGCAGGGGGTGCTTGGGGTCCGAGATGGTGTCCCCTGTGGTCGTGAACCTCAACCCCACTGCTGCGACAATGTCACCACAGCTGGCTGCCTTGATTTCCTCTCGCCGATTTGCGTGCATCTGAAGCAACCGGCCGATGCGCTCTCGCTTGCCCTTTGACGCATTGAGGGCTGTCTTTCCGACCTCGATTTTTCCAGAGTAAAGCCTCAGATAAGTGAGCTGGCCGGCATAGGCATCGGTTTGTACCTTAAACGCCAGCGCGCAAAGCGGCGCCTCGTCCTCGGGCGGTCGGACTTCATCCTTCTCGCTTTGGGGATGATGCCCCACTACCGGTGGCACATCCACGGGTGCTGGCAAATAGTCAACGATCGCATCGAGCACAGGCTGCACGCCCTTGTTTCTGAACGCCGCGCCGCACAACACCGGGACAATGGCATTTGTCAAGGTGCCCTTTCGAATAGCCCGTCGCACCGCTTCGGGGTCAATTTCGTCCCCTTCCAAATATCGCTCCATCACGGATTCGTCGAAATCCGCGGCTGCCTCCAACACCGCATCCCGAGCGGCTGCGGCTTCGTCAGCCATGTCCGATGGAATGTCCTCTTCTTGAAAGACCTCGCCAAGGGTGGCGGCATCCCAGACGACAGCGGATTGATCGATCAGGTCAACAACACCTACAAACGTATCTTCTGCACCAATGGGCAATTGAAGCGGGACCGGACGTGCACCCAGCCGATCTCTAATCATATCAATGCAGCGCGTGGCGCTCGCGCCAACCCGGTCCATTTTGTTGATAAAAACAATGCGTGGAATTTTATATTTGTCAGCCTGGTGCCACACGGTTTCTGACTGGGGCTCTACACCGGCAACACCGTCGAAAACTGCCACTGCACCGTCGAGCACCCTTAGGGATCGCTCCACTTCCATGGTGAAATCCACGTGGCCGGGCGTATCGATGATATTGATGCGATGGTCCTTCCAAAAGCACGTGGTGGCCGCACTCGTGATGGTAATACCGCGCTCTTGCTCTTGAGGCATCCAATCCATCTGCGCTGTTCCTTCGTGGACCTCCCCCAATTTATGAGACACACCGGTGTAGTAAAGCACCCGCTCCGTAAGGGTTGTCTTACCAGCATCGATGTGGGCCATAATCCCGATGTTTCGGGTCTGACCGATCGCTACCCGCTTTGCCACGTCAACTGTCTCCCTGCCGCCTTATCTTCTTTCTTCAGGACGGCCAAGCCCATCTCCCGGCATCGTTCGGCGCGGGGGTGCACCCGCCGGGAATGGTCCGGGATGAAATACTACCAGCGATAATGTGCGAACGCTTTGTTCGCTTCGGCCATCTTGTGCGTATCCTCGCGTTTCTTTATCGATGTGCCCCTGTTTTGTGAGGCATCCACGAGCTCAGAGGCGAGCCGTTCCCGCATCGTGTGCTCTCCTCGATTCCTCGAATAGTTGATAATCCATCTCATGGCCAGGGCCAACCGCCGGTTTGCGCGAACCTCAACCGGCACTTGATAGGTGGCACCGCCGACGCGTCTGGACTTGACCTCTAGCTTGGGTTTGACGTTCTCGATGGCCTTCTTAAAGACCTCCATCGGATCTTGCTTGTAGCGCTGATCGATAATGTCAAAGGCACCATAGAGGATGCGTTCTGCCACGCTCTTTTTGCCCGAGTACATGAGCTTATTTACAAATTTTGAGACAATGCGGTTGCGATACTTGGGATCTGGTTGCACTTTGCGCTTTGGCACTTCTCGGCGACGGGGCATATCTCGACTCCTCTACTTTTTAGGACGCTTGGCGCCGTATTTGCTGCGCCCCTTGCGTCGTTCTTCTACACCCGAGGCATCCATGGTGCCGCGAATTACGTGGTACCGAACACCAGGCAAGTCCTTTACACGACCGCCGCGGATGAGCACAACCGAGTGCTCTTGGAGGTTGTGTCCCTCACCTGGAATGTACGTCGTCACTTCCATTCCGTTGGTCAGGCGTACCCTGGCTACTTTGCGCAGGGCCGAGTTCGGCTTCTTTGGCGTTGATGTATACACGCGCACGCATACGCCGCGCTTCTGCGGACAGGCCTTGAGGGCCGGCGCGGTCATCTTGGCCACCTGCTTTTGGCGACCCTTTCGAATCAGTTGGTTTATTGTCGGCATCCCTTTTTCATCCCAAGTCTTCTTTTAAGCCCCAAAACTGAAGGCGCTCGTACTTAAAAGAACCAAAGCAGTTTGTCAAGCAGAAGTAACACCCGGGGCTTCATCAAATTCTGTTTCTTCTGCAACTTCGCTCACAGCACCGTCTTTTGAATCGGTCACCCGGAGCGTTAGATCGTGATAAAGAGGCACGCCAGTGCCGGCTGGTATGAGGCGCCCCATGATGACGTTCTCCTTGGGGCCGGTCAGGTCGTCTATTTTACCGGAAACTGCTGCCTCGGTCAGAACCTTGGTGGTTTCCTGGAAGGACGATGCTGAAATAAAGCTCTCGGTGGAGAGGGCCGCCTTGGTAATACCCAACAGCAGGGCTTCAGCCGTCGCCGGCCTGCCACCAGCTGCCATGACCCGCTCGTTCTCCGCTCTAAAAATAGCCTTATCGATCTTGTCATCCACCAAAAAGCTCGTATCGCCCACGTCCTTGATGGTGACCCGCCTCAGCATCTGGCGCACGATGGTTTCGATATGCTTGTCGTTGATGGAGACGCCCTGCAACCTGTATACTTCCTGAATCTCGTCCACCAGGTAGCTAGCCAGGGCCTTTTCTCCATTTACCCGAAGAATGTCGTGGGGATTGGCCGCGCCATCCATCAGGGGTTCGCCTGCCTTTACGAAATCGCCTTCCTTGACCGAAATGTGCTTGCCCTTGGTGATGAGGTATTCCTTTGGATCTCCAACCTCAGGGGTGATGGTGACCTTGCGCTTGCCCTTGGTGTCCTTGCCGAAGGCGATGGTCCCGTCGATCTCAGAGATAACAGCGTGTTCCTTTGGTTTGCGCGCCTCAAACAGCTCTGCGACCCGGGGTAAGCCACCGGTGATATCCTTGGTTTTTGTCGTCTCTCGCGGGATCTTGGCCAACACCTCACCCGCATCCACGGAGTCCCCCTCGTTGACGGAAATGTTGGCACCCACGGGCAGGAGGTATCGGGCAGCGACGCCTCCAGACTCCTTGGTTTCACCGCCCTCGTCCTTGATGGAGATGCGCGGTCTGAGCTCTGGATCCCGCGATTCGATAATGACCTTTCTCGATAGGCCCGTTACTTCGTCGAGCCGTTCGGTCATGGTGACGCCCTCGATGACGTCACCGAATTTGACCACACCCGACACTTCGGAGACATATGGAATGGAATAGGGATCCCACTCTGCGATAAGGTCGCCCTTTTTCACGCTCTGGCCCTCTTCCACTGCCAGGGTCGCGCCGTAGACCACGCTGTAGGCGTGTTCTCGGCCGGTCTCATCTATGATGACAATCTCGTTGTAGCGGGCCATGACGACCAGGGTGCCGTCTGATTTGCGCACAGTGGTGAGCCCCTTGAGACTCACAGTGCCGTCGCGATTTGATTCGAGCCGGGATTGCTCGATTTTGCCGCGTTTCGCCGCACCGCCGATGTGGAACGTGCGCATGGTCAGCTGGGTACCGGGCTCGCCAATGGATTGGGCTGCGATAATGCCGACTGCTTCGCCTATGTTTACGAGATAACCGCGGGCGAGATCGCGACCGTAGCATTTGGCGCAAATGCCGCGCTGGGTTTGACACGTGAGCACAGAGCGAATGGTGACCTTCTGCACACCGGCATTTTCTACTTTCTTTACTTTTTCTTCATCGATAAGCTCATTGGCTTCGACCAGTAGCTCACCGGTGAACGGATCGTAAATATCGTCTAGGGCCGTTCGTCCGAGCACGCGTTCTCCGAGGGTTTCGATAATCTCACCGCCCTCTTCGAGGGGTGTGACCTCGATGCCGTCGAGGGTGCCACAGTCATACTCGGTGATGGTCGCGTCCTGTGCCACGTCCACGAGTCTCCGGGTGAGGTACCCCGAATTCGCGGTCTTCAGCGCGGTGTCAGCAAGTCCCTTGCGCGCACCGTGGGTCGAGATGAAGTATTGCAGCACCGAAAGACCCTCGCGAAAGTTCGCTGTAATCGGCGTCTCGATAATCTCACCAGAGGGTTTGGCCATAAGGCCACGCATGCCGGCGAGCTGGCGCAACTGGGCTGTAGATCCCCGGGCCCCAGAGTCAGCCATGATGTAAATCGGATTGAAGCTGCCAACGGTTTTCTTTTTGTCAGTAAGGGGATCTTTTTCTTCGGTTGTTTGAATCTGAGCGAGCATCTCCTCGGCTACCTTGTCGGAAACCGCGGCCCAAATATCCACCACCTTGTTATAGCGCTCACCGTCTGTGATCAACCCCTCTTGATACTGGGAGACAACCCGCTCCACTTCGGACTGTGCCCGGCCGAGCAGGGTGCCTTTTGTTTGAGGAATTTCCATGTTGTCCATGCAAATGCTGATACCGGCGCGGGTGGCGAACTCGAATCCCATGGTTCGCAGGCGATCGGCCAGGATAACCGTGGCCTTGTTGCCGCAATTTCGATAGGCCGCGTCAATGACGCCGGAAAGCGCGCGCTTGTCCATGACCTTGTTCACGGTAGAAAACGGCAGGCCCTCGGGGATGATGTCCCACAGCAGGATGCGCCCGACCGACGACTCGACAATTTCTCCGTCCATGCGAACCCGGATGGCCGCGTGCAGATCTATCGCACCAAAATCAAAGGCCATTCGCACTTCCTCGGGTGATGCATAGATGCCGGCAAACTGCTGGGCGCCTGTTCTGTCGGTCCGAAAGCTGCCGCGGCGAAACGGCCGCTTGCTCGTCAAATAATAAAGCCCCAAAACGATGTCCTGGGTGGGGTTGATAATCGGCTTGCCATGGGCCGGGCTCAGGATGTTGTTCGTCGACATCATGAGCACGCGGGCTTCCATTTGGGCTTCAATCGACAGGGGGATGTGCACGGCCATCTGGTCGCCGTCAAAGTCGGCGTTAAAGGCCGTACACACGAGCGGATGGAGTTGAATGGCCTTGCCCTCGATGAGCACTGGCTCAAAGGCCTGTATCCCCAGCCTGTGCAGGGTCGGGGCCCGGTTCAGCAGAATGGGGTGCTCGCTAATGACCTCGTCGAGAATATCCCAGACCTCGGGTCGCTCTTTTTCCACGAGCTTTTTGGCGCTCTTGATCGTGGTGACATACCCGCGTTCTTCGAGTTTGTTGTAGATGAACGGCTTGAACAACTCCAAGGCCATCTTCTTTGGTAAGCCACACTGGTGCAGCTTGAGCGCCGGTCCGACCACGATAACGGACCGCCCAGAGTAATCGACGCGCTTGCCAAGGAGGTTCTGCCGAAAGCGCCCCTGCTTTCCCTTGAGCATATCGGACAATGACTTGAGCGGTCGCTTGTTCGGTCCGGTAATCGTCTTTCCCCGGCGGCCGTTATCAAATAGGGCGTCCACTGCCTCTTGCAACATGCGGCGCTCATTGCGAATGATGATCTCTGGAGCATTGAGTTCCAACAGGCGCTTAAGCCGATTGTTGCGATTGATGACCCGGCGATAGAGGTCGTTTAAGTCACTCGTTGCAAATCGTCCCCCATCCAAGGGCACCAGGGGTCTGAGATCCGGGGGCAGCACCGGGATGACCGTGAGCATCATCCACTCCGGCTTGTTCCCAGAATCCTTGAACGATTCTGACACCTTCAGCCGCTTGGTGACCTTCTTTCGCTTGGCGTCGCTCGTGGCCTTTTTCATCTCCTCGCGCAGTTCTTCGGCAAGTGAGACAACGTCGATTTCTTTAAGAAAATCTAAAACAGCTTCGCCACCCATACCGGCTTCGAACGACCCCAGGCCGAACTCCTCGATGAGTTGATAGTATCTCTCCTCGGTCAGTATCTCACCCCGCTCCAAGGGCGTGTCCTTGGGATCCAGGGTAATGTAGTTTTCGCAATACAGGATCCGCTCGAGATCCTTGAGGGTAATATCCAGTATCGCCCCAATCCGGGTGGGCAAGCTTTTGAGAAACCAGATATGGGCCACCGGGGTGGCCAAGCTGATGTGACCCAGGCGCTCCCGCCTGACCTTTGATTGGATAACCTCGACACCGCACTTCTCGCAGACGATGCCCCGGTGCTTCATGCGCTTGTATTTCCCGCAATTGCACTCGTAATCTTTAACAGGTCCAAAAATCTTGGCGCAAAACAGGCCGTCCCGTTCGGGTTTGAATGTGCGGTAGTTGATGGTCTCAGGCTTTTTCACTTCCCCGTGGGACCACTCGAGGATCTGGTCTGGACTCGCGAGCGATATTCGAATCGCGGAAAAGCTGAGCGGATCCTTGGGCTTGTCAAAAAAGCTAAAAATGTCCTTCATTATTCACCTCTTAGGCCTAGGCCTGGGGTTCGCTCTCCTCGGAAACCAGATGCGCATAATCATCGCGCCGCGTCTCGATCAACTCCACATTGAGACACAGGCTCTGCAATTCCTTGATGAGAACATTGAAAGACTCGGGCAGTCCCGCGTCCAACGTGTGCTCGCCTTTCACGATCGATTCGTACATTCGGGTCCGGCCCACCACGTCGTCACTCTTGACAGTGAGAAACTCCTGCAGGCCGTAAGCAGCACCATATGCTTCCATGGCCCACACTTCCATCTCTCCGAGACGCTGACCGCCGAATTGGGCTTTACCACCGAGGGGCTGCTGGGTGACAAGTGAGTATGGGCCGATGGAACGGGCATGAATCTTATCGTCGACGAGATGGTGGAGTTTTAGCATGTACATCACACCCACGGTGACGTCCTGATGAAACGCTTCGCCGGTTCGGCCGTCAAACAACACCGTTTGACCAGATGCGGGCAATCCGGCATTTTCGAGGGCCCTCCGAATCTCCACTTCGTCTGCACCGTCAAAGACCGGCGTTGCAAAGTGAACCCCTTCCGGAAAACAAGTGGCGAATTTCATTATCCCCTCGTCGTCCAACGCACCGATTATTTTCTTTGCAGACGCAGTATGGAAAATATCGAGCAGTCGCCCGCGAACCTCCTTGGCAGTTTTTTTCGCGCCATTAACCATGGATTGGAGCTGATGACCGAGCTCGCGGGAGGCCCATCCGAGATGGGTTTCGAGGATCTGTCCCACGTTCATCCGGGATGGAACGCCCAGGGGATTCAGAACAATGTCCACGGGCGTGCCGTCCTGCATGAACGGCATGTCCTCCTCTGGAAGAATGCGGCTGATCACGCCCTTGTTCCCGTGCCTGCCGGCCATCTTGTCCCCGACCGCAACTTTTCGCTTGATGGCCACAAAGAGCTTGACCATCTTGATGACGCCCGGTGGGAGCTCGTCTCCTTTTGACAGACGATCTATCTTTTCGCTAAAGGCCTCTTCGATAAGCTGCTGTTGCGCCTTAAATGAATCGATGATTTCGCCCACCTGGTCCTGGCCCGTATCCACGGGGATCTGACCGTAGTACTTCTTCGGTATCGCATCCAGGTCGGCTGGGGTGAGGGTCACCCCTTTGGCGGCGAGCACCTTTCCCTTGTCATCGACCAGCTTACCAGTTGTGGTGCGGCCCTCGAGCAATTTCTTGACCCGGCCGTATGCGGAATCGCGGATGATTTTGATCTCGTCGGCCATGTCTTTTTCGAGCTTTGCGCGCTCGGCTTCTTCGATTTGGCGGGCGCGTTCATCCTTTTCCGTGCCGCGCCGCGAAAATACACGCGCATCGATGATGATACCCGCAACACCCGGAGGAACCCGCAGTGAGGAGTCGCGCACATCCCCGGCTTTTTCACCGAAAATAGCCCGCAAGAGTTTTTCTTCAGGACTGAGCTGGGTCTCGCCCTTGGGGGTGATTTTCCCCACCAGGATATCGCCCTGCTTGACCTTTGCACCGATGCGCACAATGCCGCTCTCGTCGAGGTCCTTAAGCGCCTCCTCGCCCACGTTCGGTATATCCCGGGTGATATCTTCCTTGCCGAGCTTGGTGTCCCTGGCAACGCACTCGAACTCTTCGATGTGAATCGAGGTGTAGGCGTCTTCCTTGGCCAGGCGTTCGGACAGCAAAATGGAGTCCTCGAAGTTGTACCCGCCCCATGGCATGAACGCCACGAGAACGTTTTGTCCGAGTGCCAGCTCGCCTTTTTCGGTTGCAGGTCCGTCTGCGAGCACATCTCCCGCCTGAACCTTCATTCCCGGACGCACGATGGTTTTCTGATTGATACAGGTGTTTTGATTGGATCGCTTGAATTTAATGAGGTTGTAAATATCCGGAAACTCTCCACCTTCCCCTTCAGCGCGAACCACGATGCGGGCCGCATCCACAGATTCGACCACCCCGTCCCGCTTGGCCACCACAGTCACCCCTGAATCCCGGGCGACCTTGCCTTCGATACCGGTTCCCACGAGGGGAGCCCGCGTCTTAAGGAGGGGGACTGCCTGCCGCTGCATATTGGATCCCATTAGGGCCCGGTTGGCGTCGTCGTGCTCGAGAAAGGGGATCATCGACGATGCCACGGAAACGAGCTGGTTCGGCGACACGTCCATCAGGGTCACCTGATTGGGGGTGGCCATGACAAATTCCCCGTTATTTCGACAAGAAACGAGCGCATTCGTAAACACGCCCTTCTCGTCCACGGGCTCAGCAGCCTGGGCGATGTAATGCTCCTCTTCCTCAAGTGCACTGTAGAATCGCACCTCGCCCAGGACCCGCCCGTCAGCCACGCGACGGTAAGGGGTCTCGACGAATCCGTATTCGTTCACCCTGGCAAAGGTGGAAAGGGAAGCGATAAGGCCGATATTCGGACCCTCTGGGGTCTCAATCGGGCAAATCCGACCGTAGTGGGTCGCATGCACGTCCCGCACCTCAAATCCAGCCCGCTCTCGGGTCAGTCCGCCAGGGCCCAGGGCAGACAGGCGCCGCTTATGGGTCACTTCGGACAGGGGGTTGGTTTGATCCATGAACTGGGACAACTGGCTGGAGCCGAAATACTCTTTGACCACCGCGCTCACCGGCTTGGCGTTTATCAAATCGTGGGGCATGAGCGTATCGAGCTCCTGGCTCATGCTCATCCGTTCCTTTATCGCCCGCTCCATGCGGACCAAGCCGATGCGGTATTGGCTCTCCATTAATTCGCCCACCGCGCGAACCCGTCGGTTTCCAAGGTGATCGATATCATCGATGGAGCCGCGCCCGTTTTTGAGCTCGATGAGATGGCGCACCGTCTCCATGATATCCCGAGGTGTAAGGGTCGTCATATCCAAGGGCTCGGTGACGCGAAACTTGTAGTTGAGCTTGAGGCGCCCTACCTTGGAGAGGTCATAGCGCTCCTGATTAAAAAAGAGATTTTCAAACAGGGCGTTTGCCGTGTCTGGCGTAGGCGGATCTCCGGGTCGCAGCCGGCGATAGATCTCCATTATCGATTCTTCTTTGGAGTTCACCTTGTCCGCGACCAGTGTATCCCTCAGGTACGATCCGACATTTAGATTATCGATAAATAAAACTTTAAAACTCTTGACCTTGGCTTCCCGCAGGCGGTCGATTTTGGTTTCAGTGACCTCTTCGTTGCATTCCAACAGCACTTCGCCGGTTGCCTCGTCGATGATATCTTCAGCAGCGATTTTTCCCACGACCTCGGAGATATCCATCGGCAGCGAATCAAGACCTGCCTCTTTCATTTTTCGAATGGCAGACCGCGTGAATTTTCGATTTTTCTTAACAACAACGCTGCCCCCCACCTTGATATCCCGGGTGGCGCGCTGTCCCTCAATGAGCTCGTAGAGAATGCTTTTTTTGTAGCGCTTTGATGCTTCCAAATATATCGTTTCAGTATCGTAGAAATAATTCAGCAGCTCCTGGGTCGAGTACCCGAGGGCGCGCAACAATACCGTGGCCGGCATTTTGCGTCGGCGATCAATCCGCACGTGGATGATGTTTTTGTGGTCAAACTCGAAATCCAACCACGATCCCCGGTAGGGTATCACCCGAGCCGAATACAAGAGCTTTCCGGAGGCATGGGTTTTGCCCTTGTCGTGGTCGAAAAAGACGCCCGGGGATCGGTGCAATTGGCTCACAACGACCCGCTCGGTACCGTTGATGATGAACGTGCCCGTGTCGGTCATAAGTGGAATTTCGCCAAAGAACACTTCCTGTTCTTTGATATCCCGAACGATAGGCTCTTCGCCTTCCTCAGCGGGCGCATCGTATATGATCAGCTGCACCGTCACCTTAATCGGCGCAGCAAAGCTCATACCCCGTTGCCGGCATTCATCTACATCGTACTTTGGCTTTTCAAGGGTATATCCGAGATAGGAAAGTTCACTCGTTCCCTTGAAATCCCGAATGGGGAAAACGCTGTTAAAAACCCCGTGGAGTCCGATGTTCTGACGCGAATCCAGAGGTACGGTCGCTTGCAGGAATTTTTCATAGGATAACTTCTGGATTTCGATGAGGTGTGGGATGTCGATGACATGTCGGATCTTTCCGAACGACTCCCGATACCGGTAGTTCGCCTGAACTGTGGATGTCATGGGCAAAAGCTCCCTTCAGGTTTGGCAAATACAAGATGAGCGCGATTGAGATGGTTGCCAACCTGAAAAATACACGAACCCCCCACGCCTGACCTCTCAGGTAAGAGGGCAACACTACGACCCGGATGCGAGATGTTCCTTATCTGGAACACGTTTTCTTTACTTCAAGGTTACGGTTGCGCCGGCCTCTTCCAGTTTTTTCTGAACCTCTTCAGCTTCTTGTTTTGATACACCCTCTTTGACGACCTTTGGAGCACTCTCGACCAATTCCTTTGCTTCCTTCAGTCCGAGACTTGTGATCTCCCGAATCGCTTTGATGACATTTATCTTTTTATCACCGATTGCAGTCAATTCAACATCGAATTCGGTCTTTTCTTCTTGAGCGGCTGCTCCGGCGGCGTCACCAGCGGCCACGGCGCCTGCGACCGCGACAGGGGCAGCAGACACCCCCCACTTATCCTCAAGCTCCTTTGTCAACGCGGCGATATCCATCACCGAAAGGCTGCTTAGATAATCGACAACTTGTTCACGCGTGATTTCAGCCATTGCTTTACTCCCTTATTTTGGCAGACCCCAACCGGGCCTCTCCGTTTATTTGTTGCCTGTTACTGACACAATTCTAACCAACACTACTTTTCGAGTTCTCGTTTGCGCGCCTCGAGCAAGTACAAAAAGCTGGTCGGCGCAGCACTGAGCAGTCTGACAAATTCAGTTGCCGGTGCCATAAACGTGGCTAGAAGTTGGGCTTTGATTTGATCCTTGCCCGGCATCTTCGACAGTTGCTGGACCCCTTGATCATCGAGGACGCTGCCATCCAGAACAGCACATTTTATCTTTAACTTTTCGTTATCCTTAGCAAAATCAACCACCACCTTTGCCGGTGCCACCGGATCTTCGTATGACCACGCAATCGCAGTGGGACCCTGTAGATGGTCGGCCAGACTATCGCTATATCCTTCATCCTGAACAGCGAGCTTGACGAGTGTGTTCTTTACAACCTTGTATTCAATACCTTCGGCTTCGTCGAATTTCCGGCGCAGTGCGTTGATGGTCTCCACGTCCAGCCCCCGAAAATCGGTAAGGACGGCAGCGGCCATCTTGTCCATCCGTTCCTTAATCGCCGCAATTTCTGCCTGTTTCTCAGTTCGGTTCATGACAGTATCCTCCTCCTACTTGGTCCCGACCGCCTGGGGGTCAATCTTCACGCCGGGCCCCATTGTGGAGGACACGGTGATGGTTTTTAAGTAGGTGCCCTTTGCTGCCGATGGCTTCGCCTTGACCACAGCTTCGAGCAGGGTATCAAAATTCTCGGTGAGTTTCTCTGTCATGAACGAGACCCGGCCGATCGGGGCGTGGATGATACCGGCCTTTTCCACTCGGAATTGCACCTTGCCGGTCTTGGCCTGCTTAACAGCTTGCCCCACATCCATCGTAACCGTGCCGGTCTTGGGGTTGGGCATCAGGCCCCGGGTGCCGAGAATCCGCCCGATCTTGCCCACTTTGGCCATCATAGGTGGAATGGCGATGGTCGTATCGAAATCGAGCCACCCCCCTTTGATTTTCTCAATGAGATCCTCGCCACCCACGTAATCCGCCCCAGCGTCCCGCGCCTCGGCCTCTTTTTCACCAGTGGCAAACACGAGGACCCGAATGACCTTGCCCAGTCCGTTGGGCAGCACGACAGCGCCGCGCACCATCTGATCGGCGTGCTTGGGGTTCACACCGAGCCTTAGCGCCACGTCGACGGTCTCATCGAATTTTACGCCTGCCATTTCCTTTACCAGCGCAAGGGCATCGGAAATAGGATAGAGTTTTGTCCTATCCACTTTGCCTTTGGCCTGCTGCAATCTTTTGGATATGTGTTTCATTTCGGCTTTCGCCTCCCATGTGCGCCCTTTTTGCAAGGTCCCACGTGGTAAAACAGACCCGTACTGGGTCCAGATTAGTCTATGACCTCAATGCCCATGGAACGTGCTGTTCCCATTATCGAGAGCATCGCCGCATCGATATCGACCGCGTTCAGGTCGGGCAGCTTGATTTCGGCAATTTTTCGGACCTGGTCCTTGGTCACCTTGGCGATTTTTTCCTTGTTGGGTGTGCCTGAACCTTTTTCTTTTTTTGCCTCTTTTAACAAAAGCCGAGAGGCCGGCGGGGTTTTTGTAACGAAGGTGAAACTACGATCCGCGTAGACCGTAATGACCACCGGTATAACCATACCTTCGGCAGCGTCGGCCTGCGTCCTGGCATTGAACGCCTTACAAAACTCCATGATGTTAACGCCGTGTTGACCGAGGGCCGGCCCAATCGGCGGCGAGGGGTTTGCCTTGCCCGCCGGCACTTGAAGTTTTATTTGACCAATGATCTTCTTCATTTCACATACTCTCCGCTAAAGGAAAGACCTACCTCGGCGAATCGCCTCGCTAGCTCGTTTTCTCGACTTGGGTAAATTCCAGCTCCACTGGCGTGGCGCGACCAAAAATGCTCACGAGAACCACGACTTTCTGCTTTTCCTGCTTCACCTGATCCACAATACCGGCAAACCCATTAAATGCCCCATCTATGACACGTACCTCATCGCCCTCTTCAAAGCGGATGATCTGCGTAGGCTTGGTCGCGCCGGTCTCCATCTGCTGCAATATGGATGCAATCTCGTGGTCCGATACCGGCGTGGGGACTTGATTGCCAATGAAGTTCGTCACCTTGGGCGTATTGCGAACCAGATGCCACGTTTCCTCATTGAGCGCCATCTCCACGAAAATATATCCTGGAAAAAACTTTCTCTCGCCAATGCGCTTCTTGCCGCGCACCACTTCTTGGACGGTTTCTGTGGGGATTAGAATGCGGCCGAAATAGTCCTCCAAACCTTCGCTCTTGATGCGTTCCTCGAGCGATGTTTTTACTTTATTCTCGTAACCGGAATAAGAAATGACCACATAAAATTTCATTGCCATCGCTTCCGGCCCCCTATCCGATTGTCTCGTTGCACATTCGCATGGTGTTGAAAACCAACGTCACCCTAAAGATAAATTAAATCGGTGGTCCAAGCCCAGAAAAAGTCAAACAGCCAGAGAATGGTCGCTGCAATCACAGAAAGTACGATGACGACAACGGTCGAGGCCGACAGTTCCTTGCGCGTGGGCCACGTGACCTTTGAGAGCTCGGTCACTATCTCAACCGAAAGGCGGCTCACCTTGGGGTGGCGCCATAAATACAGGGCGAGCGCAATGGCACCCACACTGCCCGCGGTAATGGCCACCCATGTTTTTGGCGGCGGGGCCCAAACAAATGTCAGGTTAAGGGCTGTCCAAGTGGTTTCGATGATTTTTACAAACAACCACCCGACCACTAGGGTCCCGGCGTAGAACATCGCGTGAAGCCATTTTGTCAGGCCCAGTGTGGCAGCCCCCACTCTCTCCTGTTTTGCGCTCACGTACCACCTCGTTTTCTTGGCCAATGCCAGCAGGCCAGGAGGGATTCGAACCCCCAACCTATGGATTTGGAATCCACCGCTCTACCGTTCGAGCTACTGGCCTTGAGGGTAGGCGATATCAGCTGATATCGCCTTTTTTGACTTTATTTATTTCGTCTCCTTGTGCTCCGTATGGGTGCGACATCTTGGACAATACTTGTTGAAAGAAAGTTTCTGGGGTGTCTTTCTCTTATTTTTTGTGGTCGTATAATTCCGCTCAGAGCACACGCGACACTCCAGTGTGATGATAATTCTGTTGCCAGCAGCCACGTCTGTCTCTCCTATTCAATGATGGAGGAAACAACACCGGCACCCACCGTTCGGCCTCCCTCACGTATGGCAAACCGCATCCCATCTTCCATCGCCACAGGGTCTATCAGCTCCACTGTCATCTCT
>JAAUYD010191011.1_pt1 | contig 15445 bp, 10 predicted proteins | sample 7278101 | NCBI WGS metagenome assembly JAAUYD01 (sample SAMN14350128, study PRJNA611818) | marine sediment metagenome | isolation source: surface marine sediment (0.6m) | place: French Polynesia: Moorea | collected 2018-08 | reverse complement strand
ACTTGGGGGGCAAGGAGGGCAAGTGGACAAGGCAGTAAAAAGCCGATGCTTTCGTCAAAAAATCTACCTTGTCTGCCTGTCGCCCCCCTCTACCAAGTCTGATCTTTACCCGAATCTTAAAAACCTACCCTTGTGAGGGGGGCGGAGGGGGAGATTAAAAAACTGACGACTGATGACTGATAACTGATAACTGAGAGCATTCTGTCACCTTATACCAATTCTGCAATGTAAATTGCCTATTGCACTTTGAACTGTTCAACATTGGCCTGTAACTGTTGGGCAAGGGTAAGCACTTCTTGGAAAGAGTCAGAAAGATGAGTGGCAGAAACGGAAGTATTGTGGGCAATAGCAGAGACTTCTCCCATCAGTTCATTCATCGATTCGGAGGTCAAAGATTGCTCTTTAGCAACTTCGCTAATATCACTGACGAACTCATTAATCTGTTGAGAAGCCACCATTATCTCCTGAAGACTGTGGCGAGTTTGTTCGACTAATTCCGTTCCCCGCAACACTTGTTCAGTTTCCCTTTTCATCGTTTGGGTCACTTCTTTGGTTTCCGTTTGAATACTGTTAACCAAGGTTTCAATTTCTGCGGTTGCTTCGGCGGAACTGGTGGCGAGGCTGCGGACTTCATCAGCAATCACTGCAAAGCCTCGACCCTCTTCTCCAGCACGGGCTGCTTCAATAGAAGCTTTGAGAGCCAATAAATGGGTTTGTGCTGCAAAACGACCAATCAAACTCACGACCTTAGAAATCTTTTGCGAAGATTCTCCTAAATGGTGTATTTTTTTGGCCGTTTCTGACACCGTATCTTGAATCGCTCTCATCCCCTCTACGGTTTCATTCATGGCATTTTCTCCAGCCACGACACTTTGAGAAGCTTGTTGAAAGGTGCTTAAAGTGTGTTGAGCATTTTCTGCCACCCGATTAATCGAATGACTCATGGCCATCAGGCCATCGCCGGCTACGGTAATTTGTTCAACTTGTTTGAGGGCTTCGCCAGCTAAGGTTTCAATTAAATCCTCATTATTGCCAATGGTGTTAGAAAACCGTTGCGCTACTATTTTCACTTGAGTCACTAAAGAGCGTAGATTTTCAACCGTCGCGTTATAAGAATCAGCGATAGTCCCGATTTCATCTTGAGTCACTTGAGCGCGAACGGTTAAATCCCCTCGACTAACCGGTTCAACTTCCATCAACAATTCTAAGGCTCTCTGTTGCAGTTGTTCTTTAGCTACCCGTTGTTGTTGAGAGGCTAAGGTTTGCTCATCCAAGAGATTCGAGCGTTCTAAAGCCATGCCAATTTGCAGAGCCACTTGGGCCAAAAAGTCAATTTCGGGCTGTTGCCAATGACGAGAACTTTGACAATGATGGGCAATTAATAACCCAAATAATTCTCCCCCGACTAAAATAGGAACCACCAGGTTAGCCTGAATTTCTAAACTTTCCAGTTGTTCGAGATAACAAGGATTCAGACCTGCCTTATGAATATTAGAAAGGGCTGTGACCCGTCCTTGACGATATTTGTCCACAAAAGATTGAGCAAAACAAGGATCGGCAATCTGTTGTCCTAGAGCTTGAGGATAGGACGGATTGACCGATTCAGCAATAATGGTTCCCTTCCAAGTCTGATCAAAACTGTAGACAATGACTCGGTCTGTGTTTAATGCGTTACGACTCCTTTCAAGCACTAAATCAAAGAGCTTTTCGGCATTAAATTCTGTAGCAATTTGTAAGGTAATCTCTTTGAGATCACGAGCTAACCCTGATGCCAAAGACTCCATTTGCGCTAGGGTGGTACGATTAATGGTGACTTGTAGTTGGTTAACCAATTGTTTGAGGAAATTAATTTCCGTTTCTTGCCAATCTTGAGCATGGGTGCAACGATGGGCAACTAAAACACCGTAAAGGGTCTTTTGATTAAAGATAGGAATCATCAATTGATCTTTAACTTGAAACTCCTCCAACCTCTCTTGGTACTGAGGCGTTTGAGTAATGGTTTCTAGTTGCTCTGAAACCCAAGCCTCCATAGAGGGGGTGTCTTGTAATTGTTGTAATAAGTTTGAGGGAACAATTTCATTCTGATGATCTTGTTCTAAAACAGAGGCATAACCAGGAGCAACTGCTTCGTACTTCACCTGACCCCGATGATCTTGATCAAAATAATAGATAAAGAGACGATCCAATTTAATCAGACTTCTCCCACCCTCTAACGCTTGAGAAAACCAACCATCTAAGGCAGAGGAATCAAGGGTTTGGGGGCAAGACAGTTCGGCTAAAAAGCGAAACATTTCGGTTTTTTGCTGTAACCCTTGTTCGTGTGCTGCAATATGAGTGGCCATCTCATTGAAATAGGCCCCTAACTGTCCCACTTCATCTTGAGAGAGAAGATTAACCCGAGCATGATAGTTACCACTGGCAAATTCTTGAGTTACTTTTTGTAAGCGTTTAATGGGTTTGGTTATGGCGGAGGCAATAACCCCTGCTACCATGACCACAACGCCCAAAACCGCCACGGATAGACCCATTTGTAACATTAAACTTTGTTTGAGGATCTGGTTTAATCCCAATTCTGGATCACCGTAAACTAAAATAGCGATTTCATCCCCGTTATAGTTAGGAATGGCCTGCGCTGCTAGGGTATAGCTATGATTGTCGAGATAACCTCTTTGGGCAACGGGTTTTCCTTGGGCCCGTACCGCTTTTTCTAAAATCGATTTATTGGGAAGGGGTGTATTAAAACGAGCTTCTCGTAGTTGTGTTTTTTCAAAGGCAGTGGCTAAGGTAAATTCTTGATTTTCGGGATGATAAAGATACACCGCACTATAGCCCATCCCTTGAAAGGTATCTACGGTTTTCTTCACAATGGCTAAATTTCCGTTGACAATATCCCCAGAAATCAGACTACCGATCACGGTTTGCGTCCCTGGTAACTTGACAGGGGTAACGGTATAACGAATCAAGGCATCTTGGCTAGTTAGTCCGGCCGGTAGAGGGGCTTTTTCTTTGATCAGTTCTTGCCAACTAATCAACTCACTGGTGCGAATTTGTTTTTGTTGCTGCATGGCCTGAGTCACTAATCCGTGAGGATTAAACACTTCCCCTTGACGTTGGCCATTGGCATTGGCAATAATGCGTAAATCTTTGTCCACTAAAGTAGCATATTCGAGGTCATAGATTTTCTGTTCATTTTTTAAAATAGATTGTAATTGACTACGAATTTCAGGGGATAAAGATTGTCCTTGATTTAAGGTTTTAGTGGCTTCAATAATGGTGGGGTGTTCGGCATGAGCAGCAAACCCTAAGGCCATTTTGTCTAAATCGCTATTATAATTGAGTTCTGTAACGGCTAATTGGGATTTCGTTTGATAAAGTAAATGAGAACGCAAGCTACCCACTAAAGAGGTTGATCCTAACCCAATTAATCCCCCTAAGGCCAGAAAAATTAAAGCGGTAATCATTTGAGTTTTGCGACTAATAGACAAGTTAGAAAACGGCTCAAGCAGTGGCACCCTGGAAGACGGTAGAGGGTTAGGGGTGGGTACTGTCTTGGAGGATAGGTCAGAAGAGAGAGAGGGAGAAACCCTCGAAGGAGAAGAGTTAGCAACTGGCTTAACAGGAGTTTGCATGGTAATGGATAAGGGAAAATTAAAAATTGAGAATTAAGAATTAAGAATTGGGAATTAAGAATTGGGAATTAAGAATTGGGAATTAAGAATTAAGAATTAAAGAATTCCAAGGGTAACAAACTTAATCCGTTTGCTTGCCAAAGTGGTCTAAGGTTGCAAAGGTAAATTGATCAAAATTCCTCCCATCACATCTCCAACCTTGAACACTTTTTCGGGATAACGTTGTTTATGGCGTGGATGTTGATTATGACAGTCGATACAAGCAGCAGAAACCGCTTTATCAGGATAAAGGGCTGAGAAGTATTTTTTACCATCTTTAACTTGATAATCCTTATAAGGTAAGCCGGTGGTTAAAACATTATCCATGGCTTTTTTCTCAAATTCAGTGTTGGGAATATTATTATCATTAAGACTCCAAGGAGAAATAGCCCCATAACTAAACGGACTATTTTCTGAGGCTAATTCTGAACTCATGCGAAACATCTGTGCCGGTAGGGGTAAGGCCTTGTCCTGTTGCCAATGTTCAGAAGTCCTAACGATATTTTCATCTTTGAGTCGTTGCACGACATATTTACCGTAAATAGTGCGTTCTGATCTAATAATGCGGTAAATATAATCACTGACTAGATCAGGAGGTATTTTTGCTCCCATTTGCTGGGCATCCAGGGTGGCACAAGAGACCACTAAAAACCAACTGGCCACCCCTAGCATCATTAAGCTGATGATCCGCAAAAGGAATTTTATTCGTCGGAAATATGGGATTAATGTCTGTATCATGGTTCTTTCGGCGACATGGGACATAGGTTCAGAAAATGGTCTGAAGAGGGAGGAAAACGTAGAATTTAGAATGTAGAATGTAGAATGTAGAATTTAATTGTTTCTTGATTCTTAATTGCCCATATTGCTACTTAACTTTGAACTGTCGGACGCTTTCTTGTAGGGACTGGGCAACGGCTAAAAGTTCTCGGAAAGAGTCAGAGACTTGGGCAGCTTCGCTGGAGGTTTTATCCGAGATAGCTGCCACTTGAGTCATGGTTTGGGTCACCGTTTGACTGGTTTGAGACTGTTCAATGGCAGACCGAGTAATGGCTTCGACTAATTCACTGATTTGAATACTCGCGGCCGTAATTTGATTAAGACTCTTACGGGTTTCATCCACTAATTTTGTCCCCGTTACCACCTGTTCTGTCCCTGCTTCCATGGCCGCCACTACCTCGTTGGTTTCCGCTTGAATACTGGCCACAAGGGATTCAATTTCGGCTGTGGCTGCAGCAGACTGACGAGCCAGCGATCGCACTTCATCGGCAACCACCGCAAAGCCCCGTCCTTCTTCCCCGGCGTGGGCTGCTTCAATGGAGGCATTCAACGCAAGTAAGTTGGTCTGGTCAGCAAAACTACTAATTAAGTTGACCACCTTAGAAATTTTCTGGGACGACTCCCCTAACCGTTTCACTTTTTTAGCGGTTTCGGCTACCGTCTGACGAATAGCCATAATCCCGTCCACCGTACGGTTCATGGCATCTTCTCCCTGTTCTACGGTTTCGGTGGCTTGTTGTACGGTGGTTTCGGCTAACTCCGCGTTGGCAGCAACGGCACGAATGGAGTCGTTCATGGCCTGTAATTTATCCAAGGCGGCAGAGATATCCTCTGCCTGTTCAAAAGCTTCTTGGGATAAGGAACGAATGGCAGACTCGTTTTGATGGGTGGTGTCTGAGAGTTGTCCGGTGGCGTTTTGTACCTGGTTAACAATTTTTCTCAGGTTTTCGATGGTGGCGTTGTAAGAGTCAGCAATGGTGCCAATTTCATCTTCGGTTACCTTAGCTCGAATGGTAAGATCCCCTTGAGAAACCGGATCAACTTCCATCAGCAATTCTAATGCCCGTCGTTGCAGTTGTTCTTTGGCTTTTCTTTGTTGTTGCTCAGAAATTTTCTGTTGTTCGAGCAGATCAGCCCTTTCTAGGGCAAAACCGATCTGAGCAGCCACTTGGGAGAAAAAGCTAATTTCTGAAGGACTCCAGTTCCTCGGCCCTGAACATTCATGGGCAATATATAAGCCTAATAATTTTCCTTTACGAATAATGGGAGCGACCAAATTGGCACGGACTTTAAAAGGCGCTAATTCATTAATATGACAGTCGGTCAATCCTGCGTTATAAATATCTGAGGTGGCTTGAACCCGACCATTGAGGTATTTATCCACGAATTTGGTCGCAAAACAGGGGTCCATAATTTTGGCATTTAATATCTGGGGATAACCCTCAGCCACATCTTCGGCCACAATGGTTCCCAGCCATTTTTCGTCAAAGGTGTAAACAATCACCCGATGGGTTTTCAGGGCGAGACGCATTTGTTCAACCGCCACCTGCATTACTTCTTCTGTGTCGAGGGCGGCAGCAATTTTAACGGTCATACCCCGCAACAGTTGGGCTCGTTTGGCATCTTCCCGTTGTTGTTGTTGTCGGGTAATGCGATCGAGGGTCATGGTTAACTGTTCAGCCACACGCTGCATAAAGCTGATTTCTTGCTCTTCCCATTGATGGGGTCCTTGGCAATGATGGGCAATTAATAAGCCAAACACATCCCCTTGTTTCATAATAGGAACCACTAAATTAGCATCGATCTGCAACTGTTCCATGAGTTGATGGTGTTCGGGATGGAAGTCGGCTTCATGGACATTGTTGTTGGCGACGACACGGCCTTGACGGTATTGTTTAATGATGTCTGGGGGAATGCAGCGATCGCCAATTTGCAATTCTTTGGCACTGGAATAAGCCGAATCAACGGATTCATGGGAAATCAAGGCATTGCCATCCAAGTTAAATTGATAAATCACCACCCGATCCACCCGAAGAATCTCCCGTAACCCGGCTAAGGTGTGATCGAAAATTCCTTCTAAGGCACGGCGATCGGCAATAACACTACTGGCAATTTCCGCTAACAGGTTAGCCTGTTGGGTGAAGAGGGTTTGTTTTTCCACTAAGCCATGAATCCGTTGGCTCATGGTGTTGACGTTTTCAGCTAAAATAGACAATTCATCATGGCCTGAGGTTTCTATTTCTACAGTTAAATCCCCTTCTCCAATTTTCTTAACGGCATTGGTGACACGGCGCAGGGGACGGGTAATTTGTTCAGAAAGGAGAATGGCCACAGCCCCGGCTAACCCAGCAGTCACTAAGGTCCCTAAAAAGATAGTAGAGACCAATTGTCGTTGAGCCGCAAAAGCGACCGCATTATCCAGGGTAACCACCGCATTCCATCCTAAGTTGGGCAGTTTATCGACACCACTAAACGGGGCTAAGGCAACCAGTCGTTCTGCATCGATCTTCGCTCCTGGTTGTTTTTGATGATTGAGAGTCGAATAAACAGGGAACAAAGAGGAGGCTGTGACGGCTTGGTGCTGGAACTTTTTGCTTCTTTCATCGACTTGACCCGCACTATTGACTTGAGTGACTTGGATCCCGTCGGGGGCAAGAAAAACCTCCTCATTTTGATTCACTAAGTAAATATTTTCTCCTTGCTTCATTCCCTGCTTGACCACTTTTTGCAGGTGTTTAACCGGCATTCTCGAGCGAATGACGGCAATGATTTCCCCGGTCTCACTATCCCGTACAGGCGCAGCGAAATAGACGTTAAACGTCCCTTCTGTGGTAGAAATAAGGGGTTGGGTAACCGTGGCAGATTTATTGTTAAGAACTTCTTGAAAATAACTGCGATCCTGATGATTTTTTAGGGGTGTCCCTTGAGATTGACCAATGACATCCCCTTGTAAATCAAAAACAGCAATACTGTCATATAATTGATAAATATTAATATAACGATCTAAGACTTTTTGTTTGTCTTGAAGGGAAACATTATCTCTTAAGTTGGCCTTGGTAAAAACCTCTAAAGTCGCCAAAGCTTGAATATCCAGATAGCGATCGCTCATGAAACGAGACACCTGATTGGTTAACCCTACGGCGCGGGAAATTTCCGTTTCTTTAGTCTGATGGGAAAGAATCTGATTAGAGACACCATAGGCCAAGGAACCCACCACAATAACTGGAGTGATACCAATGGCCGTAGCAGCTATAATACTTTTTGAACGGAGGGTGAGATTCTGCCACCATTGAATCATCGGCCAATGTTGCCAAGGGGGTGAGGTGGTTGGGGATTGTTCCTTAGCCAGTTCGGGGGAAAGGGTAACTTCCCTTTCAATGGCTAAAATTGGGGATTGCTGGGTTTGAGTCTCAGCAGTATCTGGGGATTGATTGTGTGCTAGAGAAACTTCCTGGTCCACAGAACCATTGTTTTTGTTGTTGTTATGGGAATTGGGGTTAGGAGAAGTCTGAGTCATGGCATTAACCAAAGAATGAATATCAATAAACGGCTACTAAGTATGTGGACAAAATTAACGAAGTCAGAAGTCAGAAGTCAGAAGTCAGAAATCAGAAGTCAGAAGTCAGAAGTCAGAAGTCAGAATGACTTAGGTAGGGAAGGAGACAACTTTGGAGCAGGTTAGCGGGTAATTTTTTTGAAGATATGTAAGTCAAGAAACTAAAAATGGCTAAGTTTTTTGCCTTGAGCCATAGGCAATTAGGCAATTTGTAAAATTTAGAAAATAAGTGATATAAAGATAGGGAAAGTGTTAACGAAGTCAGACGTTCCTCACTGCGTTCCGGCGCTATCGCACAGAAGTGGTTTTTGGAACTGAGATTTATGTTCCACCAAAAACTTTCCGCCTTAAAATGCGAGGCTTTAGACCCAATTATTTTGGTGACTTTTCTGGTTTTCTACGGGAGGATCTTTTAACTGGTGAGTGCAATCGTTAAGGTTTAGGCATAGCTGAGAGAATAGCTTCTCCGTCCAAAACGATGAACATCTCTTGGCGAGGTGGCAACCAATAGCCTCTGAGAAAAGGGGCTAAACGAGAGGTAGCAGCTGATTGAGGAGGGGATTGAATATCGTTGGGGTTACACCATGCAATATCATCAACTCCACTGACCACTGCTCCTAAATGCTGACGATGGGCTTTGGGGACTCTTTGGGAAGTTGTTCCTGAATGGAGGACAATGGTACGATAGATGGGAGTTACTTGAGGTTGTTGGTACCAAGGGGTCAATCCCAGTAATTCTCCTAAATCAATGATCCAGAGAATTTCTCCCCGCCAATTATAGACTCCCATCACCCAAGACGGCATTTGGGGAATGGGAACAATTTGACCCAGGGGAATGGTAATGACTTCGGTGAGTTGGCTAACGGGTAAGAGTAAGCTGGTGTCTGGGACTAAGCGAAATCGCAAAAATTGTTCTAATTGATGATGCTTCTCAGTCTCTAGGGAGCTTGTTGTCGATTGGGTTTGAGAAAATCCATGTTGAACCACAATAGCTGACTCCTGATAAACTTAGAGAATGAGTTGTTGAATGGTGTCCAAAAAAATCTCTTGATCAATGGGTTTGGGAATGTAAGCATCAGCCCCTTGTCGTTTACCCCAAAATTTGTCCATATCAGTATCCTTAGTTGAACAAATGACCACAGGAATTTTACTGGTGCGTTCTTCAGCCTTAATGGCGCGACAAATCTCAAAACCACTAAGCCCTGGTAAAACCACATCCAGAACAATCAGATCAGGGAGTTCCCCATTCAATTTTTCTAAAGCTTCTTCTCCACTGGTGGCGATCGCGGCTGTAATCCCTGCCAGTTTTAAATATTGGGTAATAATTTCTCTTTCTGTTAGAGAATCTTCAATAACCAGGACGGTTCCCATAATTATTTCTACCTCAGTGAATAATTGATTAATGTGTTTGATAAGGCATCTATAGTCTTACAATTCCCTAAAATTCAAGGAAAGTAACATTTTGGCTAAGTAGTCGGACATAAATGTTGTCAATCTTCTTAAGCGACATTTTCTTGTTTGAGATGTTTGCGAATGACACTTAAAACTAAATCAGGATTGACGGGTTTACTCATAAACTCGGTTGAGCCGACCATTTTGGCCCGAACGCGATCGACAATGCCGTCGTTACCCGTGAGAATAATGATGGGAGTATGACGAAAAAAGGAGAGTTTCCTCAGTTGTCCACAAATTTCGTAGCCGTTGGCATTGGGCATCACCAAATCCAAGAAAATAACTGCTGGTTTGCGGGCTAAGAGAATGGCGATCGCTCTGAGGGGATCGTTAATGCCCAAAAATTGATAGTTAGCCCCCACGAGAATTTTTTCTAGGGTTTGACACATCAAAGGACTATCATCGACACAGGCTACCAAAGGACCAACGGGGACTTCTGAGGTGGTTAAGGTGGGAGTTGGGGGTGGGGTAGATACGGGAGGCGATAAGTCTTCGATGGTGATTAATTCCACTAATCCCATCTGCACATAGGGCAACAGAGAACTGGTTACGGTAACCACATCCCGTTTCATGCGTACCGAAAGATCCCGCAGGGTTTGATTGCCGTCTAGGAGTTGTTTTAAGGTTTGATAGACTTGGGGTGAGGTGCGCTGTTGTAATTCGTCGGCCTGGCGAATAATGGGGGCTGAGTTAGGGGAGCGATCAGCTACTTTTGCCCCTTGCCAAGCTTGCCATTGTTTATGAGCTTCGTTGATTAATTGATCTGCGTCGATTAAAACCAATCGGGTTGAGAGCAAGTTATCTTGTCTAAGTTCACAAGTTACTTCCATGGTTTGGGTAACATCAAATAGCACTTCGATAATCACCGAACGAATCATTCTGGCCGCTTGTTCTCGACTAATTTTCTGCTGCTCTACCCACAAACACAGTAGTTGATATTCCCAACATAAACGGAAGTCTTGATTGCCTAAACTGGCTAAATCTAGTTGTAGGGAGGATAATTTAGACGCAATTTCGGGCAAATAACGGGCAATATGTCTTCGCCACCGTCTCACGGGATGGGTTCCCCCGGTAGCGTACATAATTCGTCCCAAATACAAATAAAAAAACCATTTTTCTCCTTTACTATTGGTTAGAATCAGTTGACCACTAAATCTAGGTTGTTTGAGGCTATCAAAAAAGCCTGCTTGTCTTGAGGCTGTAAATTCTGGTATAGAAATTGGGTTTTGAGGAGGATAGGCAGCTGTCATCATTGCATCTTGGATAAAGTGAGTAATCACAGTGTTACAGTTATAGGATTCCCTCAATTCTTAGAAAAATAACATTCAGGGGAGTGTTAAGTCTCGAATATGGGGAAATTTATTGGCAATGATCAATGGTTAGTTATCTCGATTTTCTTCTAGTTGTTGATAGGCAACTGCTCTTAATTTTCCATAAAAGTCTGAAGCGTCAGAAGGGGGGACAAATTGATTAATGGGGCGAGGGGTTTTTTCTTGTTCTAAGGTGGTTTGAGACTCTAATTCTTGTTTCTTGCTGGCTGGGTTTTCTGGCTCGACTTTGTGAGAACCGACATCGTTTAATAGCTCTTGGTTGTTAGTTTTACTGGTTAATTTTTCTGAGGTAAGGGAAATGGGTATGGCTATTTTCTTCACTAATTCTTGAATCGGGGTTAAACTCATGGTATTTTTAGGGGCAGTTGCTGGCGGTTGGTCGGGGTTGGATGGGTTTTGTTGTGGTGGTTTCTCTTCAATTTTTTGATGATTGCTGACATCCTCGATAAACACATTACGAGTAATAAATCGTTCAAACTCGTAGGTAAAATGATAGGTAGGATGGCCCAGTCGCTTCCAAAGGGCAAGAATATGCTCAACAGAAATGGCTTTATAACGTCCTTGATAAAGGGCTTCGACAATGGCCAGACGAATCCAATACACTGAATAAGATGCTAACCAGTTTTCCATTAACTCAGAAATGGCAACTTGCTTGATCTCGAATCCATAACGAGTCAATAATGCTTCTATTTGATTGAGGTTTTTGTCATTGCACTGGTGCATAGCATCTCTACTATCCCTATAGCCACTCTTCTAGCACATTTTTGTTTTAACAATATAGCAATTTACATTTCTTTTAGGAGAGTCAACAGGGATTCAATTGGTTGAAAAGTGCTATACCTGAAGCTAATTCACTAGAGAATTGTCTCTTATTTGTATCTATTAAAAACAAAATACCATGACCATGATTTCCGTTCAACAAGCTCAAACAATTATCCTACAGTTAGTGGCCGCTTTACAAGAGACGGAAACCATTGACTTAGAGGAAGCAACAGGAAGAATTTTAGCTGAACCGGTTAGTAGTGCCTGGGATTTTCCTTATTGGGATAATTCCGCTATGGATGGTTACGGGGTACGCTTTGAGGATGTTCAGCAATGTTCTTTGGAGCATCCGATTACTTTGGATATTATCACAGAAATTTCTGCTGGAATTAACCCTAAAATATTGATTCAATCTGGAGAAGCTTGCCGCATTTTTACTGGCGGAATGTTACCGGATGGGGTTGATACTATTATTATGCAAGAAAATACCTGCAAACAAGGAAAAAAAGTGATGATCTTATCACCTCCTAAATATCCTGGTGAATTTGTTAGAAAAAAAGGCAATTTTTATCAAGCAGGGGATATTTTATTACGTCCAGGTGTTAAAATTAATGAACCAGAAATCGCTATTTTAGCAACGGCACAATGTTCGACTGTTACGGTTTATCGTCGTCCTCGTGTGGCTATTTTATCGACAGGAAATGAGTTAATTACTCCTACTGAAAGGTTACAACCTGGACAAATTGTTGATTCTAATCAATATGCTCTTAAGGCTTTTATTGTTAAAAATGGAGGCATTCCTATCTCTTTAGGTATTGTTAAAGATGACCCTGATCTAATTGAACAAAAAATTATAGAAGGGATAAAGACTGCTGATTTTGTTCTTTCAACGGGTGGTGTTTCTGTTGGCGATTATGATTATATTGAGAAAATTTTGGATGAACTCGGAGGTAAAATTGAGATTAATCGTGTTGCGATGAAACCAGGAAAACCCTTGACAGTAGCTAAATTTGATAATGGATGTGTTTATTTTGGTTTACCAGGAAATCCGGTATCTGCTTTGGTTAGTTGTTGGCGATTGGTTAAACTTGCTTTAGATAAATTATCAGGGATAAAAGGAGACTACAAACCGACATTAATTACAGTAACATCTCATAATGATTTATCTTCTAATGGTCAACGAGAAACCTATATTTGGGGACAATTAAAATTAACCAATGGTGAATATGGATTTACCTCAGCTAAGGGGAGTCAAAACTCCGCTAATTTAATCAATTTAGGATTAACCAATGCTTTAGCTATTTTACCCATAGGAGTAACAACAATTAAGCAAGGGGAACTCGTTAAAGTTCTTGCTTTATAAAATTCAAAATTCATGATAATTATCCCTAAAAGTTTTATTTGTTTTTACTTGTGCAGCAATTTGGGTAGGTTTAGCCAGTTCCTTACAAGAAATCATTAAAGAATCTAAAATTTATCAACAAGAAAGATTAGTAAATTTAGGAATTTGGTCTTATTTAGGATCAAAAGCAGCTATCTTAAGTATATAAAAAAATAAACAATATTTTAGACTTTAACTACAGAAAAAGGTTACAATAAAAGAAAATAAAATTAATTCTGATCTAAAAATATGGGTAACACCTTTGGCCATCTATTTCGTATTACAACCTTTGGAGAATCTCACGGGGGAGGAGTCGGGGTTATTATTGATGGTTGTCCCCCTTGTTTAGACCTATCAGAAAGCGATATTCAAGGGGACTTAGATCGCCGTCGGCCAGGACAAAGTAAGATTACAACACCTAGAAAAGAAACGGATACTTGTGAGATTATTTCAGGGGTATTTCAAGGAAAAACATTGGGTACTCCCATTGCTATTTTAGTCCGTAATAAAGACGCGCGATCGCAAGATTATAACGAGATGGCGGTTAAGTTTCGTCCTTCCCATGCAGACGCAACTTATGAAGCAAAATATGGTATAAGGAATTGGCAAGGTGGAGGTCGATCTTCTGCTAGAGAAACTATTGGTAGAGTGGCTGGTGGTGCAATTGCTAAAAAAATATTAAAACAAGTTGCTAATATTGAAATTATTGGCTATGTAAAACGCATTAAAGATTTAGAAGGAAAAGTTAATCCAAATACCGTTACCCTAGAAGAAGTTGAAAGTAATATTGTTCGTTGTCCCGATCAAGAAATGGCAGAAAAAATGATCGCTCTTATCGATCAAACTCGACGAGATAAAGATTCAATTGGTGGTGTAGTTGAATGTGTTGCCCGTTATGTTCCCAAAGGGTTAGGAGAACCAGTTTTTGATAAATTAGAGTCAGATTTAGCTAAAGCTGTCATGTCTCTTCCTGCAAGTAAAGGCTTTGAAATTGGCTCAGGTTTTGCAGGAACTTTGTTAACAGGAAGTGAACATAATGATGAATTTTATATTGATGATACGGGAAATATTCGCACCAAAACCAATCGCTCAGGGGGAATTCAAGGAGGAATAAGTAACGGAGAAAATATCATTATTCGAGTTGCTTTTAAACCCACTGCTACCATTGGAAAAGAACAAAAAACAGTTACTTCTGATAGCGAACAAACAACGTTAGCAGCAAAAGGAAGACATGATCCTTGTGTTTTATCCAGAGCAGTTCCTATGGTAGAAGCAATGGTTGCCTTAGTATTATGCGATCATTTCTTACGTTGGCAAGCACAATGTAAAGTGTTAACCTAATTGTCTTAATTTTAGAATTAAAATAGTGCAATATGGAAGAACTAATGACCTTAAAACAACTCTTACAACAAGGTAATATTCCTGCAGCTATTACTTTAGTTGAAGAGATGGAAGAAATGAGCAAAGATGATAAAATTAATAATATTATTAGTTATGGTATTGTTCTTTTAATTCATCTCATTAAACAGCAAGTTGAACAGCGTACAACTCGTTCCTGGGATGTGTCGATTCGTAACGCTGTATTAGCTATTCAAGAAAAGAATAAACGTCGTAAGTCGGGGGGTTATTATTTAACCTTAGAAGAATTAAAAATATCCTTAGAAGCTGCTTATAAACAAGCCATTAATAAAGCATCCCTAGAAGTAGAAGAAGGGCGTTATAATCGCCAAGAATTACTAAAATTAGTTGATAAAGAAAGGATTATTAATCAAGCAATGGATTTAATTGCTAGTCTTGATGATTAATAACGAAAAATCAGCAAAACTTAGTGAGTAAATATAATAAGGAAAGCACTTGGGAGTCTTACCTTGTTTCGACACCAAGTGTTTTCCTTTTCACGATCTCACACCACACAATCACTCTTTCACACCACAATCGAACTTCATCGATTAATAATAAAGATAAAAGTTTTATTCTTCAAATTCAACCAAAAATAGACAGTTTTAAAATTGTCACTTTATACGTTCTAAATAATAAATTTTTTCTGGGAAAAATCTTTAGATTTAATAAATTTTTTTGGAGTTATATCTCAAATCATGCTAAGACTCACCAAGATATTTTAAAGTAAAAATAATAAAGAATTCTGTGAATGATACGAATGATACAATATAAGTAAAGGCAAGATCAATAGTTTAGATATTGCAGTACACATTAAGGTTAAGACATTACCAAAATCTAAAATTTTTGTTATAAATTTATTGACCTTTTGTGTAGCGTTCTAAGTACCTGGATAAAGATAAACGTTACAGTTGAGATGAGGCAGGGGGTAGGAGGCAGGAGCAAGGTTACCGCTTTATTTACAAATGTTTACACAGTTTACTTTATTGATGTGTGACTACTTAGTTCTCTTGAACACACCCCAACTAAATCACAGATTATAGTTGGGGATTCACTTGCACCCAGAAAGTTTTAGACTTCTGAGTGTCTCCAGAGTTACTGGTGTCCACAGTGTATTTGT
>JAAUYD010057742.1_pt1 | contig 15452 bp, 11 predicted proteins | sample 7278101 | NCBI WGS metagenome assembly JAAUYD01 (sample SAMN14350128, study PRJNA611818) | marine sediment metagenome | isolation source: surface marine sediment (0.6m) | place: French Polynesia: Moorea | collected 2018-08 | reverse complement strand
TAAATTTCATATCTATGAAGTTGCCACGATCCAAGATGGAATCGAAATTCTCACAGGGATAAAAGCGGGCGACCCCGATCAGAAGGGGGATTTCCCACCTGACACCGTTTATGGCAAGGTTCAGGAAAAACTAAAAAGCTATGTTAAAAGAACCTATGAGCTTAAGAAGGAATTCAAAAACTGACGGACGGATAAAGCGCCAATCCTTACCCCCGCAAAATAATTCCCTGGGGCAGTGATTCGCCGAACATGGCATCCTGGTCCTGGTGGGCCAGCGGCACGATCTCCCGCACCCGGCGCTGCCGCTCCACCGGCATCTCATGTCGTTCCATCCACTCCAGCACATCAGCTCGCACATTTTCATCCAGGTCCCGGGTTCGATCCCCGGTTTTGCGGGCCAATTGCGAGACGGTTCGTCCGGCCATATTCGGATTGGGCCAGGGATGGCTCACCAGCTGTTCAATCCAGGTTGAAACCTCTTCGGGTGGAATGACCCGGTCGGCAGGTCCGTACAACAGCTCGCGTGCCCCCAGTCGGGACAAGGCCCAAAAGTGCTGGGCCTTCAATTTCTTGACGAAGGTCACCGCAAGCAATTTTCTACCCAGCTCGATCTTTTCCTTGCTGTGAAGTTTTTCCATGTTGGCAACTGCCATCCAGATTTCAAGCTGCTCCTGGGGAGAGACTTTTTTAATCTCTCCCTTTTTGCCCAGCAAGAAAGCGGATACATCCTGAAAAAACTGGCGCTGCTGGCCGGGTGTCAGCCCGGCCGCAACCCGGCGCCACATGATCCACCATTCCAATCGAGCGCGCGGGTGTCTGGCAAACCCAGTGCCAGCCGGATAAAACCGCCAAAGTTGCCGCATCCGCTGGGGATCAAAACTTTCGCCGATCCCCGGTCGCAGGCAAAATCCCAGCAGGTTCAGCCAGATGCTTTCAAATATCGGTCCTTTTTTGCGAATTTTCAAAAGTGCCAGCAATTCATCGGCCAGGTTGCGAATAAAGCCCAAAGGCCATTCATCCCGGCGAAGATCAACGATCTCCACAATGCCCTTGACCAGCTTTTCCACCTGTTGCTTATCATTGCCGGTCAGCGTATCACGCAAATGTCTCAGGACATTTTCAGTGACGGAAGCTTCCAGAATTTGAGCATCGGCCACCGCCTCAGGCACAGCAGTATCGCGCAGCTGAAACTGCAATTTCCAGCGGTGGTCACTGATTCGGGAACGACACCACAAGGCAAGGGTTCCCAACTCGGTGTACTCCGCCTCGATTCTAACCGGAATGGTTTTGCGGACACCCTTTTTGCCGTACTGGATGACGGTTTGCAGCGGGGGAAGTGCGGTGAAGGAGTCGTCTACCCCAATAATATCTCCGTGGCGATCTCCGCTGCGATAACTGGAACTGTACAGATCGAAACTGACCGGTTGATTGGTCAGTACTTCGAAAGAATCGTCTTTTAATCCGATGGTGCTGCCTTCTTCAAGACCGCGTTCGACAACACAGATCGCTTCCCGTGCTTCAGTGCTTTGCCCAGCGGCCTCTGTGCGTGATATGCCAAGGTAGTATCCGCGGGGACTGCCGCTGCCGACACGCACGCCCTCTCCGACTTTGACCAGACCGTAGTAGGCGGCGCCAAGGGCGACGGCCAGATCCGGGTCAGGGTTTTCGAGCACTCTGGGGCGTTCTGAATCTTTTTCCTCGTACCAATGCTGCAACGCATCTCGAATGCGCTGCTGTATCATTGCCGGCCTGAGAGAGCCGCCGTTGTAGAGGATTAAATCGGGTGCTGAAGACTGCCGTTGCAGCATCTGGAAGATATCAGAGTGGTGCTGTTCCAAAAATCGGCCAAGGTGCCGGGTAATGGCCGGCTCCTGTTCGTATGGCAAGCCGAATTCCGTGATGCCTTTACGATCGGCAGCCTCAGCGGCCGCTTCGGCCTCGACGATCGGAAAAAATCCCTCCAGAACGGTCTCCACAACCTCGTCTTTGTCCAGCTCAGCTGATAGTGTGCCCGCAATCAGTCGGCTGCCCTCCCCCATCAATGTTACTTTGAACGTTTCGGCTGATCCGCCCAGGATTGTCTCCTTGGCCTGGCGGCACTGGTGGCAAAGTGCTTTCCAGCGGTCCGTGCTCATGGAGCGTCGGGGGCCGACGAGGTCCTTCTCAGCTTGGCGAGCCAAAGCCAGATCAATATTGTCACCACCCAGTATCAGGTGATCTCCCACGGCAATCCGCTCGAATCGGGGGCTGCCCTCGGCCTCTTTCAAAATGATCAAGGTGAAATCGGTGGTGCCGCCGCCGACATCGCAGACCAGTATTAATTCACCGGTTTCGACAAATTTCTGCCAGTCTTTTTCATGCCGCATCAGCCAACTGTAGAAAGCTGCCAAGGGCTCTTCCAATAAAATGACGTTGTTTAAACCGCCCAGTTTAGTTGCCTCCAAGGTGAGTTCCCGGGCGACTTCATCAAAAGAGGCCGGTACGGTAGCAACGATCAGCTGATTTTCCAGGTGCAGGCTCTCATCCGCCCCCCAGGTGTGGTTCCAGGCCAGACGGATATGTTTGAGATAGGCTGCCGTGGCCATGACCGGCGAAACTTTGGGAACTTCCCTGTCCGCTCCCCAAGGCAGTATGCGTGCCTGTCGATCCACTTGGGCGTGGCACAGCCAGCTTTTGGCTGAAGAAACCAACCTGGCCGGCACCCGGGACCCATGGTCCCTTGCGAAAGCCCCGGCGAAATTGGCATCCGCATCATCCCACAGATCGACAATGGCGTCGCTGGAAATATCGAATTCACCGGGAATGTATAAAAATGATGGCAGTACCGGCAGCCGGTTTACTACCCCGGAGCCGGTCATTTGTGGAATCTTAAAAATCCGGATGCGCTTGGCGGCCGATCCTTGTCCGAGTAGGTCGACATATGAAACGGCACAATTGGTTGTGCCCAGGTCGATACCGACAATAAAACGGCGGTCTGCAATATCAGTCGTCATGGCTTTTCCCGCACGTTGAATTCAAGTTTCCAGCGATTATCATCCTGTCTGGAGACACACCAAACCTCCAGGGTGCCGATTTCGGTCACTTTAATTTGAATCGACACCGGGATAACGCTGCCATAGGTTCCGTCCAGGGTGGTTTCGATGGTCGTCACCGCTTCGACATCACCTTCCCAGTCCTCGACGATCGTACCCACGGTATCGTTGGTTCGAGCAGTGGATCCAAGAAATTCAAATTTGGCCGGTTCACCCACCACCAGGTTAAATTCACGTTCGGTCATCTCCGTTTCCGATCCCTCTTCCATGCCGAACGGTGCCACGCAAAGGGCCTTGATCGGGGCGGGCATCCCCGGCACCGCCGGTAGTGCCGCGGCAACACCAATGTAGTAGGACCGGTTCAACCCGCTGCGAATGCGAATACCACGACCTCTGCGGGCCAATCCGTAGTAGGCCGCTCCTTTGGCCACCGCCAAATCCAGATTCGAGGCTTCCAGAACCCTTGGTTCAACTCCGTCTCGCCAGGAGGTCAATACGTCCACAATGCGTTTCCGCAGCAGGGAGGCTTTCATCACGCCCCCGTTAAACAGCACCGCCGTAGGCAATTCTGCAGGACTTTCGTCTCGACGACTGAGAAATTGAGCCAGGTGCTGAGTGACGGCCGGATCCGACTCATAGGGCAGCCCGGTCTCCTGAAGTCCAGTCCGTTGAACCGCCGCCGGACGGGCGGTAACGTCGCAGAACGGAAAGAAGCCTTCCACAATGACCTGCTCCACTTCAGCCCGGTTAAGGTCTGTCCTCAACGTTCCGCCAATCAGGCTGCTTCCCCGGCCCAGAATGGAAACCGGAACCGTGTCGGGGCCCGAAAGCGTCAGCAGTTTTTCCTTGGCGGACCGGCATCGATGCCACAGAGCGCGCATCTGCCATGAATCCAACCGGGTTCCTCGATCGGAGAATTGTTTGGCGACAGTATACGCCAAGGCAAGATCCATATTGTCACCACCGATCAACAGATGATTGCCGACGGCAATCCGCTCAAGCGCCAGTTCGCCAGCAGAATCAGATACGCGAATCAGGCTAAAATCGCTGGTACCGCCGCCCAAATCGCAAACTAGGACAAGATCTCCCGGTGAGATAACATCACGCCAGCGCTCGTGAGACGCTTCGATCCATGCATAAAACGCCGCCTGGGGCTCTTCCAGCAGGGTAATGTTGGGCAAATGCGCCATTTCAGCTGCTTTCACCGTTAATTCGCGGGCCACGGCGTCGAATGAGGCCGGCACCGTAAGATAAACATCCTGTAATTCCAAAGCCAAGCTTTCATCCTCACCGGCCATGGTAAAGTTCCAGGCCTGTCGAATTTGCTCAAGAATGGCAGCGGAGGCCTCCACCGTTGAAAGTTTGGGCACTTCCGAAGATGCCTCCCAGGGTAAAATTGCCTGATTACGATCCACCATTGAATGGCATAGCCAGGATTTGGCAGAGCTGATCAATCGCTGGGGCAGCTCGCCGCCACGTTCACGGGCAAATTCTCCGACAACCTGCTTGACATCCTTTCGCCAGGGCAGGTTGAGTGCGTCCGGGGACATATCTTTTTCTCCCGGTATAAAAATGAAGGATGGCAGCATAGATCTTGAAGCGACACTGCCCGGTCCAATTATCTGAGGAATTTCAAGAATATGAATCTCGGAAGTCGCCCCATCATCGACCTCGGCCGGGGTATATGCTAAAACACTGTTGCTGGTACCGAGGTCGATACCGACGATATATTTTGAATTGGTCATTTTGATTTTCTTTCTATATTTATCCTAAGCTGTGATGAGAGTCGTCTGTTTTTTTAACCCTGAACGGTGAACCCTGAACCGTTCAACCTTAGTTATGTAATCTCCACTTCCGCAGGAGCGATAATTTCAGCATTTTGGCGCCCCGACAGGGTTGGCAAGTTCATTTTACCCACTTGCCAGCCTTTATGACGTAAAATCCCGCTAAACGGCGGTTCTCCAACCACGTTGCCCGTTAATTTAACGACCCCGGGATCGAAATCGACCGGAACTTCCACCACCGCCCCCTCGTGCTGATCCATTACCGGTTCCGGTTTCAGATATTTGTGAACAAGCTGCCGACAACCGGCATGGATACTTCGGACCGCGGCACCGATTTGGGCATCTTCGTACCCGTCAAGATCTTCATCCAGAAAGTCCATCAATCGCCCCTCCCGTTGCATCAAAGCAAAAAGATGCAAAAACAAGCGACGATCGGAAAGATCTCTTTCTTCTTTTTCACTGAGGTTTTCGGCCTCCTCGTCGGTCTCTTCAGAAGGCATTGCCAGTTTTTTTATACTTGATCCCGCTATAAGCCGGGCAATAATGCCCACCAACAGCGAAAAAACCAACGCGGCCGGAAATATGGTATGCCAGAACTTGGGATGATATTCCATGATGAGATTCCACACTTGTGAACCGCCGGCCGGTAACGTTTGGCCCTGCAGAACTGGACCGATCTCCTCAATCAGCCTGGTGACACCGAAATAGGCACAGACGGCAAATGCCGCCCCGACCAATAACATAAAAAACATGATGGTAAATCCGACTTTTTTAGAAACCTTTTTTATATTGTGCATTGATTTAAGCTCCCTGGAGGAATGCATTCTAAATTAAATTTAAGGGGATGGAAATTATTTCAGCCATTAGATTTTTGTTAAATATTAACATTTAAGCGGACAATTTAAGACGCGACCCGACCGGTTGTCAAGCGTCATCCGCAGTCGATCAAGCGAACGGCGACAACAGGCATGGTTCAGTTAGAAACGATGTAACCACCTGAATACAATATTAAAATTAAAAATCATAATTTTGATGGTTTCGTAAAAATATATAATTCAGACTATTCTATCTTATACGGCCAAGGACATAATTTATTAAGGGGACAGTTAGGGCACTTTGGATTTCGGGCCATGCACGTTTCTCTGCCAAAGAAAATGAGATGCAGGCAGAAATCATGCCAGGCGGTTTTGGGGACAATCTCCATCAAATCGAACTCAATCTTAACCGGGTCTTTATGGGTCGTCAAACCAAGTCGACCAGAAATCCTGCCCACATGGGTATCCACCACAATTCCGGGAATATCGAATGCCGCTCCCAAAACGACGTTGGCTGTTTTGCGACCGACCCCGGGCAACTCAACGAGCTCCTTCAGAGTTTGTGGAACTCGCCCACCATGGACCTCCAATAATTTTCGTGAACAATTTTTGATATTTTTGGCTTTGTTGTGATAAAACCCCGTCGACCGGATAAACCCTTCAATGGTCTTGATCGATGCACCGGCAAAGTCAGCAGGGGTCTTCAAATGATCGAACATCACCCTTACTACCCGGTTTACCTGTTTGTCGGTGCATTGAGCGGAAAGTATCGTGGCAACCAGAAGTTGAAAGGGTGTGTTGTAATATAACTGGGTTTTAACGTTTGGATAAAGTTCTCGTAAGATCTTGCGAATCTTGCCGGTTCGAGCTTTTAGATGCATTGCTTTTGTATGTTGCATGTTGTCGGTTGTCAGTTGCAAAAGGCGCCTAACTGATCTATTTTAAATAGTCAAGGTCTAATATTCAATAGATCATGTTTTGGCCAACGGATAACTGACCATTAACAACAGACAGCGACCCTTCACCACTTTAGTAGGTGATATTTCAAGAGTAGCACTAGGTATGAATAGTCAAAAACAAAAAATACGAGCTTTAGGCTTATGCTCCGGCGGTCTTGACAGCATGCTGGCAGGCCTGGTGCTTCGAGAGCAGGGCATCGACGTTACCTGGGTGACTTTTGAAACTCCCTTTTTTAACGCTGAAAAAGCCCGTAAAGCGTCCAAGAGGACAGGAATTTCTCTGATCGTCAGGCCAGTTTTCGATGTATATATTAAAATGCTAAAGGATCCACCGGCCGGATATGGGAAATACATGAATCCCTGTATGGATTGCCATGCACTGATGTTTAAGCTGGCGGGCGAGCTGATGCTTGAAAAAAGCTACGACTTTCTTTTTAGTGGTGAAGTCCTCGGTCAGCGACCGATGTCTCAAAACAAGTCTTCGCTGGGTTATGTGGAAAAACACTCCGGTTTTAAAGGCTACATTGTACGCCCCCTGAGTGCCAAAAAACTGCCGATAACGATTCCGGAAAATGAAGGTATGGTAGATAGAGACCGGTTGTTGGATTTTTCGGGCCGAGGTCGCAGCCGCCAAATAAAGCTGGCGGAAAAATTTGGGATAACTGACTACCCGGCTCCAGCCGGTGGTTGTCTGCTGACCGATAAAAATTTCTCGAAACGTCTCAGAGACGTTTTTGATCATCAGGATAGCTGCACCGAACAAGAGCTGCATCTATTAAAGTACGGTCGTCATTTCCGAATGAACCCCAATGCTAAGCTGATTGTCGGGAGAACAGAACGGGACAATCAAAACATCCTCAAATATCATAACCCGGCGGCCGACACGATTATTGATGTCAAGGATTACCCCAGCCCCATCGCGTTGGTGCCGGGCGGGGCCGACCACAATTCCATTCACCTGGCGGCAGCTATTTGCACGGGCTACAGTAAGGCGCCCAAGCTGTCATCGGTGAAAGTTGTCATCAAGACCCCCAAAAAGAAAATGGTTATCGAGGTCATCGCCGTCCTGCCTGAAGATGTTGTCCGGCTGCTGATATAGTTACCAAAGCCTAATTTGTCCCAAAGTGTGCAATGTTGCGAGTAGCGGTTATTCTGGGTAAGCAGTCTCCCCCCTTCTCATAGGCCATGGCCAGTAGCTTAAGCGGGTGTATCGATTGTCGTGCTGTGCCTTGATAGATTTGCATCCCGCATGCCCCACACCCCGTCACCACCAGGTCGGCATCAGAAGAGTTAATCTCATCAAAAAGCCTGCTGCCAATTTTCATGGAGATGTCAAAATTTTTTGATTTCAACCCATACGTTCCGCCCATCCCACAGCATTTATCAGAATATTGATTAACCGTTATACCGGGCACCAAATTCATGAGATCAACGGGTTCACTGGATACGCCCAGACTCCGAAGATGGCATGGTGCATGGTAGCCAACCTTCATTTCGATTTTTCCAAAATCTGTTTTCAACTCTCCGCGCTCGTGAAGGATCATCAGGTATTGATGGATGTCCAGGCAGTTGGCAGCCACTTTTTTAGCGTCTTCAGATTCGACAATACGCGGGTATTCAATTTTCACCGCCAATGCGCAACTTGGTTCGCTAAACAGGATCGGAATATTCCTTGCTGTAAATTCTTTAATCAGGCTTATATTATGATGAATATCGGCGATGACCTTATCCTGAGCCCCGGCGCTAATTCTCGCGATGCCGCAGCATTTGAATTCCGGCAGAATGACTTTTACCCCATTGTGTTCAAGCACATCAAGAATGGCCAAACCTTCGCCATCAGGGTCACTGTAGTTAGTATAACACCCCAAAAAAAATACAACTTCACGGACAGAATCAAATTGAGTTCGATGCCTAAGAAGTTTTCGCAGAGTTTGGCGACGAAACTCTGGCAGATATCGTTTGGCATCAATTCCAATCATCTTTTCCATTCCCCATCGCATGTGTCCAAATGAGGTGGCCAAATTAGCAAGCGGGGCTAGTAAACTTCCCCGCTGACACAATTTACTGGTGTCTGTGAGGAGTCGATCGGTTAAACACTCTCCCTTTTTTCTCACAAAATCAGTCCTGCCCGACATGGCCAGCCATGGCACATCAACGCCTGATGGACACTCTGTGAGACATCTCTTACAGTTGATGCAGGAATCCATAACTTCTTTGAATTCAGGGGATACAAGTGTTTCCGGGGCCAGATTGCCGGAAGTGATTTCCCGCAGCAGTGTGACCTTCCCACGGCCCTTGGTCCCTTCTTCTAGACTGGAACTGGCAATCGGACAATAATCTCTGCACTTTGCACACCCTGAGCAATTTTCAATTTGCTCTTGTAAGGCTCTATTGTCAAAGGAACTTAATGTCCTGACAGTGGGTAAATTCGGTCCGCATTTTAAATTTTCGCCCAGCAGGTTATTATCATCAGAAATTATGACTCCCGGGTTCATTATCCCTTTTGGATCGAAAATCGCTTTGATTTCCTTCATAGCGCCATATAAATGAGGGTATTGGCGCTTCACATAGAAGGTCCGCAACCGTCCATCCGCATGCTCGCCACTCACCGTTCCCTTCAAACTAAGAACCAGATCGCATACGGCATCAGACAACGCCTGCATGGTCTTAACATCGTCTTGGTGCCGGAGATCCAATATGGCCATGGTGTGCAGGTTACCGTCGCCTGCGTGACCATAAATTGCAGCTTTTACATTAAATTTTTCAAACAGCTTTCTGAGTCCACTGATGTATTCAGGCAGTCTGCTGACATGTACTGCAGCATCCTCCACAAATGCGACGGGACGTCTGGGGCCTTTCATCCGATTGAGGATCGGCCCGGAAATACTGCGTATTTTGGTAAATTTTTGCATGTCCGCAGCATTTCTTGCCTCCAACATACTTTCTGCAAGCCGACTTTCTTCGAGAAGCCGTTTTCTTACCCTGGAAAATTTCTCCCGAAGTAGCGTTTCTGTTTTTTCCTGAAACTCTATAAATAGGGATGCATCCGTATTTTCGGGAAAAAATTCAGCCAAATCGGGATACTGCTCCCGAGCCAGATCGAGAATGTGTTTTTCCATAATCTCGATCATGGACGGCCCTTCTTCCAATATCTGCTGGGTTGCCAGCCCCACCTTGTCAAGATCATCAAAATAGACAAAACCACTCAGGGATTTCTCAGGAATGGTCGAAAGCTGCAATGTAGCCTCCGAAACAAGTGCAAGGGTGCCTTCGGAGCCAACCAAAAGCGGCGTAAGATCAATCGAATCTTTTGTCATCAGATCCCATATATAATAACCGCATGAATTTTTCGTAACAAATGGCCTTTCGGGTTCAAGAAATTTTCCATATTTATTTATAATTTCAGGGACTTTTAGGTAAATCTGTCTCTCCATTGTCTCGGCACTATTATTATCTTTGGCATCACGGAAGAAAGGCTTTCTGCCTGTTTCTATTATTTCACCGTTGGACAATACCAGTTCCAAAGAATTGATATGGGATCTCGTAGTTCCATATTTGACAGCATGGGGACCGCTTGAATTGTTGGATATCATACCGCCGAGGGTTGCAGAGGCTTTGGTTGACGGGTCAATAGGAAAATAAAGATCGTAGGATTTGAGCTGTCGGTTGAGTTCTGCTTGAACAATACCCGGTTGGACTCTGACCCATTTTTCTTCAGGATTTATTTCTATAATCTTGTTAAGAAATTTACTAAAATCTATCAGAATACCTTCCCCGAGCTCGTTTCCCGTGCGGCTGGTCCCTCCTCCGCGAGAAGTAATGGGGATCTTGTGTTTCTGTGCAAATTGAATCGTCTTGACCAGATCATTTCTGTCTTTTGGTTGGACGATTGCCAGGGGTTTTATCCGATAGAGGGAAGCGCCACTGCTATAAAGAGAACGACTTAGCTCGTTGTAAAGAACATTCCCATGGATAGATTTTTTTAATTTTTCGAATTTTTTATGGTTTTCTCCCATTAAAACACCCTATGAAAAACTGCCATTACTTTCAGCTGCTGCTCGACACGAAACAAGCAATCAGCGACCACCATTAGAGCTAAGGGTTTGAAGAAGGCCCCTCGAAGGGGCCAAAGCCTTGCTCTGCGGGTGATCGCTGATTTTTGGTAAAATTGGTTAACCCCGGCGGGGCATCATCGCATTTAGTGGCATAAGCCACAGGGCCACATCAGGCACTATAAAGTATTCAAAAAATTTCATTTTAACGGTCTTTGACAATGTCAATAATAAACATTAAACCCACAAGCACAACCATAACTCTTCAAATATATCCTGACCTGCTAGGCGAGCATCAGTGAAAGCGGTAGACAGAATTGGAAAGGACCCAAACGAATGGAATTTGACGACGATAAAATCGAGAAAACCATCTTCACGAAGGTGAAGGAGTGGATTTATTATGCACGAAATTCAATTTTTAAACATCCAAAGGTCAGAATCAAAGAGAAAATGCCCTCCGGTTTCAGACCAAAATTTAATTTTCTTTTATCGTTTCCACAGTACTGCGAGCCTTTAACTGCCCGCAGGCCGCCGAAATATCCTCCCCCTTGCTGCGCCGAATGATGACCGTAAAATTTTTGGCGAATAAAACGTCATAAAACGCCTGGATGGTTGTTTCCGACGGACGCTCGAAAGCACAGCCTTCATGCGGATTGAAAGGTATCAGGTTAATTTTACACCGGATCGATCGCAGCAATTTTACCAGGCGTTTGGCGTCATCTATGGTGTCGTTGATGCCATTGATAAGAATATATTCAAATGTAATCCTGCGACCGGGAGCGGGTTGATATTGACGGCAGGCTTCCAGTAAGATCTCCAGCGGATACTTGCGGTTAATCGGCATTAACATATCGCGGGTTTGATTGTCGGTTGCATTTAACGATACAGCCAGATTCACCCGTGTATCACGGCCAAGTGCGGTAATTTTAGGCACCAACCCGGCCGTCGAGACAGTTACCCGCCGGCTTGCGAACCTGAGTCCGGCATCGTTGTCAGTAAGGACGCCGATCGCACTCACAAGGTTCTCATAGTTGGCCAGAGGTTCGCCGATTCCCATGAAAACAATATTCGTCAGACGTTTTTCGTCCCCCAGGTCCTTTTTTATGTCCCGCACCTGGGCAACAATTTCCCCTCGGCTCAGATTCCGTTCGAACCCTCCCGCCGCCGTCAAGCAAAATCGACAGGCCTGGGCACAGCCCACTTGGCTTGACACACAGAGTGTGTAGTGATCCTTTTCCGGAATCAGGACGCTCTCAATGTATTTTCCGTCAGACAATCTAAACAGGTATTTGCAGCTGCCATCCCGGGAGGTTTCGATCTTTTCGGCTTTGAGCCGTTGGATCACAAAATGTTGCCACAACAATGCCCGAATGCCTTTTGATATGTCGGTCATCATGTCAAAACTGTCGGCCTGGCGCAGATAAACCCACTTTAGGATCTGGTCGGCGCGATAGGCGGCAATTTCCCGTTCGGCCAGCCATGAGCGTAATCGATCCCGGGGAAATTCGAGGATGTTTTTTTTCTTCAATTCAGTCAGCATATCAGAGAAGCTAAATCCTTAAAATACTCCGGCTGATGGAAAATTAATTTACTTGACATACCATCGTCAAGATTATATTTTCAAGAATTTATCGAATCCGGATGGAAAAATCATGTTTGAGAGATTAAGTGACAAACTGGACGCCGCGTTTAAAAAACTCAAAGGACGCGGAAAGCTAACGGAGAAGAACATTGAGGAGGGCCTGAAAGAAATCCGAATGGCCCTCCTGGAGGCTGATGTCCATTATCGGGTTGCCAAACGATTTATCGTCGACGTCAAAAAACGGGCCCTGGGCCAGGAAGTCCTGTCGAGTCTAACACCCGGACAGCAGATAATCAAGATCGTTAACGAAGAATTGACCGAAATGATGGGGTCGCAACAGGCAGAGTTGACGCTTTCCGGCCCCAGTCCGGTACCCTTGATGCTGGTCGGTCTGCAGGGATCCGGTAAGACAACCACAGCCGGCAAGCTCGCTATATTTTTGCGCAATAAGGGTAGAAAGCCTTACCTGGTGCCTGCCGATGTTTATCGGCCGGCCGCCATCGATCAACTTAAAAAGTTGGGTGAGCAACTAAACGTACCGGTCTTCCCATCCACTGTAGAGATGGATCCGGTAGAAATCGTCCGTGATGCCAGAACCGCTGCGCATCAAGAGGGTTGCGACACACTGCTGCTCGACACCGCCGGCCGTCTTCATATCGATGAAGATTTAATGAATGAGCTGGTTCGCATCAGCGCAGCGGTAAAACCTGCCGACATACTTCTGGTGGCGGATGCCATGACCGGTCAGGATGCCGTAAATATCGCCCAATCCTTCAACGAAGCCTTGGATATCGGTGGGGTTGTACTCACCAAAATGGATGGGGATGCAAGGGGCGGCGCCGCCTTGTCCATCAAGGAAATTACCGGCAAACCAATCAAGTTCATTGGGGTCGGCGAAAAATTAAGCGAACTTGAAGCGTTTCATCCCGACAGGTTGGCGTCAAGTATCCTGGGCATGGGGGATGTTTTAACCCTGATTGAAAAAGCCCAAGACCTGGTAGATGAAAAAAAGGCAGCGGAGCTCGAGAAAAAGCTCCGCAAAAGCCAATTTACCCTGGAAGATTTTCGCGATCAAATGCTCCAGATCCGCAAAATGGGGTCGTTGGGCGACATTATGAAGATGATTCCCGGAATGGGTAAACTTAAGCAGATGAAAAATATGGACATGGACGAAAAAGAGCTCGTCCGGATTGAAGCCATTATCAATTCAATGACCCCGCTGGAACGACGACGCCATGGGATCATCAATGGCAGCCGTCGTCGAAGAATCGCCAAAGGAAGCGGAACCCGGGTACAGGATGTCAACCGACTTTTAAAAAACTACACCCAGGTACTGAAAATGCTGAAAAAGCTTAATAAAGGTGGCATGCAAGGATTCCCGCAGGGAATGATGCCGTTTTGAGGGAGAAAGGAAACTATGGCAGTAAAAATTAGATTGGCCAGACATGGCGCAAAGAAAAAACCCTTTTACCGAATCGTCGTCGCGGACAGCGAGAGCCCGCGTGACGGTAGATTTTTGGAAAATGTCGGTACCTATGACCCTTTGTTCGATCCGGCAAAGGTTACTTTGAAAACAGAGAGAATTCGTTACTGGATGGATCAGGGTGCCCTGCCAACCGACACGGTTCAAAGCTTGTTAAAAAAGGAAGGGTTTACTAGAGCAAACGCATAGCCAAGACACCTTCGAATTGGATATTGTTCCTCGGTATCTATCTCTAAACTTGCAGCAAAGGAGATGACACCATGAAAGACCTGATCGGCTATATCGCTCAAGCGCTGGTGGACTATCCGGAACAAGGTAATGTCACCGAGGTTGAAGGAGATCAAACCACTGTGTTGGAGCTTAAAGTGGCCAAAGAGGATATCGGCAAAATAATCGGCAAACAAGGCAGAACCGCAAGAGCGATGCGAACTGTCCTCAGTGCCGCATCGGCCAAGATAAAGAAACGCACTGTTCTGGAAATTGTTGAATAATCCCGGAACCAAACGAGACCATGTGCTCATCGGTAAAATCGTTGGTGTCCACGGTATAAAAGGAACCAATAAGTTGCGTTCCTATGCGGAGTCACTGACGATGTTTTCACCTGGGCGCGTGATCATCGTTCGTGATCTTCACGGGCGGGAAACAAGCCAAAAAATTAATTGGGTAAAACCGCATACCCGAACTCCGCTGATATTATTTAAAGGAATTGAAAATCGCGACCAGGCCAATGCATTGATCGGCGCTGAGCTCTTTATCCATGAATCCGAACTGCCTGAACTGGATGAAGATACCTACTACTGGTTCGATTTGATCGGGATCGAAGTTTATACGCGATCAAATGAATTCCTCGGTCGGATTGAATCGATTATGGAGACTGGCAGCAATGACGTCTACGTTGTTAAAGGGCATGAAAAGGAAGTGCTCATTCCAGCTCTCGAATCGGTAGTTCTGGAGGTCGATTTAAAGCATAACCGGATGCAGGTGGATTTGCCTGAGGGCCTGTCTTAGATGAATATTGTTGTATTGACGATTTTCCCCCAAATGTTTGATCCATTCTGGACCCACGGGATTATTCGTCGGGCGATCGAACAGAAAAGGATCTCAACTTCAACCGTAAACATTAGGGATTACACCTCGGATCGCCATCAAGTAACCGATGACAGACCGTATGGTGGTGGCAGCGGTATGGTAATGAAGCCCGAACCCCTGGCCGGGGCAATCCGAGCTGCCACCCAGAAAGTACCTGCGGCGGGGACCATATTGCTGACCCCGCAAGGAAGGCCGTTCAATCAAAAAATGGCCGAAGAACTGGCTACTTTTGATGGACTGGTCCTGATCTGCGGCCGTTATGAAGGTGTCGATGAACGGATCTGCCACGATCACATCGACTATGAAATTTCAATCGGCGACTACGTTTTAACTGGCGGCGAGCTGGCAGCCATGATTCTCATCGATGCCGTCACGCGGTTAATTCCCGGCGTCCTGGGCGGAGAGAATGCCGCCGAAAATGACTCGTTCTCAAACGGTTTGCTGGAACATGCGCATTATACCCGCCCGCAAAACTACGAGGGCCGCGAAGTCCCCGAAGTTTTGCTGTCCGGCCACCATCAGGAAATTGAAAGCTGGCGCCTTGAATCATCTTTGATGCGGACGCTGCTCAAAAGGCCAGATTTGTTGCACAAAAAAAATTTGAACCGGCAGGAAATTGAAATTCTGGATAAATGGCGCCAGGAGATCAGCAAGAT
>JAAUYD010184056.1_pt1 | contig 15455 bp, 14 predicted proteins | sample 7278101 | NCBI WGS metagenome assembly JAAUYD01 (sample SAMN14350128, study PRJNA611818) | marine sediment metagenome | isolation source: surface marine sediment (0.6m) | place: French Polynesia: Moorea | collected 2018-08 | reverse complement strand
TTCAACTTCGACTACGACTTCGCGTCCGCCACGGTCGGGCTGGATGGCACGCAAGCCTTCCAGGCGGTGTCCATGGACGGCACCGAGTCCGTATTCGTGCTAATCCTCGATCTGTTCATCGATACCAATGACGCCGATGGATTTCTCGGCGGCAGCATGCTGTTGAGCCTGGACTCCGAGTCACCGATCACCATCAGCTTCAGCAACTCGAACACCGACGGCACCCCCTTCAATACCACCAGTATCGACAACGGCGTCTTCAGCGCCTTCCTGTCGGGTGCCGCGCTTGACGGTCCGCAGCTGAACTTCGCCTTCAGCGGAACGGTTGGCCCGATCGGCGTGGCCGAGCCCGGCGTGCTCGCGCTGATCGCCTTCGGTGGCCTGGCGTTCGGGTTCTCCCGACGCCGATGAGCCGGCCTGCGGCTGCCGGACTCGCTCCCGGCAGCCGCCTGTTCCTCGCCCTGCAAGCCACCCAGCAGGGCTTTGAGCGGGCCCGGACCTTACCCGGAGCCTGCTTCCACCAAAAAGAAATCTTCGAGCTGGAGCGCAGCGCGCTCTTCGAGCGGGCGTGGCATCCGGTCGCCCGTAGCGAAGACCTGGCGGGCCCCGGCAGCTTCCATCGCGTGGATCTGTTCGGCGAGCCCTTGCTCGTCACCCGTAGCGAGTCTGGTGAACTGCAGGCCTTCTACAACGTGTGCCTGCATCGTGGCTCACGCCTGGTCGACGAAGCGCAGGGCGTCCGCGAACAGATCCGCTGCCCGTACCACGCCTGGTGCTACGCCCTGGACGGGCGCCTAACGCACGTGCCACGACAGCAGGACAAAGGCGTGCCGGAGCGGCGCCTGGCGTCCGTTGCCATCGCCGAATGGGGCGGTAACGTGATGCTCAATCTCGACCCGCAGGCCCCCGCCCTCGAGCACCTGTGGCACGACCTGCCGGATCTGTCCGCCTACGAATTGAGCAGTCTGCGCCGCGCGCACCGGGAGGTGTACGAGGTACGCGCAAACTGGAAGCTCCTGTGCGAGAACTACAGCGAGTGCTACCACTGCCCCGGCGCCCATCCCCAGCTGGCCCGCATCAGCGATTACGTGGGCGGCGGCGAGCAGACCGCCGCTGGTGTTTCCCTGTTCGGCGCGTGCTTCAACGGCGGCCCCATGGCCCTGCGCGAGGGCGTAGGCACCATGTCCATGAGTGGCCAATCACGGCTGCCGGTGATTGAGTCCGTACCCGCGGAAGATCGCCATCTCGTGCACTACTACGTGATCTATCCGAACCTGCTGCTCAGCCTGCATCCTGACTATGTGCTGCTACACGTGCTGACGCCGCTCAGCGCTGAGCGCACGCATGTGAGCTGTGAGTGGCTGGCGCGCCCCGAAGCCCTCGATGATCGCGAGGGGATCGACGATGCGGTCCAGTTCTGGGATCTCACCAACCGCCAGGACTGGCAATTGTGTGAACGCAATCAAGCGGGCGTTCGCTCGCGTGCCTACGCCCCCGGTCCCTATCACGCCAGCGAAGCCTGCGTGCACGGCTTCGATGCCTGGTACGCAGGTTGGCTGCAGGGCGCCCTAGCCTCCGCGATGGCCGACTAGCCAGCCGCCGCCAGGGACTGCACCAGGGGCTGCAGGCGATCGCTCACCAGCTGCTGCGCCAGGGTCCAGTCGACATCGCCCTGCTCGGTCGGCACGAGCTGCTCCAGGATTTCCTGCTGACAACGGCCGCGCTCCAGCGCGTGGGCATAGGGGAGGCGGTGGAACATCACCATCGAGTAGCGTGGGATGAACACGTCGGGGAAGCGTCGCTCGAGCTCGAATGACACCTCCTTGCGCCGGTGGAACAAGGGGTCACGCACGGCGTCGCGCATCTCCACGTAGTTCTCCAGTGCCATGGTGGCGATGGCGTCGGCGTTCGGTTTGCGCGCCGCCTCGAAGCGCTCGAACAGGTCCGTCCAATCCATGTCCGACAGTGATCCCGACGCTCGCGTCACCGCTTCCGCCAGCAGCATGTCCAGCGTGGCGCAGTCCTCGAAAGCGGCGTTCATGCCCTGTCCGTGGAAGGGCACGATGGCATGGGAGGCATCCCCCAGCAGCACCGCGAAGCCCCGATGGCGCCAGGGCTGGCAGTGCACGGTGACCATGCGGCCCTGAGGATTGGCATCGAACTGCCCGGCGAGGTCCGGGATATGGGGGACGACATCCGGGAAATGGTGCCTGAAGTAGGCTTCCACCTGCTCGTGGCTCTGCAGCCCGTCGAAGCCCCCTTCGCCCTCGCGTGGCGCGAACAGCGTGGCCGTGAAGCTGGCGTCTTTGTTCGGTAGTGCGATGAGCATGAAGCCCCCGCGCGGCCAGATGTGAAGGGCCTGCGGGTCGAAGCGATAGGAGCCATCGGCGGCGGGCGGAATCGTCAGTTCCTTGTAGTCATGGGGCAGGAAGTCTTCGCTGGCCGTGGCGCCGGTCTGCTCCACCAGGGCGCGGCGCAGGCGGGAGCTGGCGCCATCGGCGCAGATGATTGGTCCACCGCGCAGGCGGCGCGTGTTGCCGCTGCGCAGGTTCTTGATGTCCAGAATCTGCTGTTCGAAATCGACGTGCGTCCCCGTGTGCTCGAAATGCAGGCGCACGCCCGGGTGCTGTTCCGCGGCGTCGAGCAGCAGGTGATTGAGGCCCGGACGCGATACCGAATAGATCACTTCGTCTTCGCGCTGACCGTAGGGCTGCAGCGTGAGATCGCCCTCCAGGGGATGCAGCATGCGACCGCGCATCGTGGTGAGCAGGCCGCGCACGGCCGGCGCCAGGCCGGCACGCTCCAGGGCGCCGAGGCCACGGTTGGCGAGGGCCAGGTTGATCGAGCGTCCGGCGGAGAGCTGCTTGCGGCGCAGGTCGGGCCGTCGCTCGTAGATGTCCACCTCGAAGCCGCGGCGGGCGAGCAGCACGGCCATGAGTGCGCCGCCGAGGCCGGCGCCGATGATACTGACGGAGGGAGCGGTATTGCGGGTCATGGGCCTTGCCCTTCAATCGTCATGCAGCAGGGAGACGAGCACCTCGACGAAGCGCCACAGGTCCTCGTATCGGTTGTACAGGGGCGCGGCGGCCACGCGAATCACATCCGGTTCGCGCCAGTCGCACACCACGTGCGCCGACGTCAGGTGAGCGAAGACGTCGCGCCGATGCGCCGTATCGCCGCGCAGGCGCAGGCTCAGCTGGCAGCCGTGGCGTGCCGGCGACGTCGGCGTGATGATTTCGACCAGATCCCCCAGGCGGTTGCGCAGCAGGGCGTAAGTCAGGGCCCATTGGCGCAGCGCCTTCTCTCGTAAGCGTGTCATGCCGGCAGCATCGAACACCTCCAACGAGGCGAGAACGGGTGCCAGGGCCAGTACCGGCGGATTGCTCAGCTGCCATCCGTCAGCCCCCGGCGTGGGTTGGAACTGCGGCCCCATCTTGAAGCGGCTGGCGGCATCGTGGCCCCACCATCCCGCCAAGCGCGGCAGGTCGCTGTGCGCATGGCGCTCGTGCACGAAGGCGCCGGCGACGGCGCCCGGGCCCGAGTTCAGGTACTTGTAGGTGCACCACACGGCGTAGTCGGCGTTCCACTCATGCAGGGCGAGGGGCACGTTGCCGACCGCATGGGCCAGATCGAAGCCAACGGTGGCGCCGCAACGGTGCGCCGTCTCCACGATGGTGGCCATGTCGTAGACCTCACCGGTGTAGTACTGCACGCCGGGCAGCATGACTGTGGCCAGCGTGTCGCCCAGTGCGTCGAGCTGCGCGCAGATGTCTTCCGTGCGCAGGCATTGTTCGCCCTCGCGCGGCGCCAGCTCCACGAGATCGACATCGGGGTTCATGCCTCGTACCTGCAGGTGCGAGACCAGCGCGTAACGATCGGAAGGGAAGGCGCCCTGTTCGATCACCATCCGCCGCCGCTTGCCGTCGGGACGGTAGAAGCTCGCGAGCATCAGGTGCAGGTTGACCGTCAGGGAGTTCATCGCCACCACTTCGATCGGCTTCGCACCGACCACCCGGGCCAGACCCTCGCGAGCGAACTCGTGATAGGGGGCAAAGGGGTGAGCCCCCTCGAAGTGGCCCTCGACGCCGCGCTCGGCCCAGGACGTCATCAGTTCGTCTACGTAGGCGCGAGCACGACGCGGCTGCAGGCCCAGCGAGTTGCCACACAGGTAGAGCACTTCTTCGCCGTCCGCCTGGGGGAAGTGGAACTGCTCTCGGAAGCCGGCAAGGGGGTCTTCCCGGTCGAGTTCACGTACGCGGCGCAGGTCCAGGTCGATGTCGGCGAATTCGCCGGCGCCTTCGCGCCAGATGCCCGGATCGCTCATCTTGCCATCTCCAGGGGGTAGACGATTACTCGCGCCGGGCTTGCGTCGCAGGCGAAGGGCGCGACCTGAAGGTTGAGCAGGTACAGGCCGTCGGCCACGCTGTCGTTGGCGTAGATCATCTCCGTTATCGTGCAGCGCTCGCGCCCCTCACCCACCTGATCGTCGCCGCCCTCGGTCATGCCCCAGTAGGTCCGATGGGCGCCTAAATGACCGTCGTCGTGGGCGCGGTCCAGCGATGGTATGTCCACCAGCAGATGGTGTACCCCCCGGTCGCGTACGTAGGCGGCTGCCTCCAGCGTGAAGAAGGGCGCTGGTGAAGGGCCTTCATAGGCGCGATGGCGCTTATCGGGATCGTTCGGCCAGGTGCGCACGATCAGCCCTGGCAGGGAGGGTACGTCCGCCAGGGCTTCGGCCAGCGCCGCGGCCGTGATCAGGCGATCGCCGTCATCGTAGCTGTGCCGGGCCTGCTCCTGCGTGTCGGCCGGTGTCTGCGGGGTGATGCTGATCACCGCCGAGGGGATCAGCGTGTCGCGCAGCAGTTCGTCGATGCTGTGGCGAGCCTTGGTGAGGTGTCCGACGCATTCCGTGTGGGTGCCGTTGCAGTGGGGCGTGAGCTCGAGCGTGAGGGCATTGCAGCTGCCGCCCATGCGTGTATCACCGGTGAAACCACCGCCGCGCAGGGCTCTGGCGCGCGCTCGCGGGGCGGCGAAGTGGTTCGGTTGTGGGGCGTCGCCGCGTCCCTCCTGCTGATCGAACTGCAGGGGGATGTGCAGGCGAGCGGGTTGATCCAGCCGCGCCAGGTAGCGATTGCCCTCCAGGCAGATCTCGCAGATCAGCACGCCATGCACGGTGCTCAGGCCTTCGTGTCAGGCCCGGCGGGACCGTGGGCGCCGCCGAAGCGCGATGCGTCCAGGCCCAGCCACTCGAGGGCCGTGCGATGACAGAGCTGGGCCCGCGTATCCGCATCCAGCTTCATCTGCTCCAGGATGGCGCCCGGAGGGGACTCACCCAGAGGAAAGGGGTAATCGCTGCCAACGGCGATGCGGTCGGCGCCCATGAGTCGGATCATGTAGTCGAGCATGTTCGGATCGATCACCAGGGAGTCGACGAAGAAACGGTTCAGGTATTCACGTGGGTTGATCTTGTTGTTCACGGCGACCAGATCGGGGCGTACGCGGAACCCATGTTCGATGCGGCCGATCGTGGCCGGGAACGCGCCACCACCGTGAGCGAACAGGACCTTGAGGCGGGGCAGGCGCTCGAACACACCGCCGAAGATCATGGAGCAGATCGACAGGGAGGTCTCCGCCGGCATGCCCACCAGCCAGGGCAGCCAGTAGCGCCCCATGCGATCGCGTCCGAGCATCTCCCAGGGGTGGACGAAGATGGCCGCATCGAGTTCCTGGGCGGCTTCGAAGATGGGGAACAGGCGCTCGTCATCCAGGTTCCAGCCCATCACATGGGAGCCGATCTCGATGCCGGCAAGGCCCAGCTCTTTCACGCAACGTTCGAGCTCACGCACGGCCAGGGCTTCCGCCTGCATGGGCACGGTGCCCAGGCCCACGAAGCGATCGGGCCGCGCCGCCACCACGCTCGCGATGTGATCGTTGAGCATGCGCGAGAGATCCAGCGTGTCCTCGGCGCGGGCCCAGTAGCTGAACATGACGGGCACGGTGGAGAGCACCTGTACATGGACGCCATCGCGGTCGCAGTCGTGAAGGCGCGTCGGCGCATCCCAGCAGTTGGACTCGATCTCGCGGAACAAGCGGTCGTCCACCATCATGCGCGCACAGCCGGGCCCGTGGTGTTCCAACTGCACGAAGCCGCCGTAGCCATAGCGTTTGGCCAGGTTGGGCCAGTCACGGGGCAGGATGTGCGTGTGACAGTCGATCTTCAGCATGGTGCGATGCACCGAAGCGATCGATCAGGCTGGCTCATGGCGCCTGCACGGTGCCGCAGCGATCGCAGGTGCGAAGTTGCTCATCCGCGGCGAACTTGGCGAACAGGGGCGCCAGCTGCGTTTCGATGTTCTCCAGGGGAAAGTACTCGCTGTGCAGCTGTGCGCCGCAGTTATCGCAGTACCACAGGAAGCCATCCTGCTCGCCCGGCAGGCGCGGGCGTTCCACCACCAGGCCCACCGTATCGGCGAAGCGCTGCGGGCTGTGGGGCACGTGCGAGGGCAGCAGGAACATCTCGCCCTCGCGTATCGGTATATCCACCACTTTCCCGCGCTGAATGGTCTTCAGCAGCATGTCGCCTTCGACCTGGTAGAACAGCTCCTCGCCTGGATCGTCGTGGTAGTCCTTGCGGATGTTCGGACCGCCGACGACCATCACGATGAACTCGCCCAGGGGGAAGACGCGCTTGTTGCACACGGGCGGCTTCAAGGCCTCGCGGTGCTCCTCGATCCACTGCTGGAAGTTGATCGGAGCGGGCAGCAGGGGAGCCTCGGCAGATGGGTCAGCCATCGTGTCCTCGATCAGTAGTCGTCGACGGGCAGGCCGCCCGTGCAGGCGACCTCCGTGAAGTCTACCGGATGCGGCGCCAGGCGCGCTGCCGTCAGGCAGCCGCCCCAGACGCAGCCCGTGTCGAGGCCCAGCACGTTGCAGTCGTGATGGCGGCCCAGCGTCGACCAGTGGCCGAAGACCACGGGGGTGTCCGCCGACCGCCGACCGGGCACGGCGAACCAGGGCAGTTGTCCTGCAGGCTGGCTGCCGGGCGCGCCCTTGGCTTTGAAGGCCAGGCGGCCGTCGGCCGTGCAGTAACGCATGCGGGTCAGACAGTTGATCGTGAAGCGCAGGCGCTCGTCGCGATCCAGATCCGCTTGCCAGCGATCCGGCTCGTTGCCGTACATGCGTGTCAGCCACTCGTCGCCATCGGGGCTGCGAAGCATGCAGGCGACCTCATGGGCATAGTGCAGCGCATCCGCTCGGGTCCATTCGGGCGGCAGGCCCGCATGGACCATCAGCCAGCCAAGCTCAGCGTCGTAGTGGGCGAGGGGTTGCTGGCGCAGCCAGTGCAGCAGCTCCGGGCCGTCCTGCGCTTGGAGGATGGGATCGAGCGTGTCCCCCTTGTGCGGACGTGATGGACGCACCCCTGCGGCCACCGCCAGCAGATGCAGATCATGGTTGCCGAGGACCGTGATGGCCCGGTCGCCTAGCGATTTCACAAGGCGAAGCGTGGCCAGGGAGTCGGGACCGCGGTTGACCAGATCGCCGCAGAACCACAGATGATCCCGTGTGGCGTCGAAATTGAGGGTGTCGAGGAGGCGCTGGAGGGCGTCGACGCAGCCCTGTACGTCGCCGATGGCGTAGACCGCCATCAGTTGAGCGCGCGCGGGATGGCCAGCGTGAACGGGTCTACGGGGGCGCGAAAGCGTGCGCCATCATCCCCGATCCACTCGTAGTGCCCCTGCATGGCGCCTACGGGGGTCTCCAGGATGGCGCCGCTCGAATAACTGAAGTCTTCGCCGGGCCGCAGATAGGGTTGCTTGCCGACCACGCCCTCGCCGATGACCTCCTGCACCTTGCCGTTGGCGTCCGTGATCAGCCAATGACGCGTGAGCAGCCGTGCCGCCTGCTGGCCGCAGTTGCGCAGGGTGATGGTGTAGGCAAAGACGTAGCGGTCGCGGCCGGGATCGGATTGCTCGTCGATGAATCGGGTTTGCACTTCCACGGCGATCGGCGGGTCTTCGATCATGCGACGCTCCCGCCTCTCACCGTTTGGGGCTCTCTCACAAGTGGCTCAGCCATGGGGAATCTGCACCGTCAACACATCGCACGGTGCCGCATGCAGCACCGTGTCCTCGTTCAGGCCGAGGATCAGCGCCAGGCCGTGGCGTTCGCGATTGCCAAGCACGATCAGATCCACCTGTTCCTCCTTCGCCACGGCAACGATCTGCTCGCGCAGGGGTCCCGTGCGTACCAGCTGACGCGTCTCGCCGAGGCGGACACGCTCGCTGAGGGCATCGAAGCGCTTGCGTGCATCGGCCTCGAGTTCCTCCGTCAATGGCGGTGAGGGTGGGCTACTGGCCACCGCGTTGACTTCGATCACGTGCAACAGCACGAGTCGTGCGTGCTGCGACCCGGCCAGCGCCAGCGCTCTGGCGACGACCCGGTGGCTGTCATCGGCAAGATCCAGGGCCGCGAGGATAGTGCGGTAGGTTTCCGTCATCGTCGGTCATCTCGGCGGGCCGGCGAGCGCCCTGACCCCAGTATAGGCGTGCGGCGCATGGCGCGTCAGACTCCCTGGGCGCGATCAAGGGCTGCCGTGCGGGTGAGGGCGGCGTAGTCGGCCGGGGTCAGGGTCTCTGGGCGAGCCCCGGGATCGAGGCCCGCGCGTTCGATCGTAGCGCCATTCACCAGGCGCTTCAGGGCGTTGCGCAGGGTCTTTCGTCGCATGGAGAACGCCTGGCGCACCAGATCGGCGAACAGCGATTCGTCTACGATGTCCACCGGTGCCTGCGTTGGCACCCGCAGTCGTACCACGCTCGAATCCACCTTCGGCGGCGGGCGGAAGGCACCAGAGCCTACGTGGAACAGCACCTCCACTTCACATACTGCGGCCAGCATCACCGAAAGGCGCCCATAGGTCTTGCTGCCTGGAGCAGCGGCCATACGCACCACCACTTCCTTCTGCAGCATGAAGTGCATGTCGATGATGTGCTGGCGATAGCGCAGGCAATGGAACAGCAGGGGCGTGGATATGTTGTAGGGGAGGTTGCCGCAAAGACGCAGCGATCCACCAAGCTGTTGTGCAAGGTGCGAGAAATCGACGGTGAGCGCATCGGCCTGCAGTACGGTCAGGGCGCCGTCGGCGCCGGGGAGCTCGCTGAGCGCGGGTGCCAGGTCACGATCGAGTTCGATCGCTTGCAGGCGGGCGCCGCTGGCGAGCAGGGGAGCCGTCAACGCGCCCTGACCTGGGCCGATCTCGATGAGCCGATCCGTCGGTGTCGGCGCGATGGCGTCGACGATACGCCGCAACACGCCCGGATCGTGCAGAAAGTGCTGGCCGAATCGTTTGCGTGGGACGTGATCGCTCACCGCGCAACCAGCTCAGCTGCCAGCTGCAGGGCATGCAGCAGGCTGCCGTGGTCGGCGCGACCGCTACCGGCAATGTCCAGGGCCGTGCCGTGATCGACGGAAGTACGCACGAAGGGCAGCCCCAGGGTCACGTTCACGGCCTCGCCGAAGCCGACGGCCTTGAGCGGACCCAGGCCCTGGTCGTGGTACATCGCCAGTACCGCATCGGCGTTGGCAAGGGAATCAGGTGTGAACGCCGTGTCGGCGGGCAGCGGGCCGACCAGCCCGTCGATGCCCTGCTCGCGCAGGCGGGCAAGCGTTGGGGCGATGACCTCGATCTCCTCGTGGCCCAGGTGGCCGCCTTCGCCGGCGTGAGGATTCAGGCCGCACACGAGGATGCGTGGCGTGGCCAGACCAAAGCGTTGCACCAGCCCCTCTCGCAGCAGCCTTACGGTGGTGTAAAGGCTGTCGGCGGTGAGCGCTGCACTGACCTCACTCAGCGGCAGGTGAGTGGTCGCCAGCGCTACGCGCAGGCGGCCGGCGGCGAGCAGCATGACCGTGCGCGCGACGCCGGCGCGCTCGGCGAGGAACTCCGTGTGTCCCGTGAAGGGGACGCCTGCTTCGTTGATGACGCCCTTGTGTACGGGGGCCGTGACCAGCGCATGATGCGTCGGTGCTGCCTGACACGTCTGCGTCGCGGCGGACAGGATATCGAGCACCGTCGCCGCGTTGGCAGGGTCGAGCACACCGGCCTGCACCGGTGCTCGCAGGGGGAAGTGCCAGACCGGCAGGTGGCCCGGGCGATGGGGTGCTTCGATCTCGCCGGGATCACTCACGGGCTGAAGTTGCAGCGTCAGGCCGAGCTGGCGGGCACGTGCCTCGAGCAGTCCCGTATCGCCCAGGGCGACCAACCCTGGCAGCTGCACACCCGGCGTTGCCGCCAGGGTCAGGCTGATGTCCGGGCCGATGCCGGCCGGCTCACCCGTGCTGAGGAGCAGCGCCAAGGGCTGATCTTCTGCTCAGGACTCGAGGCGTGTTTCCACGTAGGACTCGTCACGCAGCATACGAATCCAGCGCTCCGTCTCCACCACCTGCTTGTCGCGGCGCAGGGCGCGGATCGCTTCCTGCCGTGCCACCTCTTCGCTGCGGTCGAACTCGCGGAAACCCAGCACACGGATGATGTGCCAGCCGAACTGCGTGCGAACGGGGTCGCTGACCTCACCTGGTTCGAGCTCGTACACCACCTTCTCGAAATCCGGTACGAAGGAGCCCGGAGAGGTCCAGCCGAGATCGCCGCCGGAGTTGGCGCTGCCGGGATCCTCGGAGTACTGCTTGGCCATCAATTCGAAGTCCTCACCGCCGATGATGCGGTCGCGGATCTCCTGAATGCGTCGGTAGGCCTGGTTGTTGGTGACCACTTCGTTGGGCTTGATGAGAATGTGCTGCGCGTTGGACTGCTGCACCATCATTTTCGACGCGCCACGGGTCTCCTCCAGACGAATCAGGTGGAAGCCGCTGCCGCTGGGGATCGGCATGGACAGCTCCCCGGGCGTGAGGCGCGTGACCACGTTGACGAACAGCGTTGGCATCTGGGCGACGTTCATCCAACCGAGATCACCACCGTCCAGCGCGGTCTGGCCTGACGAGTAGCTCACGGCCAGCTGGCCGAAGTCCTCGCCCTGAGCGATGCGCTCGCGCAGCTCCGTGGTACGTCGACGGGCGTCGGCGATCTCCTCGTTGGACGCCGCATCGGGCGTCGACACCAGGATATGGCTGATGTGGTACTCGATGGTGGTGTCGCGACCTGCCTGCTCAGCCAGGCGTCGATCGATTTCGTTCTGGGTGATGTTGATGCGGGACATCACATCACGCGCCCGCAGCTGCTCGATGATCATCTCCTCGCGCAGCTGGCGCCGGTAGGCACCGTAGTCGATGTTCTGTGCCGCCAGGGCCCGCGGCAGATCGGCAAAGCTGATGCCGTTACGGTCGGCCACCGCCCGCAGGGCGCGGTTCAGCTGTTCGTCATCGATCTGCACGCCGTAGCGCTCGGCCCGTTGCAGTTGGATCTGGCGGACCACCAGGCGCTCCAGTACCTGGGTCTCGAAGATGTCCCGGGGCGGCAGCATCGTGCCCTGTTCGCGCAGGCGGCGGCTGATGTTCTCCAGCTCCTCTTCCAGCTCGCTCTGCAGCACTACGCCTTCGTTGACCACCGCAACGATGCGATCAAGCAATATACCCTGAGCGGGCAGCTCCTGCGCATGGGCGCTGGTGAATGCACAGATGGCGAGTGTGAACAAGGCGAAGGCGCCGCGGCCGCTGGCGCAGATGCGGGTGTAGAGCATTGCTGGCTCCGTGATTCGTGAAGAGGCTAAAGGTCTGAATATCCTAGGATACCACGGTCAAGCAGGCGCGAAGTGGCAGAGCCTATGCTGGTCAGACCCTTGAGCGTGAATTGAACGTAAAACTGGTTCTCGCGATCGCCCAGGCGGGTGGATACGAAGTTCCGCTGCACCAGGCGCAGGGCCCAGCAACAGCTCTCGTAACCGATGCCGAGGAAGCGCTCCAGGGTTTCATTTTCATCCAGTGAGTAGTTCCAGCGGCCGACAAACTCCCAACGGTTGCCGACGGGCAGGGCGAAGGAGATGTCGGTTTGTTCCAGATCGTCATCGCGAAAGCGGTATCCCACGTTGATGATGCTGCGCTTGCCCGGCCGGAACTGGACGCGTATGGCGGCCTTGTCCCAGCTCTGCGTGGAGGAGTCGAACTGCAGGCCGATGTCCGCGTTCCAGCGATCCGCCAGGCGCAGGCCCACCTCCGCCAGCAGGTCCGACAGATCGTCCACCTCGGGCCGTCCCGCGGGGATGGTCACATCCTCGTCAGCGAAGGAGATGATGCTGCCCACGGTGGCGGTGAGGTACTCGGTGCCGTCCTCGCCGTCGATCAGTCGCCCGGTGACCCCCAGGCTCACCTGGTTGGCGTCGCCGATGCGGTCCGAGCCGGCAAAACGGTTCGACCGGAACAGCTGCACGAGGTTCAGATCGGGTGCGCCCGTATCGAAGACGGGCAGCAGGTTCTGATCGCGAAAGGGGATGTAGGTGTAGCGTACGCGCGGCTCCAGGAGCTGGATCGGGCCGCCGCGGCGCCGCTGGCGCTCGAAGATGGCGCGCGCGTCCAGGCTGACGATGGGCAGGGTGCGCGTCTGGCTGCTGGGGATGCCCTCCTCTTCGATGTTCTGCAGCGCGTAGCGGGTGTGCGAGACGGTGACCGAAGGCAGAACGGAGATACCCGGACGGTTCAGTGGCAGGGAGAAGGTACTTGCCGTGTCCAGACGCACGCCGGTAATGCCGTTCTCCCGTTCGAAATTGACCAGCTCGCCGTCCAGATCGAAGTCGATGGCGCCGAGGAGGTTGGGCCAGCGGGCGGCACCGACCAGTTGCGGCACGCGCTCGTAGGGGCGCGCGGCGCGCGGGATGCTGGCATCCAGGGTCTGGAAGTCCTGTAAGCGGGCGAGCAGGTTCCAGTTCTCCTCGCGCAGCGTCAGGTCGATGCGTCGCTCCAGGTGGGTGATGGCGGCGCCGCTCAGGGAGCCACCGAAGTCTTCCAGGTAGTTACCGTCGGAGGCGCGCGCCACGTCTGCCTCAAGGGTCAGCACGTCGCTCAGGCGGGTCTCATGGTAGAGCGTACCGAAGCGACGGTTCGAGTCGGTCTGGTCGTCGCCGTTGAGGAACTCGAAGCGCGCTTCGCCCCGGCTCTTCGGCAGCAGGTAGCGGAAGTCCGTGCGCAGTTGTGTGCCTCGCTCGGTGAGCAGGCGCGGGGTGAAGGTGGCATCGAGGTTGGGTCGGATGTTCCAGTAGATGGGAGCCGACAGGTCCGTGCCACTACGGCGCGACGCGCCGAAGTTGGGGGTCAGGAGGCCGGACTTGCGTTTGTCGCTGAGGGGAAAGGTGAGCCAGGGCGCGTACAGAATCGGAACGCCCTTGAAGGTGATGCGCACGTTGCGCGCCGTGCCTACCTCCTTCTCTCGATCCAGGCGAATGCGAGGCGCGCGCAGACGCCAGCCCGAACTGTTCTCCGGGCAGCCCGTGTAGGTGACGTTCTCCAGCACGGCCACGTCGTCGCTGACGCGGCGGATCAGCTCGGCGCCACCGCGGCCCGGCTGATCGAGGAGCTTGAAGCGTGCATCGGTGAAGGAGGAGCCTTCGGCAGCCTCCGCCAGGTAGTCGGCCGTGGCGCCGTCCACACGCAGCTGGGGGTCCAGCAGTCGCACGTTGCCCACCGCACGCATGCGCCGGGTCTCGGGGTCGTAGCGCACCTCGTCGGCGCGCAGCTGACGACCTTCGTAGGTGACCGTGACATCGCCCTTGAGTATCGATTCCCCCTGCGCGCTCACCTGCGCCGAGTCGGCCTCGACCAGCACGTGAGTCAGGCTGATGGCCGGCGCGGGAGGCGGCAGATCCTCAGGGCCCGGTGGTGCAAAGCACTGCAGGGGCTGGCCCTTGGCCAGGGGGATTGCCAGGCAAAGGCACAGGAGGAGGGGCCAGCGCCCGCACCGTTGCCACCACGGGCCGCTAATGCGCGAGGAGCCTGCGGGCGCGCGTACAATGGCGCCCTTCCGCGCGCGAGCGTTCGATCCTGGTGGTGGCAGTGCAAGACTCCTCGAGACAGGGCCAGCTCCTGGACTGGCTGGTGCAGCACCTCGGACAGGTGCCGCCGAACGGCCTCGTGCCCGCGTCTGCTGACGCTAGTTTCCGGCGCTATTATCGCCTGACTCTGCCCTGCGATGGACCCTTGCCATCGGCGGGCGCTCATGGCACGCCGCTCTGGCCGGCGGACGCTGCGCCCCCCAGCGTCATTCTCATGGATGCGCCGCCGCCGCAGGAGGATCTCGGCCGCTTCCTCGCCACGGCTCAGCATCTTCGTGCTCTCGGTGTGCATGTGCCGCGGATCTACCGGGCCGATCCGGGCTCGGGGATCGCACTGGTCGGTGATCTCGGCGATACGACCTACCTGGCCGCCATCGAGCGGAATCCTTCCAGCATGCCGGAACTCTATTCGGCCGCCATCGATGCACTGGTGCGCCTGCAGTCGGCTCCGGAGGAGACCTTGCGCGCGCTTCCCGCTTACGACGAGGCGCTTCTGCGCCGTGAACTCGGTCTGTTCGAGCAGTGGTATCTGCAGCGCCACCTGTCGCTGGCGACGGGGGCGCACCAGGCCCTGTTGGAGCCGGCCAAGGACCTGCTGGTGGCGCATGCCCTGGCCCAGCCGCGGGTCCTGGTCCATCGCGATTACCACTCGCGCAACCTGATGCTCACGCAGCCCATGCCGGGAGTGCTCGACTTTCAGGACATGGTGCGGGGCGCGCTGGCCTACGATCTCGCCAGCCTTCTGCGCGACTGCTACGTGGAGTTGCCGGAGGACCTGCAGATCATGTGCCTGGAGCGCTACCGAGGCGGGCTGGCGCAGGCCCCCGGCGGCGTTCGCCCCGTGCCGACCCTGCAGCAGTTGCGCGATGAGATCGACTGGGCAGCGATCCAGCGTCACCTCAAGGTGCTCGGCATCTTCGTGCGTCTGCATTACCGCGACGGTCGCAGCGACTACCTGCAGTACCTGCCGCGCGTACGCGCCTACCTGGTGACTGCCTGCGCCCGCCACGAACCCCTGCGCCCGCTCGGCGAACTCATCGCCAGCCTGGGGCCTGCGGACGAGGCCGCCGTGAGCCGGGTGCAGCAGGCGGGCGGCGCGTCGTGAGGGCGATGGTGCTGGCCGCGGGCCGCGGCATGCGCATGCGTCCCCTTACGGACCGCACGCCCAAGCCCCTGCTGAACGTGGCGGGCGAGCCCCTGATCGTCCATCACCTGAGGGCCCTGCGTGCCATCGGCGTGCGCGACGTGCTGATCAACATCTCCTGGTTGGGCGAGCAGATTCGTGAGGTGCTCAGGTCTGGTGAGCGCTTCGGCCTGCGCCTGGTCTACTCCGAAGAGCCCGAAGGGGCGCTGGAAACCGGTGGCGGCATCTACCGGGCGCTCTGTTGGTTGGGCCAGGGGCCGTTCCTGATTGTCAACGGCGATGTGTGGGTGCAGGGGCTGGCGTCCTGGCTGCAGGAGCTGACG
>JAAUYD010033997.1_pt1 | contig 15468 bp, 7 predicted proteins | sample 7278101 | NCBI WGS metagenome assembly JAAUYD01 (sample SAMN14350128, study PRJNA611818) | marine sediment metagenome | isolation source: surface marine sediment (0.6m) | place: French Polynesia: Moorea | collected 2018-08 | reverse complement strand
TAGGGTGTAGCGGTAGGTATGTGAGTTCGACGAAACTAATACCAATTTCAAAAAATAATGCGGCAAATAGATTCTTGTTCGGTGATGTAGCAATGGTACGTCTCTACCAAGGGATGTGTTGCGAACATTTATTAAATTGGTATAAAAAATGGCAGGAGAGAGTGCGGGTAAATGTTTTGGGTAAGCAAGTGTAAGCTGCTAAACTAGGCATTAAGTTAACTAGAAGGTTAAATTTACTACGGTGGCGAGAGTATTTTAATTGACATATATTGTTTAGATGACTATATTGATTTTACTTACTTATGCACATTGCTATTATTGCTCTGGGAACCCAAGGAGACGTTCAACCCTACATTGCTTTGGGAAAAGGCTTAAAAGAAGCTGGTAACTTTGTTCGACTGGTGACCCATGAAAACTTTGAACTTCTAGTAAAATCTCATGGATTAGAGTTTTGGCCTGTTAAAGGTAATGTACAGGACATCGTTCAAAGCAAAGAAATGCGTCAAGCTCTAGAGAAAGGGAATTTCCTCACTATTACATTGCAGATGGCAAAACAAGGAGGGCAAAACATAGCTGCTGATTGGGCGAAAACAAGTTTGACAGCTTGTCAGGGTATTGATATGATCCTCGCAGGAATTGGGGGACTGTACCTTGGTTTCTCCCTTGCGGAAAAGTTAGGACTTCCATTGCTTCAGGCTTATGCAGTTCCTATTACTCCGACAAAAGTCTTTCCTGGTGTTATTTTTCCCAAATCCCTATCCAGACTTGGAAGTTCTTTTAATCGTTTTTCACATCATTTGGTTCGACAGATTTTGTGGCAGCCTTTACGGGCAGGTGATGGGCAGGCGCGAAAGCAAGTCCTTGACTTGCCGCCAGCCCCGTTTTGGGGACCATACAATGCTGATCGCCTCAATAACTATCCAATTCTCTATGGTTTCAGTCCCTCAGTGATTCCCAAACCATCTGATTGGGATAATAATATTAATGTCACTGGTTATTGGTTCTTGGATTCAGCATCTGATTGGACTCCGCCCTCAGACCTGATGGAGTTCCTAGAGGGTGGTTCGCCACCTGTTTATATTGGGTTTGGGAGTATGAGCAACCGCAACCCAGAAAAAACAGCTGATATCTGTTTGCAAGCTCTGACGCAAACTAGACAAAGGGCTATAATGCTCTCGGGTTGGGGCGGTTTGCATAAGGCGAATTTACCAGATACAGTTTTTATGGTGAACTCAATCCCCCATTCCTGGCTTTTCCCCCGTGTCGGAGCTGTAGTACATCACGGTGGCGCTGGAACAACAGCTGCAGGTCTTAGGGCAGGTGTTCCTTCTATCGTCATTCCTTTCTTTGGCGATCAGTTGTTTTGGGGGCAACGCGTAGCGGAATTAGGGGTTGGTCCGGAACCTATTCCACGTAAAAAACTAACGGTTGAGCGACTTGCGAAAGCGATTCAAAAGGCTGTGACAGATCAAACGATGCGTCAGCGTGCAGCAAATCTGGGAGCAAAAATTCAAGCTGAGGATGGAATAGCAAAGGTAGTAGCTGTCGTACAGGATATGGAAAAACATGGTGCTACCTACTCGCTCCTCTTGAGGTAAAGGTATCTAAATTTAAAATCCTTTATCTGACAATGGTTTCATACATTTATCAAATAAAAAAATCAAAAAATGAGTTGAAGAATGAAGAAAATCTCTGCAATCACTAAGCTCTTACTCTATTATTTTCGTGAAGCAATTCATCTATGGTTTGGCTTGCGTTTACTATTTACGAAAAATCTTTCAGAGGGTAGTACATATGATCCAAGATATAATCTTGGTTATTGGATCATGCTCAAGTTCAAAATAATAACTTTGTGTCAATGGTTTTTTAACAATCATCGATTGTTCGCTAAAGCGGAACATAAAAATACAAAAGCTGCGTTAGAACGCTTGAAAAAACAAGCTGGTGAAGGGAGTTCTGATTATTTATCCGTAGATGAAGTTACACCTGATATTGATCCTAATGAATTCTATGAAAAATATGTAAAATATCCGAGACCAGTAGTGATACGTGGTTTAGCCAAAGATTGTGAAGCAATTAAGAAATGGAATCGAGAATTTTTCTTGGATAAATATGGAAACACAAAGCTTTACATGAATGAAATCAACTATGGCGAAAAAATTGAGGTTCGTGAGTGGATGGGAGAATTGTCCGAAGTATTAGAAAGAAAGGGGGTATATCTTGATAATTCTAAAATTTTATTTACGCAGTATCCTGAGCTTCGAGATGATATAGCTTTAGTTCGTGAATGGGGAAAATTTTTCAAGAATTCTATTTATTTAATTCCCCAACTTTTTTTAGGTTGTGCTCCTGGAGCTCCTTATCACTGTGCTAATTTCTGGAATTTTTTTGTGATGGTAGATGGGGAAAAGCAATGGACATTTATTAATCCTGAACACTCTCTGCAAGTTGGAGCATTAGTTAATCCGACTGCGATATATGTAGATGCTTGTGTTACTGGTAAGGGTGGTACTTGGCGTGATGAAAGTGAACTATTTAAGCGGTACTGTCCTAAATACCGAACGACCCTTAAAAAAGGAGATGTATTACTGAATCCGCCTTGGTGGTGGCATGAAATCAAAAATCAAACGCCATTTACAATTGGTATGGCAACGCGTTGGATTGTTTTTAATCACCAACGAACAAACTTTCTTTTTGATGTTATTCAAATGGTAAGTCGACAAATGTGGCAAGTTCATTATCAAAGTATTCTAACCAATGGCGGAATGGATTTAGGAATTGATGAGGATGATGAAATGATACGCAAATTTTTAACAAACCGAGATAAGAATTCCACATATAACCGTGATTATGAGTATCGTTGTCATGAGAAAATTTCCACTGTGTAAATAAATAATCCCGTGATGAATTCATGTAGGGCAATATAGGTATTCCAACTCGGAAACATGTCACCTGTGCAAGAGATTGATCGCCAATGCTTAGTCCCAGACATACCGTAAGAGGAGTCTGTGGGTAGTTTACATATGAACCCAAATACAGTTAAAACAGCTTAAAGGGACTTACAGATAATCAAATATCTCACCCTCGGTGTCGCGCGGTAGGATGACACCTAGCATATATCTCGATTTTATCCAAAATATTGGTAAAACGGTGGGACATTTTATTTGTTGGATCTCTGAAAAGAGTTTTTTGTTTTTCTCAAATATAGGAATCATATTTGATTTCTGAAAAAATACGTAGTTGTCGCACAGCGCAACGCGCCAAAGCTTAGATGAATGGTGCAGTAACGCACTTACCCTTTAGCGTAGCCATGCCCGGAGGGCTATACGCACACTACAAACACCTAATTTCGTTCAATAATCAAACCGGATTGCCATAGTACCAAACTAACCAAAGAACAAGGACAATTATGATTAATGATATGACTGCAAAACAAACTCCTGGTGAAATCAAGTCAACACAAGTAAAGGAAACAGAAGAGATATTTCAGTGGACAAAGCAGTGGTATCCTGTTGCCATAGTAGAGTTTTTAGATCCGTCCAAACCCCACTCCATGCAGTTGTTGGGAAAGAATATTGTCTTATGGCGGGATAAGCAAGGCAAATGGAGCTGTTTTGAAGATTTGTGTCCCCACAGACTTGTTCGTCTTTCTGAAGGTCGGGTTGAGTCCGACGGAACTTTACTATGTGCTTATCACGCTTGGCGCTTTAACTCCGAAGGAAAATGCGTCAGTATGCCCCAATCTAAAAACAAAGAAGCTGAGGCCCAAAATTGTGCTAGTAGTAGGTCGTGCGCTAAGGTTTATCCGATCCAAGAAAGACAAGGACTACTGTGGGTATGGCCTGAGTATGGTTCAACAGCTTTAATCGATAGTAAGTTAAGAGAACCGCGAGTTATTCCTGAACTAGAAGCATCACCAGAGCGAGTTCGTACAAGTGCCTGGAATATTCGGGATCTTCCTTATGGTTGGGATTATTTTATGGAAAATGTTGCAGATCCCGCACACGTTCCCATTACTCATCACAACATCATGGGCAGCCGATATGAAGATGCCAAATATTTTGATATGCTTTGTGTGCGAAAGTTATCTACTCAAGAAGGATTTGCTTTTGAAACTAGACCAACTGAGCCTGATATCGAAACATTAATTAATGATTTCCAACCCCCTTGCGTAATGCGGGTCTATTCTGTTGATAAGCAAGGATGCAAATATATCTTGACTTTATATGCTATTCCTACCCGTCCTGGCTGGACTCGTTTAATTGCGACTCAGGTGTTCGTTAAAAATGAGAAAGGGAAGTTTCCAAAAAAAGGTCTAGGTTTTTTTGCTATACCTATGCCAGCTTGGTTGGGTCACGTTCTATCTTCTTTTTTTCTGCATCAAGATGCAGTTTTCCTACATTACCAAGAAAAATTTATCGAACAGTCTTCTCGGGAGAAATGGTTGACTAAAGTTTATACTCCCAATCCTTCAGATAAAATGGTAATCACTTTTCGTCAATGGTGGGAAAAAAGAGCTGGTGGAGAAATACCTTGGGACGAAAATTGCAACCGCCAACTTCCCCCTCCTGAGTACGATAAACAAAAGCTATTCGATGTTTGGAATACTCACACCAAAGATTGTTATGTCTGTCAAAAAGCATTGAAGAATATTAATCGTATTTCTCTAGCTGCTTATATTATGTCGATTGTTTGCTTATGTTGGGGAATTATTGTTGACGCTCGTTATATAGCTATTCAAGCAATACAATTGTCAGCCTCTCCAGAAATGTTGTTATCAGCTTTAAGTTGGGCTCCACCTCTGAATTTTTGGTTAGCTGTAATTGGAGCGGTGTTATTCGCTTTAACTGGCTATTTACTTAAAAAATTCACCCGCCTATTTTATGTTTATGAATTTGAGCATTCTCACAATCATTAGTGGATTAATTTTTTTCGAATTTAACGCAGCAATTGGTTAAAGAATTGGTCTTGAGATGTTGGTGCATCTCAAATTTGAAACTGCGTTAGGGCTGACGCAATTGGTATATGTTTTCTGTAGGGGGAGGCAAAATGCGGTGTAGATTTTCTGACCGCATTATTGCGGTTGTGTGGCACTGCGAAAATGTTTAAACGCAGCAATGAAATTGATAGAATAACGCACCAACCGCCGATTGTGATAATTGTTTAAGTCCTGGGTTTATCGAAAATGATTTAAGGAAAAACTAATGTCTCTGCACAACTCTGGGGCGTGCAAATAGTCTTTCCTGGATCAGCTTTTTTTGTTTTATTTAAGCTTGGGTATGCGCTTTCTATCTGATAAAAAAATAAGTAGAAAATTATTGATAATGTGGAATAGTTTTTACCGCAGCCCCCGACTTTTAATTCTGACCATTTGCCTGATCCTAGTGTGGGGACTTTCTTCCTTCAGCATCCTACCGCGTATGGAAGATCCAGCTCTCAGTCAGTGGTATGGAAAGATAACCACTCGTTTTCCAGGAGCAAGTGCCGAAAGGGTAGAATCTCTAGTCACTGAAAAATTAGAACAAAAATTACGAGAAATTGAGGAGATTAAATTTATCGAATCGACCTCACAACTTGGTACTTCATCAATTATAATCAAACTTCAAGACACAGTCCAAAATCATGACGAGGTTTGGTCTCGCGTGCGCGATCGCCTCTCTGACATTACTCCCCAATTGCCATCAGAAGTTATAGCACCCAATTTTGAAGATACTAATGATGGTAGGGGTTATACACTGATAGTTGCCCTCACTTGGGAAATGGATTCTCCGGCAAACTATGCCATCTTAAAACGTATCGCAGAAGAACTTGAACAGCAACTGCACAATGTAGGAGGTGTGGAGGAAATTAAGTTTTGGGGCGCTCCCTCTGAAGAAATCCTCGTGGAAATTAATCCTACCGACTTAGCTGCTTTAGGGCTTACTCCTCAACAACTTTCCCAACAAATTCGCCTCAGCGATGCCAAAGTATCTTCAGGTAGTTTACGTAGCCGCCAAAATGACCTGCTAATTGAAGTAGAAAGTGAATTAGACTCTCTAGAACGCATTCGGCAAATTCCCATTCGTGTAGGCAACAACTCAGAACAGTTAGCCCGTTTGGGAGATATTGCCTTGGTGAAAAAAACCATACAAGAGCCACCCAGTGAACTAGCACTTATTAATGGTAAACCAGGAATTACTTTAGCAATTTTAATTGAATCCAACAAACGTATTGACCAATGGATGAGCAAAGCCCACCAAACCCTAGAAGAGTTTCGCAGCACTATATCTTCAGACATTGGTTTGGAAATAATTCTTGACCAAAATCATTATGTCGAAACCCGATTGAATAATCTGTTCAAAAATTTGCTATTTGGTGCTGTATTTGTCATTGCTACTGCTGCCTTTCTCATGGGAGGGAAATCTGGTCTAGTAATCGGTTCTTCCCTTCCTTTGTCAATGCTGATGGTATTTGGGGGAATGAGAGTATTGGAAATTCCCTTTCATCAAATCTCATTAATTGGTTTGATAATTGCTCTAGGGATGTTAATCGATAACGCAGTGGTTGTTGTTGATGAAATGGAACATTTACTGGCAGAAGGCTTACCACCCCGCACAGTTATTTCCCAAGTAGTAAGCTATCTAGCCATTCCTTTACTAGCATCCAACCTAACTACTGTGTTGACCTTTGTCCCCATTACTCTTCTTACTTCAAATGTTGGTGAATATGTAAGAACAATTTCCTTAAGTGTCATAATTGCCTTAGGCAGTTCCCTGTTATTATCCTTAACGGTCATTCCCGCAATCAGAGGCAGGATATACCAAAAAGCAGAAAACTATAATAGAAACTCCGCTTGGTGGAGAACAGGTTTTTCCAACTCTCATTTAACTAAAGTTTATCGTCATACTCTAGGTTCGATCTTAACAACTCCTGTATTAGGAATTTTGCTAGCTATGAGCTTGCCCGTCACAGGCTTTCTCATGGCGAGTTCTATTCCAGAGCAGTTTTTCCCTCCAGCAGAGCGAGATCAATTTCAAATAGAGTTGGAACTTCCTTTATCTGCCTCCCTAGAACAGACCCAATCTGTGGCTCAGAAAGCAACCGATGTTATTCGGCAACAGTCGGAAGTGACTGACCTTCATTGGTTTTTCGGTTCCTATGTTCCTGCCTTCTATTACACTGTTGACCGTTTTGGAATTAAGGGAGATGTACCACACTATGCTGGGGCAATGGTTCAAATCAGCTCTGGTAAATCTAGTCGCCAACTGATTCAAACCCTACAAAAGAAACTCAACCAAGCTTGTCCGGAAGCCCGAGTCTTAGTCAAACAACTAGAGCAAGCAGCTCCTGTTCCTCCCATCGAATTACGTTTTTACGGTCCCAACCTAGATATTCTCCAACAACTAGGAAACCAAGCTCGCTCCCAATTAGTTCAAGTTCCCCACGTCACCCATACACGCACTAATTTAGGAGAAGCCCTACCCAAACTTGCTCTGTCCTTAGATGAAGAACAAGCCCAACTCACGGGACTAGATAATACCCAAATAGCCCAACAACTCAATGCCAACTTAGAAGGAACTGTTGGCGGTTCTATCCTCGAAGATACAGAAGAACTGCCAGTACGGGTACGTTTAACTAATAGCTCACGCGCAAACCTGGAACAAATTACTACCCTCGACCTAGTTCCTAATCAGCAGTTATCCCAAAAAAATGCTGCTTCTGTCCCCCTATCTGCCCTTGGTCAAATCAACTTGGTTCCCGAAACCCCTACCATTACTCGACGCAATAGTCAAAGGGTAAATACAGTCCAAGGTTTTATCACAGCAGGAGTATTGCCCTCAACGGTATTAGCCGATTTCAAACAACGCCTAAATGATAGTAATTTCCAACTTCCTCCCGGTTATTCCATGGAATGGGGTGGAGAATCTGCCGAACGTAATGAAGCAGTAGGGAATTTACTTTCAACCGTAGGTATTCTCATTGTTTTAATGCTCGCCACCCTCGTTCTCTCCTTCAATTCCTTCCGTAGTGCCGGTATCATTGTTCTAGTCGCTATAGGTTCAGTCGGTCTAGCACTAGCTTCCTTGTCGTTTTTCGGTTATCCCCTGGGTTTTATGTCTATTCTGGGCATAATGGGTTTAATTGGTGTAGCAATTAATGACTCAATTGTGGTTCTTGCTGCTATCCGTAACGATCCCCAAGCCAGAAAAGGCGATCGCTCAGCTATGGTAAAAGTGATTGTCCGCTCCACTCGCCATGTTCTTACTACCACTATCACCACTATCGCTGGTTTTATCCCCCTATTTCTAGATGGTGGTGAATTCTGGGCACCTCTAGCTATTTGCATTGCTGGAGGAGTTAGTGGTGCTACCGTATTAGCATTATTCTTTGTCCCTTGTGCTTACTTACTACTGATAGGGCGAAACTATGCTATACCTTTCAAACTTTCTGGGAAACCAATATTATGAATGAGCCATTAGACCAGAAGCATACAGAAAACGAGCTAGACTCCGCTCAAATTGACCTCAACCCCAATTACCATAATAAAACCACAAAATTAACTTTATTAGGTCGAGCAACTATCCTGCTAATATCAGGTTTGTTAGTTTTTTTCTTTACACCCCCTGGTCGGAAATGGGTGTCAAAGCTACCAATTTTGTCAACTCTCCAAACCAGTCAAGAAGCAACTGCTCAAGATTCTGAGCCAATTACCATTCTGACCGTTGACACCATCAAGGCCAACTCAGTTAACTCCTACCAAGTTGAGCGCACCTATACTGGCACCATTATCCCTCGCCGTAGTAGTTCCCTTGGCTTTGAGCGAGGTGGTAAATTACTCAGCCTCACAGTTGATCAAGGAGATCCAGTCCCAGTTGGTACTCCCCTGGCTTTCCTAGATACAAAAAACCTGAAAGCCAAACAGCAAGAACTCCTCGCGGAAAGAAAACAAGTAAATGCACTGTTAAAAGAATTACAAGCTGGCTCTCGTACCGAAACCATTGCTGCTGCCAAGTCAACTGTTAAAAGTTTGCACTCCCAATTGAAACTGGCTCAAACCAAAAGTAAGCGTCGCCAAGAGCTTTATACCTCTGGAGCTATTTCTCGTGAGCAATTTGACGAAGCCACCACTGATGTTAATACCCTTCAAGCTCGTCTGAATGAAGCCCAAAGTAAGCTCGATGAATTACAAAGGGGTACGCGCCCCGAAAAAATTGAAGCCCAACAAGCACTGCTGCAAAAATTAGATGCTAAACTAGCTACTCTAGAAATTGAACTGGAACAAAGCATCCTCAAAGCTCCTTTTAGTGGAAGAATTGCCAACCGTTTAGTGGATGAAGGTACTGTCGTCTCTACTGGTCAATCAATTCTCACTCTCGTGTCAGACAAAGCACTAGAAGCACATATTGGTGTTCCTGTCAATTCCGCCAGGCAAATTCCTCTCGGTAGCAACCAGCAGTTACAAATTGGTACAAGGACATATCAAGCTAAAGTTTTATCAACCCTTCCCCAACTAGATTCCGCTACTCGCACCTTAACAGTTGTCCTGGGTTTGAATAGATCAGCAGCTAGGGAAGTTAGAGCTGGACAGGTAGTTCGGTTAAAATTAACTGAAACTATTGCCAATTCTGGATACTGGCTACCAACCACAGCTCTGGTGAAGGGAGTAAGGGGTTTATGGTCTTGTTATGTATTGGGAAAATCAGAAAATGTTGCTGCTAATTCTAAGAAAATTTTCCCTGTTGAGCAACGAGATGTAGAAGTTTTGCATACAAAAAGCGATCGCGTTTTTGTTCGTGGTACACTCAAAAATACAGACCAAGTTATTGTTAATGGGAACCATCGCATTATTACTGGTCAATTAGTGCGTCCTATTGAAACTGGCAATTTTTCCAGACCTTAGACTTGAGGAAGCTAGCTCTATAGAAATAGAGCTGCAAACAGAGTGGATGTTGCAATCGCTAATGGGAACAGATGGGGAAATAATCGGTTGTTGAGCAGGGCGACATTCAGCCAATCAAATTTATTAAACGGTGTTGCCTTCTGCCTCCTGCCTGACTAAGACAGAAGCCTTCGGCAATTTAATAGCACCGAAGGGAGCTTGACTTATTACTCATTCATATTCCGGTAAGTTGCCACCGCAGAAGGTGAAATACGATTTAAATAGCGGAATATCCAGTACTTAAAAATAGTATCTAGAACCACGGGAAATGTGGCAATGAATAGAAAAATAAACTCATGATTAGCTGGCAATCCCCAATGGCGAGATACACCTTCTAGAATTACTTCCCAACCGTGGGGTGAGTGGAATCCCACAAAAATATCTGTAAACAAGATAATTATAAATGCTTTGGCACTATCACTTAAACCATAGATAATATTATCTAAAAATTCTTTAAGTACGGCAATATCTCTTTTACTGATTACTAACAGCCAAACAAAAGCAACAACAGACAACATATCAGCAAAAACATTTTTGATAGCATTATTGCTAACTCTCTTATACCTTTTAGCAATATGTTGAGCTTCTTCTTTAACCTTTATCTCTATCTGTGTTTTAGATAAGGGATTGATTTCATTAATCAGATTCTCAAATCTAATTTTTTCCTCAAATTTATGTAATTCTTTCAGAGCCTCTTCTTCCATTTCATAATTGAGAAAAAATGCAACTTCCTCAGGATTATGCAACCTTTCCAATAAATGAAATTTATCTACCACTGGACTAACAACAAAAGCTTTGGAAATTTGATGAGTCAGAATAGGCACTACAATCAGTAATAATATAAATCTTACAGAAATAATGGTTCTCTGTTGAGATTTACGAAATTTCTTGACTACATCTTGTTCTGCATTGGGATCTAATTCAACTTGTAGGCGGTTAATGGTATTGAAAATAGAACGGGGTAATACCCCTGTTGTATTGGCTTTGCTGCGTTCTTCTGGCTGGGTTCTAGTGTTTTGTTGTTGTCCTTCTGTGCGCTCGAGAGATATAGAGCGATCGCTAGTAACTAATTGATCGGAGTATATAATTTCGTTATCTCGAACATATTTACTGGTAATTTCATCAATAAATCTTAATTTTTCTAAAATTAAATTAATTCCATTACTCTCCTCACTATCTTTATCTACAGGTTTTGTCGGAGATGGTTGTAATAAAGTGCGACTAGTATTAAATATTTTCAGCCTTGTGCGAATAATTCTTAATTGTTGTTGTAAATCTGCTTGAAAATAATCCATCATACTGCTACTATACTTTGCAGTATTAGGGTCTATTTTATTACTATTAAAGTGTTCATCTTCTATGGCTTTAATTTTCAAAGCAGCTGCATGAGCAACTTCGAGGGAACGCTCAGGGGCTTTTAAGTACCACCGATAAGCCGCCTGTAATACAGGATAAATTTTGTCGCGAAAACCAGAGTTATTCATCGGGGGTAGTCATCTAGTGCAAGAAGGTAGAAGTAAGTAAGCAGAGAAGGCATCCCCTTCTGGAGTGGAACCTTCTGCTCCCTAACTTGAAAATGGTTGTTGGTTGTTAGTTGTTAGTTGACGGTTGACAGTGAATCCGAAACATTTTTCATGGCTTGGTTGTGAGATTTGCCCGTGGAGGGCTAGCTAGAAAATAGGGAACTCTTAACAGGAAATAGGAAACAGGGAAAAGGTAAGAGGTATTTTCATGCCTGGTTGTGTAAAAACGTTAATGTAGACGAGCGAAGCGCGGCTTGGAGCAGAGTGGGGCTAACTTGAAAAGAACCTCACTCTGGCAAGAGCGGACATCCCTCTCCTTAATAAGGAGAGGGAAAGATTTTTGCATCGCAAAAAGCGAGGGTGAGGTTTTTCATGGGCAGGTTGTGGGATTTGACCGTGGGGGGCTAACTTGAAAATAGGGAACTCTTAATAGGGAATAGGTAAGAGCTATTTTCATGCTTGGTTGTGTACAAACGTTCATGGAGGGCTAGCTTTAAAGAGATTGTGGGGTGTAGGGTGTGGGGTGTAGGGGAAAGAACCCTCTTTCATACTTGGTGGTGAATTTTTTTCATTGGGACTGCCTCCTGCCTTCTGCCTGATTCAATTCCACTGCAATGTACCAAGTTATTTTAAGCTTAATCCTAACTTAGGAATGGCGATCTAGAATATGAACAGGAGAAGTATGTGATTTTTGATTCAATCTGGATTGTTGGTTCTAGCTGTAGTGGGAAAACCACCCGTTTGATAGAGCAATTTGCTATTTGGATGCAGGCGGAACAGCCGATCAGGGAAGCATTTTATACTAATAATCATCAACAAAATAGTGGCGTTAATATATCTAACAATTTACATATAAATCAAAAATTATCTGGATTTTTGGTTCTAGCTGCCAACAGTGAAAACCGTCGCCAAATTTCAGATAAAATTATTACCTCAACGCAAGGAAAATATCCAGTTCGTTGCCAAACTCCTCTGGGTTTCTTTCAGGATGAAGTCATTTTATTTTGGCCCCTACTGATTAAATCGTTGCAGTTGAAGGCACAGTTTCCGGTACGATTGCGTCCAGAAACGGAACAAGAGTTAGCCACCAAACTTTGGCGCGATAGGTTGGATGAGGAAACTCTGCGACGTGCGGGAATGGGGGAGTACCGTTTGGTGCGCCGCGTCCTCGACTTGTTACAATTGGCGGCTTATGGCGGTATTCCTTGTGAAGATATTACCACTGTTTTGACTTCTGCATTGTTGCCAGAGGTTAATAGTACTAACCTAGAAGCAGAATTTTTAGCGTCTTTGCTATTAGATTGGCGGAACTGGTGTTTGCAACAGGGATTTCTCACCTACGGTATTGTGACTGAACTTTACAGTCAGTACTTGCTGACAGATACCCAATACCAACAACAACTATATAAACGTTATCAAGGTGTGTTGGCTGATGATGTGCAAGATTATCCAGCAGTTGCCCGTCATTTGTTTGAATTTTTGTTGGATTGGGGAGCGGTAGGTGGTTTTAGCTATAACCCAGATAGTATTGTGCGGTTGGGATTGGGAGCAGATCCCAATTATATGGAAGGTTTGGCGGCTCGCTGTCATAGAGAAACGTTAACGGGATTTCCTCAAAGTAATCTTGCAGATATGCTAGCTGCACCAATGATGGAATTAGTTACAGAACCAATGACATTGTTGCAGTTACCGCAGACTGTACAGTTACTACAAACCACTTCCCGCGCCCAATTATTACGCCATACAGCAGAAATCATTACTCAAATTATTCAAACAGGACAAGCACAACCGAAAGAGGTGGCTGTCATCGCTCCCGGTTTAGATGCGATCGCCCGCTATACTTTAATAGAAATCCTCAATAAACAGGGGATTGCTGTAGAATCTCTCCATGATCAACGTCCCTTAATTAGTTCACCCCAGGTTCGCGCTTTATTAACTGTCCTGGCTCTAGTTTATCCCGGTTTGGGGCGGTTAGTGGATCGGGATGAGGTGGCGGAAATGCTGGTGGTATTGAGCGGAAAAGGGGGAGAAAGGGTGGAAGAGGAGAAAAATGAGTTTTTACCCCCATCCCCCCGTATAGACCCCGTCAGGGCGGGATTAATTGCTGATTATTGCTTTGTTTCCCATTTGGATATCCCGAATTTATTACCAGCTAATACTTTTAACCGATGGGATAGATTGGGATATGCCGCCACTACTGCCTATGGTGAGATATTAGAGTGGTTAACACAACAGCGCGAGCAACAAGAATTACGGTTGATTCCTAGCCCCATATCCCTTTTAGACCGAGCAATCCAGTGTTTCTTGTGGAATGGTAGCAATTTGCCCTACGACCAATTGGCAGCATTGCGGGAATTACTGGAAACTGCTCAACATTATTGGGAAATTGATACCAGATTACGACAAACTCAAACTGTAACTAATACGGAGAATCGGGATAAACACAGGACTATTGCTGAGTTTATTAAACTATTACGCCGGGGAACCATCACCGCCAATCCCTATCCAGTGCGTCCCTTTGGTCCCCTATCTAATGCTGTCACCTTGGCTACTATTTTCCAATATCGCTCCAGTAGACAATCTCATCCTTGGCATTTCTGGCTAGATACGGGTTCGCCATTGTGGGCAAAAGGAGGAGCAGCCACCTTATTTGGTGCAAATTACTTTTTACGAGACAGATTAGGGGAACCGTGGACGGCGGAGGATGAACAATGGGCAGAGACACAAAGACTAAGGCGGATTTTGGCTGATTTACTTGCCCGTGTATCTACTAGGGTGTATTTGTGTCATAGTGAACTGGCGGTAAATGGTCAAGAACAACTCGGTCCCTTGTTACCTTTGGTGAATGCCTGTGTAGCTGTGAGGGAGTGAGGGAGTGAGGGAGTGAGGGAGTGAGGGAGTGAGGGAGTGAAGGAGTGAGGGAGTGAAGGAGTGAAGGAGGGAAGGAGTGAGGGAGTGAAGGAATACTTCTCTATCTCCGTATTTTTACATAAATCTAGTGTGCTAGTGTTGAATTTATCTCACAATAGCGAGGGGTCACACACTACACCTACTTATGAACGAAAAGCGTCAACAAGCCTATCTCAATCTCATTCAAAGCCTATTGGATTGCAGTAGTAACCATGAATCTCAAGAGATTTTGACAGCGAACCAAGAATTATTGGATGCTGGCTTCTTGCAGGTGTTAGAAGCAGTAGCGCAGACATTTTCGCATCAGGGAGATGAAAATACAGCCAATTGGTTGCGAAATCTGGCAATGCAACTAGGGAGAGGGTTGAATAGAGATACTGAGGTGGATTTGCAATCCCTCAGAAAGGAGGAGATACAGACATATTTCCAATTCTTGATGCAGGTACTGCAAGCAACTGCATCAAGCAGTGGTGATGCTCAGTTAATTTACCCCTTGCTGGCTCAGAATACAGATAAACTTGACGGGGTGTTCGCAAAAATATTGCGACGTTGGGGGAAACAAACACTGGTAGAAGCAAAACCAGGTGAGGCAGAATCCATCGCTGGAGATATAGCGGTTTTCAGTAACCTCATTCAGCAGTTCCCCTTGGGCAACAAAGCCAGTAACATGGAAATTGCCATTACTGGTTGTGAAGTAATATTAACAATTTTTACCCAAGATGCTTTCCCCGAATTCTGGGCTATTATACAAATTAATTTGGGTAATGCTTACAGGGATAGAATCAAAGGGAATAAAGCAGAGAATATTGAAAAAGCTATTGCCTTTTATCAAGCAGCTTTAGAAGTTTACACCCGCAATGACTTCCCCCAATATTGGGCACAGACGCAAATTGATTTGGGTAATGCTTACTGTGACAGAATCAAAGGGGATAAAGCAGAGAATATTGAAAAAGCTATCGCCTCTTACGAAGCTGCTTTAGAAGTTAGTACCCGCAGTGACTTTCCTCAAGATTGGGCTGGTACGCAATATAATTTGGGGCTTGCTTACAGGGAGAGAATCAAAGGGAATAAAGCAGAGAAGATTGAAAAAGCTATCGCCTTTTATCAAGCAGCTTT